>Ga0209062_1000823_pt1 | contig 72441 bp, 66 predicted proteins | sample Coa_R2_2_FD_187158 | JGI IMG/M metagenome (GOLD analysis project Ga0209062, IMG submission 187158) | Surface soil microbial communities from Centralia Pennsylvania, which are recovering from an underground coalmine fire - Coalmine... | ecosystem: Environmental > Terrestrial > Soil > Unclassified... | reverse complement strand
TGCCTTGCGCTTGCCCCCTTAGCCTTACGTAGGGGCCTGCCTTGCGCTTGCCCCCTTAGCCTTACGTAGGGGCCTGCCTTGCGCTTGCCCCCTTAGCCTTACGTAGGGGCCTGCCTTGCGCTTGCCCTATTAAGAGAAAGAGTTATAGTATGATCGGAATCGTTCCTTCGATATTGTCCGCCGACCTGACACGCCTGGGCGAACAGGTGCGCGCAGCGGAAGCAGGCGGCGCCCAGCGTATCCAGATCGACGTGATGGACGGCCATTTTGTGCCCAATATCACGATGGGGCCAATAGTTGTGGAAGCGGTACGCCGCTCCACCTCCCTTCCGCTCGAAGCCCATTTGATGATTACCAACCCGCAAGACTTCATCGAAACCTTTGCTCGCGCCGGAGCCGATGTCATCATCGTTCACCAGGAGGTCTGCCCACATCTTCACCGCATCATCCAGCAAATCAAGGCCGCCGGCAAGCAGGCAGGCGTCGCGCTCAACCCCTCCACGCCCGATATCACCCTTCAGGAGGTGCTTTCGCTGCTCGACCTGGTGCTGGTGATGACCGTCAACCCGGGCTTTGGCGGTCAGGACTTCATCCCCGAAACGTTGCCCAAACTCTCACGCCTGCGCCAGAGCATCAACCGACTCGGCTTGCGCTGCGATCTGGAGGTCGATGGCGGCATCCACGAGGCCACCGCCGCCTGCGCCGTGCAGGCAGGCGCCAATCTGCTGGTCGCCGGTTCCGCCATCTACAACAACCAGGAAAGCGTCGCCCAGGCCATAGCCCGCCTGCGCCGCGCCATCCCGTAGGGTCCAGATTTTCGCTTCAGAACCTGGAAGCTAATTCTCTCAGATCGCGCCACGAGCCGATCCAGGTGAGGAGGCTGTCAGCAGGCAACGGAAAATCTATGGAGATCAACGAGGCAGGGAGAGAAAGCGCGTTTTTTCTCTTGACAACATACCATACGGTATGGTATGTTCGTTATGTAAGAGAGAAACAAACCGAACAAAGGGAGGAACAGATCATAGCGCAACTCAGCAAAAACAGATGGCTCAAGGAAGGACTCGCCTTGCTTGAAGAGGCAGGAGCCGAAGCCCTCACGATTGAGTCCCTGACCACCCGACTCAGGGTAACAAAAGGTTCTTTTTACCACCACTTCGCCAATTACCAGGACTTTAAACAGCAGTTGCTGGATTTTTGGGAAGAAGAAGGAACATTTCGCATTATTCAATGGGCAGAACAGGAGGCATCGCCCTCAGACAAATTGGCCCGAGTGATGCGAGCGAGCTTACAGCCGCCTCGGCTCGATATTGCTCTGCGCGCCTGGGCATTACAAGACGAACAGGTGCGCGTTCACCAACAGCGCATAGATCAACAGCGTCTGGCGTATCTGGAAGCAGTGGTCTTTGACATCAGGGCTGATCGCCTGTATGCACAATCCTTTGCCAGAGTGCTCTACAGTATCTACGTGGGCAGCCAGCACATCATTCCCCCTATTGAGGGCGAGGATCTCGGCGCTTTATATCAGCTCGTGCAACAGTGCTTTACAACAGAAGAGACAGCCACGTATGAAAACACTACCCGGCATGAAAAAGCCTAGAATGGAGAATCAGCAATGTTTGTCGTGATCTATACACTTGGTCCTGCATGGCAGACGGGGAAAGCAGTAACGGAGCAACCCTTTTTTCACGAGCATGCCAGGTATATGCAACAGCACTTTGAGGCCAGACAGGTCCTTATGGGCGGTGCATTTCTGGACAATGAGGGTGGCCTGGGCATTCTGGATGTCGAAGGCAAAAAGCAGGCGCGAGACATCGTCGAGCACGATCCCTTTGTGCTTGGGCAAGTGATTGAACCTCACCTGCATCCCTGGCATGCCTACTTCAACCGGTATCAAGCTCGGAGCACTCCGTCAGGAAAAGAAGCTGAGGCGCAAAAGCCAGGCGATGAAAAGGAGCTCTTGCAATGACAAATTCGGCGCAAACGCTCGAACGCTTCGTTCGTCCTAAGACAGTCTTACTCACGAGCTATCGTCGCAACGGCACCCCGGTGGGAACGCCGGTGAGTATAGCCGTCAACGGAGAACACGCCTTTGTCCGCACATGGGACACAACCTGGAAGTTCAAGCGCATCCGCAACAACCCCGTCGTTGAGATCGCCCCGGCAACCTGGCGCGGCCAGCCCACCGGTCCGGCGATCCGCGCCTACGCCCGGATACTCGATGGCAGTGAGGCGCCTCATGCTGCTCACGCCCTGACCCGCAAGTATCCTGTGCTGCAAGGAGTCCTTGTCCCGCTTGTCCACCGCCTGAAAGGCTTCAGGACCGTGCATATCGAGCTGACACCTGCTTGACTACGCGACTCGGGCAACATCTTGCGCTCGCCCTGTTACAGCAGACATAATTGGTTCTATAGATAAGATTGATTTCAGCGGAAAGGCGGCTCAATGGCTATGCATGATGACATTACCGATATCGCGGGCATTCGCGTGGGACATGATACGAACTTGCAGGCAGGCACCGGTTGCACAGTCATTCTCTGCGACGTTCCTGCTGTGGGCGGCGTAGATGTGCGTGGAGGCGCGCCCGCCACCCGCGAAACCGACCTGCTCAACCCCCTCTGCCTGGTGGACGAAGTTCACGCCATCGTTCTTACCGGAGGTAGCGCCTTCGGGTTGGAAGCAGCTCACGGCGTCATGCACTACCTTGAAGAGCGCAGCATCGGCTATAACGTAGGAGTGGGCTACGTTCCTATTGTTCCGGCAGCCGCCATCTTCGATCTGGCCTTCGGGCTGGCGCACGTTCGCCCCGACACTGCCGCCGGTTATCGCGCCTGCGAACAGGCCAGCAGCGACGCGGTCGAGCAGGGCAACGTTGGAGCAGGCACGGGGGCAACGGTGAGCAAAATGCTTCATCCCGGCCTTGCAGTCAAAGGCGGGCTCGGTTCAGCCAGCACAGAACTGGCTGATGGCACGCGCGTTGGCGCCATCGTGGCCGTGAATGCGCTGGGCGATATTATCGATCCTGAGACGCAGCAGATCATTACGGCGACGCGCAATCCTATCGATAGCAGTTTACCGCCCCCGCCCGCGACCTCCTTTGGCAACACCACTATTGCCGTCATCGCCACCAGCGCCTCGCTCAGCAAAACGGAGGCGAACAAAGTTGCGCAAATGGCGCACGACGGTATGGCGCGTGTCATCCAACCGGCACATACTATGTTCGACGGAGACACCGTCTTCGCGCTCTCAGTGGGGCCACGCTCCAACGCCAGGCCCGATTCTGCCACGGCAGCGCGGCAGGTCAGCTTGTTGGGAGCAGCAGCGGCGGCAACCCTCGCGCGGGCTATCGTCAAAGCCATCCGCCTCGCAAGCGATTTGCATGGTATACCTGCAATTAGCAGCCGCCCGTAGTTAAGTTAGAGCAAATGTTATGGTGAGTAGCAAAACTCCACTTCTATTATGGTTGCAGCATTACAAATAAGACGATGCCCCCACCAATCAGCATGAGCACAACGCACGCCAGGACAATGAGAGCAAACATATAGTTCCGATGAGTTACCAACGCCCCTGGCGGTATCTCTGGTGCGCGTCGGTCTGGACGCGTGGGCAATTCTCGCTTCGCGGTCATGGTCTTGAGTCCCCCGGTCGCCAGGTCCCAGGAGTGCGTTGCAAAATTAATCGCGTGTTCGTGATCCGCGGGCTGCGCCGGGCCACCTGAAGGTGGCAGGATGGGGAAAGTGGCCGGAGGAGGCATTTGCGGCCTGACGGGTATCGAGTGGGCAGAAGGGATTACGTGGGGGCGGCGCGGCAGGAATCGCGATGGTTGAGCATCAGAAGTTGGCAACGACACTGCTTTTCTCCACCAGTTTCAGTATCCTCAAGCGAAGCAAGCTAGCCATTGGCTGCCGCCGCCCTTGAGGAACAGCATACACATCAAACCCTAAGACACCAAGTGGAAATGCACCAGGGTACTTACAGATTAACCACATCTTTATAAGAACACTATACAATATACGCACTACAGACTTACCCACGCCATACTATACTTTATATTGTAATCAATATATGCAGTTACGCAAGGGAGATGTGACTAATGGGCCAGCAAGCGGCTTTACGGGTCATTGCTCTGTAATAGTGCCAGTAGAGCATTGAGCATGCGCCCGGTGGCCCCCCAGATATGATAAGGGCCGTAGTCATAAAAGTAGACCAGGCGGGTGAGACCGCCACGAGTCCACTCTTCGGTATGAGCAATATCAGGATCGGCAAAACCGGCTAAGGGAGCAATAATTACTTCTGTGACTTCACTTGCCTGTAACTGGAGTTCTCCCAGACCCTGTGGCAAAAATGCCACCACGGGAGTAATCAGATAATTGCTCACAATCGTGAACACCGGTGACAACACGCCCAGCACCTCCACGCGACCAGGGTCCAGCCCTATCTCCTCCTGCGCCTCACGGAGCGCGGTCATCACAGGAGTAAGATCATCGGGGTCCACTCCTCCGCCGGGAAAAGCTATCTCCCCGCTATGAGAACGTAATGTGCTGGCACGTCGAATAAAGACGATATGAGGGCGATCTTCTTTTTCAAAAATAGAGAGCAGCACCGCGGCCCTGCGCGCATGGGGGCGCTCTCCCTCAAGCGCATCGATCAGCGTCCCCGCCTGTTCAACGGAGGCCAGACGCTCCCGCAACATGCGTAAGACCTCCCCAATTTTATCTATTTCCATGCCTATTATTGTAGCATAATCTGAACCTACCAAAGCTTGCATTATTATGATACAATGTGGTAAATAGAAAAATACTCGGAGAGATTTGCTAAAAGGTTACGTTTTGCCTTGCATTCACAGGCGGCTTTTGGTATAATTAAAGCATCGAGTGGGGGTATGCTTACGTCCAGGTGCTCAGAAGAGTATATCAGAGCTAACCTGTCTGCGCGTGTCGTTTCGTATGACTGTTCTGTAGGCCAATGACAACCGGTAGATATTTTGGTGGAACCAGATATTTTTACAGCAGTCGAAGCGTCACTACCTAAGCACCTCTTCCGAATAAGCCCAAGTCCGATGGCGCATTCCTCAGGGTCCTGATGAGAGGTCCTTCTTGTTCTTCATCATTAGGAAGACCATAGCCAGGAAACTACGGGTAAATAATTTTTCCAGCAGGATAGAGATAGGAATGAGTGTCACATCGAACAGGGCTAAAACCGTGGATCGAAGGGGGTTTATTACCCATGCAAGCAAACCAGCACGGCGACCTTTCGACAATGCCAGCGGCAAATCTTGAGAGCGGGCGGGTACAGACGATGATCGATGGAAATGACCCACAAGGGACAAACAACACAAACCCCGAGGAAGTAGAAGAATTCAATCAGAATGAGATGGAAGCGTTGCTGGCAGCATCAGCCAACCCCATCAGCATCAAACGCGGCGATGTGGTCGAGGGCGTGATCGTGCGTATTGATCAGGACGAGATCCTGGTCGATATTGGCCTCAAGTCTGAGGGCGTCCTCTCAACCAAAGAGCTGCCAGCCAGCGGCTATGGCTCCTTCAGCGAACTGCATATCGATGACCGCGTCCTGGTCTATGTGATCCAGCCAGAAACGGCTGAAGGCCACGCGGTCCTTTCGCTCAAGCGGGCCAACACCGAACGCCAGTGGCGCATCGCCGAGGAGCAATACAAGAACGAGGAGTTGCTCAAAGCCAAAGTCATCGACTTTAACAAAGGCGGCCTCATCGTTGATGTCAACGGCATTCGCGGTTTCGTGCCCATCTCGCAGATCCTCAACCTCAAGCGCGAAGAGGTGGCCTCCGGCGGCGAAAACCAGGAGACGGCGGCCAAACTCCAGAGCATGAAGGACAAAGAGCTGCAATTGAAAATCATTGAGATCAATCGAGCGCGCAATCGCTTGATCCTCTCGGAGCGGCTGGCCGTCCAGGAATGGCGTCAGCGCCGCCGCGAGGAGCTGCTCGATGAGCTCAAGCCAGGCGAGGTGCGCAAGGGCGTGGTGAGCAACCTGGCGAATTTCGGCGCCTTTGTCGATCTAGGAGGGGCCGATGGGCTGGTCCACATTAGCCAGCTCGCCTGGAGCCGCGTCAACCATCCCAGCGAAGTGTTGCACGTCGGCCAGGAGGTCGAAGTCCAGGTGCTTAGCGTCGATAAGGACAAAAAGAAGATCGCTCTCTCGATTAAGCGCGCCGAGGTCGATCCCTGGACCACCGTGGAGCAGCGCTACCAGCCCGGTCAGCTCGTGACCGGCGTCGTTACCAAGACGGCACCTTTTGGGGCTTTCGCTCGCATTGAAGACGGCATCGAGGGATTGATTCACCACTCCGAGCTTGCTCCGGGAACCGATCCCAAAGCGGTCTTGCACGAAGGGGCTCAACTGCAATTGCGCATCCTGCGCATCGATGCCGAGCGTCGCCGTCTGGGGCTGAGCCTGCGCCAGGTCGATGAACCGGAAGAAAAAGCAGCATCGGCTGAAGCTCAGACCGAGCAGGACGCGACGAACCAGGCGCCTTCCGAGGCCGGAACGACCGCTCCTGCGACGCCTTCACTGGAAAATCTGCCACAGCGCGAGGAGCACACGCCCAAGCGTGAACGGGGCGAAAGACGCGACCGCGATCGCTCCAACGAGTCCTCGCTGCTAGGCAGGCTCCCCGACGAAGGGGAGACGACGGCGATGGCCGAGGCGTTCCGCGCCGCCGCACAACAACGCTCTCGCTCGAAGGAAGATGCCGAGACATCTGAATAACATCGCTTCGGATGTTGCACCCAATCTTCCTATAAAGAAGATCGTGTAACCTCCCTGCTGCGTATACTCTTAATAAGTAATGCAGTGGGGAGGTTTTTTCCAGGGTTCAAAATCGGCATGTAGCGATACCGATTTTTACCTTGACGCTACAAATTAAGTTGTAGTATCATGCAATGTACAGTTTAGTAGATAATTTGGAGGAGACTTTGTAACTAGCGCCCTCTGGCAAAAAGGTAATAGGGAACAGGCGAAACAGCCTTATTACTTGCCAGGCCAATGCACTTGAACAGATTATTCGCGACCTCTCCACTGCGAAGATGCTACTGGCGAGCAGTGTAGAGGTCGATTGTTTCTCAATAAAGAGGGTTGAGCGTTTATTACCAGACGGGAGGCTACTGGTGTTATCCTTGACGCTGTATGATGGGTGTTGTATGATGAATCACATGGTTTACCTGAGCGACACAGAGGGCTCGGTTCCACCCTCTGCCAATGAAAGGGGGGTGACAAACAGGTGAACGACAGAGATCGGTTTGATAAGTTCACAGAGCGGGCCAGGAAAGTCCTGAGCCTCGCCCAAGAGGAAGCCCAGCGCTTCCAGCATAACTACATTGGTACAGAACACCTCCTGCTGGGTCTTGTACGCGAAGGCGAGGGTGTTGCAGCAAAAGTTTTAGCGAATCTCGGCGTTGAACTCAACAAAGTTCGCAGCGCCGTTGAATTTATTATTGGCCGTGGCGACCGCATCGTCCTGGGTGAGATCGGTCTGACTCCACGCGCCAAGAAGGTGATAGAGCTTGCCGTTGATGAAGCTCGACGCCTGAATCATCACTATATCGGTACGGAACATCTCCTGCTTGGCCTGGTTCGCGAAGGGGAAGGCATCGCCGCCGGCGTTCTGGAAAGCCTGGGTGTCAACCTGGAAAAAGTTCGCACGCAAACCATTCAGGTGCTTAGCCAGTCCGGCGCACCGCATGAGCGAGACGCGAAACATTCCAAAACCCCGACCATTGATCAGATGGGCATCGATCTGACGGCTGCGGCGCGCGCCGGCACCCTCGATCCCGTTATCGGTCGCCATCAGGAAATCGAGCGCGTGATCCAGATTCTTTCACGCCGCAATAAAAACAATCCCGCTCTTATCGGAGAGCCCGGCGTTGGTAAAACAGCTATCGTGGAAGGGTTAGCGCAACGCCTGGTCGCAGGTGAGGTGCCCGAAACTCTGGCGGGCAAACGCTTGCTTACTCTCGATGTCGGCTCGCTCGTGGCTGGAACCAAGTATCGTGGCGAGTTTGAGGAGCGCCTGAAGAAAATTATCGAGGAAATTCGCAATAGTCGCGATTGCATCATCTTTATCGATGAGGTCCATACTCTTGTCGGCGCTGGTGCCGCCGAAGGAGCGGTCGATGCCGCGAATATCCTGAAACCTGCTCTCTCCCGAGGCGAGCTGCAATGTATTGGCGCCACAACGCTCGACGAATATCGCAAGTATATCGAGCGCGATGCCGCCCTTCAGCGCCGCTTCCAGGAAGTGATCGTCCGCGAACCTACCGTCGAGGAGACTATCGAGATCCTCAAGGGTATCCGCGAACGCTACGAACAGCACCACCGTCTGATTATCACAGACGAGGCGCTGAAAGCGGCGACCGAGATGGCTAGCCGCTATATCACTGATCGCTTCATGCCCGATAAAGCTATCGACCTGATTGACGAGGCCGCCAGCCGCGTTCGCATGCAGAACTCGCTCGCGCCCCTTAATCTGAAAGAGGCGATGAAGGGCCTGGAGTCGGTCCTGCGCGAGAAGGAAGCTGCGATCCAGCAGCAGGAATACGAGCTGGCCGCCGAACTGCGCGACCGCGAGGTGAAGCTGCGTGACCGTATCGCGAAGCTGGAATCTGGCTGGCATCGCGAACGCGGCACCGATAAACCAACTGTCGGCGAAGAGGAGATCGCTCAGATCGTCTCGATGTGGACCGGCATCCCGGTAATGCGTATCGCCCAGGAGGAGTCACAACGGCTGCTTCAGATGGAAGATGCGCTACACGCTCGCGTGATTGCCCAGAACGAGGCTATCGAGAAGATCTCGCGTGCCGTGCGCCGCGCACGCGCCGGCCTGAAAGATCCCAAACGCCCCATCGGCTCGTTCATCTTTATGGGTCCGACCGGCGTTGGTAAAACCGAACTGGCCCGCACGCTCGCCGAGTTTATGTTCGGCAGCGAAGAGGCCCTGATCAAAATCGACATGTCCGAGTTCATGGAACGCCACGCGGCAGCTCGCCTGGTCGGCGCCCCTCCCGGATACGTGGGTTACGAAGAGGGCGGCCAGCTCACTGAGGCCGTGCGCCGTAAGTCCTATAGCGTGATCCTTCTCGACGAGATTGAGAAAGCTCACCCCGATGTCTTCAATATGCTGCTGCAAATCCTTGAAGACGGCAAACTGACCGACGCGAAGGGACGCACGGTGGACTTCCGTAACACGATTATTATCATGACCTCGAACGTCGGCGCGGCCTTGCTTAACAAGGAAGCCTCGATTGGCTTCAAACAGTCGAAAGACAAAGCCAGGGTGAACCAGGTCGAATACGAGAGCATGAAGAGCAAGGTGCTCGGCGAATTGAAGAATACCTTCAAGCCGGAGTTCCTGAACCGTATTGACGAGGTGATCGTCTTCCACTCCCTGCGGATGGAAGAGATGTACTCCATCGTCGATCTGCTCCTCAATCGTGTCCGCAACCAGTTGACCGAGCAGCAAATCGAGCTGATCGTGCCGCAAGCCTCGAAGGACTTCCTGATCGAGAAGGGCTTCGATCCGCAGTATGGAGCTCGCCCACTGCGCCGCACCATCCAGCGCATGGTCGAGGACCCGCTGGCCGAAGGTCTGCTACAAGGGAAGTTCCATCCCGGCGACCTGGTTGAGGCCGTCGTCGAAAACGGCGATCTCGTCCTGCAGGTCCGTAACCGTATTGAACAACTCCCACCCCCTGCGACACCGGAAGCAGCCCTCTCGGCTGGCGGTGAAAGCGGCGGCGGTGAGGCATAACGCGAGAATAGGGGCGTGCCCGTCACGCCCCTTTATTCTTGTCTAATAATCCATATATAACACATATTCATGGCAAAACTACGCACAAAATACATTTGCCAGCAATGCGGCGGCGAACACAGCAAATGGATGGGGAAATGCCCCGATTGCGGCACCTGGAATTCCCTCGAAGAGGTTGCTGAAGTCCCCCAAAGCCCGACGCAACAACGCCGGCAAACGTTGCTGGGCCAGACCTCTCCCGCGCAAGGCACTCAGGCCCCGGTCGTACTCCCCAATATCAAGCCACTGATGCAGCCCCGCATCTCCGTTGGCTTCGCCGAAATGGACCGCGTGCTTGGTGGGGGACTCGTCGCGGGCTCGCTGATCCTGATCGGCGGCGAGCCAGGCATCGGGAAATCTACGCTGCTACTGCAAGTATCTGGCTCCATCGCCAAAAATAGCGGTCCCGTGCTCTATATCTCCGGGGAAGAGTCGATTGAGCAGGTCAAGATGCGCGCCGAACGCCTGGACATTACCGGCGAGCAGCTCTACTTGCTCGCCGCGATTGAGCTGGATGTGATCGCGGCGGCAGTCCATCAACTAAAACCAGCCCTGGTGATCGTTGATTCAATACAGACGGTCCTTTCCAGCCATCTGACAGCCGCGCCAGGCAGCATCAGCCAGGTCCGGGAATGCACGCTGCAACTGATGCAACTGGCTAAAAGCACCCATATACCCATTTTTATTATCGGCCACGTCACTAAGGAAGGAACGGTGGCCGGTCCTAAAGCACTGGAACACATAGCAGATGCGGTGCTCTACCTGGAAGGCGAACGCTATCACTCTTACCGCCTGTTACGCGGCGTGAAAAACCGCTTCGGCGCGACTCACGAAGTCGGAGTGTTCGAGATGCACGGGGAAGGCTTGCTGGAAGTCGCTAACCCATCCGCCGTCTTCCTCGCAGATCGGGCCGCGGGCGCTACCGGGTCCGCAGTCGTGGTCAGCATGGAGGGAACGCGCCCCCTCTTAGTCGAGGTACAGGCGCTGGTCACTCCCAGCAACTTCGGCAATGCCCGTTGCACCGCCAACGGCATCGAGCACAACCGCCTGCTCATGCTGATCGCAGTGCTGACCAAACGTGTTGGACTGGCGGTGGGAAATCACGACATCTACACGAACGTTGTAGGAGGCTTTACTCTGGAGGAACCGGCTATCGATCTGGGGGTTGCCGCCGCCATCGCCTCAAGCTACCGCGAAAAACATATCGCAGCCGATATGGCGTTGATTGGCGAAGTTGGCCTCTCAGGCGAGTTGCGGGCGGTCAGTCGTCTGGCCCTGCGCGTACGTGAAGCCGCCAAGCTCGGCTTCAAACGCTGCATCGTCCCTAGCGCCGGACGCGGCGCGCAGGTGCGCGCCGAACTTGAGGAAACCGGCCTTCCAGCCGATTTCAAAATTCTCACCGCTAGCTCCCTTGCAGTAGCCCTGGAAATTGCTTTACACTAGATATAGGGCGAGGCTCGCCCTTGCCCTGATAGAAAATTGCTTTGATAGGCTCTTACGCTCTGGTAAGCTCTTACACCGGCCTGGCAGAGGAGTCAAAGCTTACGGCTATTGCTTCCAATGCAAGAACGGTGTATACTGCATATTTGATATGCCACATCAGATGGCATAGCAGATCTATTGAAAATTTTAATAGCTCAACAGGCACGTTTTTACCGTAAGTGTCAACAGGCAGGCGACAACAACATTGGAATTATCATTTTTGTTATTATCACTGACCTTGCCTCAAATCTTACAACACGCCGCCTGCTGAACGCTTACGCGCTATATCGCGCACTGCTCTGGAGGAGGCAGGGATGTTTGTGAATACCATCGCTCGTATCGTGGGAGCGCTTGTTGCCATCGGTCTCGTTGTTGTTGCCTTTCTTCTTGGTAATAAGACGCTGCCCCACGCCATTGAATGGGTTTTTGCGATTGCCGCCGTTAGTGGCATCGTTGCATTTATTGTCACACCGTATATCACTGTCGTACCATATATGTGGCTCCGCGATAAAATTCGTGGCGCCGCCGCCAGCGACCTTGTTGCCGCGGCGATTGGCCTGACTATCGGCTTGATCATCTCGGCCCTGCTGGCTATCCCGCTGGCACACCTGCCCGATATCTGGGGCCAGGTGCTTCCCTTTGTGAGCGCGGTTCTCTTCGGCTACCTGGGCGTGGTTATCGCTGTCCTGCGCAAAAATGATATCGCTCACCTGTTCCAATCCACTATTCTGCGCCGTGGACGAGAGCGAGAGCGGGAACGCGAGGAGGAGCGCGATAAAGAGAAAGCCGATACCGTACCCGCTCCACTCCCTCTCCAGATCCTGCTGGATACCAGCACTATCATCGACGGACGCATCGCCGATATCAGCCAGACCGGCTTTATCACCGGCACGCTGGTGGTCCCCCGCTTCGTGCTGAACGAGCTCCAACGCATCGCCGACTCCGCCGATACGATGCGCCGCAACCGTGGCAGACGCGGCCTGGAGATATTAAACCGCCTCCAGAAGGATGCGACCGTCCCCATTGAGATCATCGACGCTGATGTCGATGGCATCGCCGATGTCGATGGCAAGCTGGTCAAGATGGCTCGCGACCAGCACTGCCCCATCATTACCAACGACTTCAACCTCAATCGCGTGGCGGAACTTCAGGGCGTGAAGGTGCTCAATATCAATGAGCTTGCTAACGCGATCAAACCAGTCCTGCTGCCAGGAGAGGATATCCACATTAAAATTATGCAGGATGGGAAAGAGCTGGGCCAGGGCGTGGGATACCTGGATGACGGCACGATGATCGTGGTGGAGAACGGACGTCAGTTCATGAATATGACGATTGAGGTGACGGTCACACGGGTGCTCCAGACGGTAGCCGGACGCATGATCTTCGCTCACCCCCGACAAAGCAATACGATTACGCCCTCGCCTCAGTCGTCTTCCAAACAACGACCCGCCTGAGCGAGGTTGTAGCAAAGGGCACCGTGAGAGGTGCCCTGTTCTTATTCTCAGAGAAGGAGAGCGGCCCCAGACCGCACCCGAATAGCTTCATGCAAGAGCAATCAGCCGTGATTATTGTGGCAGCCGGCGCCAGCCGCCGCATGCAGGGACAGGATAAACTCTGGCTCCCTCTGGCGGGACGCATTACCCTCGCTCGCACCATCGATGTCTTCGCGACTTCGCCCCTCATTCATACGATTGTGCTGGTGACCAGCGCGGAACGCCTGGACGCTACTGCCAGCCTGTGCCAGCATGAACCCTGGCACAAAATAGCCGCTATCGTTCCCGGCGGCATCCGTCGCCAGGACTCGGTCCGCATCGGGCTTGATACGCTTGCCGGCGTCGCGCCTTCCTGTCGCTGGGTTATGATCCACGACGGTGCGCGCCCCCTGGTCTCGCCCGCCATGCTGGAAGCTGGCCTGATGATGGCGCAGGAACACCAGGCAGCCATTGCCGCCGTTCCGGTGAAAGATACGATCAAGCAGGTAGAGCACGGACGCATCACTGCTACCCCGGACCGCTCACAGCTCTGGGCGGTACAAACCCCTCAAGTCTTTGCTTTCCCCCTGATCCATCAGGCGCATCATTCCCCTATCGCCGCCGAAGACATGACCGACGACGCGACGCTGCTCGAACGCCTGGGACATCCGGTAGCGGTCTTCCCCGGCTCCTATAGCAACATCAAGATTACGACTCAGGAAGATGTCCTGATCGCTGAAGCATTACTGCGAGGGCAACAATAATGGCTATAAGAATTGGCTCCGGTTACGATGTGCATGCCTTTACTCAGGGCCGCCCCCTGATCCTCGGCGGAGTTACCATCCCCCACGACTGCGGCCTCTCCGGTCACTCCGACGCCGACGCGCTCATCCACGCAGTAGTTGATGCGCTGCTGGGAGCCGCCGCGCTCGGCGATATCGGCACATACTTCCCCTCCCATGACCCCCGCTGGAAAGATCAACCCAGCGCGGTCTTCCTTGATTACACCTATGATCTGTTATGTCAACATGGATGGCGGATCAGCAACATTGACGCGACCATTGTGGCCGAGCGCCCAAAGCTCGCCCCCTATGTTCAGGCGATGCGTACACACCTGGCAGAACATCTGCACCTGGCAATCGAGCAGGTCAGCGTCAAAGCCACCACAACGGACGGCCTGGGCTTCGCCGGGCGGCGCGAAGGTATTGCGTGCTATGCGGTTGCGCTGATTGAGCAGTAGGCGAAGCATTGGGCAATGGATGATGCAAACCAACCCAAAGGATATTACAGTATTTACAATGTATTATGCGCCATGATATGATGATACTCAGAAAACTAAAGGAAACTTATGCCGGAGAGGTCGGAGGGGCAAAACTATGGAGCGAGCGCGATTATCACAGGCAAGGCATAAAAAGTTTTGGACGCTTGAAGAGGCTGCCGAGCGGATTGGCGTTGACCCGGCTTCCCTTTCTCGGTGGGAAAAAGGCAAATCGTTTCCCCAGCCGATAAATATCCAACGTCTCTGTAACGCGTATGGTATGACAGTCCAACAGTTAGGGCTAGAGGATGATCCTGTTTCTGGATACGAGCATGATGCACCACCTGTTGTAGATGCGCTGACCCAGTTCCAGCAACAGGATTTGACGTTGCGACTCATGCGGATTGTGTGGCAATGGAGCCATCAGAATGCCCGTTACAGCGTTCTTCAAACGCTGATTACCCAGGAGCTAGAACAGAGCATGAACGAAGACGTAATGAGCCGCCGCGATGCGCTCCGCCGCCTGGCACTCCTACCCGTTGAAATGCTAGGGCTTTCCGCTGCCGGTGCGGTTCTCAAATATCCCATAGAGGACATATTAAGCCAGTGCGCCGCCGGGATGACGGCCTGCCAGCACTTGCTTCGAGGTAAAGAACTCGTTTTTGCCTCCGATGTCGTATCGCGGTATATACCTACGCTCAAGGCTATTGTCCATACTTCCTCAACAACACAACGCAAAGCCGCCGCTGACCTGCTTGCCCAGGGGTACCGGTTAAAATCGATACTCGCGCGCCATGTAAAAGCAAATACTGATTCTATTGCCTGTGCGCAACAGGCAGCAATGTATGCCGATGAAGCGCAGAATCCACTCCTGCAAGCCGTTGCGTTACGGGCGCAAGCAGCAGCCTATTATTATGCGAATTGCTGGGCGCAAGCATCACAAGCAGCCGAACAGGCCAGAGCTGTTCTTGAAACATCGCGAGGTGCTCCCATTCCTCCGCTTGTTCGTAGTCACATCTATGTTGGTCTTGCTACCTATCAAGCACGCAACGGACAGAAACAAGAGGCATTGCGATCCCTCGGTCAAGCGCATGCTGCTTTTTTTGCGCAACCACCTGACGAGCCGGCTCCGATCTGGATTAACCACGATAAAGCGAATCTCATCCTGTATGATGGCATAACCCATTTGCACCTGGGCATGCAGAAGGAAGCTCTCGATTCCTTTGCACAGATCCAGCTTACCGCATCTAACCATGAGATTAACCGCGTCGAGGCATTGCTCAATCAAGTGGTTGCCGAGGTCAGCCGGGTTGATAGCAGGGACATGGAGTACTGTATTGATCATTGGATACAAGGGATAGAGGGCGCGAAAGCGTTGCGGAGTGAGCAGCGCTTTACTGAAGCTATCCAGGCGTATACGGCGCTGTGCGCAGTCTGGCCTTCCGAGCCACGCATTAAGGAGCTGCGCGCTTATATTACCCACTGGTAACAAAGCTCTTCCTTCCAGCACTGCCCTCATGGAGAGTTGTGCTTTTTTGTGCGTCTGGCGCATCTTATTGCATCCATAGCAAGCGAGTCTGCATGAGATGCAAGTGTTCTCCTCAGGATGCGCTTTAAACCACAGGCACTTATGGCTGAGAGGGGAAATTGTCTCTATGCTCAAGGAGGAACCTTATGTATCTCGAAGATGACCCACAACCTTCATTCAGGTTAACAGCCGCGCTAGGCGATAGGGTTGCAACGCTTCCGGCGTTACGCCGCTGGTGATGGCGGTCGCTATCAACTGGCCCAGGCGCAAACCGAAGGGCATGCCGTGTCCTGAGAAGCCGCCAATCACCCAGATGTTTGCTTTATCTGAGGCACGGTCAACAATGGGGAGATAATCGGGGGTAAAGGCCATCAGTCCGGCCCAGCGCTGGACGACCCGCAGACCGCGTAACGCGGGAAAGAGTCGAGGAAATATTTGCTCAAGCGCGGTCTGTACATCGATGGTGGGCTGGATTTCTCTCACACCTACATCGTGCGCAGGAGCCGTATCACGACAGCCTCCCAGCACAATCGTGCCATCGACCGCCTGCTGCCAGTATTCGCCTGTCGTAGAGATGGCGGCAGACATGCCAGTTTGAAAGATCTGTGGCATCTGAGCGTATGCCAGCACCTGTCCGCGTACAGGCGTTATCGCTCCTGCCAGCATTGGCAGCAGCTCGTCTGTCCAGGCATTGACCGCAACAACGACGGTCGTCGCGCGCAGCATCCCCTGCGAGGTCAAGATGCGCACACCTTCGCCATCAGGCATCAATTGCAATACGCTCGCAAGACAACACTGAGCGCCATGCCGGTGCGCCGCTGTCGCCAGCCCCTGGACCAGACGGGCCGAATGCACCAATCCCTGCTCAGGCGCAAACTTCCCTCCGACAATTTCCGGTCCGAGCGGCGTCCCGATAAATTCTTGCACCTGCTCGCGGTCAAGCAAGGTAGCGGCAAAGCCGTCGGCTTGCAACGCCTCGACGGTCCGCTTTATCTCCGCGAGCTGCTCTTCGCCCAGAGCCAGGCTAAGGCAGCCCGGCTCGCGATAATCGCAGTCAATTTCCTCTTCCGCGAGCACCTGGCGCAGCAGTTGCCGACTGTCAAGCGTCAACGTCATGACAGCCCGCGCCGTCTCATGACCCAGCCGTGCTATTGCTCGTGGATAGGCTTCGGCTGGCCCGCTGACCATAAAGCCGCCATTGCGGCCCGTCGCGCCATAAGCTAGCCTGGTTCGTTCGAGGAGCACAGTTCTTATGCCAGCCTTCGCCAGCCAGTAACTGACTGCGGTCCCCATCAACCCACCACCGATCACAGCCACATCTACGCTCGCAGGCAGGTCAGCGGATAAGCTAGAGGGCATGGTCGTGCGCAGCCAGTACGATTCAGGCTCATAAGTACCTTGCGATGCTGTCGTTGCCACTATTTACCCTTGAAAGCCTCGTCCGTCTTCGCCGCCATAATGAAATCATTGCGGTGTAAGCCGCCAATTTTATGCGTCCACCATGAGACCGTCACTCTGCCCCACTCGGTTAGCAGCGCGGGATGATGACCCTCTTCTTCGGCCAGTTGACCTATTTTGTTGGTGAAAGCCAGAGCATCAACAAAATTGTTAAAACGATACACACGCTCCAGGCGTTTAATGCCATCGTGCTCGGTGACATCCCACTCCGGCACCTGCTTGCGGTATTGCGCCAGCTCCTGATCGGTCACTTGCGGCGCGCCAACGCGACATGCTTCGCATTTCATCTCTGTCAGTTCTTCCATTGCTCTTCCCCTCCGATACTCTGATGAACCGAACTTCTTGCGCAAATATTGCTACTATCTGGACAAAAACTCTTGACGCCGTCACAGCGGATTGCGCCTCCATAGGCGATTAATGCGTTTCTTCGAGCTTGACTTCCTGCGGCTTTTCTGTAGCTTCTCCCTTGCCTGCTTCCTGCTCTTTCTTCTCAGCTATTTCTGAAGTGACCAGCATCTGGATCGCCTGACGCGAATTGAGAGGAATCTGCGGGAGCTTTGGAATCTGTTCGGTGACCTTCGAAATATCCTCCATTGGTAGATCAGCCAGGAATTTATCCTTGACATCCTTCACCTGGCCCAGACCTCGACCGGTATTACGAGCCATTGATTGCAACGCTTTCGGCCCAAATAACGCCAGGCCGATGGCTGCGACAATCAATATATCCACAAGATGGAACCCCATGACAAGCTCCTTTCGGCAAGTTGACTGCCGTTTTTCTTTGCTGTTCCTATTTTACCATAGAAACACCCCACCTATCAGGTAGTAATGGGCTATTGCAGATCAATTTCAGAGGCAAATTGCGTACATCATGGTATGATGGAAGCAAATGTTGATGTATTAGCCAAAAGAAAGCGATAATGCAGCATGCACCAGGTTGCATCAAGACCTCAACCAAACCAGCAGAGTGCTGGAGGAGGCGCAACGCCGCAGGCGATCCTTGTTATTGCTATCATGATGTTTGCGCTTTCCGGGCTTTTGATAGGATTTGCGGTAGGTGCGTTTGTTCGTCCTGCAAGCCCACGAGCAAATTTGCCCAAACAGAGCGGCGCCACCTTACCGGCCCATAGTCCAACTGCGACTCAGCCGCCAGCAATTCAGCCTGTGCCGCTGGGATGCCCTGAGATAGAGAATACAAGTTCAGCTTACACCCTTGCGGCACAGTTAGCCAACGGTACAACAACATACACACTATCAGCCCAGGCAAAAGACAAATCCGTCGGCACCTGTAGCCCGAACAATAAGCCTGTTGCCTCTCCTGGTATTCTCTGTAAGTTATGGCTCACTACGCGTATACCCGATAAACAGATTCTCCTCTTCCCTAAGGAAGATGCCAGATTGAAGCGCGGCGATCTGACCGCGCCGCTAACCGGAACCATCCAGAATACCGATTACGCAGAAGTTCCCGGGCTACAGTTTACTGATCCCACGATGCCACAGTCGCAGCAATGCGACGCGCAAGGACACGGCTCCTGGAAGTATACTATTGCGCCGACCGTCCCTCCCGGCGACTATGATCTGGTAGTAATGACTGACTGGTCTACCGGGAGATATTTTAACTGGACCTGGGTCAACGTGACCATTAAGTAGGTTTTCAATCCCATCAATCGGGTCGGACGCGATGCCAGATGGACATTACGCTAGCTCTCGTACGACGCCGCGTACGAGGGCTGCGAACCTGGGACGGACGGCGTCGGCTGTCGCCAATACGTCGGCGTGCTTGATCTCCTCCGTCTCAGTTCCGGTGGCGGCGTTGGTAATCAAACTGATGCCCAGCACGCGCATCCGCATATGCCGCGCGACCACCACCTCCGGCACCGTTGACATCCCCACGGCATCCGTGCCAATGGCACGCAGAAACTTGAGTTCTGCAGCCGTCTCATACCCCGGTCCGGCAACCATCGTATAGATGCCCTCGTGTAACGTTATCGCCGGCTCATTCTGTGCTATCTGTCGAGCAAGCAGACGCAGCCCGGCGTCATAAGCATGGGCGATTGGCGGGAAACGCTCGCCAAAACGTTCATCGTTTGGCCCCACCAGTGGATTGAGCCCGACCATGCCGGGTAGATAGATATGGTCGCGGATCAGCATAAAATCGCCCGGGCGATAATCAGGATTGACCCCGCCGGCGGCATTGCTGACGATAAGTGTCCGTGCTCCCAGCAAATGCATGACGCGTACCGGCAGGGTCAACGCCTGAGGGGTATGACCTTCATAAAAATGAAAACGGCCCTGCATCACAACCACCGGTACATTTTCCAGCAGGCCAATCAGCAAACGCCCGGCATGCCCAACTACCGTCGAGTGCGCAAAATTAGGAATCTCCCGATACGGAAGCGCTACCGCCTTTCCCACCTGGGTCGCCAGATCGCCCAGGCCAGAGCCAAGTATGATCGCCACCGTGGGCTTCAGGTCTGTATGCTTTTGAATTGCTGCTACCGCTGCAATAGCCTGATCGTAGAGCATAAAACATCCTCCCATCTGTATTTACTACAGACAGGATAACATATCTGCCCTCACCCTCTTGCAAAGAGCTCTCTGCCTACTTATTCGCCAGTGCTGTGGCGAGCTGGCTATAGACCTGCGTTGTCGAGATATGCGCATGGCCCAGCAACGCCTGCACTGAACGCAGCTCCATGCCTTCCTTGAGCTTAATAATGGCAAAGGAGTGGCGCAACATATGCGGCGTAATATCCGTAATATTGGCCTGACGCGCATACCCTTTGATAATCAGCCAGAAGCCCTGGCGCGTCAAGCGCGCGCCGTGATGATTGAGAAAAAGGGATGGCGACTCGCCGCTGCGTAACAAACACGGACGCACCTGCTCCAGATACCGCTGCGTCGCCTCCACAGCTACCGGCGGCAAAGGGAGTTCCCGCGCACCTTCCGCCCTGCCATTCTTGCCAGGGCAGTTCACCAGCGCCAGTTCTGGCTTGAAGTCGTCTACGTTCAACGCGACCAGCTCGGAGGCGCGCATGCCTGTGGCATAGAGCATATGCAGCATCGCCAGGTCACGCTTACCGGCAGGCGTCTCTTGCTCCACCTGGCAAAAAAGATTCGTAATTTGCTCGGCGCTCAACACCTGCGGTAAATCTCTCGCGACCCGAGGAGACTCTAACGTATCTATGGGATCACAGATAACAGCGCCTGTGCCACACAGATAACGAAAAAATGATTTGAAGGCAGCGAGCTTGCGGGCTATCGTCGTGGGGCGATAAGAGTGCTCTTCTTGCATCTCTTGCAGATATTGCGTAATATGTTCCCGTCTGGCGCATGACCAGTCTTCCACTCCCCGCGACGTTAAATAGCAACAGAGCTGATTCAAATCGTTCCGATAGGCCATAATTGTATTGCGATTACTGCCGCGTTCATCTTCTTTCAGCGAGAGCGAGGCAATATATACATCGACAGCTTCTTGCAACATAACACACTTCCAACAACAAATTATATACATTACATCAAATTACATTTGATGGTTCGCGAACATTATAATCGATGCATGCAAAAAGAGCAAAGATATAGGAAGATGGGATAAAAAACGCTCAAACTCAGCGGCACTTCTGCTTCCCAAAAGTGCTATAATAAACTACATCATCTATACGCTATGCACAACAACACATTGTACAGCATGGGCCGATCAGCGGAACTCATGCCACGATAAGGAGAACAAGCAGGATATGGCTAAACTGCAAGACTTGTTTACGCAGGCACGCCGGACGCAGGGCGGCGGCGGTATGGGTTTCCTGGGCAAAAATCGCGCCAGTTCTAAAGCCCACGCAGCCGCGCTGGTGGTCGAATTTCCCCAGGCGAGTGCAGGGGGCGCGGAATCTGTGCTGAAGGCAGGCGCTGATGGCCTGCTCTTCACCTGGAACGGCCAGGATAGTGCCTTGCTGGAAAGCATAAAGAAGGAAATCGACTCCGCCAAAACCAGCGACAGCCAGATCGTCGCGGGCCTACAGATCACCGGCGGCTGGGATAAGCTGGACCGTGAGAGCATCAACAATCTGAAAGACCTGGGCGTCCTCTACATTATTTTGCCCTTTAACGCTCCGGCTCGCCTGCTGGCGATGGAAACAAAGGATGTAGAGAAAGTCGTCACCGTCCCTGTGCGCAGCGAAGATCTTTACCCGATTTTTATCCGCAACCTGAGCGCGCTCGATGGGATCGCGGCAGTATTGCTGGATCTTGAACTGAGCGGCGAGACCGGTTCGCTGAGCATCGAAGACGCTTTGCAATATCGAGCCGTCCGCGAAGCCGTGCGCTTCCCTGCCTTCGTCCGCGTGGCAAACGATCTTGACGAGGCAGGCGCCTATACCCTCAATGCTCTCGGCGTCCAGGCCGTGATCCTGACCGCCAGCGCCACCGAGGAAAAGACGCGCCAGGAAGTGAAGCACCTGCGAGAGATGCTGGAGAAGACTTTCCAGGAAGATAAAGATACGCCGTCTATCCCCACTAAATAGCGCGATACAATTCGCGAAAGACAGTAGCCGCACGATGGTTATTGTGCGGCATTCTGTTTTTCGCTTTGTTGTTCTTGACTATCAGGCATGACCAGAGGACCGGTCACGGGCATATATGAGGTGTTAGAGTGCCAGTATAGCTGGCGGCGCGGGATGCGGCGCAACAACATGCGTGTCGTTTGCCATACCTGCTCAGGATTTTCATTGTTGCGCCAGTAATAATAGCAGGCAATCTCATCAGGCATAGTCTGCAACATTTCCGTAAATGTTGGCTCCAACATTTGTTCGTCCCGCGCATTCAGGTAAAAGTTTTGCAGCCAGAGCTGGCTACGCTTCTCAAACCTGTGGGCGGCATCCACCACTGCCTGGCCCCATTCTTTGACTTTACCGATATCCTCATTGAGCAACTGCCAGAACAGATGACAGCCAATCGTATCCAACTGAGGCAGCGCGGCAAGCTCTTCGACCAGTCCCAGGTTCTGGGGCAACAGGGTGACGGTTGTCCTGGCCTCGGGAGAGACCTGCTTGACGCAGGCAAATAGCTCACCTAAGAAATGCACCATCGAGCGGCGACGGAAATGTTTGAGATCATTGATATCGGGACACAGAGCGCGACACACCGAGCAGAAACAGGTGATATCGGGGCCACGCGGCTCATCGATCAGGATGCCGTTAATGGGATAGGTGGAGAGGTAGTACTCAATCTCGCCAAAAAGCCAGGAGCGGAAGGCGGAGTGGTTGTAGCAGGTGATGCCATGCGAGCGGCCATGCTGATCTTTGACCCGCGACTGAGGATGACGAAACGTATACCAGCTCGGCATTAGCGCCGGGCCAGCAAAGAGATTGCCAAAGCGGCCCAGGCTCAAATGCACCTTCAAGCCCGCCTCGCGGGCCAGCAGCAGACCGCGTTCCAGGTCGCGCGACCAGCGCTGCTCCTCCTGCTCATGAATCGCGCACACAATGCTATTAACGCCCAACGCGCGAATCTGCTCAAAATCGCGCTTCACGACTTCGGGATGAAACAATGAATGAAAATATGCAACGGTAATGTCCACAATCACCTGCCAGCACTAGGAACAAATAGAAACACAAAAATCTACGACGGCACATTTACACATATACACGGGCTTCAGTATACCATACAGGCTGATCTTTAGCATCTAGCCAGCATGCTTTTCTATAGCTTTTCAGTTTTGAAAAAATTAGGGACATTCCCGAAGGCGACAAACTGCAAAATCCCTGAATTATGACGTAAGAAGCTATACAGGCAGAATATACTATGGTACAATCAGGAAAAGATTAGCTCAATTGGGCTGCAAAGCCCAAGAAAGTCATCGAGAGGCATTTCGATGGAGGGTAGAGGAAGAAGATGAAAGACGAGATGACATCGTTACCGCTTGCTCGCGTGTGGTTATTCGGGCCATTTCTTGCTGAATATCGTGATCAGGATGGGACCTGGAAAGCTATAGACAAGGCCGTCTGGGAAAAGGGCTATAGCCGTTCCCTCCTTCGCCGATTACTCTGCGCTCACGGCAGAAGAGCTGCGCGCCGGTTGCTCCTTGACGACCTGTGGCCCGATCATGCCGCGCCAGAACTCGCTGAGTCCTATCTCAACGATGCGGTTTCCGGCTTGCGCAAGGCGTTGCCGATTCCTCATATCCTCCCCAAAGGAGGAAAAGGGACGAGTTACGCACTTCCCGATCAATCCATTTTGTGGACTGATCGCGATGCCTTTCAAGAACTCCTCAAGGAGGCCGAGTGGACCGGGCGTACAAGTGCCCGTGCCGTACCGTTGTTAGAGCAAGCCTGTACCTATCTGCAACGGGGAGAGTTTTTAGAAGGCCAGTTGGGAATATGGTGTTATAGCAGACGGGCAACCATGGAGCGGATGCAATACAATTGTTACCTCTGGTTAGCTCAAGCCTATGAGCAGCAAGGCTTGATCGGGCAAGCGGAAATGCAGTACAGCAGGCTCTTAGAAGACAACCCAACCGATGAAGAGGTCCTCTTCCTGCTCATTCGTTTGCTGCACCGGCAAAGAAAGACCCACCTGGCACACAAGTGCTATTGGGAGGCGCAAGTTGCTTTCGAGCAAGCACAGATCCCATTCTCGCCTGCTACTGAGACGCTGATCCAACAGGTCCTCCGCGAACTTCCATCAGTGACAAGCTCTCAAGCAGAGCCTCTCCCTTTGTATGTGCCCCCTGAGCAGCCCAAACATGATACGATCCTCCCTATATTCTCCTCACGCATATCCCCCGTTTCCCTCGATGGTTGGTCTCTCGCGCTCACACATAATACAATACGAAAAGATGTCAATAGTGATCTTGAGGGACAAGATGTGGATAAGCTACGCCGCGATTTGATGAAACTGGCAATACAAGTGCCTTTGCTCTCCTTCCCAGTGGGAAGGGACTTCTTGAGTCTTTCCGTTGAGGAGTACCTGGCCCACTGCGAGCTGTTAGTGCAAGACTGCTGGAAACTGATGGGAGGGAAGCTCCTGACGGTTGCCGAACATATCCTCTCGGCACAAATGCATCCATTGATGCAAATTATGTATAGTCCCTCTCCTTTGAGAAGAGAGGCAGCCACCATCGCCACCCAGGCGAAAATTGTCCAGGCCATTTTAGCGATGCATCGCCTCGATCTTGCTGCCAGAGAACTCTTCTGTACAGAAGCCATTACCTGTGCTCGTCTCTCAGAGAATCCTCGCCTCTCCTCTATTGCGTTGATGTATCTGGGGTCTACCTATGTCTATCACAGTCTGCCTCGCCAACCGGAGCGCGCTGTGCTCCTGTTTCAAGAGGCTCTGCAATGCTTAGACGGGGAAGAACCCTTACTCCGTGGAATGATTCATAGTAGTCTTGCAGCAGCACAGGCCCAATGTCAACGAGAGCAAAAAGCGCTGGAGAGTCTGGAAAAGGCCCAATTATGGTTTCCTTCATCTCCTGAACTCGACCCCAGTTTCGGGATCGGCTGTGGAAAAGATGCATTCTCGTTCCAGATCGGGCAAGCCTTGCTTGATCTTGCGCGGCATGCTCCTGAGCGGGGATACTATGCGCAAGCGCAACATGCCTTTGAGCAAGGTATTGCCTTACCAACCATAGCTGACCGCAATACCAGTCAAATGCTCATTGGCAGAGCCGCAGCAGCACTGGGGCTGGGTGATTTAGAACTCTACGAGGCGAGCTTGAGAGGCGGGCTGGTGTTAGCCAAAGAGATAGGCAGTCAGAAGAGGTTCATAGAGGCACAGACGCTTTTTCAGGAGGCTCCTCATCCCTGGCGGATAGATCGGCGTCTTCAAGCGTTGAAGGAAGAGTTCTTTGTGCCCATGCAGTAGCCAAACGCATCCCCCACGTCTAACGCACTTCTCGTCCAAGATATATGTTTGGACGAGAAGTCCTACCAATTTCCCATCGGCTAACAAGTAACAGATGAGTGGGGCACGCTGCCAAAAAGAGACGTTTTTCTAGGCAAAAAGGACAGTGAACTACCGCTTGGTCTTCAGCCAAGCGGCTTCTTCGGAAGCCTGAGTTCACCAGACTCAGCCGCAGAAATGCGAGCTATGTTGGGAAGGTCACGACACCTGCGGTTGACGCATCAGACCGCCGCTCTGTCGCGAAGGGTTAAGTAGGGCTGAGGGAAGGCCCGGTGCTCTTCGCTTAATAAGCCTTTCCAACCTTGTCGAGATGAAGTCGGATTCGCTGTCTGGTCATAGGACAGCGATACGCACAACCTGCCAGTGGGCAGAGCATTTTCCTGCAAAGGAGTCTTTCTGATGAATGTTGTCTATGTTGTAGCACTGGATGGGATGCCCTTGATGCCCTGTTCCTGCGTTATTGCTCGCCTTTTACTTAAAGAGGGCAAGGCCAAAGTCAAAAGGAGAACACCTTTCACGATCAAGCTCCTGACTCAGCCGGAGACGACTTATACGCAACCTTTGACGCTGGGAGTCGATACGGGGAGTAGTATAATTGGGTCTGCCATTGCCGATAAAGAGGGAAAGGTGGTCTATCTCTCTGAAGTCACGGTACGCAATGATATTGCCAGGACCATGAAGGAACGGGCCAAATACCGACGAAACAGGCGTGCCCGTAAAACCAGATACCGAAAAGCCCGTTGGCTCAACCGAAGAAATTCGATCAAAACCGGTCGGTTCTCTCCGACAATGAGAAGTAAGATTGATGCCCACTTGCGAGAAATCCGCTTTGTCCGATCCCTGCTGCCTATTCAGCAGATCGTCCTAGAAACGGGGACCTTCGACCCATATGCCCTCAAGAACCCAGAAGCCTTGCGACAGAAGTGGCTCTACCAGAAAGGCATCAACTATGGCTTTGCCAACACTAAAGCCGCTGTGCTCACCCGCGATGGGTATATCTGCCAGCACTGTAAGGGCAAGTCGAAAGATCAACGATTAGAGGTCCATCACATTGTCTTCAGAAGTCAGAACGGCAGCGACGAAGAGACCAACCTGATCACCCTCTGCAAAAGCTGTCATGATGCCCTTCATCAGGGGGAAATCACACTCAAACAGAAAGGCAAGAGGAAAGGGAATCTGAATCATGCAACCCAGATGAACAGTATTCGTGTGCAAATACTCCGTCAGGTGGAGGCCGAGGAAACGTGGGGTTTTGTTACAAAGGAGCATCGTCAAAAAGCAGGACTGCCCAAGGAGCATTGCTTTGATGCCGCCATGATTGCCACACAAGGGAAGCAGCCAACGTTTCAGACCGCAACGTTGCTTGTCAAACGCTGTGTCCCTGATGGCGATTACCAGCAAACCAAAGGGAGACGAAGTGAACAACGCGTGGTGACAGGCAAGATCGAAGGGTTTCGCAAATTCGACAAGGTGCGCTATCAAGGGAAAGAGTGCTTCATCAAAGGGCGCATGTCTACTGGCTATGCTATTTTGATGGACCTCTTTGGCAACAAGATCGATCTCAGTCCTATTCCTAAGTTTGCTCAGATGAGCAGAGTAAGCGCCCGACGTTCCTGGAATATGAGCCAACTGCCCATACCAACTATCTCCTCCTCTATCATATGATTTTCATATTGAGCAGCAAGGCTGAAGGTGGCCTATTCATCCGCAGAGATGAAGACTTCGCGGATGAATAGGCCACCTTCAATAAAACCTACGACTTTTGTCACATATTCGGGGTTGAGCTTGACAAGTCTGCCATTTCTATGCACAATGCACGCATGAGTCACGCAAGACACACTTATACTACTGGCGCCGTACGTTTTGTGCAATCGTACGCAAAGATTAACCTGACACTCGATGTGTTGGGGAAACGAGCGGATGGGTATCATGAGCTGGCAACCGTGATGCAGACGGTCGATCTCTACGATACGCTCTGCTTGACCATGACCGACGACAAGAGTGTGCGCGTGACTTGCTCACGTCCTGAGCTTAACAACGACAACAACCTGGCTTTACAGGCGGCGCAAGCAGTACGCCAGCGCCTGGCACTCACCCAGGGTCTTACTATCGAATTGCACAAACGCATCCCTATAGCTGCCGGGTTGGGTGGGGGTAGCAGTAACGCTGCTACTGTTCTGCTTGCATTACAAGCGTGGTGGCAATTACCATTATCTACAATGGATATGCTCACGATAGCGGCTTCGCTTGGCTCAGATGTGCCCTTCTTTCTTAGCGGGGGATTGGCATTATGTGAAGGACGCGGCGAACGGGTAACGCCTCTCGCCGCTCACTGGCCCGCGTCAATGCGCTGGCTCCTGCTGGTCAAGCCCTCCATCAGCGTCTCTACGGCTGCCGTTTTCCGTAGCCTGGCAGTTCACGATTACTCTGATGGCGCTCGGAGCCGCGCCGCCTGTAGGGCGCTGCAAGCAATGGACGAGCTAGATCCGAATGATCTGCATAACAGCCTGGAACGCGGCGTGCTGGAAGAGTATCCGGCGGTCGCCCAGGCAAAAGCAGATACGCTACGAGCGGGTGCCCCATATGTGCGGCTCTCGGGCAGCGGCCCAACACTTTTTGCGCCCTTCCCCGACCTGTCGCAGGCCGCTCGCACGCAGCAACTATTACGCGCACAGGGCTACGAAGTATACCTGTCGCGCGCTGTTTATCCTGACTTGAAGGATGTTACTTTTTATTAACACGGATGTCAAGGAGGTACAACATCATGGCCGACCTATACTACTGCGTTAAGTGCAAAAAAAAGACCGAGATGAAAGACGCCCAGAGAATCACTATGAAGAATGGCAAGCCCGCTCTCAAGGGCCAGTGCGCCGTCTGCGGCACGACCGTCAACGCCATTCTGGGTAGTGGCGCGAAAAAAGCCTGATCGCCAGGCTGCCTGACCAGCTACTATTGCAACACGCAGGGAGTGCTCCCGGCAGGGCGCTCCCTGCGTGTCTCATCTGCATCGCTCTCGACTTCCCAGCCCTACTTTGCTATAATAGGCCCCGGTACATGTATATAAGCCTGCATTAGGAGAAGAAGACACGCTGAACACGCTATCCTTGCGTCAATCCGTCATTACGGCGCTATGCTTTCTGTTGCGCATCCCATTTGCCCTGCTAGATGCCGTCTGCCGTCCATTTGTACGCCGCTCGTGGCAGCGTCCGCGCTCTATTGTGGTGATTAAACCGTGCTGCCTGGGCGACCTGCTGATGACAACGCCGCTGCTTGAGGTGATCCGGCGCAACTATCCAGAGGCGACGATTACCTACATGGCCGGTTCCTGGTCTAAAGTGATTCCCGAACACCATCCCGCGGTCAATACTGTTCTCGATTGCGGCACCGTCGGCCTACCCGGTCGCTACAGTATTTCCGACTATATGAAGCTAGCGTTACAATTGCGACGGCGGCGCTTCGATCTGGCCTTCGTGCTTGATCGCTCACCGATGCTTACTCTGCTCCCCTGGTTAGCTGGCGTGCCACGGCGCGTCGGACCCGATAGTCTGGGGCGCGGCTTTTCGCTGACCGATAGAGTGCCAGTCTCTGCTTCTCCAGCGCATCTCCAGCATCAGGCTGAGATTTATCTTGATCTCGCCCGCGCCCTCAAGCTTGATATTGGCGAGCCACGTATGCATTTCGCGCCAACCGCTGAGGAAACACGGGATATCTATCAATCCAGCCACCTGCAAATTGCTGTTTTTCCGGGCGGCGGCAGCAATCCCGGTATGGAGCTGACCGCGAAACGCTGGCCGCTCGCACGCTACAGGGAGCTTGTTCGCAAGCTGGTAGACGAGCTGGATGCTCAGGTGCTGCTGATTGGTGGGCCAGAGGATGTTGCGCTCAATCAGTCATTGCTGGCCGGTCTTGCTTTACCAAACGGGCGCGTGATTGATCTGGCAGGCAAAACCAGTATCGGACAACTGGCGGCCCAGCTCAAAGCCTGCACACTTTTTATCGGCAATGATAGCAGCCCGATGCACCTGGCTGCCGCCGTTGACATTCCGGTAATCGCCATCTTCGGCCCGACCAGTCCGCAAGAATACGGCCCCTATCCGCTTACTGATCCTAAGCATATTGCCCTCTGGCGTCATCCCACGGGCCAGCCCTGCTTCTTCCTGGGCCAGATGCAGACCTGCACCAACTGCACCTGCATGCAAGCGGTGACGCTCGACGACGTGTGGAACGCGGTACAGCGTCTGATTCCCAGCACGCAGGGAAAAGAGGTCAACCGGTGAAGCATCTTCTGCGCACGCTGCTGCTGCTCCTGATCCGTCTCATTGGCCTGCCTGGAGCTTCTACTGCCGCACGAGAGGCGCGTAAACTCCCTATATCACAGCCGCGCATCCTGCTGATCCGTCCAGACCATCTTGGCGACCTGGTGCTGACTACGCCCGTGCTCAATGCCTTGAGGGAGCGGATACCGGACGCGCATATCACGATGATGGTCGGCCCCTGGTCAAGCGAGGTGGTAGCGCGCCATCCAGCTATCGACAAACTGATTACCTGCTCCTTCCCTGGCTTCCAGCGCGCCCCTCAGAAGCCGCTCGCACCCTACACGCTCTTGCTCAGCATAGCAAAGCAATTGCGGCGCGGCCATTACGATCTGGCTCTCAATCTGCGCCCCGATTTCTGGTGGGGAGCTGCTCTGCTCTATCTGGCCCGCATCCCACGCCGCATTGGCTATGCCATCCAGCCAGGCGCGCCCTTTCTTACGCAGGCCCTCCCCTTCCCTCCAGCCGAGCTTGCAACCGTTTCCTGCCTGCGACTCGCCGACGTAGGATTACAGGCGCTTGGCTATCCCTCGCTGGCGCAACCCTATACGCCGGAACGCTATCCCCTGCAATTCATTCCAACGGCAGACGAGCGCGCATGGATCGGCAAAAAACTGACTGCTGCCGGAATCGCCGCTCAAACGCCTGTGGTCGTAATTCACCCTGGCACAGGCGCTGCCGTCAAACTCTGGCGTTCAGAGGCATGGGCACACATTGCCGATACGCTCACAGCCTCCCTTGCCTTTCCTACATCTGCTCAGATTATCCTTACAGGCAGCAAACACGAACGCGCGCTGCTAGAAGAGATTGCGCAGCAGATGACGACGGCCCCGCTGCTATTGAGCGATCTGACAGTGGGACAGCTAGCCGCGCTCCTGGAGCGAGCAAAGCTCGTCCTGGGTGTCGATAGTGGCCCTCTTCATCTGGCGATAGCTCAGGATACCCCCACGCTCCAGATATTCGGTCCTACTGATGCACATATTTTCGGCCCCTGGGGCAATCCCGACCGGCACATAGTCATTGCATCGACCCATCGCTGCCCCACCTGTCCAGCAATCCCTTGTGGACGCCTGGATTTCCGCCCCGAAGAGCTACCCGCGCACCCCTGCGTCAAGCTGGTTACTGAACAGGAGGTGATGCAAGGGATAGAAAAAATGAAAAGGAACTGATCAGGCTGCAAACATTGATAAGCTCTTGACTACCTCTTGACCTTCTTTTTGCGAACAAAGCGGATTACACTGTTCTTGCCACAGAAAATGGCTATTGCAGAAGTAGAAAACATATGAGCAATTCAGCAAAGGAGAATGGAAGAGATGGATCAGTATGTAGAGGTACCGCAGGAGATCAGTTCACTGCCAAATGAGATTCAGAATGTTATTAATCAACCTTTTTTCGACAAAAAAAACATGCATCCTCTGTCAATAAGCGAAGCAGGCATTTTGACAAAAAAGTTACAGAGTTTGCTGAAGAAAGCTCTTCATTTGAGCAAACAGTATGATCCACAGAACGCAGAAACGTTCAAGGAATCGGCCACAGGTATCCGCACTGAAGTTCAGGAGCTAGCCAGCCAGCATGTGCTTTTCATCCCCTGTAAAGTCAAAGAACTGCACCTGATCGAACTCTATGGTCAGCTCCTGGTCGATGATCTGGCGATAAGGGAAGATAAGGCGTTTGCTAAAGCCTGCAAACAGATGGAGCAGGATATGACCAACCACCTGAATTATTCAATCATGAAAGGGCTGATCGGCGAATACCTGGGCAAACAAGCTGTGGTGAGCGGCTTGGTCTCTGACGAGAGTACCAGTGATGTGGTGCCACAGGGAGAGCTGCTCTTTGACAGAGCCTTCGATAACCTCTATATCATCGAAAAACGACAAATGGATAGCTCTTACACTCCAGGAGAACGTTCGGCCCCGATAAAAGAACGCCCCACGCTCTACGGCTATGTGATTGGCGAGCTCGATACGCTGTTTACGGTCCTTCATCCAGAGACCAAACTGTTCCTGCCGGTTCTCATTCTGGAATCCAAAGGAGGGTCGCTCTCCTCTGCAGCGGTCTCAAAGCAAACTGCCAAAGAGATTGAGCGCATAAAAAAGGTTCGAGATGAGCCCGAGAAATATGCGCTGGCTCAGCGCGAGAGCCAGCCTCCAATGTCTTTTATTGATATTACCCACATCTTTGATCTTTCCGGCATCGATCAATGGCTCACTGTCTCGACCGGTGGCCCTATCCGTAAAGGGAATCATCAGTACGATGTGACGCTGACGCTCACCTCAGATGAACTCGAACTGCTCGCTCGCTACCTCTACTACTACAAGCCTGGAAGCGCCAAGCAAAAATAACTCTCTAGCTGACCAATGCCGCGCGGACCTTTCCTGTAGGGCAGGTGCCTCGCGGCTGGTCCCCACTCTTAACGGGAAGATAGGGATAAAAATGTCGGGAGCTCTCGTTCGGATGATGCGTGCAGAGAAACAACGATGTATAATAGAGATACAGAAGAGAAAAGTATAAAAGAGGAAGAACATGACCGATATCAGCATGCCTCCTGTCTTCGATGGACATAATGACACCCTGCTCCACCTGTATTTCCCCGAGCGCGGAAACGGAAGAAGTTTCTTTATCGAGAGCGAGAAGGGACATCTCGACCTGCCGCGCGCGCGCAAAGGCGGCTTCGGCGGCGGCTTCTTCGCGATATTTCCACCCGCTCCGACACAAGAGCGGACGATGAAGGATAGCATTGAAATTACCAGCACCGGCTACAGGGTGCGGGAGTTTCCCGCGCTTGATCCCGCCTACGCCCAGCGCATCACCATTGCCGTCGCGGCCAGTCTGTTCCGGCTGGAAGTTGAGTCACAGGGACAGTTCAAGGTTGTGCGCACCGCCGATGAACTGGCGCATTGTCTGCAAGAAGGCATCCTTGCCGCCATTCTGCATTTTGAGGGCGCGGAGGCCATTGACACTGGGCTTGACGCGCTTGAGGTATTCTATCAGGCAGGATTGCGTTCGCTCGGCATCGTCTGGAGCCGCCCCAACGCCTTCGGCTATGGCGTCCCCTTCAGATTTCCCCATGCGCCCGATACCGGCCCCGGCTTGACGGAGGCGGGGAAGGAGTTAGTGCGCGCCTGCAACCGGCTGGGCATTATGCTCGATCTTTCCCATTTAAATGAGCAGGGCTTCTGGGACGTGGCTCGCCTCTCCGATGCGCCCCTGGTAGCTACCCATACATGCGTTCACGCAATTTGCCCCTCGACGCGTAACCTGACCGATAAGCAGCTAGATGCAATCAAGGAATCAGAAGGCATGGTCGGGCTTAATTTCGAAGTGTCGAATCTGCGAGAAGATGGTCACAAGGATGCCAATACGCCGCTTGACGTGATGGTACGCCATATCGATTATCTGGTCGAGCGCGTTGGCATCGATGGCGTGGGCTTTGGCTCCGATTTTGACGGCGGCATCACACCCTGTCAGGAAATTCATGATGTGACCGGATTGCCAAAACTGCTGGCTGCTTTACAGGCACATGGTTACGACGATGTGGCGCTACGCAAACTCGCTCACGAGAACTGGCTGCGCGTTTTGCGTCAAACATGGAAATCATGATTGCTGTGGCGACGGCATTGATGACGTTCCCGTTTACTGCCGGCCCCACGCTGAAGCGGACGCGATGAATCGCGTCGCCATAGCAACTCGTCGCCATGAAGGGATTACCAATGGAATTGGTTAATCTGCATAAACATCGTTGATCACGAGTCGTTCCGGTTGACCAGCCCCTGTCGCCAGGCGAAGACAGCCGCCTGGGTGCGGTCCAGCATGTGCAATTTGCCTAGAATATTGCTAACGTGCCCCTTGACCGTCTTCTCGCTGATGATAAGCTTATCGGCAATTTCGGCATTGGAGAGTCCATCGGCGATGAGGCGCAGCACCTCTAATTCGCGGTCGCTTAGATCGGTGAAAAGGTTCGGCGTGTCTCGCCTGGCGCCACGCACCTCCTGCACAACGCGAGCCGCAACACGCGGATGCAGCACCGACTCACCCCGCGCCGCCTTGCGCACCGTGTCGGCCAGTTCATCAGGGCCAATATCTTTTAACACGTAAGAGAGCGCGCCTGCCCGTAAAGCCGGAAAAATATACTCATCTTCGTGATAGGAGGTCAGTACAATGATCTGAGAGTGCGGGCTGACCTGCTTCACCTTGCGCGTGGCCTCAACTCCGCCTATACCAGGCATCACGAGGTCCATCAACACTACATCAGGAGCGAGTTCCTCCGCCATACGCACAGCCTCTTCACCAGAATTTGCCTCGCCAAGCACCGTCAGATCCGGTTGCAACTCTAAAAAGGCTCGCGTCCCCTGTCGCACCAGCGCATGATCATCGGTGATCAAAAGAGAAATTTTATCCGTCATATCCATCTATCCTTATAAACTCTGCCGACTCTTATGTCACTTCGCTACGTGACACAGCCATAGGGCTGCTCGTATCAACGCCCAGACGTTTACAGCACGCAATGATCCGCGTTCCCTTGCCGGGAGTACTTTCTATCTGCACCTCTCCGCCCAGGACCTTCAAGCGTTCCTGCATCGAAAAAAGGCCAACGCCCATGCGGTACTCTGGCCTGGTTGCATCAAACCCCTGGCCGTTATCGCTGATAGAGAGCGTCACGGTATCCTCTCCGGTAGGGGCTGCTCCCACGATGAATCGGGGAGCTACAAGCGCCTGCCCTTCCTTGCCCTCGGCGGTCGTTAAGACAATCTGCACAAGGGTGGCGTTGCTATGGCGGGCCACATTCGCCAGGGCCTCCTGTGTCACGCGGTACAACGCCTCCTCCACCGCAAGCGATAATGGCTGTATATGCTCTATGCGCACATTGGCGACGATGTCGGTTTGCCCGGCCCACTGGGTCGCCAGCTCACGCAATGCAGCATCAAGCCCTTTGCCTTCCAGCGCGACGGGACGCAGTTCACGGATGAGCGAGGTCAGTTCCTGTTGCGCCTGCCGCACCAGCTTCTCCGCCTCATTTAAACGCGCCTCAGCCGCGTTGGCATCGCGTTTCAGCAATACCTTCGTTGCCCCCAGTTGCATCCCAATGGCGAAAACCTGCTGCTTGACGCTATCGTGCAGGTCACGGGCCAGGCGGTTCCGCTCTTCTAATGAGGCCAGTTTCTGGCGCGTCTGGAGCAGATTCTGCAATTGTTCGGCCATACGATTAAGCTGGCGCATCGTCTGCCCCAGCTCGTCCTCCGAATCATCGTGGGTGGGCATTGAGAAATTGCCCCGGCTCCATCGGTCCGCCGCCGTCGATAGCTCTTTCAGACGACGCGTCAGTCCGCGCGCGATCAAGTAACCGGAGATAATGCCGGTAATAGCGGCAATCGTGGTGACAACGATGGCGCTGGCTAAAACCAGACTGAAGAAGCCTGAAATAAATTGCGCCAGGTTGGGCTGGATAAATTTCAGCACCAGCGCCCCCTGGATATTTCCCTGCTCCCCGACAATCGGCGCGATTGCCACCATCGTATTGTCCGCCTCTTGATCGACCGCATCAGTCTTGCCTTTCACATCATTCAGAACCGCTTGAAGGCGTGCTTGATTTTGCGCCGATAGCTGCGCAGCTATCGGCGCACCGGCAGGAACAGGATGCAACCCAATTGAAGCAATCGTTTGACCATGGGTATCTACCACAGCCAGAAACATCGTATGCCCATTCAAAGGCCCCTGATTGGTTGAAGTGGCATTAATAATGCGCAACCAGGCAGTTAAGGCTTCGTGGTCGGGCTCGCCATGCACAAAAAAAGGCACAGCCTGCGGGGCTTCTTGTTTGAGGGAACTTAAAATAAAAAGTGGAATATTCAAACTGATAATCAGAAACACAATGGTGATAAATATAATTTCGATCAGCAAAACTGTCACAGCCGCAGTTAATGTGTAGGATAGGGTTAATTTTCCGCGTAACTGCCGAAAAGGCCGTATGAAGCGTTTCTTGAGCATCATCTTTTCCAATCACAAGAGACCAGACGCATCTTTAGTATAACATAGGAGCGCCATAAACGGGTCATGAGACCGATACCATCTCACAACCCGTTTATGACATTCACGCACTACTCGTAGCGTAGCACTTCTAGCGGGCGAATGCGGACCGCGCCCCAGGCAACGAGAGCCGCCGTGAGCACTGCCAGCGCCGTTGCTCCACCCGTCAGACCGAGCGAGATCAGGGGCGAGACGCTAAGAGCGAGATCGAAGAGCGTCTTTCCCAGCAGACCAACCGCAGTGGCTGCCAGTAGCACAGCCACGAATGCGCCGGTCGCGCCAACAATGCCGTTTTCAATCATCACTTCGCTCAACACGGTTCCGCTGGTATAGCCGACCGCTTTGAGGATGCCCAGTTCGCGTCTGCGCTCCAGCATCGCCAGGGCAACCGCGTTGGCGATGATGACGATACCGGCCAGCATCGAGAGCGAAGCAAGGGCGATCAATGTCTCCAGGACGCTATTAAGCTGTTGCGCAAAGGACGCTGCCAGATCGGCCAGGCTCTGCACGTTCGCATTCGGCACGATGGCTCCCAACGTATCCAGCGCCTTGTTGACCTGCGCGGGATCGATTTTCATATACGTGACGGTGACGACACCATTTTTCGCCGTACTTAGATCGCTGGCAAGATCAGCGCCTGCCAGCACATTGCCGACATGATCGCCGCCGACGATGCCGTTATAGATGCCAACCACCGTTACTACACGGGTCGTCTTGCCATCCAGGCTGGCAAAGGTCAGCGTATCGCCCGGCTTCAGGTTCATTTGAAATGGACCCGTGCTGGTCAATAGCTCGTTGAGCATAACGTGATTTGTGCCGATATCGCCCGCGTTCAGGTTACGGCCCTGTACAATCTTGACCGATGGCGTTGTAGATGCCAGATTGTATCCTTCTATCGTGCTCAGGTAGCTGATAACCGCCTGGCGATCAGTGCCCTTCGCGGTCAACATCGACAATACCGGATTGCCGTTAATCGCTACCGGCTGCTCCTGCGTCAGGAGATCATTGCGCGTCTTTGCAAGCCCCGGGATGGTGCTCAGCTTGCTTTGCAGCGCGGTCGTATCCGCTCCCGACGTTGTGGCAATGACATTATAGGTCAGATCCTGTGTAAACGCGCTGTTAATCTGCGCCTGCAAATCCTGTCCCAGCGTCAGCACCAGCCCGATGGAGAAGATGCCGATGAACAGGGCCAGCATGGTAGTCGTCACTCGCGCTCGCTGCCGCCCGATATTGCGCAGCGCCATCTTCATGCTTACCTTCCAGGAACGCGGGCAGAAGATCAGCGCGATGCTCAGCAGGACAACGATGGCTACCGGTAGACCAAACGCGGGCAGTTCCAGATAGACCAGGACCGCCGCGACGATACTCACGAGCACTAACGCGCCATACTTGAGATTCAGCTTCTCCGGTACCGGCAGCTTGCTGATCGCAAAGACGACCAGCCCGAAGAATGCGCTCAACACCAGCAGGAAGGCGAATGTGCCATAGACAGCCTCGACGCCGAGCATCACATCGTTCTTGAGGATCACGATTGCCAATGTGCAGAAGAGCAGCGAGAGCAGCGCCAGTAAACCAACGATCAGGACGAAGCTACTCTTCTTCCTGCTCTCCGGCAGTTCGCGTATGACATGCAAGGGACGAATGGTCGCCGCCTGTACAATAGGCATCAGGCCGAAGATCAACGCGGTGGCAAAGCCGATAGCGACGCCGCCTGCAACCGTCCAGGGATTGATCAGGAAGAGCACATTGACGCCCATATTCTGTAGCAATGCCCGCACAAGGTAGCTGACGCCGACAGCGGCTGCCGCGCCAATGATGCCGCCGACCAGTCCGAGCAAGCCAGCCTCCAGACCGAACAGCGCGTAGAGATCCATGCGGCGATAGCCAGCCGTCTTGAGCATGGCAATCTCGGTTTTGCGCCGCGAGAGCAGCACCTGCATCGTATTGACAATGCCAACTCCGCCGATGAGCAGCGCGAGCAGGCCCGCAATCTCCAGGAATTTATTAATATTGTCAACCACCGTTTGCTGCGTCTTCAGCGCATCCGCGGCTGTCTGTACCACGACCAGAGGAAATTGTTTGTTCACTGCATCGACCGCAGCATTCGTATGCGCCTGATCTAGCGTTGTCATATCAATTACGCTGTAACTTGCCGGCACATCAGGAGCTGCGGCCCGATAGTCGGCAGCCGAGATGAGTACAAGATTGCCAGCTTGCGCGAAGCCGCCCGTATTGGCAATCACGCCCGCAATCGTGACATCCAGCGCCTGCCCCGAACCCGTTTGCGCTTTGATATAGAGATGAAAGCTATCGCCCGCTTTTTTATGGTAGCGGTCCAGGAAATTCTGCGTGACGATGACCTGATCGTTCGTCAGCAACTGCGAGACGCTGCCATTGCCCGGCATGACAAAGGTCGGGGGCGAGACGATTGGATAGTTATTTGGGTTTACCGCCTCGACCGTAAACGCCTGGAATGACGGTGCGACCGGGCTCAAAAAGGCATTTGCATTGGTAATTACAGTGTAATTGGTAATAGTGCCAGCGCTTTTCAGATGATTAAAGAAGGCAAGATCGCTCTCCTTGAACGGCGTCCCCTGCGCATTGAGCGCGATATCGCCGCCATTGCTATCACGTACATTGGCCGTGAGCGAGTTCTGGAGCATAAAGCCTGCCAGTTGCAGGGCCACAATAGCCATTACGCCAACGGCGATACAAAACACTGCCAGGATCGTTCGCTGCCCCCCACGGAGCAGCGAGCGCGATGTATAGTTGAAGTACATTGAAGCTTTCATTATCAGATTACCTTTCCATAACAGCTATTGCGTAATAACACCGTGAGAGCGGTCAATCTCGGCAACTTTGCCATCGACGATGCGAATGGCGCGGTCGGCATGCGAGGCCACAACCGGATCGTGGGTGGCGATAATAAACGTTTTTCCGGTCTGCTCGCGTAGCTCAGCAATCAGCTTGAGCACATTTTCGCCGTTACGCGCATCCAGGTTGCCCGTCGGTTCGTCGGCAATCACAATCGCGGGATCGGTCGCCAGCGCGCGGGCAATCGCGACGCGCTGCTGCTCGCCGCCGGAGAGCTGATTCGGACGATGACCGAGCCGGTGCGAGAGACCAACCAGGGTCAGCAGTTCGCGGGCGCGTGCGGAAGGCGAACCCTTATGCCTGCCGACATACAGCGGCACCTCGACGTTCTCTTGAGCGGTTAAGGTCGGTATGAGGTTGAACGCCTGGAAGACCATGCCGATCTTGCTATTGCGCACCACCGCCAGCTTTCCTTCGCTCATCCTGGTGATATCGACGTCATCGATCAGCACCTGCCCGGTCGTGGGATTGTCCAGGCCCGCGATAATGCCCAACAGGGTGCTTTTGCCGGAACCGGAGGGTCCAACGATAGAGACAAATTCGCCGCTCATAATCTGAAAACTGATGCCTTTAAGAATATCAATGCGCTCGTGGCCCAGTGGAAGATTTTTGGTAATATCGCGCACATCCATCACAATTTTCGTTTGCGCCGGTTTTGTTGCGGGAAGAAGTTCTTTAACCATAATAATTTCTGCTCCTCTTTCTGCTTTAATTTGCGTTACCATCGCTAGATCAATAACTTGTCTAAAGCATAAGCGAGAAGCAGATTTTTGTTATGCGTCTGGAGACGTGTTCTTGATGAGACTTTGGGCGGGGTTATGGCACTGACATCAGTATGCCAAAATATCATTATATTTATCTATTGAATAGGGCAAAAACGCATATTATAATAGTGGAAGCAATGTGGAAGGGGCGGAGCAAATGGATATCGTGCTGGGAAGGATACAAGAGCAAGCGAAAGCAGAGATTTTTCGCATTACACAACATGCTCTGGAGGAGATGGATGCCGAAGAGATTACGTTGGCCGAAATCCTTGCAGCTATCGCAAATGGTCAGATATTGGAGCATTATACTGAACATAAACGCGGTCCATGCTGCCTACTCTATGGTCAAACTTACCAAAAGCGTCCTATCCATATCGTTTGTACAACAGCGCAGCCAGTGCTAATTATCATTACGGTTCATGTACCATTGCTCCCCAAGTGGGTAAATCCGACACAGAGGAGAAAATCATGAAATGCAGCATTGAAGGCTGCCCAGGTGAATACGAGCAGCGCGAGGTTGTGCATACCGTACATCAGGGCAATCGCATCATCGTTATCGATCATGTCCCAGCCGAAGTTTGCGCTATCTGCGGCGATACGCTTTTCACACCCGAAACAGTGCGCAAACTTGAGATTCTGCGTGATACTTTCGAGCCACCAATACGCACAGTTCCATTATACGATTTCACTCAAGCAAAATCAGCCTAAGCTGCTCGAATTTCCCTATTGTTTCTTCACGCGCCTACCTGCCTGGAAGTAGCCAGGATCGGACGAGATCACGCGTTCCCCGCGCATGAAGCCGATCAGGTAAGAAGGGACGGGATGGCGAGATTGCTCAATGGCATTGATGACTGCTTCGCGGTCGTAATCCACGCGCCGCAACTGGATGCTATAGCCCTGCTCGTCAGCGTCAAGCAGGGCGTAGGTTGCCTGCAAGCCAGGAGTGACCGGGTTGCTGACGCTGCCCAGATTGACGACGTGTATCTTGCCAACCTGACGATCTAGTGGAATATGGGTATGCCCTACGATAACCAGATCCGCCTCGCAGCCAGCCAGTCGCTGCTCCAGTTCGCTATCACTGTGCTTAGGCTGGAGACCAGGCCCATCATCTTGACCGGGAGAAGCGTGGACGCCAAGCACGCGCGTGCCATCCGGTAACGTAGTACGAACTTCCAGCGGCAAATTCATGAACCAGTCCAGCCAGCCCGCAGCACTGACATAGCCCTTCGTCCAGGAGAAACTCCTTGCCAGTTCTACGACCTGCGGCAGCAGAGCGGGATCTTTCAGCGCATTCTCCGGCGGTATCGGCAGACCCTCCATCATCATATAGCGATCAGTGTTCCCACGCGTGAAGCTGGCATGTGGAAGTGCAGTAATTTTCTCAAGCGGGGTAACTGGATCGTAGCCTATCGCGGAAAAATCTCCCAACACCCAGTATGCATCAACTGCGCTCTGGCTCTGGATATCGGACAGAACAGCATTCAGAGCGAGCGGATTCCCGTGGATATCTGAAAGGATAGCCAGACGCATAAACAGCTCCTTAACAACAGCTAGCATTCGAAATTTCATCCACAGAAACGTTTAAATAAGTAGAACCGTAAGCAAATAATACCACAGAAAGGATTTGGAGGTATGTTCAGATACCGCACCCTGGGCGGCTGGCTCTGTCTCGCGCTACTTGCTCTAGGTTACGTCTCCATAAAGTTGATCACGGACACAAATTTTCTAGCACATGGTATCACAGCACAAGGAGTTATCGTTGATCAGGGAGTTCGCAATTGTGGGAGATCTACGACAACAAGCTTCTCTGTACGGTTTACTGGCCCGACAGGCCAGACCTTCACCAGCACCATCAGCACTTGTGACTACAACTTTAATGCCTCCCCTGGAGAGAAGGTCAGCATTGTCTACCTGCCAGGTCATCCTGATGTAGTCGCTCCCTCAGACCAGCTAAACCAGCAGGTTAACTTCGATTGGCAACTCACCTTCCTCGTCACTTTGATAGCACTTATACCGTTGACATTCTGGATCATAAAAGAAAGCCAAAAAATCTATCAACAGAAGAGGAAAAAATCAGCTGCCTTTTTGAAATAAAATACACATAACTATACTCAATCAAGCATCTATCACATTTTGCCGAGCAAGATAGTACCAGAGACCCAGCATCATCAGAGTCAGAGCAAGCGTATAGGGCAACAACGTCCAGATGCCGCGAAACTGTGCCAGTATTCCAGCGGCCCACGGAAACAGGGCCAGTCCAATGATGCTGATGCTGACCAGCATACCGATGGCGCTCGGACCAAGACGCGGAGGCACCAGCTTTGGGATCAGGGCAACTGTCAGAGGATAGATGGGAGCCAGGCTGAAGCCGATAAAACCAAAGCCAGCCGCCGCCACTATGCCTGACGGGAGTAGCCAGATCAATAGCAAACCAATAACAATCCCTGCCAGGCAGGCATACATCAATACCTTGATGCCAATCCCAAAACGCTCAGCCAGCGGCTGAAGCACAAAACGTCCGAGCGTGAGACCAAACCAGTAGCCGCTAACAATCCAGCCAGCTACAACAGTTCCTTGCTGACGCACCTCAAGCAAAAAACTATAGCCCCAACTGCCCAGGCTTACCTCTACCCCCACATAAATGAGCAGAAAAAGCGCAGCTAACCAGGCAATAGGGAGCCTGAGCGTTGCACCAAGTACATTACCTGATCCAGACTCCTTCCCCTCCTGTTCCCTCGTGTCAAGACGAACGGAGTTGAAAAGGACGCCAATGCCCGGCAGGAGCGGCAGCCAGATGATCGCCATTACCAGGTAAACGCTATTCCACTCCCACGGCCCCGCGAGGATCGAACTGGCGAGCAGAGGGCCGACCAGCGCCCCGACGCCATAGAAGGCGTGCAGGTAGTTCAGCAGCACGGCATGGCGCGGCAATGTGACGGTATAGACGTTGAAGCCCGTTTCAATGATGCCAATGCCAAATCCCAACAAAAGCCGGGCGGCTAGCAGTAGCACAAACGGCAACTTTAGCCCAAAAGCGAGCAGGCCGAGCAGAAGAGTGAACGTCCCCAGGAGTAGCGGCCAGCGTAGCCCCAGCCGTTCAGTTAAAAAGCCGCTACCCAGTGCAGAGAGAAAATATCCCAGGGAGGAGACGAGAAATAGCAGCCCGATGGTTGCATCACCAACGTGATAAAACGCGCTCAAGCTCGGCAGCAGGACGCCGTTCGCCCCACCATTGATGCCGATCAGCGCAAAACCAAAGCAGGCGAGCAGGACAGGAGAGCGCAGAAAAGGGGAGAATTTTGGTCGCATGAGTGTTTCCCTGACAGTCATTAACGAAATATAGGAGATGAATTATCCCTGCCATTATCTTACCATATCATTCCCGTCGGAAAATGGCTTTGTTCCCATCCTGCAAGCATGAGACCAACATCGAAAACTTGCATCTTTCCCCCACACTCCCTATAATGCATCTACAGGGCTTGAGAGCCCCCGGGAGGGATCACAAAATCGCATGGCACAAACAGCGCAACCGCTGCATCAACACAGAGACGAGTATGGCTATCCAACGCAACCGGATTCACGGCGCAAATTGCGCGACCTGAGCGTCCATACCAGCAAACGCATCCTGCTCACAGCCATTTATGGCTTTATGAGCGTGATCGGCTGCTTCCTCTGGCTTGGTAGACTGGCCCAAAAACAGCCGCAATTGACGCCGCAGACCTTTTACCCCAGGCGCATTCTGGTGATTCGCCTCGATCTCATCGGCGATCTCGTCCTGTCGCTCCCGGTCGTGCGTCTGCTGAAACGCGCCTATCCCGAGGCGGAGATCGATCTGCTGGCGATCCCGTCAAGCGCGAAGGTGGTTGCGGCTGACCCCGATCTGGCCGAGATTATTGCTTACGATCCCAATATCTGGCGACGCCCAAAAGCCCTGTTCCGGCTCCAGAACTGGCGCGAGGCGAATACTCTGCTGCGTAATCTGCACACACGCCAGTATGATCTGGCGGTGAGCGTTTTTGGTCCGTGGGCGGCGATTATGGCGCTGGCGAGCGGCGCGAAGAGACGCTTGGGCTTTGGACGCGAAGGTTATCCAGGCTTTATGACCGATAAGGTGCCAGGGCGACACTGGGACCCACGCGATCATCTCCACGAGGTCGATTATTGTCTGCGACTCGCACAGGCGGCGGGCGCGACCATCCGCGCCGGAGATCGCTTTCCCCGGCTTTACGTCGATCCTCAGGCCCGACAGGAGGCCGATGCGCTGCTACTCGAAGCAGGCTTACAGCCAGCAAAGCCGCTCATTGCCTGCCACGTCAGTTCGAACAACGGTCAATCGAAGCGCTGGCCCATCCCGTACTGGGCGACGTTGATCGACCGCCTTATTAAAGACACAGGCGTTAACGTAGTGCTGACCGGAGCTCCCAACGACCTCCCATTGATTGCAGATCTTACCCAGCGACTGCACACGCAACCTATCAATCTGGCAGGCAAAACAACCCTGGCGCAGCTCGCCGCCGCGTTGCGGAGCGCCGATCTACTGATTAGCGGCGATAGCGGACCCATGCATATCGCGGGCGCCGTCGGTACGCCCGTGATCGCTATTCACGGCCCTACTGATCCTGCGTTAAGCGGTCCCGTCAGTTCTAACGCGACTATTCTGCGCAGCGACATATGGTGTAGTCCGTGCTATGCGACAAAAGGTCCTGCCGATTGCCGCTTCTATACGACGCAGTGCATGAAGGATATTACGCCCAATCGCGTTTTTAGCGCCGCGCGCGATATATTGCAGAAAAACGCTTTGCTGCCAGCTAACCAGGAGGTAGACGAATGAGTGCGATGATACAACATCTATCCGATCCCGGTCTACCAGAGGCGGTCGAGGCCAATTTCGCGGAAGAGATGGCCTGCATGGCGCACAGCTTCCCGGGCGGAGAACTATGCGAGAATGCTGGCATATTGCGCTTCTTCACGGGCGTGTCGGGCTTCAATGGAGTTTTGCGTACAAGAATTGACAGCAGCAATAGCGCATATATTCACACGCTGATCGCAGAAACCCTCGACTACTTTCGCGCGCACAAGGTTGGCATCGGCTGGCCCGTAACTCCCTTAACGCAGCCGCCCGACCTGGGCCGCTATCTAGAGGCTCACGGCCTGACCCTGAAAGGGACTGATACAAGTATGATCCTGGATATGCAGCAGACGAGTAACGACCTGCCTGCGCCTGCCAGCTTCACGATCAAAGAGGTTGAAGATGGTGAGGCGTTGCAGCTATGGTGCGCCATCACCATTCAGGGCTTCGAGACTTCACAGGAGATGGGCCAGTTCTACCACGATGCCTATGCCAGGCTGGGCTTTGGCAAGGGCATGCCCTGGCATCACTATATCGGCTGGCTGCACGGTGAACCCGTTGCCATCGCCTCGCTGCTCTTACACGTCGGCATTGCTGGCATCTACGGCGTTGCCACTACCCCAAAGGCCAGAAAGCGGGGATTTGGTACCGCTATGACCCAGCATGCCCTCCACGAGGCGCGGAAGCTGGGATACCGGATAGCAGTCCTGACACCATCAAAAATGGCTGTCAACCTCTACCGTCGCATTGGATTTTATGACTATACGAAAACACAATTTTATCGGTGGTCACCAGACCAATAAATGTGAATGATGCATACACAACATATTACATTACCGCCAGATGCACATATCCTGGTGGTCAAACTGGCCGGCATCGGCGATTTACTGCTTGCCACTCCGGCATTACGAGCGTTGCGTGAAAGCTATCCGCAGGCGCGCATCGATCTCCTGGTCACCCCCGATTCGGCTGGCCTGCTCAATGGCTGGAGTGTCATCGATCATATTATCGTGCTGGACAAATATCTTTTCGACTATCCTCACCAGATGATCATTCATCCGGCAAAACTGTTACAGCTCGCGTTCCTCTGGAATACGTTACGTGCGGGTCGCTATGACGCTGTGCTGTTGCTCCACCACCTCACTCTGCCCTTCGGTCGCCTGAAGCATCAGGCGCTGATGCGTGCGACCGGAGCGCAGTGGCGCGTCGGGCTGGACAATGGGCATGGCTGGTTCCTGAATGTACGCATCAAAGATCATGGCTTCGGCGCCATGCACGAGGCCGCATACAATATGGCAGTCGCAGAAGCTGTCGGAGCGACTATCAGCGACAAGCGATTGTTTGTGCCATTGAGCGATGAGGAGCACGCACAGGCGCGCGCACTGGTTTATGGAGAAGAGCCGCCCGAGCGCGTCAAGCATCCCCTGATCGCCTTCCATCCCGGCAGCGGCGGCTACAGCACGGCTCGTCGCTGGGCGCCCGAGAAGTTTGCTCGCCTGGCCGACACGCTTTACCATGACGTTGGCGGTCAATTGCTGCTGCTGGGCGGGCCGGAAGAGATTGAGTTGCACCGGCAGATTATAGCTATGATGCAGTCAGGAATGCCGGTGAGAAGTCTGGCGGGCAAGGGCAGCATCAAAGTCGCGGCGGCGGCGCTGGAGCTGGTCGATCTCTTCGTGGGCAACGATTCAGCTCTGATGCATCTGGCAGTGGCAGCGGGAACGCCCACCGTGGCAATCTTCGGCCTGACCAATCACCTGGCCTGGGGACCATATACCGGCGCTGATAGCAATCGACGAGCCGCAGTTGTACGGCTCGATCTCCCCTGCATGCCCTGTTTCTACAGCGGTCACTTACTTGGCACGCCGGAAGGATGCGCCACCCGCGACTGCCTCGCCCTGCTGGGCGTCGATCCTGTTGCAGTGGCTGCTCGCAGGATGTTGCGCGCATTGGAAGCTGAGAATCATCGATAAGCTTGCCTTTTTATATGCCAGGTCAAAAAACCTGCCACACGCGTGCCGTGCCGTCGAGGCTGGCAGAGGCGATGCGTTTGCCATCGGGCGACCAGGATACCGAATTGACTCCCAGCGTATGGCCGCGATAGGTCAGCACGCTCGTTCCGCTTGCCGCATCCCAGACGCGTACGACCTTTTCGGGGCTAGTTGAAGCTGAAGCGATATGCTTGCTATCCGGCGACCACGCCACAGTAGTAACGGGAGATGTGTGGTCGGTATACGTTAGCAGCAGCGTTCCCTTTATGGCATCCCAGATCTGAACGCCGTGTGTATTGCCGAAAAAAAGATTACCGTACGCAGAAGCAATGCGCGTGCCATCCGGCGACCACGCCACAGCATTGATCGGCACGGCATGCTTGAGAGTAAGGAGCGGCGCGGCGGTAAGCGCATCCCACACCTGGACGGTTGCATCGGCGCTGGCGGACGCGATATATTTGCCCCCTGGCGACCATGTCACCGATGAAATCGCGGCGGTATGCCTGGAATAGGCCACCAGCAAGCCTCCTGTACCGGCATCCCAGATCTGCGCGGTTTTGTCTTCGCTACCAGAGACGATGCGCGTGCCATCCGGCGACCAGGCGAGTGATGATACCGGAGCGGTATGACCATTATACGTCTGAAGATGAATGCCCGTCAGCGCATCCCAGACTTGCACGACATGCTCCCCTTTAAAAAAGTCGTTGCCGCCGCCCGAGGCGATGCGCTGATTTGTCGTTCCAGGTGACCAGGCGAGCGCATTCACATTGGTGGTATGGCCGCGATAGACAAGCGGGTGCGCGCCACTGGCAGCATCCCAGACCTGCACCGTCTGGTCCGAGGAACCTGAGGCTATACGCTCACCCACCGGCGACCAGGAGACTGAACTCAGTGCGTTCGAATGTCCTGTATACGTTACCAGCGTGCTTCCTGGCGCCGATTGTTGCGCTGGATGAGCAAGCGCCCACAACGCCAGCCCTCCACCCACCTCAGCCAGCCCGATGATGCCCAACACGCTCGCTAAGAAGACGCGGCGTGAACCGCCGCGTTTCTCTTCCTGTAAGGGCTGCGGTCTGGTGACGGCCATAGTGAACGAGGAATGAAAAGATGATCGCTCAGGAGAGGGCTCAGGCATGGTAACAGGCAATTTAGCGGCAGAGGTCGATAGCTCTGAGGTCATTGGCAGATAGTCCCGGCAGGCTTGTTCGAAGGCATCGGCGAACTCTTGCATACTGGCAAAGCGGCGATGAGGATCTTTCTCCAACGCTTTGAGCACAACCGCCCCTATCGCGGCAGGCAGATCGGAGACGTGCTGATGCAGAGGGGGCGGAGGCGCGTGCAGGTGCTGGGTGGCTATCTCTGCCGCAGTGCCATAGAAGGGATGGCGACCGCAGAGCCATTCGTAGACAATGACCGCCAGAGAGTACTGATCGCTGGCAGGTCGCGGCTTGCCCTGAATCTGCTCAGGAGCCATATAAGCGATGGTACCCACGATCTCTTGCACGCCTTGCGAACGCGAACTATGAGCCACCACCGCAATGCCAAAGTCGCTGAGCAGCAGTTCATTGTGACGACCCAGCAACATATTCTCCGGCTTGATATCACGATGGATCAGCTTTTCGTCGTGCGCATATTGCAGCGCAGACGCAGCCTGCTTAAAATAGGTGAGCGCGACATCCAGCGGCAGGCGCGTTCCCTTAGGATAACGCTGGCGCATAGTGCCATTGGGGGCGTAACTCATCACAAAAAAGGGGATATCGTTCTCCACATCAAAATCAAGGATGCGCACGATATGCGGATGCTCTAGACGCGCGATAGTGCGCGCCTCAGCCAGAAACTTTTCCGCGTCGTTACTTGATAGATGGGTAGCAAGCAGTTTGATGGCGGCCTGCGTACCCAGACGCAGGTGCTCACCGAGATAGACCTGAGCAAAGCCCCCCTGCCCAAGCAAGCGTATCAGACGATAGTTCCCCAGCCGCTGACCTATATCGCCGACCATGACCGATCTCTCCTTCAGATATGAGGCATCCCCTCTATTGCGCAATAGTCCATTTCAGGACCCTTATCCCTGCAATGATTCTCTCATTATTTATGATAACGAAGATATGCATGCGCTGGTGATTTTTAGGTACTGATTGTTACGCGTAAAGGGCGCTGGTTTATGACCATTCGCCTGAACATTTTTTCGCTATTCATTTGACATCAGGACATCTTCTTACCGCTTTTTGTGTTATGTTGTGAGAAAGAAGAACAAAGGAGCAAACATTATGGCTGAACAATCAATGGAGACGATGGTTCGCACAGTTCTGTGGCAGCAGTTCGGCGCGGCCATCGATATGCTTGAAAACGCCCTGCTGGCCTGCCCCGCCTCACTGTGGAGGGAGCGCCTCTGGAATTCGAAACTAGTGATCAAAAATACAGCGTTTCAATGATTTTTATAGCGAGTTTTTGGCTTCTGAGGGTTCCAAAAAAGCAAGACGCGCAGTCGAATTCACCTTCAACAACACCGAAGTTAGCAATGTGCAAAAGAATTCTGCGAAATAACTTCCTAATAATCATACTGTATCTCTTGAAATCTGTATAAATCTGTGTTAATATGAAACTGTAAATGCTTATTGGATGGTATAGTAGCATGACAACTCTTAGAATTTATCGTATCGATTTAGGTTGGACGCAAAGGAGGTTAGCGCAAAAAGCCGGAATATCTCAACCCGTTGTGAAAAAGGCAGAGGACGGCGATCCCATCCTTCCTTCCTCAGCAAAAGCAATAGCCGATGCATTAAGCAGGGCCTATGGGCGAGAAATCAAGCCGTCCGACATTGAGGGATTGAACATTCAATGAGGGGTATTTCGTTTCTGAACAGAGAATGAGCCTACGCGGGAACGCAGGCTCATAGAGAGACTAGCTGGTTAAAGCACATTCTAGACTCTCCACACCCGTAAGCATAGCGGGGGGAGGGCCACAAGTCAAGCACAGAAAAGGAGCTTGTGTCATGGCAGAACAGAGCACTATAGAAGTAGGGAACGCAGTCATCGTGTTGTCAAGCCAGAATGACCCTTTTAGTGACGGGCATACGACTGGCTACCTAGAATTCTATGATGAACGGCACCGGCCACCCTTCCCTCTGAGCTGTCAGGTAATCTCTGACTACCTCAGCATGATTGTGAACGAGCCGACCACCTCTTTCCTCTGGAAAGCGGGGCGCCTCACTGGCTGGATCGAGGCTCTCGTCGAGAACGCAGAGCAGACCTTCAGGAGTTTCTCGCTTGAGGAACAGGTGAGCGTTTTGCAAGAGGTATAAAAGAAGGATATGGAGAAAGAGGAGCGGGTAGCAGTCTCCCGTTCCTCTCATGAGGAGAGGCATCGCTATGCAGCTCGTTGAGCAACATGTGATTAGCCGCACCGACTCGCGCTTTGCCGCCATCGATGCAGCTGCCTTCCAATCGAAGAACTTGTACAACGCGGCCCTGTATGAGATACGGCAAGCGTTTATCCATCACGGCACCTATCTCAACTACGGCGAGACGGACCGGCGTATGCAGTCCCATGAAGCATATAAGGCCCTTCCGGCAAAAGTGAGCCAGCAGGTGTTGAAGCAACTTGACGATGCCTGGACATCGTTTTTTGAAGCGTTGGAGGCGTACAAGGAGGACCCCTCTAAGTTCACCGGACGCCCGAAACTGCCCAAATACAAGGACAAAACAAAGGGGCGCAATCTCCTGGTCTATACGCTGCAAGCCCTGCGGGGAGGCCGGAGTAAGCGCGGTGTGCGGGGCCTCATCCGCCCGTCGGGGCTGCCCATCGAAGTCACCACTCGACAACAGCACATTGATCAAGTGCGCATTGTCCCCCGCAACGGTTTTTACGTGCTAGAGGTGGTCTATAGCTGCGAACCGCCAAAGAGCGCGGTAGACCCCGCCTATTATGCTGGTATCGATATTGGCATGGATAATCTCGTGGCGTTAACTTCAAACCAGCTCGGCTATGTTCCGGTTCTGATTAACGGGCGTCCGATGAAATCCACCAACCAGTACTACAACAAGCGCAAAGCAGAACTCCAGAGCAAGCTTGGTCACACTGGCACCACGAAGCGCATGGAGCGTATGACGAACAAGCGTAACCGGCGCATTGATCACTACATGCATACGGCATCCAGATGGATTATCGATGATCTCGTCGCGCACGGGATAGGAACGCTGGTGATTGGCAAGAATGACGGATGGAAGCAAGAAGCCAACATGGGCAAGAGGAACAACCAACATTTCGTGCCCATTCCTCACGCCCGGTTCATTTCCATACTCTCGTACAAAGCGGAACTGGTAGGCATTCGTGTCATGCTCACGGAAGAGTCCTACACATCAAAAGCCAGTTTCCTTGATCGTGATGAAATGCCGGTCTATAACCCCGAGCAGACAGCGAAACCCACGTTTAGCGGCAAGCGGGTGAAGCGCGGGTTGTACCGTGCGAAAGATGGCACGCTTATCAATGCCGATTGCAACGGGTCGCTCAATATCATACGAAAAGTAGCCCCTGATGCTTTCCAACAAGTGGAGGGGGTAGAGGATGGGAAAGGCCACAAGCCGGTAGTCCATCCTGTGAGGATTGTCGTTGCTCCCCTCACAAAGCCAAAAAGGGAAATCCTAGCTTGCAACAAAACCCGCTAAAACGCTAGAGATCGCTAGACTTTTTGGAACTATATCGCGTATCATACGCTCTTCTGGTTCGATTTGTATCTCTCAGGTTCCCCGGAGGAGGATTTCACTCCGCCTGCGCCCTTTATCTGGACTGAGAACGACCCCGCCGTGTCGCCCGAGCGGCCCTATACGAAGGAGGAGCTACACGCCTATCTCGTGGCGACGCGCCAAAGGTGCCACGCTCAGCTTGCCGCGCTGACCGACGAGCGAGCGCGCCAGACCGTCTCCTACCCCTGGACCGACGAGCAGGACGTCAGCTTCCTGGAGTTACTCTTATACAACATGCGTCATGTGCAGGAACACGCGGCCCAACTGAGCCTTTTTCTCGGACAGCACGGCATCCCGGACGAGGAGCTTGCTTCAGTTGCGCGCGCCAAAGGATGAACCGGCAATTCAACTCTGAGCATTCCCAACAGGAGCGAGCTTCCTCTTCACCGGACGCGTGAAATTGCCGATCTCGACGTCGGGGGCCTCTCGCTTCACCGTCTCGATCAACGTGCGCACTCCCAGCGCCTTGCCCATCGAGTCGAGTGCGGGCATGCGCGGCAGCAGCACTTCGGGATCGATATTCAGGTTGCGCAATTGGATCAGCCGCAGCCCGGTCTCTTTGATCAACGAGAGCAACGCTTCTACCTCGCGCTCACGATCAATCATGCCCGGGAAACAGAGCAGATTGATAGAGCTGTACAGGCCAGCATCGCGGGCGCGCTTCAGCGATTCTTTGACATCTGCAAAACTGTAGCCTATCGGGCGATAGTACGCGGTATAGGTCTCAGGATGGCCGGATATGGTGCTGACGCGAATAGTGTCCAGCCCGGCATCGTAGAGTCGTTGCAGCCAGCGCGGATTGCTGGCGTTAGTATTGATATTGATCACGCCTCTATCGGTAGCTGCTCGCAGGCGCTTGATGGCCTGCTCAATACGCCGCCATTGCAGCAACGGCTCCCCTTCGCAGCCCTGTCCAAAGCTGACAATCGCATCCTCGGCCCCCTCCAGGTGTGGCAGGGCGACTGCTACGATTTCATCGACCGTGGGGATAAAGGTCAGGCGGTCCTGGGGCGAGATCAGATCCTCCTCTTCCTGCTTGGAGATGCAGCCGATACAGCGCGAGTTGCAGCCGGGCGAGACGGCTATCGCCATTTCCCAGCGCGCGAAGAAGAGATTGCTGGCGGTCGGACAAGAGTAGTCCAGCGCGCAATGGGCATGCTGAGCAATAATGCGGTTAGCGGGATAAGCCGCTTGCTTTTCTTTTACCAGGCGCTCTAATGTGCGACGATTGAAGGCACGCGGATGCCACTTGCGCGGATCATCCGTTTTTAAAGCTGCCACATACAGCCGTCCATTCAGGCCCGCCACGGCGCTATAGCCAAAGAAGGGCAATGGCTCCGTTCCCGGCACCTTCTCGTACGCTGGCAACAGGGTGCGCGTATAGCCGATGGGCAACAGGGCGGCAACGGCCCAGCCGCGCGCTTGCGCCAGCACCTGGCGCTCGCCGCTGCGCTTGCGTCCCACAGCCAGACGATCAGGCATCATCGAGAGTGTAACGCCGTCGGGTAGCGGGATCAGGTCAGCGGCCTCCAGGGGATGATCGCCGAAGGCCAGAGCCTGCAAACGCGGCTCCTCGCGTATCTCCCCATCAGGGGTGCTATAGATTACATATGGCGTTGGCATGAATATCCTTTGTGAGTCGAACGCATCCTAGTGCATGGGGGGAGGCGTTGCCGGAACTCGCGGGCTGGTGGGGCGCTCATCGGCATACTCTTCATCAAAGAAGCGCGGGAAACCGCCGGTGATCCCCGTCTGAGCCTGTGCTGCTATACGCTGCTCCAACTCGCGCGTATCCTCGTACACGAAGCAGAGCAAAATATGATCGCCGCGCATACTCTGGCACATATGTCGAATGCGTGGGTGCTCCCCCTCCATCCAGGCATTGACCATCGCCTCAAGGGCAGATAGACTATCGCCGCATTGCGCACTATCAAAGCCTTTAAACCTGTACACCGTTTGTTATATCCTTTCGCACAAACATCTTCAAACCACAGAAAACAAGCCAGGAAGCCTCGGTCTTTTGAAGCCGGGGAGGAATAGCCGCTCCTTATGGGCTGGCCGGGTGTGGGGGTATATGCCGTTCTCCTATCTGGTAGCTATAGCCATTCGACCGTCCAATAAGCTGGCAAAAGCGGTGAGGCACATCGCAGATTTTGCCCTGTTTCGTTGTCATGTTAAAGGACCCCCTGGCTCGCACCGCAACCCGCCCCACATGGGTTCCCCGACAGGCGAACCCCTCGGGGACCACCGCCCGCACCATATCCCCCGTTTGAAACCCATAATAGCGTTTGTGCCGCTGGCGATGGCTTACAGGAAACCCCATGGCATTGACGTTGCACAGACGGCGATGCCCTCGTCCCGTGGCGCTGATCAGCAGAGGAACCACCCCTGCTGTGTGCAGGTGTGGTGGCGTGGAGGCTCCCACGGCTGCCGCATCACTCCAATGCGTTTTCGGCAAAGCCAACCTGATGCGGTTATATTTCGTCAACCCTCCAGACCCCACTTCTATGGGGAGCCCTGTCGCCTTGAGGCGCTCAAACAAGCACCAGCGTGTGACATTGACTGCTGTTGCATCTTTGAGGGAGGCATTAGCCTGCATGAGAATACGCTCCAGGCGGGCAGGATCATGGGCAAGGAACACACGGATGTCCTGGGTCCCCTTCGTCAGGTTGCAGGGCTCACAGGCCAGGCACAGGTTGGCGATTCTCTCCGTTCCCCCTTTGGCGCGTGGAACGATGTGCTCAAGCTGCAAAGGTACCCCAGTGGCTCCACAATATGTGCAGACGCGTCCCCACTTTTCCAGCACGTATTCTCGCATTTCATACCCGAACAGGGTGCCTTGCTGGCACTCAATGCCAGCAATTTCGGGATTCTCCAGTTTTTGCAGGTCGAATCGGACCAGTTCCTGGGAAAGTGCGGTGACGTGCGCTAGCCTGCTGATCCGTCTGACCCAGGTGAGAATGTTCTCCACCCGGGAGCAAAGAGACGGGGGCAACCATCCGTTCTTCCGTCTTCGGTTGGCCCAACGTGGAGCACGATACCGGGTTTTGCGGCAACGACGCCCCCGGCGCACGGCTCTGCGCGTGTCCAGGGCTTGTTTGATGTGGTCTCCCCGATGGGAGAGTTCGGCTGCCCATACGACTTGCCCGCTCGTGTCGTCCACCACAGCCAATCCCGTGGTTTTGGCACCTGGATCAATCTTGAGCCGCAGCGGTGCCGGTGCCGGATGCTCAACTAGGCGCCTGAGCATAATGGTGAATGGGAATCTGCGATAGACTGCTGCTTTCCCTTGCTTGAGCAGCAGGCGAGCTCTTGCTGAATGAACTGGCGAGAGCGGCTGTTTGAGCGCATCCAAAACGAAAACGTGTGACATGATTCTTCCTTGTTGTACCCATACGGGCCTCTGGTTTCCCAGGTAAAGCTCACCTCGACAACGTGTACAAGCGGTTTGTTGGTCAGCGCACCGGCTTCACCCGCTACACCTTTTAACGCTGACCCGCAGGGGTCCGAACTGGTGAAGCATTCGGACGTGCCTATGGACATCGGCAGTGCCACATTCGCTTGCAACGGAGCCCGATAGGAGAAGCACGCTCCTCCCCTGGCTGAGTCTGCTCATGTCCCGAGCCTGCGAACAACGCAAACGCTCCTCGTAGGCTCCCGCATTGAATACGGGGGTACATGACGCATCAACGGCTATCTTCCGTTCTAGCCGCTGGCTATTGTATCATTCCAGTAACGAATTTACCAGCATTCCAAAGCAAAGAGAGGCAACATATGGAACAAGATTATCCTATCCTGGAATATGATAACACACCAGAAGCAATAATTGAACCTAAGCATCTACTCAAACCTATTGATATCGCGGAGCACGCCGTCGCCTGTTTTTTTCAGGATATCATCACACAATTGTCTCAGAAGCATACCATGCATGTGGTGAAACGTCTACGCAGCGAGATCGGCACGAACCCGGTATACGAGATCGAATTTCAGGGTCGGCGCCTGACCGTCTTTCACCCGGGAGTAGGAGGGCCGCTGACAGCAGCAGTGCTTGAAGAGGTGATCGCGCTGGGATGCCGCAAATTTATCGCCTGCGGCGGCGCGGGCGTGCTCAATGGCGATCTTGCATTGGGGCATATTGTTGTGCCAACAGCCGCCATCCGGGACGAGGGCACATCCTATCACTACCTGCCACCGGCCAGGGAGGTGCCTGCCAGCGCGGAAGGCGTGGCAGCCATTGAACGTGTGCTGCAAGAGCATCACTGCGATTATGTTCTCGGCAAGACCTGGACCACCGACGCCATTTATCGCGAAACGGCGGCGAAAGTGCAGCAGCGCAGAGCGGAAGGTTGCCTGACCGTCGAGATGGAAGCGGCCTCTTTTTTCGCCGTCGCGCAATTTCGCAATGTGCAGTTCGCGCAAATGCTCTATGGAGGCGATGACCTGAGCGGCGAGCAATGGGACTCGCGCCACTGGGATAAACACACCTCCGTCCGCGAAAAGCTCTTCTGGCTCGCGGCGGAGGCATGTTTGTTATTATAAGTTACAGCGTAATTTCTATTACGCTATAAGTTCTATGACGTTGTAACTCGCTTCACTTCGACCTGACCATCGCGCACGCGCGTCTCATAATGAGGCGCGTTTACCGTCGCCGGACCGGTAAGCACGCGCCCATTGCGCACACAGAAGCGAGCGCCATGCCAGGGACATTGCACCACATCACCCGTTAGCGTGCCTTCGTCCAGGGGTCCGCCGGCGTGCGGGCAGGTCGCGCCCATCGCATAGATGTTCTCACCCTGACGCAGTAAGATGAGCGGGACATTCGCAGCCATCACGCGACGAAGCTTATTCTCCTCCAGGCTCGCCAGCGGCAATACTGCTTCAAACTCTTCAGCGCCGTGCTCCCACGCGGCATGATTGACGGCGGTGCCCTTCACAAAAACCATATCGCCGCCAAAATACGCTGCCGATAAGACCGCGAGCAGCCCGACAAAGCCCAGGATGGCCGCAGCTATGCTTTCGTTCGAGCCGTTAAGCAGGCGCAAGATCAGCGAAACGATATACAGCACTGTTGCCGCGACATTCAGTAACGCGTGATACAGCCCCACGCGTCGCTCAGCCCCATAGGTATCGCTCCAATCGGCAAAGCCGGTTATCGCCGATGCCAGCGCGCCCACCAAACCAATAATCACGCTCACCAGGGCGGCGCGGGCGGCCCAGACCGATGCGACCGGCGAGATCAGCCAGATAATATCAAAAACAGCGGCCATCAACCACGCGCCCAGCGGCACATCGGTTATCGCAGGATGCAGCGGATGCCCAAGCCATGTGCCATTGAGGAAACTTCTGAAGCGGCGTGGGGGCTTGCGCTGCGAGCCTATTATCACCTGGATACCATGCTGCAACCCATCGCTCAGCCGCTCCACAAAAGGCTGAGGCGGGGAGGGTGCGGGCGCGACGGGCTCACTCGTCGAAACAGCAACAACGTTTCCCTGACAACCACAGGTTTCACACATCGCGTAAACTCCTTTACTATGCGCTCTGTATCGCTCTTATAACATCTTCACCAGGCATGCATGCTCAGAAAAAGAATTGGGAGCTTCATCCCCCCGGCAGCTCCCAATTCATCACGGTATCGATCCGGCACTGTGACGATACTCTACTGGTTTATATACCCTATAAATTGCAGAAAGTCAATAATTTACTTGACTTTCTTGACATTGGGGCGTAATGTTGATTATACTACCTTCGAATTTACAGGAGGTTATAGAATGGCTACAAACTGGAATCAGCGTTTTTTTGCCAGCACCCGGGGGCGCATTATCACCTTGCTGCGTCGTGCCAGCCGCACGGTGGATGAGCTGGCTCAGGCGCTTGGCCTCACCGACAACGCCGTGCGCGCTCATCTCAACACGCTTGAGCGCGATGGCTTTGTGCAACAACGAGGCGCGCGGCGCGGCAATAGCAAACCCTCCTACGTCTACGATCTCACGCCCGCCGCCGAACAACTCTATCCCAAAGCGTATGGAGCGGTGCTGCAACAGTTGTTGACGGTACTTTCCACTTCACTGCCACCGGAGGAGCTGGAAACGGTCTTGCGGCAGACGGGCCGTAACATCGCTGCCAGGTGGAGTAATCCATCTGATGATCTACGGGAGAGGCTGCAAGTCGCCGTCAATGTGCTCAATGAATTGGGAGGAATGGCGGAGCTTGAACGCTCTAACGGCGGTTACTGCATCCAGGGGTATAAGTGCCCGCTGGCTATTGCCGCCCAGGAGCATCCAGAGGTATGCCGCCTCGCCGAATCGCTGCTGACGGAACTGGTGGGGGTTCCGCTGCAAGAGCAGTGCGAACACGGCGAGACGCCCCGTTGCCGTTTCGTCGTTTCCAGTTACGACGGCTAGACATCTCGTATGTCCGCGCCCAGCCGCCGCAATTCCTCGAAGAAATGGGGATAGCTTTTAGCGATATGCTCGCTTCCGGTCAGAGTCAGCCCACGGGAGCTTCTCATTGCCACAATCGCCAGAGCCATCAGCAGGCGGTGGTCGTTGTGTCCATCGACAATGACGCCGCCCTCAACGCCTTGAGGCCGACCCTGTACAATGATAGCATCCTGTCGCGGCAACACAGCACAACCTGCCCGTCGCAGCTCAGTGCAAAGATCGTTGATGCGGTCGGACTCTTTATAGTGCAGGTTCTCAATATTATAGAAGACGCTCTCGCCTTCGGCAAAGCAGGCCAGGGCCACCAGCACAGGAATGCAATCGATGACCGGATCGCCGTTTAGCTCGATGCCGTGCAAGCGCCGCCCACCGCGCAACATCACCGTCTCGCCGTCGCGCCGCAGGTCGCATCCCATTGCCTGAAAAGCTGCCAGCAGCGCCTCGCCTACTTCATCGCCAGGGCGCAGACGCTCCAACCGGATCTGGCTCGCCGGATCATTGGCAGCCGCGCAGATAGCAAGCAGGGCCGCCGCCGATGGATAGTCGCCGGGGATGCTATAGGTGCCGGGACGATACTGCTGTCCAGCCGCGATAGTAAAGTGGCGCAGTTCCGCATCATGATCAACCACAATACCCGCCTCTTGCAGCACAGCAAGCGTTGCGCGTACCAGCGGCTGCGACTTCAACTCATCCACCACCTCGATCTCCAGCGGTTCTCCAATCAAAGGAGCGAGGAAGAGCAGGGAGCTGAGATATTGCGAACTACGCGCGCCCGAAACTGCGACTTTGCCGCCATGCAAGCTGCCGCCGCGAATCGTGATGGGAAGATAGCCGTCTGCTCCCGTCCCTTCGCAGGTCGCTCCCAGGCTGGTGAGCGCCTCTAACAGCTCGCGATTCGGACGCCTGCCCAGCGATTGTGGATGGTCGGTCACAAACGTCGCCTGCGGTAATAAGGCTCCCAGGCCCAGCAACAGGCGGAAGACCGCGCCCGCATTGCCGACATTGATCGTAATCGGCTCTGGACTATGTGGATGCCCTACGCCGTACACCTGCAAGACCTTCCGCGACTCATCCTCCCACGCCAGCCTGGCCCCCAGCGCCTCGCAGCCACGAAAAAGCGCCGCGCTATCATCGCTCTCCGCCGGAAAGAGCACGCGGCTCTCGCCTTCGGCCAAAGCCGCGGCGAGCAAGTAGCGCAGGGTATAATACTTGGAAGATGGCACTTCAGGCGCACCATAAACGCGGCTAAACGGCGCAAGGTATAACTTTTTCATCGTCCACGGGGCAGATGGCTGCATATCTTCTTGCATACGATTCCTTCCAATATCATATGTGCTCGCCAGCATCTCACAACGGTTTCTCGATCATACAAAGCTGTTCCTCATTGTAAGCTATTTGATCCCTGACAACAAGGCTTGCGAGGGGGAAAAGTTTTTGCTTTTTGAAATTTCCCAACACGCCAAAATACATCTGCTTACTTATGTGCTGTCCATTGTTCATTTTTGCTATCACAGCGTACCATACAAAGATATTGCACTGTAATAACAAATTGCTTCAACGAAAGTACATTAAAAATATTATATCTTCTCGACAAGAAAACATAAATTCGCTTGAAATTCGCTGAATATTTTGCTATACTTGAATTTATTCCCTAAAAATAGCTTGATAGGAGGCAATTAGTATCGTGAAGCAAGAACAAATAATCATTGTAGGAGCGGGCATTATCGGGCTATCAACTGCTTATGCGCTCTTAAAACAAGGGATGAAGCATGTCACGGTGTTCGAACAGGCGGCTGTTGACCATCAGCGAGGAACCTCAAGCGGGCTCTCGCGACTCCTGCGCTTTGAGTATGGCGCTGACCTGTTCTACTCAGAAATGGTCAAGCTGAGCCTGGAACGCTGGCAGATGCTGGAGCGCCTCTCAGGGCAGTCGCTTTATACCCCAACGGGACTGCTTGTACTGGGAAATGAAGATGATAGCTTTACCAGGGCAAGTCACCGCCTGCTCCAACATATGGGTCTACCAATCGAACGTCTCTCTCGCCAACATTGTACAGTACACTTTCCGCAGTTTAATACGCAGTCATACAATTTTCTCACCTATAACCCCAACGCGGGTATGCTCCACGCCTCTACCTGTTTGCAGACGCTTAAAAGGCTCGTCGTTGATCTTGGCGGTCATATTTATGAGAAGAGTTGTGTTACTCATATGACACACGATAGACAGCACCAACCTATACGCCTGCACCTGACCGGCGATGGTGAACAGATGGCGGATCGCGTCGTACTGGCAACGGGTCCGTGGGTTCACAAATTGCTGGCCGAGCTTTGTCTTCCTATCCGCATTACACGTCAGCACCTGCTCTACTTTGCCAATCTCCCGCCTTCATCATTTGCATTACACGCATTTCCAGCTTTTATGGCTGGTGATCTCTACGGCTTTCCTATTCACAACACCTGCGTGGGCAGCGGCCCGAGCTGGCTTAAAGTCGCATCGCATATTTTTGGCAGCCCCATCGATCCAGACGAGATCCCTGTGGCAGATAACTCTATGATTATGCGCATTACTGAGAAATTAAGCACGATCCTGCCTGCACTCCAGAAAGCTGTATTGGCCCATGTGGACGTTTGCATGTATGATGTAAGCCTCGACGAAGATTTTATCGTGGATCACCATCCCGCTGACTCGCGCATTGTTTTTGCGACCGGGCTGACCGGTCATGGCTTCAAGTTCGGTCCGGTCCTGGGCGAACTGCTCAGCAGTTTGCTTTGTGACACCGATCCGGTGGTGCCACTGGACCGTTTCCGCTTAGCCCGTTTCACCCATCCAATCGCGACACGAACAGGTTCTGCGGCCTGAAGACGAGCGCGAGGGGGCGCTTCTCCGACCCTCCTCGCGCTTCCCCTTAACCACCGCCTCCCCAAAAGTACGTGCTGAAATAGAGGCCTGTGGTGATTACAATATTCACAATGGTAAACACCAGCCCGATCATTGAAAGGCCAATTCCCCAGAATACCACGGTCCGTAAAGCTGTGATATGTCGATTAGAAAACCCGATGAACAGGCCAGCAATAGCAAAGGGCAGGCCACAGACGGGAAAAAACGCCGTGATAATACTAAACACCCCCAGGATAAAGCCCATCACCACATGCCTTCGCTGGACCTCTGTTAAAGGGACCGCCACCAGTGGCGCAGCAATTCTCTCCAGCGTGCTGCCCTGAGACGCTTTACGAAACAGCATCGGCTGAACCCGTAATCGCAACTGGTTACCCTGCATACTCTTGCCACCATGCTCCCGTGACGATTGCATTCTCCACCTCCATCTCATCCTCTGCCCGGCTCTCTTTTTGAACCATTTATTGTATGCTACATATTATGGGCCAGTAGCGCGCAATGGGTTCAAATAGATAGATACCTGAATAGAGGCTCTTCCTCCAAAGGAAAACATCGTCTCTAAATAAAGTATAACCGCGCCATCTAATCTACTTTCTGTGTCAGTCCGCGTTCAGGCGTAATACCTTACTCATTGAGGAGCGAGCGACCACGCGCACAACAAGGAAGAGCGTTACTAGACAGAGCGCAACCAGCGCCGCCAGGGCTATCCCTAACGAAGAGGGAACGACTATCTGGATCGGCGGCACGCTCTGCGCCAGGTAGAATGCGGAGGTGCTCATGTCGCCGGTAATCGTATTTTGCGTCACGCTCGTGAAAACCAGTTCCGGGACAACTATCGCCGTAAAAATGGCCCCAAACACCATACTGAGAATGACCGCGGTAGTATAGGTGATGCACTGCTCCCACATCACGGTCAGGGCAATCTGTCCCTGTGACGCGCCGATGGCCCGCAGCACGGTGAAGTTGAGCAGGCGACTTTTCACATTCAGCCAGGAGACCAGCACGCTGCCAATGAGAGCTAAAAAGAGCGCGGCGCTAGCGCCCACCGCCAGCACGCCCACAAGCGTGAGGTAAAGCGGCTCCTGGTAGAGACTAGCCAGGATCGAGCGGCGATCAAACATCGTCTCCAGGCTCAAGCGACCTGTGCTCAACGCCTTGCGCACGCTACTCAACGAAGCGGGATCGTCCAGTGTGCGCAACCAGACAGCGTTAATTGGGATCAGCCACTGGCTATTCGCATCGTGGGTCGCGGTGTAAACAGCAGCGTAGCTCTGATAATCCACCAGCACGCCCGAACCCAGGTCGCTATGTGGACTTGGGATATGCGCCACTTCAGCGACCGCCACAAATTTTACCGGATCGGAAAGGCTATTCGTGGCGCTGCTAACCGAGAAGTCAAGCGTAAAGCTGGCTCCCGGGGATAGATGCAACGTGTCCCATACTGTAGCATCAACAATAGCCGGCACGACCTTACTGCTAAGCGCCGCGGCTCGCCGCGTCACCAGTTGCTGCATCAGCGCAGGAAGCGGCTGAGACGAATCCTGCGCGGTCCAGAGCGCGGTGCGGCCAAACGTGCTGGCATCCACGGCTTTGAAGTCGATGGGGAGGGTCGTGGCCCTTGATCCGATAAAGGCGTTAGCGAACGCGACATAGCCGACTGTCGCCGAAGTCACCCCGGGAATATGCTGGTACTGAGCGGTCACAGCGGCGAGTTGAGCGGCGGGAAAGATATCAGCCTCGGGGAGGGTGCCGCTAAAATCGGCGCCGCTCTGATAGGCCGCAACGTCAATGACGCGCTGCGATTGTGAAGAGATACAAATCAGCGTAAAAATGGCGAAGGCGGATGCCAGGGTCAGTAACATACTCATGCGTATATACTGGCGTGGCGAGCGTGCCATCTGAGCAACGGCCAGCAGCGAAGCCGCTCCCCGGCTGCGCGTCGCCAATCCGGTACACCACTGAAGCAACAGGGGGAAAAAGCGCAGTAGCAGCAGGATACCGCCGATGAAGAAAAAGACGGCCCCTAATAGCGTTAAGGGGGTAAATAGCAGCAAGGCTGAACGCACATCCAGGACGCGCGCATTCGTTACGTATGTCGAGAGGCCAAAGCCGACCAGCGCAATCACTGCCGCGACAACGTCCAGGTTCAAACGTTGCCAGAGCGGACGATGGGTAGAGCGTGCTGCCTCGCGCCTCACCATCAGCACGTCAAGGCGCAGGGTCCGCATCACCGCAACCACCATTGTGACAACGGCAACCGCGGTCGCTAATAGGGCAAAGCCAAGCAGCCCGACGACGACCTGCCAGGGGTTGGCCGTGATGAGATTGAGCGCGCCCTGTGCCGCCGGTGAGAGGGTATGCCGAGCGAAGAAATAGACAACGGGAACGGCAAGTAACGGCCCGATGATCAGAGCTATCAGCCCCAGTCCGAGGCTCTGCACCACCAGCGCACCGAAGATCTGGCGCCCGCTGGCTCCGCGACTGCGCAACAGGGCAATCACATCCGCCTGCCGATCAATCAGCAGGTCCGCCATCAGGCTGACGAAGAAGAGAATCAGCCCTAGAATCAGCACAAGCAGGCAGGTTACGGGCAATTGCGCTATAGCAATACGATCATTATAGTGCTCCAGGATGTCTGACGGCAGGTATGTCTGGGTCTGCTCTATCAATGGGGATTGCTCGAAGGTGGGGTTATCAGAGTTACTCGCCTCCACAGCTTGAATTCCTGAGAGGATCGTGGGCAAATTGTATACTGAGATGTGAGAAGGGTTAAGGCGATAATACCAGATGAGCGAGGGCAACTGCTGAAAAACATAGCCATCTAATGCTGGTTGACTGCCGATCTGCGCGAAGAGCGAAAGGACGCTCTGATTGGAGGCCAGCCCTTTATAGATCGTAAAGAAGTCGCTGGGCGTCTCGCGCTGAAAATCATTGCCATGCCAAAATGGATCGTCGGTCCCGGTCAACTTGAAGATGCCGACGACGGGTAGCGATAGCGTGCGTGAGACTGGCACCTGGAAGCCATTGGTAAGCACGACGCTGACGGTCAGGGTCGAGCCAGGGTGAATTTGCAGCAACTCGGCGGAATCCTGGGGCAGAGCTATCTCCAGCGCATTGCCGCTATCCTGAGGAAGCCGCCCTTCGATCAACTTGAGGTGCGATGCAGCCTGGGCCGTCGAGGCGCTGATCAACTCTATGGACGCTTTATCGGCCCCTGGATGATAGATATCGTTCCCCTGCGGTCCCCGAGCAATGGAGGAAATTGACAATAGCTGCGTCTCGACCGAGAACTGGGCCGGGCCGTTTAAAAAAGGGCCGAGGTTTTTAGAGAGCGTCCGGTCCATCTGCTGCGTGGCCTGACTGATCGTGGGCAGCGATATTCTCCTGGAAACGCTGCGTACAACGATATCCGAATTTTGCGCAGATACCGATAGGACACCACGCAGACCTGCGCTCATTGCCACTTCCGCATAGAGTGGCACCACACAGGTCAGCATGACAGCAACCACCACGCCCAATCCGGTAATAAATAGTAGCCCCCTCATACGCTGCAATTGCCAGAAAGATAATGTGAACGAAGAAAGAGCAAGTTTCAGCCGCATAGGTTTTGCAGAGGCTCTCGATGCATATGCCATTAATAGCTCCTTTTTCATCGGCCACAATTTACAATGATCATGTTACTATAACCCCTGATAACAATCAAACTGCAATTATATACGTTTACCAGTTGTCAAGCTTCACATCAGCCTATCTCAAACGAACGTCCGGTCCCTACGACAATTCGCGCGTTTTCTCTTTTTTAGAGGTTGGCATTGTCTCTATTCCTCACTCGCAAGTAGGATATATTTAGAAACTTCACTCAAAGAAGCTATATAATAGTGAGTCTTTTTCTAAAGCCGGTGAGTATCAGGAATGGTGAGCAAGGGCAAGCGCGAGGCACTGCCCCTACAGGACAGCAATATGGTCGCGGTCAGGTGTGGACATTGGCAGAGGTTTTCTAGTATAGAAGGAGCAATACGTGGATAAAACCAGTGTGCAGACGGAGCTTGTGAACGTGGGGCTCCCGCAGCTTACAAGGTCTATTGATCTGTTATCACAGCCTTCGGTTCGATTGTATACCACTTCCGCCGAAGCAGCGGCTTTACGTGTGGGAGCATCCAGGATTGGCGGAGTCCCAGACCTACCTGCCGGCGTGGACTGGCCCACATGGAAGGGGAGGCCACTGTCTTTTATCGCGCAGATCCGCCTCGACGAAGTTCATCGGTATGATACTAATGGCTTACTACCGCCTCAAGGCATGCTCTGGTTTTTCTACGATGCATCTCAGCAAACATTCGGAGATTTACCCACGGATTCCGGCGGCTGGCGCGTTCTTTTTATGGATGGCGATCTGAGCAAATTGCAGCAGATAAGCGCCCCGGCGCAACTGCCGACCGAGAGCCGCTTCAAAGCATGTTCCATCCAGTTTGCCAGTGAGATAACGCTCACGCAGCAACCGGAACTTGAAATTCCGCATCTGAACTGGAGCGAGACGGAGCAGAAGCAATACGAGGCGCTGCTCTCGACCTTTCCCGCCGCAGATGACCATGCAAAAGTCCATCACCGCTTGCTGGGCTTTCCCGATACTATCCAGGACGATATGCGCATGCAATGCCAGTTCGTATCCAATGGAGTAACGAATCCCGACGATCCGCGCGCAGCGGCACTGACGAAAGGGGCAATGGACTGGCAGCTTCTTCTGCAGATCGACTCTGATGAGCAGGCTGGAATGCGCTGGGGCAATAGCGGGATGCTCTACTACTGGCTGAAGCGGACAGATCTGCAAGCGCGACACTTTGAGCGTGCGTGGCTCGTATTACAGTCAGAATAAATTCTTTCAGTACCCTCAAGCAGGGCGAGCGAGCCATGAGCTCCCGCCACTTCCCTTGAGGGCTGCATACATATCAGACGCTATGGTGTCAAGTGAAATGCACTGAGGAGCATAATTTATGATAAAACATCTTTATTCACTAGGTATCATTATAGTTTTAGCGTTGGCGCTGGCTGGGTGTAGCAGTAACGGGAACTTCACCATCACAGTACCGACAGGTACAGCAGGAACAACGAGCACGACCGGCGGTGAGCCGCATTGGGGGGTGCAAACCAAAACTTCGGGCTGCGTCGTCCAGGGTGCGCTCCAGGACCCGGCATGTACGCCCGGCGACATTTTCCCCAACGCCACAAAAGATCAGATCTGCACACCAGGATATTCGCGCTCGGTACGTGATGTCCCCATCAGCGAAAAGGACCAGGTGTACGCCTCCTATGGTATTACTCATCATACGTCCGGTCAGTACGAAGTTGACCACCTCGTCAGCCTGGAACTGGGAGGCTCGAATAGCATCGCGAACCTCTGGCCGGAGAGCGCCAGTCCCAAACCAGGATTTCACGAAAAGGACCAGGTCGAAAACTATCTGCACGACCAGGTATGCTCCGGCGCAATGTCCTTGAAGGAAGCGCAAATCGAAATCGCCACCAACTGGCTCGCCGTCTACAATCGCATGCCAAAGGGCTATTGATTTATCATCAATCATCCACATCCTGTAGGGGCAGGGTAAACCAGAAAGTGGAGCCTTTGCCGCTTTCACTTTCTAAACCGACCTGACCGTGATGGCGCTCAACGATAGTGCTACAGATGTGCAAGCCGAGGCCCAGACTGATGTCATAGCCGGATTGCACCTCAATACCTTTGACGCGATAGAAACGCTCCCAGATGTGTTCATGCTCTTCCGCCGGAATGCCGGGCCCATTATCGCTGACAGAGACGCGGGCCACAGATCTTTCCACCGCAACGCGAATGGTGATAGGACTATCCGCGGGGGAATACTTGAGCGCATTCGTCAGATAGTTATGCACCACCTGCCCGATACGATCTCTGTCAGCGATAATAGGTATGGGTTCACCTGGCTCTATCAGCGAGATCGTACGTTCAAGATTGACCTGGCGTTGATCTTCAATCGTTTGACGCACAATCGCAGCCAGGTCGCATGGCCTCATGCGCAGCTCCAGCTTATTGGCCTGGATACGGGAGACATCCAATAAATCGCCAATCATCCGCATCTGAACATTGCCGCGGTGGACCGCATATTCCAGCGGTTGATGGATACGTTCGAGCTTGCTATCAAGCGACTCCAGTTGCTCGGATGCCTGCCGTCTCAGGGTTCTGAGACGACGCTGTGCAAGCTGGATATTGCCGATGATGGTGGTAAGCGGGGAGCGCAGTTCGTGACTGGCAAGGCTGAGAAAAGCATCAAAGCGGCGGTTGGTTTCCAGGAGAGCCCGCTCGTTCGCGTAGGTTCTGGTCCATTCATACTGCAACCGCTCACGCTCTATCATCAATCCGGCAAGCTTCGCGACCGCTTTCAATAGCAGTATCTCTTCGTGAGTGTAGGCATCATCGGAAATCTTCTTGCCCAGGCCCAGGACGCCAATTAGATGATCGCCAATAATCATTGGCGCTACCAGCAATATCTCAGCATAGCGGTTTTCGTGGGGCAGGGTGGGCATCGACGCCAGATCACAGGTTATCACCTTGTTGGTATAAAGACGAGAGATAGCCTCGGCGTTGAAGTGCTCGGCTAGTAAAGATGCCTGAATGGCCTCCCGCCACACTGCAACATCTTCGGGGGTGGGCGCGTCAATTGCGATCAGTTGCATCTGGCCGGTATCGGAATCCAGTAAAGCAATACCTGCGCACTCACTCTCCAGTACCCGGCAAATCAACGTGGACAGGTGCTGCCCCACAGCGGAGATAATTGTCGAAAGGTCTATGACCTCACCAACGGGCTGTGTGGCAAGTTTCGTCGGGATACGCACAAGCAGCTCAGCTAGCGTGAGCAGAGAATCAAGCGCCTTCTGGATACGACGCTGCAATTGCCGTCGTTCGGTAATATCATGAAATACCACCACCGCCCCGGTAATTTGAGCCCGCTCGTCTCGAATAGGGGCGCCAGTGATATACAAATCGCGGCTTTCCCCACCCGGGCCAGTCATATGGGTCTCTAATACATTCTGACCCACCAGCACTTCGCCGCGAAGAAGGCGCTGCATGGGCCACTGGTCCAGCGCAATAAGCTGGTCGTTCTCATCATAAAATTGAAATAACCCGTGGCGCTCCTCCACCGTGATGTTATGCCAGCGCTCTCCCATAGCAAAAAGGGTATCGGCCATCGGGTTCGTCTGGATGATCTTTCCCTCCCGATCACCGACGAAAACTCCGGCGGTGATGGCCTTGAAGACCGCTTCCTGCCGGCTGACATGCTCTCGCAACTGGCGCTCGGAGTCACGCATCTGCTGAGTATGTGTGATATCGAAGCCAATATTGACCCATTCGCGAATATGACCGTCAACTCCACGCACGGGCGCCCCACGGACCAAAAAAAGACAATATTCGCCTCCATGCTGCAAATGACCCTCCAGTTCGTACGCCCGCCCATGCGCCACTGCATCCTGCCAGATGGCAGCGACTCTCTCTTGATCAGCGGGATGAAATAGCTCCAGAAAATTTTTCTCTTTCAAGTTGTTATTTCCAGGCGAGGATCTTTCTTCCAGGATCACCCCGGTGGAGCTGGTGATCCAGAGCATATCGCCCACTGCCTCCATTACAGAGCGAAACCGCTCTCCTGCCGCCTCCACCTCACGTTGGGATACGATTCTCTCGGTCGATGTCACAGGAGCACCTGTGACAAATGTATCCGCAACACTCCTCACCTGATCAGGTGCATTCTGAAGGTCGTGTTCCATATGGCCGCTCCTCTCATTTCAATACACACCCACGAAGAGATCCGCCACGGAGAGGTTCTTCCTCAAATTACACACCTCCACGCGCTATTAAAACTTAATATATCGACAAAATTAAGAATCTATCCTCAATAATATTGTATATCAGCAGATATGCCGCAAAATGTCAATACCTATGTTTATATCTAAAGTATATCTCCTAAAAGTAGCTATCGCGTGATAAGCCCGTCTTCCCATCCGAAAACAGCAGCTTCTGGCAGCTCCGTTAGATGTGATAGCATTAGGGCAGGGAAATTTGCGCTCTTTCACCGGGATGCGGTAACCGGGTCCCTACTAAGGAAGAGCTGCGCGCCGCTATCACTTTATCGAGGGACTCGCGCGCTACTGGCAGGGCTTAGAGATCCTCGAACATACCACGACCAGGAAGTTCCGCCGCTTCCCCAGCCTGTTCGATAGCAGGAAAACAGTCTATCAGGCATTCCATCAGTTTTTCGAAAGATACAGCGATGCCACCATCGTCGTATCGTATTCCTCCAACGGCATACTGGCTAAAGAAGAGCTTTTGGCGATCCTGGCGCGCTATAAAAGCAAGGTGACGGTGTACGAGTGCGATCATCGCTACTCTCTGGGCAATCACCATCATAAAATCCATGATAATCAGAACGAGGTCAAAGAGTTCCTGTTTGTGGGGACGTAGCCACTGCTATCCCTTGAAGGCGCGCGCCTCCTCCTGCTGGAGCTTGAGCAGATACCATCCAAGCACGGCCAGCAATGAGAGCGCCGGTTGCGAGAGCGCCAGAGGGGAGAGCTCAAGCTCTTTTGCCTTTTTGAAGTAGATCAGGGGAATATCTTTATCGGTGCGCCAGACCCACTCGTTGCGCCAGAAGCTCGTATTGGCCCATTTATACTGCCGCGCATCGTTGAAGAGGAGCACGCCGCTTCCGCCGGGGTTGCGTTTGAGATGTGCTACCTCTTCGCCCGAAGCTGCGAGGCGTACGACAACGTGCTTCTGAAAGAAGCTCTCGCGTTGAAACGTCCAGCTTCCATCGGCGGCAGCGGCGGTCGCGAGCGAACCGATAAGATTTTTCCAGCACAACGTTGCCAGCAGATCATTACCCCCGTACAGCTCGTACTGGCGCTTCATTAAATGAGGATGAACCCAGTAGAGCTCGGAGGTGTCGGCTTCGCGAATCGGTATCATGGCTGTACTCCGGCGCATCGATGCTATCACGATCAACGCACATAGATATTATACTGCGCTATTTGCCTTTGATACTTTTCTTGAATAGTATCAAAAACCTCCTGGGCTGATATTGGCGATGCTATGAGAGAAATAGCCATTGCAAGATTGCCGAAAAGGCGGCAGAGACGTCCTTGCCAGGGATAGCGTGCGGAAAAGGTCTTCAGTCCACCCTCAGAGAGATAGATATTGAGCGTGGATATCCCCCGCGTTTTGCTGAAAAAGATGAAGGCAATTTCCTCCCAGGTGATGAGATAGTTTCCAAAGAGACTCCATTGATGAAATCCCTCATCATTCACATTCAGAAGAGGCCAGGGTTTTACCAGCACAAAGATACATACCAGAGCGCCCAGACCGAAAAACACTATGGCAAAGACATCTAAACCCGCATTTAACGGATTGCTAGCATTTGGGAAAAGAAAACTGCCAATAGCAACAAATACCAACGATCCTATGAGCAGCAGCAACACCTTCTTGCGAGCAGGATAGAGAATGAAAGCCTGCCCATCGGCCTGGCTTAAACTGTCCTGGTTGTTCATCCGCATCTTCTCCTAAGTGTGTTTCCGCTCGATATCCTCAGGTATAGTATTTGTACTGCTTCCTGAGGAAGGTGGGGAAAAGGCGTGGCTATCCCGGTCCGAGGGAGGATACTGAAAGAGTGTCAGCAACCCCGTCGCCTCTTCTCGTTCCGCCACCATCGGCACGCTGGAACTCACGTTAGCCGTCATGCAGAGCATCAGGTCCGGCTCTAACCCGGCTTTGATCACCGCGCGCGCAGACACACAATAATCGAGCAGCCGCGGTGGCGCATAGGTCTGATAGAGCGTGGTCGCGGCGTGGACGCTCTCACGAACGCGTATATCTGGAGACTGGCGCTGGATCTCAAGGGCAAGATAGCCGGCGCAGGTTGTGTCATCAAGCGCGAAGTAGCCACCCACGCCCGCACAGACCAGCGCGATATTGCTCCCACGCTCCTGCGCCAGTGCGAGTGCGCGCGTGGTGACGGCCTGAGCATTGTAGAAGCAGCCCGCGAGCCGGACGCTTTGGGGCGGACAGGCGAAGAAGGCGCGGGTGCCGTTGGTCGTGGCAAAGATCAGGTCGCGCCCGCTCAGATCGGCCTCGGCAAGCTGTACAGGCGAATTGCCGTAATCAAAGCCGGGGATCTGGCTGGCGTTGCGCTCCCCACAGAGCAGACGACCGGGAGCTTTTGCTGCCGCCTCCTGTGCCTGCTCGATAGTATCGGCGGCGAAGACGCGCCTCGCTCCGCGATCAAAGATGACCGCGAGCGAGGTGGTGGCGCGAATGACATCGATCACAATATAGATATCGTCTGCGGACGCGTTAGTAGCCGCCAGTTCCGAGGGCGTAAAGAACACGTTCAGTCGCACATTATTTTCCTTGCTTCTTAGCTCGTTCTATCTCCCTTAGCTCGACGCGGCGGATCTTGCCCGATATCGTCTTGGGCAGGCTATCGACGAACTCGATCTCGCGCGGATACTTGTACGGGGCCGTGACGCGTTTGACGTGCTCCTGTATTTCGCCTGCCAGTTCGTCGGAGGGCTTGTAGCCGGGGGCGAGGATGATACAGGCTTTGACGATCTCGCCGCGCATCTCGTCGGGGCTGGCGATGACCGCCGATTCCGCCACGGCAGGATGCTCCTTGAGCGCGCTCTCGACCTCGAAGGGTCCGATGCGATAGCCTGCACTGATAATCACATCATCGGCCCGCCCGACGAACCAGAAATAGCCATCCTTATCTTTATAGGCGCGGTCACCCGTGATATACCAGTCGCCGCGGATGCAGGCTGCGCTGGCCTCGGGGTTGCGCCAGTACTCCTTGAACATCCAGGTGGGGCGATGCGGTTTAACACGCACAGCGATATCGCCTTCCTTATCGGGCGGCAGCTCGCTGCCATCGTGGTCGATTACGCTGACATCAAAGCCGGGCGAGGGCTTGCCCATCGAGCCCGGCTTGACTTGCAGCGGGGGGAAATTGGCGCAGAGCAGCACCGTCTCGGTCTGCCCGTAGCCATCGCGAATGGTCATTCCCGTGGTCTCTTCCCATACTTTTATAACTTCTGGATTCAAAGGCTCGCCCGCGCCGACGCAGTGCCGCAGGGCTTTGGGGGGATGCGCCTTCATATACGCCATCGGCTCATCAAGCACGAGCATGCGATAGGCGGTCGGAGGCGCGCACAGGGTCGTGATGGGATACTTGTTGAGCATCTCCAGCGTCTCAATGGCGTTGAACTTGCCGCGCGCATCCTGGATAAACATGGCCGCGCCCATAATCCACGGGCCAAAAAGATTGCTCCAGGCGGCCTTTGCCCACCCCATTTCGCTCAAATTCCAGTGCAGGTCGTCCTCATGCAGGTCGAGCCAGTATTTGCCGGTGATCGTATGGCCGATAGGATAGCTGGCGTGGGTGTGCAGCACCATTTTGGGGTAGCCGACGGTGCCGGAAGTGAAATAGACCAGGCAGGGATCGTCGCTTCTGGTTTTGGATCCGGTGAATTCAGCGGGAGCCCGCGCGACGATCTGATGATAATTGACCCAGCCTGAGCGTTCGGCGCCGCTCTGATCGACCAGGATCGCGTATTTGATGGTGGGACACTCGTTGCGCACTTGATCGAATTTGGGTGCGCCTTCAGCGTCGGTAATAAAGCTCTGTGCCTCCGCCACTTCGGCGCGGAACTGGATATCTTTCGGCGTGAGCAGGGTCGTACAGGGAATGGGGATAGCGCCCAGCTTCATCAGACCCAGCACGCTCTCCCACCACTCAGGAAAGCGTGGCAGCATCACCAGCACGCGATCCCCCTTCTTGATACCTAGCTCAGCAAAGGCGTTGGCGGCGCGGCTGGAAGCTGCGGAGAAATGGGCGAAGGTGAGGGAGCGTTCTGCGCCGTCCTGTCCCACCCACAACATCGCCAGCTTATTGGGATCGCTGGCCCACTTGCCCATCACATCGGTTGCGAAGTTAAAATATTCGGGCACCTCAAGATGAAAATTGCGCCGTTCGGCTTCGTAATCAAGCATATGCGGAGTTCTGGCTGTGGTCATAATCTCAAAATCTCCTTACAATACCAGCAGCATTGTCGCACCAACAACGCTGTTCGGCAACTCTTCTCCTCTCTGTATCATATCACGAATACTCGCGCGCTTCACCGCCTATACCTCACGTTTACCAGATAGACGGAGCAGCAAGCCGTTGAAGAAGATATCATTCCTCACTCCCTTCTTGCAAGTCTTCTAACCGCTGCCGCCACTCATCAGCCCAGGGAAGCTTTAGATGCTCTACAATGTCTACGGCTATCCGCATATCTGCTATAGCCCGGGCATTATCCTCTGTTGCTTCATACACGAGCGAACGATAATAGAGCGTGATAGATTGGCTATAGTTATCTCGTATACTCTGATAAAGCTCGTATGCTTCTGTTAGCAGATTCAGCGCCGCCTCATACTGCTCCAACCGTGCAGCCATTAGCCCTATCGCTTTGCGCACATTGGCCTCTCCCAACCGGTCTCCCACCGCGCGGAACAGCTCTAACGCTTGCTCATAGGAGACCAGCGCCGCCTGCATCTCCTTGCGAAACTGCTGCACATCCCCTATC
>Ga0209062_1000822_pt1 | contig 72573 bp, 53 predicted proteins | sample Coa_R2_2_FD_187158 | JGI IMG/M metagenome (GOLD analysis project Ga0209062, IMG submission 187158) | Surface soil microbial communities from Centralia Pennsylvania, which are recovering from an underground coalmine fire - Coalmine... | ecosystem: Environmental > Terrestrial > Soil > Unclassified... | reverse complement strand
CCTCGTGCGTTTCCACCCCGCGCGGAATGATGCGCTCGGAGAGGTTGCGGGCGTAGGCTTGCAGCGCTTCGAAGGTGCCCGACTCGAGCGCCTCGATGTAGTTGTCGTACACGGCGGTGGCCTCGGCGAAAATCTCTTCCTTGCTCATGGCCGTGAGCAATTTCGCTTCCGTAATGCGCCGGGCCCACTCCTCGCGCAAGACCGTGCGATTCTGCCGCAGGTGCGCCACCAACTCCCGCAGCAATTCCCGGGTCCCTGAAGTTTGTGCCGGCCGCGTCTCTTGTTCGACCCAATTCGCCATCGCGCGTCTCCTGGTTGCCTGAATTATCCTTCACTGAACTGCGCAAAGGGATTGCCGATCGTAATCCGGTCGCCCGCCGCGAGCAAATCCGGTTCACTTCCGAAGATGCCAATCGGGAGTTTACCTGAGTGGCGAAGGGTTATTCGCGACGGTAAACCTATGAAACGTCGGCATCGGCTGACCGCAACTGCCCTACTTTTGCTCGTCAGACCAGTATTTTCCCTAGTGCTCAATCCGTACACTTTGGGTCGGTAAACATCCGGACGGCGATGTCAGGCCGGCAGCTCGAACGCAGCCTCCGTCGCAGCGCTCGGCAGTCCTTCTCCCGACCCTCCCATGAAATATTGCAGCAAACGCCTCATTTTTTCCTTAGTCCCAGTCTTATCCTTGGTCTCGAATCACTGTGGCGGGGGCAGTTCGATCACCTCGACTTCTTCCGCCGTCGCGGCGGCCACCGGCACGCTGGCCGTGGCACCGGTCGCGCTGCAGTTCGGTTCGCAAAGCGTGGGCAGCCCAAGCGCCTCGCAGTTGGTGACGATCAGCAATAGCGGAAAGCGCAGTTTTTCGCTGACCGGCCTGACGATCAGTTCCGCTGTCTTCGGGATCACGAATGCGCCAACTCTTCCGCTCTCGATCTCCGGCGGCCAATCCGTCGCCATTCAGGTCACGTTCACTCCCGCCGTTTCTGGACCCACGACGGCGGTGTTGAACGTCGCTACTTCGGGTGCGGCCGCCAATGGCGCGACCGTAAGCTTGAGCGGGAGCGGCAGCGCGCCGACGCCGGGCACATCGCATCTGATCACCACTACGGGATTGCACGCGGCTCTGCTCGGCGCGCCTTATGAGGCGGTGCTCAGCGCCAGCGGCGGCACGGCACCGTACCGGTGGACGCTGGCTGCAGGCAGTTCCCTGCCCGCTGGGCTGGTTCTTGACCCGGGGGGAACGATCACCGGCACGCCCACGGTCGCGGGCATTCATTCGGTAAGCGTGGTGGTCACCGACTCTGGCGCTACGCCGCTGACCGGCGGCGCCACGTTCAATTTGCTCGTGGGTTCGGCCACCTTGGATGAATACGGCGGCGCGACCGAGATGCCCTGCCCCGCCGGCCCGGCACCCCATTTCTATACCGCCAAGATCTCCGGCCGCTGGTGGCTCTGCACGCCGGCCGGCAACGTGTTTTGGATGCGCGGCGTATACCACGCCGATGCGTCGGATCCCGGTGCGGATCAGTTCGGCGTCGAACTCGATGGCACCGCCTGTGTGAGTCTGTTAGCGCCGGCGCTGCTTTCGCCGTGTTCCGCGGTGGCCGAAAAATACGGCGACGCGAGCGTGACGTGGGGGCCCCAGATCGTGCGCAGGATGAAGAGTTGGGGTTTCAATACGGCGGCGGAATATGCCAGCCTTTACGTCCTTCCCACCACCACCAGCGCAAGCTGGAATACTCCGGATCATGCAAATCCCGCCCCCATCGCCTTCACCGGCCTCCTCTGGCCCGCGCACTACTCGCGCAATCCGAATGCGTACGCGAATCCCGTAAAGGACCTCATCGCGCCGGTGGCCGGAAGCGTTTATACCGGCTACCGGCACGCGATGCCGGACATCTTCGATCCGAATTTCGCGCTTTGGCTGCAGAAGGATCTCGCCGACCCCGCCAACGTCGAATACAACTGGATCCATAGCCCGCATAGCGATTACCTCGTGGGCTTCAACGTGGATGATACCGACGAACTCATGGGCTTTGGCGCCGGGCCGGACTTTCCAACCCTGACCGATGGCGTTCCCGATGGCGGAAATGGCCGCACCGAGCCCAACCTTGGCTGGATCGTCCTGGTGACGCCGCCCACGCAACTTACCGGTGTCGACGCCAACGGCAACCCCATCGCTTACACCGACACGACCGTTTACTCCAAACAGGAACTCGCGAATTGGCTCTCCGCGCGTTACGGCGGCAGTATCGCTGCCCTCAATTCCGCCTGGGGCTCGAACTACACGACCTTCGGCGACAGCGGCGGCTGGGGAACGGGCAGCGGGCTGCTTGACGAAGACGGCACGCATGCGTGGGTGCCGCGCGACCCCTACCGGCTCGACGGCGCCACCGCCGCCATGGCGCAGGATCTCAACGATTTTCTGCAACATTTCGCCGATCATTATTTTTCGGTGATCAAGCAGACGCTCGCCACGGAAGCGCCTGGCATTCTTTACTTGGGTCCGACGACGCTGGGCGGCTGGGGCGCGCCGCCCCGGCAACAAATCCTGGCCGCGGCCGCGCCATACTTGGATGTGCTGCCGGTGGCCAGCATTCCCACCGGCTGCGCATCCTGCAACGATCAGGCGCGCGTGGACTTTATCACGCAATATGGCGGCGACAAGCCGTGGATCGCCTGGGAAGGTTATCTCGCCCAGCCGGATTCGCCGCTCGCTTCCGACCCCGGCCCCGACACGACCGAACCGCAGAGTGCGACGCAAGCGGCCCGCGGCCAGTTGTTCGCGTCCCGGGTGCAGTTGCTGATGATGGCGCACGATAGCGCCAGCGGCACGTATCATGTCGTCGGCTACAAGTGGTGGGAACTCTACGACAATCGCGGCGAACAAGCCGATTGGGGCCTGCTGACCCGGCGCGACAACGCGTATGACGGCAGCGCGATCACAGCTTTGGGCATGGATTCGTGGGGGTTTCCCAGCGGTGGCGAGCCGGCGAATTATGGCGATTTTCTCACTGCCGTGACCAGCGCCAATTTCGCGGTTTATCGGACGTTGTTAAATCTGCCCTGAGCGGTCATCGCCGCAGAAGGGCCGCGGCAGGAAGGCGACGATCAGCCGAGCCCTCCGGCGTCGCGAGGGTTGCTGTGTGCCGCATGCTTGCGGCGATATAGGTCGCGGTCGGCAGCATCCAGGAGCTGTTGTGCGCTGCCGGCATCGGCGGGATAGATAGCGATGCCGATGCTAGCCATAATGGGCGGCACTTCCAAATCCGACTGCAGCGATTGCGTAATCCGCTGGACGACGCGCTGCGCCCCTAAGTAATCCGTCTCCGGCAGCACCATGGCGAATTCATCGCCGCCGTAGCGCGCCGCCAAATCCATGGTGCGGCAGTTCTCGCGCAGGATGCGCGCCAACCGGCAGAGCGCGCGCGTGCCGGTGCGATGGCCGAAAATATCGTTGATCCTTTTGAGGCCGTCCATGTCGAGAAGCAGCAGAGTGAACTCGCGTCCCGAGCGATCGCTGCGCTGCCGCTCCTGGATGAGCACCTCGATCAGACGCCGATAATTGGCCAAGCCCGTCAACGGATCGCTGAGGGAATAGAACCGTGCCTGCTGCTCGAGTTGCTTGCGGTCGGTAATCTCCCAGGCGATGACCAGGCAGTCGGCGGGCTCCCCGCGGCGCAGTTGCAACGGTTCCACGCGCACCTGAAAGGCGCGCCCGCGCCAATTATGCTCGACATTGACGATTTCGCCGCGCAGGGCTCGTGCACAGGCCTCAGGCACGTGGGCGCCGTCGCGCGCGCTGTTGAACCATGTCTCCAACGGCATGCCAACGGCGCTATCGCACTCGATGCCCATCTCCGCCGCGATCCCTCCGCCGCAAAACTCCAGACGCCAATTCGCGTCGACGATGCAGACTAGGGTCGGCGTTCGCTGCAAGATGACTTGCAACCGGCCGAGTTCGCTCGCCAGCGCGTCTTCGCGCACCCGGCTGGAAGTCTCGACCGACGACACTCCACATTGGCCAACAATTCCGGTACTGCGGCGAACCAGCCGGACGGAATCGCGCAGCCAAACGTAATGGCCGTCGGCATGCTGAAACCGATATTGCATTTCGAAATGATCGAAGCGTATCCAATTGCGCCCGGCGGCGTTCCGCACTCTTTCGCGGTCATCGGGATGGACATGGCGCCGCCAAAAGCCTCCTTCGTTGAGCCAGGCGGTAAGGGGATAGCCCAATAGCGCCTGCGCGGCTGAACCGATGAACAGGTAGCGCTCCCGATCGGCATCGGCATGCCACACCGCCTGATCGAGTTGCTGCAGTATCCATTCGCAGCCCTCCGTGCCTGCGGTGGGCGAACTGGGCAGCATTGTAGGTGACCCCTCCATCACATGCAAACTTAGTACACCGCCAGGTTCGGGGGAATCGGGAGGAGTCGGGAAGACCCGACGCCGGAAAATTCCGTAGAAACGGAAGCCGACCAGGCCACGTCCTCGAGGCGGGCGATTCCCAAATGGGTGCCGGCTAGCAGTCGGCAACGACGCGCTGCCGCTGCTCGCCGAGACCGGAGATGCCCAAGCGCATACCTTGTCCAGGACGGAGATACACGGGCGGACGCTGGCCGTGACCGACTCCCGGCGGCGTGCCGGTCGAAATAATGTCCCCGGGCAGCAAGCGCATGAAGCGGCTCAGGTAACTGACCAGAAAAGCCACAGGAAAGATCATCGAAGCCGTCGAACCATGCTGGCGCCGCTGACCATCGACTTCGAGGAAAAGCTCCAGCGCTTGCGGATCGACGACCTCATCGGCGGTGACCAGCCAGGGACCAATCGGTCCGAAGGTATCGGCGCTCTTGCCCTTGACCCATTGACCCGTCCCCTCCAGTTGAAATTCCCGCTCGGAAACGTCATTCACCACGCAATAGCCGGCGACATGTTCGAGCGCGCGCTCGAGCGCGACGTGTTTGGCGGTCTGGCCAATGATCACGCCCAGTTCGACTTCCCAGTCGGTCTTGCGCGAGCCGCGCGGGATCACGATGTCGTCGTTCGGACCGCAGATGGCTGACGTGGCCTTCATGAAAACGACGGGCTCGGCGGGAGCGGCCATCCCGGACTCGGCGGCGTGATCGGCGTAGTTGAGGCCGATGCAAAGAAACTTGCCGGTACCGGCGACACAGGGACCCAGGCGTGGCGAGCCCGCCACCAGCGGCAGCTCGCGCCAAGCGTGCCCGCGCAGGCGCGCCAGCGACTGCGGCAGCAGCGCCTCGCCGCCGACGTCGGCGATGACGCCAGATAGGTCGCGCAGGCGCCCCTCGGGATCCAGCAAGCCCGGGCGCTCCTGGCCCGGCGGCCCGTAACGGAGAAGTTTCATGGATCAGTTCCTCTCGCTGCGCCTGAAAGCGCTTCGGGCGCCTCCACGCGGCGTCAAATGCTCCAGCCGCCATCCACAATGAACGTCTGCCCGGTGGTGAAGGCCGACTCATCGGAGCCGAGATAGACGGCGATGGCCGCGACTTCCTCGGGCCGGCCGAGACGGCCCATCGGCTGGCGCGCGATGAAGGCAGCACGCGCCTGCGCCGGATCTCCTTGCGCAGCAATGCGGGCCGCGAGCGACGGTGTATCCACCGTGCCGGGACAGATGGCGTTGCAGCGAATCCCTCGCGCGACGTAATCGGCGGCGATCGCCTTGGTCAGCCCAATCAGCGCGGCCTTAGTCGTCCCGTAGACGAAGCGATTCGGCGCGCCCTTGATGCTCGAGGCGACCGAGGAGATGTTGATGATGCTGCCGCGGCCGGCCGCCAGCATCGCCGGCAAAAGCGCCCGGCAAAGGCGATAGGCGGATTTTGCGTTGAGATCGAAGGAATAATCCCAATCCGCTTCCGCGCAGTCGAGGATGGTGCCGTGATGCACGAAGCCGGCGCAATTGACGAGGATGTCCACGGCGCCCAATTCTCGGGCGAGGTCGGCCACGGCTTGGCCATCGCGCACGTCGAGAGTGCGGGGGCGCAAGTTGGGATGGGCGGCGGCGCAGGGTGCCAGCGGAGCAGGATCGATATCCGTTGCCCAAACCTGCGCTCCTTCGGCGGCAAAGGCGAGGGCGGTGGCGCGGCCGATCCCTTGGGCGGCGGCGGTGAGCAGAGCAGTCTTGCCGGCGAGGCGCATAGCGATTGGGTATCGAAAAAGAGCAGTGTACGCCAGGAACCGCGGGTCGCGGCCGCGCCAACCTCGCGCCCGGCAGCCAGGCGCACGATCGGCGTGCAGGCCGGCTCGATTCACCGGCTGCTTAACAAGCCGCGCCGCGCCGGTTCCCTTTCCCGCTCGGGCCGCTGCCCTACAATGCCGGGCATGAGCGATTACGAGCCCGCGTCCCCTCCGGCGCCGCCGCCGCGCTGCCGCCGCTTCGGGCAAGTCCTGCGGCTGCGCCAAGAGCAGATCGAAGAATATGTGCGGCAACATGCCAAGGTCTGGCCGGAGGTACTGGCCGCATTGCGGCGGGTCCATGTGCGCAATTATTCGATCTTCCTGCTGGGCGACCTGCTCTTCGGCTACTTCGAGTACACCGGCGAGGACTTCGCCGCCGACATGGCACGCCTGGCCGCCGACGCCAAGACGCGGGAGTGGTGGGCAGTGATGGAGCCGATGCAGATTCCGCTGCCCGAGCGCGCTCCCGGCGAATGGTGGGCGACCATGCGCGAAGTGTTTCACATGGACTGACGCGTGCGCTCACACCGCCAGCCGATAAATGCGCGCCGCATTGGCGAAGAAGAGCCGGTCGATCCGGTCCTCGCTCTCGCCTCCGACGATTTCCGCCAGGGCGGCGAGCCAGCGGGTGAGCGGCGCCGCTAGCGTGCAGACCGGCCAATCGCTGCCGAACAGAACGCGGTCCCAGCCGAAGCACTCGATGCAGTGCTCGACGTAAGGGCGCAAATCGGCGGCGCTCCAGTGCTCGCGGTCGGCATTGACGACGATGCCGGAAATCTTGCAGACCACGTTAGGGTGTCGCGACAGCTCGCGCATGCGGCCGCGCCAGGGATCGAGCTCGCGCTCGCGCACGCGCGGGTTGCCGCAGTGGTCGAGCACGAGAGTGACGTCAGGGCACTCCCGGGCGAGATACAGCGCCGTGGGCAACTGATCGGCGCGGACGCAGACGTCAAAGGAGAGACCGAACGCCGCGAGCGCGCGCACGTTTTGGGCGAAGCGCGGCGTCTCGCCCAAGCCGTCGGGCTGCGTGTGCAGGACGCGGCGCAGGCCTTTCAGCATGGGATGGTGAGCGATTTGCTCGAGCCACGCGCCGAAACCGTCGAATTCCGGCCGGCCGGCGGCGACCACGCCGGCGATGCGGTTCTCGGGCGCCTCGGCCAAGGCAAGCGCGTGGCGCGCTTCCGCCAGCATCTCGGGCTCGTCCACATCCGTTTCGAGATAGACCGAGGCCACGATGCCGGCGCCGGCGGTGGCGCGGGCATAGTCGTCAAGCCCGAAGCGGCGATCGAGCGGCGGCACGGAACGCAACCAGGAGAGCCGGTTGCGCGCGGGATCCCACAGATGCTGGTGAGCATCCACGATGCGGCGGGGCATCGTCACACGTGCCGGCCGCCGGCGGCGCTCGAGGCGTAAGCGGCCTCGACCAGCGCCATGGTCCGGCAAGCGTCCTCCACCGCGGTCGGCGCGGGCTGGCTGGAATCGTCCGCCCAGCGCATCACGCTGGCCATGGAGCCGATAAAAGCGTCGGGGAACCAATTTCCCGCCAGGGCCACCGTGCGCCAGGAGGGCGCGCCATTGTCGAGCGTGCAATAGGCGAGCGTATCCGGCTCGCCCGCCGGATAGTTGAGGTTCACGCCCATCTGCGCCACCATCATGCCCCGCGTCCCTTCCCAGCGAATGAAGCTCTCCTGCTGCGCGCGGCCGCTGCGGTTGCCGTGGCTGGCGGTGATCACCGCGAAAACGTCGTCGCCGTAATCCAATATGATCGCGGAGCGCGTGGGTGACATTTCCGCCGCTGCGGGATGGCGGGTGGTCTTGGCGTACACGCTGCGGGGCTCGCCAAGAAAGGATCGGAAGAGATCGAGGTAATGGATGCTATGGTAAAGAATTTCTACCCGCGGATGCGGCAGCAAGAAGCTCCACAGATGCCACGGCATGTACACATTGACGCGCGCCTCCATGGCGTGTAGATCTCCCAGCGCGCCGCCGGCGAGCAGAGCGCGCGCGGCGAGCATGTTGGGCGCGTGACGGAGCTGAAAGTTGACGGCGGCCCGCAAATGCTTTTGGTGGCAGAGGGCGACCAAACGCTCTGCTTCTTCGCGGCTCTCGCCCAGGGGCTTCTGCAGGAGCACCGCGCGGCCCTCGGGCAGCGCGGCGACGATTTCCGCGAGCGCCGCCGCCGGCACTGCAATGTCGAAAACGGCCTCGGCAGGGGCCTCCGCGGCGGCTTCCGCCAGCGAGGCGTACACGCGCGGGATGCCGAACTGCCGCGCCAGCGCCCCGGCCTTGTCGCGGTCAAGATCGTAGATGCCGGCGACGGTGAAGCCGGCCTTGCGATAGGCGGGCAAGTGCGCGTCGTGCACGATGCCACCCGCGCCGATGCTGACGATCGGCCGCGGGCGGAAGGGCGCGGTAGCGTAGGCCGTGACCGCGGGGCAGCTCATGCCGCCGCCTCCCAGCGCCGCAACCGCACGCGCCGCAGCTCGTCGAGGCCGACCACGGCGACAATGACCGCGCCAATGATGATCTCTTGCACAAAGGGCGAGATGCCCAACAAATCGGTGCCGTTATGGATTAGCGCCATGACAAAGGAACCGGCGATGGTGCCCAGAATCGAACCTTCGCCGCCGGTGAGCGTGCCGCCGCCGATCACGACCGCGGCGATGGCGTCGAGCTCGTAACCAAGGCCGGCCGTGGGCTGGCCGCTGATCAGGCGCGAGGCTTCGATGCCGCCGGCGAGGCCGGTGAAGCCGCCGGCGATCACGAAAATCAGCAGCACATAGCGGCGGGTCGCGATGCCGGATTGCACGCATGCGGAGCGATTGCTGCCCAGTGCATAGCAGTAGCGGCCCAGGCGGGTGTGGCCGAGCAAGTAATACGCGATCGCGGCCGAGGCGGCCAGCGCGATCACGGGATAGGGCAACACGCCCAGCAGGCTGCCGTCGGCGACCTGGCCGAAACCGGCGGGAAGATTGGTGACGGGCACGCCGTGCGTCGCGAGCAGCGCCCAGCCGCGAAAGATGCCCATGGTCCCCAGCGTGGCGATGAACGAAGGAACGTAGAGACGGGTCGTGATCAGGCCGTTGATCATGCCTAGCGCGGCGCCCGCGACGACGCCCGCGGCCAGGGCGACGGAGACGGCGGCGACATGCTGGAGCGTCAGCGCGGTATAAATGCCGGCCAGCGCCGAGAGCGAGCCCACGGAGAGATCGATTTCGCCGGCGATCATCACCAGCGTCGTGCCGATGGCGATGATGGTCACGACCGTGGCCTGGCGCAAGACGGTAGCCAGGTTGCCGACATGCAAGAAGCTGGGCGAGCTCAGCGCCAGCGCGACGAACAAGATCGCCAGGCTCGTATAAGGCAGCAGGCGCTTCCACCAGCGGCTCACGACGCGGCTCCTTGCGCAACCTCGGGCATCGCCGCCAGCAGAATCGCCTCGCGCGTCAGCGCCGCGCCGGCTAACTCGCGCGCCACCCGGCCGCGGCGGAGCACCACCACGCGGCGGCAAAGGCGCAGCAACTCCTCGAGATCGGAGCTGATGATCAGGGCAGCCAAACCGGCGCGCAGGCGGGCGTCGATTTGCGCGTGAATCTCCTGACGGGCCCGAATATCCACGCCCCGCGTCGGCTCGTTCAGCACAAGAAAGCGGCAGGGGTGCGCGAGCCAGCGCGCGAGCAGCAGCTTTTGTTGCGTGCCGCCGCTCAACGCCCGCGCCGGCAGCGGCCAATACGGCGGGGCGACGGCGCTGGCGGCGAGACATTCGCCGGCGAGCGCGGCTTCGCGCCGGCGCCGCAGCCGCCACCAAGAGGCAAAGCGCGGCACCGCCGCCAGCGTGGCGTTGGCGCTGGCAGGCAGATGAGGACACAGCGCCTGAGCGCGATCGTCGGGGACGAAGCCCAGGCCGAGCGCCACTGCGGCTTCGGGACCGCGCGGAGCCACCGGCCTGCCGTCCAAGAGCACTTCGCCGCAATCGAAGCGCCCCAAGCCGAACAGGCACTCGCCCAGCGCTGCGCGGCCGTCGCCCGCGATGCCCGCCAGACCGAGGGCTTCGCCGGGGCGGATGGCCAGATTCACGTCCTCGAATTGCCCCCGCAGAGTAACCGCGCGCAGTTCCAGACGCGGCGGCGCGGCAACGGCGGGCGCGTCGGCGGCGCGGTCGAACTCCGAGGCGGCCGCCTGCCCGACCATTTCCAGAGCGATGCGCGGCCAGTCGTAGCTTTGCTCCGCCGTCGCGGTGAAGGCGACGCGGCCGTTGCGGAGCACGGTGACGCGGTCGGCGATGCGCTCGAGTTCGTCGAAGCGATGCGAGATATAGATAATCGCAAGACCGCGCGCGCGCAGCCGCCCGAGAAGCGCAAAGAGCGCCTCGACCTCTGCGGCATTGAGCGCGCTGGTCGGCTCGTCGAGAATGAGCAGGCGGCGGGCGCGATGAAAGGCCTTGGCGATTGCCACCTGCTGCCGCTCTCCCGTGCGCAGATCGCGCAGCGGGCGTCGCGGATCGACGGCCAGACCGCAGTCGTCGAGCAGGGCGGCGATTTCGCGCCGCTCCGCCGGCGCATCCAGGCGGCCGAACCGACGGCGCGGCTCCGCCCCGAGCAGCAGGTTCTCACCCACGGTCAGGTGCCGCGCCAGATCCAACTCTTGATACACCATGGCAATGCCGGCGGCGAACGCGTCGCGCGGCCCGCGAAAGCGCACCGGCCGGCCCTGCACGCGAATCTCGCCGCCGTCGGGCGCGACCACGCCGGCGATGATCTTCATCAGCGTGCTCTTGCCGGCCCCGTTCATGCCCAGGACCGCGTGAATCTCGCCCGCGTGAAACGCGGCGGAAACCGATTGCAGCACCGGGGCGGCGAAGCTCTTGTCAATGCCGAGCACTTCCACGACCGGTGCGACCGGCGACGCCCCGGGCGGCATTCCGGCGGAATTGGACGGGGCGGTTGGCAACGGGATCGCTCGCAGGATCAGTGAAAGACCGGAGGGTTGAGGACCGCCTGCATACCCGGCGCGCTCATGTTTTCTGGCGTGACCAAATGCAGAGCGGTGTCCAAGTGTGCGGGCGGCTTCTGGCCGGCGAGCTTTTGCGCCAGCACCGCCACGCCCTGATAGCCGATCTGATAGGGATCCTGCACGACCAGGGCTGACAACTCGTGGGCGGCGAGCGCGCGCACCAAATCGGGATCGGTATCGAACCCGACTAGCGGAATCTTGCCCGCCAGCCCGTGGGCGCGCAGGGCCAGGATCAGACCCAGCGTACTGCTCTCGTTGGACGCGAACAGCCCGGCGAGATGGGGATGGGCGGCGAGAATGTCATCGGCGGCGGCGCGGGAGCGAGCCACGTCGGCCATGCCGTAGCGAAACTCGACCACGTGCAAGCGCGGGTACTTCGCTTTGATCTCATCCTCGAAGCCTTGCTCGCGCTCCATGGTCGAGACGCTGCCCGGCGCCACGCCGACGATGGCGATGTCGCCGGCCCCGTGCAGCAGTTGCGCCAAATAGTCGGCGTCCATGCGACCGCCGATGACATTGTTGCTGGCGACGTAGCTGACGTAGCTCGAGGCCGGCAGGGCGATGCCGGAATCGATGATGCTGACGGGAATGCCGGCGGCAGCGGCGCGGCGCACCGGCGGCGCCAGCGCGTCGCGTTGCGCCGGCGCGAGCACAATGCCGACCACGCCGCGACTGATCGCATCCTCGACGATGTCGGCCTGTTGGCTGTAGTCGGTCTCTTGCGGCGGGCCGTTCCACCAGATGCGATAGCCAAAATGCCGGGCCGCCGCCGCCGCGCCCGCATGCACGCTTTGCCAATAGGGATTCGATGTGCCCTTGGGGATGACTGCAATGACCCGCTGCGGCGCGCGCCGGCACCCACCTGCCACGAGCGCCGCCAGCCCCAAGATCGCCCCTGCCGCCCGTTGGCGCCGCCGCCTGGTTCCCCCGTCGCCCATACGCGTTTCGCGCCTCTCACTGTACTCCGTCCGCTTCCGTACCTCAACGGCCAAGCTGGCGGCCGGGCGCCAGCGCGGCGCGCCACCATCGCGCCCGATCTCGTACTTGCGGCTAGGGGGCGGAAAAGAACTTCAGCGGAATGGCGGCGGCCATCGCGCGATAGCCCGCCGGCGACGGATGCAGGTGGTCGCCGGAATCATAGCCCGGAAGCATGCGGTCCGGATGCGCCGGATCGCGGACGGCGCGGTCGAAATCGGCGACCGCGTCGAAGTGGCCGCGGGCGCGAATCCAGGCATTGATCGCTTGCCGGTCGGCTTCGGAAGCCGGGCCGGGGTGATAGTAACTCGGCCCGCCATCGGGCGTAATGGTCGCACCCATGACCTTCATGCCGTGAGCGTGGGCGCGAAGAATGATCTGTTCGTAGGCGGCCAGGATGCGCCGCACCATGCGTTCATGCTCGGCGGCGGGAACGGGATGATCGCGGGTGAGCACGCCGAGATCGTTGATGCCTTCGAGCACGATCAGGTAGCGCGCGCCGACTTGCTCCAGCACATCGCGACCGAACCGCGCCAGAGCGTTGGCGCCTATGCCGTCGAGCAGCAGACGGTTGCCGCCGATGCCCTCGTTCAGCACGCCAACGTCGCGGGTGGCGGCGGCCTGCTGCAGGCGCGCCGCCAAATCGTCGGGCCAGCGATCGTCGCCGTTGAGGGTGGAGGCGTGGCCATCGGTGATTGAGTCGCCCAGGCACACGACGGCGCGAGCTGCGGGTGCCGCGAGCACGTCCACTGCCGCCAAGAAATACCAATGCTCCACCGCCCGAGCCTGGGTCAAGGTGGGCGCCGCCGCTTGCTCGCCCTCGGCGATAAAGGAGGTCTCATGCGCGCCGGAGTGGTCGGTGGCGCGCGCCGGCGGCGCCGCCAGCACCAGCGTGACCGCCAAATCCGAGCGCGGTGGCAGCGGAAAGGCTACAGGATCGGAGAGATATTCGGCGCCGGCGGGAATCGTCACCGCCGCGCGGCCGGCGAAGGTGATGGCGCGGTCCGAGGCTGGATCAATCTCGCCTGTCACCCGCGAGCGGACCCGCGCGATGTGCGCTGCCACCACGTGCAGCGGCGCAGGGCCGAAGTCGTTCGCCAAGCGCAGCCGCAACCGCCGTCCGCCGAGCGACACGTGCACGATGTCTCGCAGCGTGAAAGGCTGGCCGGCGGTTACGGGCAATTCTTCATTGGCGCTGGCCCCCATCTGCGACGCGGCCCAGGTCCCAACCCAATGAGCGGCGGGACGCTGGGCGGCGGCCAGAACGGCCAGCGAGAGCAAGCAGGCGAGGACGAACAGACGGCGCATCGGACGGTCTCCTAGGTTTCCGCGAGCGCGCCGGCCAATGCGAAAACCAGCGGCGCGTTCCAATTGATCGCCACCTCGTTGCACGAGTAAGCGGCGTGATTGTCAATATACGACTTGGCGGGCGGCGTGCCCGCCGGCACAAACTTCCGCATGGCCGCGTCGCCGCGAGCGGCATTGGGGCCGCCCGAGAGCATTCCCGGCCAGGGTGCAGCGAGGCCATCCGCCACGCTGGGACGATGGTGCGGGCGTTGCACGCCGCGCGAGGCGAGATGGGTCACGTAGCAGAATCCCAGCGGATTGCGCCCGAGAAGGTAATGCAAGCAATCGAGCGCGGTTTCGAGATACTCGCGGCGCGCGTGGAAGCGGCGCGCGAGCAAGAGCTGGAAGGCATAGTTGGCGGCGACGCCGTTCGAGCCCCAGACATAATCGCGGCTGCGCAGGGGCGTGCGGTAGCCGTTGGCGGCGCGGCGCGCCAGTTCATCCGCCGCGGCGAGCGAAGCCTGGCGGATCGCCGCCTGCGCCGCGGCTTGCGGCCGCAGCGGCCTCCGGCCGCTGCGCGCCTCGGCTAGCGCGTAGCTCCACAGGCCCAGCGCCGCGGTCTGACCCCAGCCGGGAGGCGTGAAGCGCGGCAGCGCGGATACGAACGGCGTATAGCGAGCCAAAAAGTAGGCGTGGTAGCGGTCCTCGCCGGTGGCGCGCCACAACTCCGCCGCCGCCCATAGGCACTCGTCGTCGAGTTCGGAGTCGCTGTAAGCGCCGGTCGAGATTCCCGGCGGATTGCGAAAGCGCTGATCGGGATACTTCTCGAGCCATGTCCAGGCGCGCCGCGCCGCCGCCAGGCAACGCGCGGCATAGGCCGGATCGTAGGGTGCATAGACGCGCGCGGCGACCGCCGCGACCGCCGCCAAATCCGCCGTGGCGCCCGTCGTCTTATAGGGAGACGTTCCCGAGCCGATGATGAAACTGACGAGATGATCGTCCTCGGGCATCACGAACGGGCAAAAAACGGTGCTGGTTTGTTTGTGCCAAACACCGCCGTCGGCGTCAGCGAGAGTCAGCATCCAGTCCAGATTCCAGCGAATCTCGCGCAGCAGGTCGGGCATGCGGCCGCCCGACTCCGGCAGATCGAGGCCGAGCGCATTGACGACGCCGCCGAACAACTCGACCGTCCACAGCAGCGTTGCAGTCGTGATGCCGCTGTTGACGATGTAGCGGCCATAGTCGCCGGCATCGTGCCAGCCGCCGCGATTGTGGCAGACGCCGGCGCGGCCCGAGCAAGGGTGAAAGGCCGCGGCGAGATGGCAAGCGGCATGGCGATAAGCCGCGAACTCGCCCGCCATCGCCACCTCGGTTCCGCAGCGCTGGCCATAAAAGAAGCGGCTGGCGAGGCGCAAGGGCCGCCGATAGATGCCCTCGCCAATTTCAAAAGGCTCGCTCGGCGGCGCGCCCGCCACCCGCAACTGATATTGCCCAGCCCGGCGAAACCCGCTGAAATCGGCGCATTGCACGCGATCGCCCGAGTCGGCGTCGAACGCGGGGTCGCTCAGGGTACCGCGAAACACGACCTCGCTCCGGCCCGCCGGATGCATGGTGAAGTGCGCGGCGGGACGCGCGGCGGTGATCATCCCCAGCTTGCGCGCCGCTGGGGCGTATCCGCAGGGCGCGATCTTGCACACGGGGATGGCGTCGGGCGCGATGACGCCTGACGGCTCGTCGAGCGGCAGCCCATGCGGCGTGCGATAGCCGCCGCCGCCCTCGCCGCGCGCTTGCAGCCCCGCATGCCAGCGCCAGGCCGCCGGCAGCAGCGCCAGACTGCCGATGAAGTCCCGCCGATTCAAGGTCACTCCCGCTGAAACTCTATCAGAGTAGCTGCAAAACCGCGCCGAATCGCTGGGGTTGACTCCGGCACACCACGGCTGATTCCGCTCGCGGTGTGGCTAGCGCCTAATTCTCATGACTCAGCGTGCGGGAGGGAAGATAGGGCTCGGCGGGAAGCGAAGGCGAGGCGCCGGTCATCAGATCGGCGATCAAGCGACCGGTGGCCAGCGATGTCGTGATGCCGAGGCCTTCATGGCCGGTGGCGAGATAGAGCGAATCGTCGCCGGGCACAGGACCGATCAAGGGCAGCTTATCGGGCGTGGCGGCGCGGAAGCCGGTCCAGGCGCGCAATCCCGACAAGCGGCCGAGCGCGGGCATGTAGGCCTGAGCGCGCGCCAGCATGCGCGCCAGCATCGGCGCCTCGACGGCGCCGTCGGCGGCACCAAACTGGCGCGAGGAGCCGATCAAGACCTGCCCGGTGTGACGCGGCTGAACGTTGAACGCGACCGAATCGAGCGTCAGCGAATGCGCGCTCTTTAAATAACCCAGTTCGACAAGCTGGTGGCGCACGAAGCCGGGGTAGCGATCGGTAATCAATAAATGCCCCTTGCGCGGGCGAATCGCCAGGCCCGACGTCAACTCGGGCGCCCACGCTCCGCAAGCGTTGACGATGCGGCCGGCGCGGATCGTTTCCCCGTTCGCCAGCCGCACCCGGCCTTCGCCGAGCGCGACGATAGGACTGCCGAGGCTCACCTCGGCGCCCGCCGCGACGGCCTGCGCGAGAAGATACTGAGCCGCGCATGGCGGATACACGACCGCGTCGCCCGGCACCAGCAACGCGCCCGTCAAGCCCGGGCGCAGGTTCGGTTCCAGCGCGGCCAACTGGGCGGCGCTCACCGCTTCGCACGCCACGCCGCGCGCCTCGTAATAGCCGCGCTTGCGCTCGACTTCGGCCATCTCCTCTTCGTCGGCGGCAACCCAAAGCGTGCCCGCGGACTCGTATTCCACTGCCGCGGGTAGTTCGGGCCGCAGCTCCTGCCAGAGCCGCTGCGAATAGCGCGTCAGCGCGAACTGGGCCTCCGAATCGTCCATCACGACGATATGGCCCATGCCGGCGGCGGTGGCGCCGCCACCCACGCCGGCGCGGTCGAAAACTCGCACCCGCAAGCCGCGGCGCGCGCATTCCCGCGCGCAGGCGGCACCGACGATCCCCGCGCCGGCAATGGCTACGTCGAGAGAGCCGCAGCTCATGCGCGCGATCCGGCGCCGATGCCGGTGCGAAACGGATCGCGCGCATCGAAGATCAAATCGGCCTCGGCGGTGATGTAGGCCGAGCCCTTGATGGAGGGCACCACCCGGCCGCCTTCCAACCGATAGCTGGCTTCGAAGATCGTGCCGATCACGCTCTCTTGCCGCCAAATTTCTCCCGGCGGCAATTTGCCCAGCGCATGCAAGCAGGCCAGCTTGGCGCTGGTACCGGTGCCGCAGGGCGAGCGGTCGTAGGCCTTGCCGGGACACAGCACGAAGTTCTTGCTGTCGGCCCCCGGTGCCGCTGGCGGCCCGAAGAGCTCGATGTGGTCGATTTCGGCGCCTTGGTCGCCCGTGATGCCTTGCGCCGGCAGCGCGCGGCGAATCCGCCAGGCGAAATCGGTCAATGCTTCGATATTGTCGGCGGCGATGCGCTGGCCGTGGTCGTCACACAAATAGAACCAGTTGCCGCCCCAAGCGACATCGCCATGCACCACGCGGCCGTCTTCCAGACGCAGGGGCATTTGAGCGCTGCGGCGATAGCTGGGCACGTTCTCGACCGTGACCGACCCGTCGCCGTGCAACTCGGCGCTAACCATGCCCACCGGCGTCTCGATGTTGTGGCGTCCCGGTCCGATACGGCCCATGTGGGCAAGGGTGACCATCAGGCCGATGGTGCCGTGCCCGCACATGCCCAGGTAGCCGACATTGTTAAAGAAGATCACCCCCGCCGCCGCCGCGGGACTCGACGGCTCGCAGAGCAAAGCCCCGACGATGACCTCCGAGCCGCGCGGCTCGAGCACGACGGCACGGCGCAGTTCGTCATGCCGGCGCAGATGCGCCAATTGATCACGGAGGGAGCCGCGGCCAAGCTCCGGCCCGCCGGCCACCACGATGCGAGTGGGCTCGCCGGCGGTATGAGAGTCAATGACATGCAAGCGAGTTAACTCGAAGGCAGACATAGGATAAGAGTCGCGCGGATAAATTATACTTGACAGCCCCGCGCAGGCAGGAAAGAATACCGCCCCATGCGGGATTGTAGCTGGCGTGAGTGCGGCAGGCGCTGGATGGGTCTGTCCGCGGCGGTGATGTGCGCGGTGCTCATGGTGTCGGCGCAAGCGCCGCCGCAGTTCACTGCGGAGCAACTCGGCGCGCTGCATTTTCGCTTTCTGGGCCCCTACGCCGGCAATCGCGTGGCTGCGGTAGCAGGCGTGCCCGGCGACCCTAGCACCTACTATGCCGGCGCGGCTTCCGGCGGCATTTTCAAGAGCACCGACGGCGGCAACCGCTGGCAGCCGATCTTCGATCAAGAGCCGGTGGCGGCAATCGGCGCGCTGGCGGTGGCGGCTTCGAATCACTCCATCGTCTGGGCCGGCACCGGTGAAGCGTGGATGATCCGCGACACGGACGTGATGGGCGATGGCGTCTATCGCTCGCTGGATGCGGGCAAGACGTGGCAGCACATGGGCCTCGACCAGACCGGCCGCATCGGCCGCATCGTGATCAATCCCCAAGATGCCAACGAGGTCTTTGTTTGCGCCCTCGGCCGCGGCACCGGTCCGCAGCAATCGCGCGGCGTCTTCCGCACCAAAGATGGCGGCAAGACTTGGCAGCGCGTCCTCTTCGTAGATGAAAACACCGGCTGCTCGGGTTTGAGCATGGATCCGCAAAACCCCAGCACCCTGTTCGCCGGCATGTGGCAGGTCGTGATGCATCCTTGGGCGGAGCTGAGCGGCGGGCCGGGCAGCGGGGTCTTTGTTTCCCACGACAACGGCACGAGCTGGCATCGCATCGAGGGCCATGGCTTGCCCCACTCGCCCGTGGGCAAGATTGACGTAGCGGTGGCGCCAACCGATTCCAACCGCGTTTATGCCTTGATCGAAACGAAGGACCAAGGCTCGTTCTGGCGCTCCGACGATGGCGGTGCCGACTGGCGCGTGGTCAACTGGAACCGGGAACTGATCGGCCGCGCCGGCTACTACATCCGCATCGCCGTCTCGCCGGCGAACGAAAACGAGGTCTTGCTGTCGAACAGCAGCTTCTTCCATTCCACCGACGGCGGCAACACCTTTTATGCCGTTCCCTGGGGCGGCGACAACCACGACATCTGGATCGATCCCACCAACGCAGACCGCTTCGTCATCAGCGACGACGGCGGCCTCAACATCACCACCGTGCACGGCCGCGGCTTCAATCGCGTGTCGCTGCCGATCGGGCAGATGTATCACGTCGCCGTGGACGACCAGATTCCCTACGAGGTTTACGGCAACATGCAAGACAGCGGCACGATGCGCGGGCCGAGCCTGGCGCCGCCGTTCTTCTACGGCGAGCGCGGCCAGCCGGGCTGGGATCGCGACATGGGCGGATGCGAGAGCGGGTTCACGCTGCCCGATCCCACCAACCCCGATATCGTCTGGGCAAGCTGCTATGGCGACGAAGTGACGCGCTGGGACGCGCGCACCAAGCTGGCGCGCTCGGTGAGCCCGTGGTTCCATACCCTCGATTCGCCGCCCAACAAGACCAAGTACCGCTGCCACTGGACGCCGCCGCTGGCCATCGACCCCTTCGACCACAACACCGTCTATTACGGCTGCCAGGTGATCTTCAAAACTTCCGACGGCGGCCAAAGCTGGACGGTCATCAGCCCCGACCTCTCGACGCAAGATCCCTCCAAGCTGATTTCGTCGGGCGGCCTTAGCGGCGACAACCTCGGACAGTTTTATGGCGAAGTCGTCTATGCGATCGCGCCCTCGCCCATCGAAAGAGGCTTGATCTGGGCGGGCACGAACGACGGCAAGATTTGGTACACGCGCGACGGCGGCGGCCATTGGACGGACGTGACCGCCAACGTCGGCCTGCCCGCCCCTTGGGGTGAAGTCACCAGCATCGCTCCGTCGCACTTTGCCGCCGGTACAGCCTACGTTTCCGTGGACTTTCACCTGGATGGCGCCGACGACCGTCCCTACATTTATAAGACGACCGACTTCGGCCGTACCTGGCAGCGGATCAGCGAGACGATTCCCCCCGGACCGCTGCATTACGTGCGCAACATTGACGAAGACCCGTACCGCGCGGGCCTGCTGTTTGCCGGCACCGGCAGCGGCTTGTTTTTCACCCTCGACGATGGTGCGCACTGGATGCCGCTCGAATCCGGCCTGCCGCACACGGTCGTTTCGTGGTCGGTGGTGCAGAAGCGCTTTCACGACCTGGTGATCTCGACCTACGGCCGCGGTTTTTACATCCTCGACGACATCACGCCGCTTGAAACCATGCCGGCAGCGGATCAGCTTGGCGCCGCGCACTTCTTCGCGCCGCGGCCCGCTTATCGCTTCTTCCATGGCGCGCGCGCGGAGCTGAACTTCTATCTGGCGCAGGCGCCGAAGCACCCGGTTGCAGTGCAGATTTTCGATGCCAAGGGCGGCCTCGTGCGCACCTTGCGCGTGCCCGGCCGCGCCGGGCTGAACCGCATCGGCTGGGACATGCGCTACGCGCCGCCGCGCCTGGTGCGGCTGCGCACGGCGGCGCCCGACAATCCGCACATCTGGGATGAGGTGCGGTTCCGCGGCGCCACCTGGCGGCCGATTACCCATTGGGGCATTCAACCGGCCGAGAGCGGCCCGCTGGCGCCTCCCGGGCGCTATACCGTCAAGCTCACCGTGGACGGCACGAGCCAGAGCCAGCCCCTGACCATCCTCAAGGATCCGCGCACCGCCGGCACGGACCAAAGCATCGCAGCGGCGGTGAAGATGCAGTTGCGGATTCGTGGCGATCTCGACCAAGTCAGCGACATGGTCAACCAAATCGAATGGTCGCGCAAACAACTCGAGACGCTGAGCGCGATGGTGAGCGAGAACGGCGGCAACGGCGCGCCGCGCGCCGAGATCACGGGCGCCCGCAAGAGCTTGCTCACAAGCGTCCGCGACATGGACTCCAAGATGCAGGCGGTTGAATATCAGCTCATCAATCGCGTCGAGGCCAATAGCGACGACAAGTACTACGTAGACGCCTACAAGGCCTACCTCAACTTGATCTGGCTGAACGGCGAGGTCGGCACCGGCGCCGGCGACGTTGCCGGCGGCGCAGATTACGCGCCGACGGATATCGAGTACAAGCTGCTCGCCATCATCGAGGGGCAAATTGCCGCCGCCAAGCGCGATTACCAGAGGCTGATGACCAAGGACGTGGTGGCCTTCAACCGCTCCCTGCTCGCGCAGAACTTGACCCCGCTCGTCATGCTGCCGCCGGCGGGCGCGGCCGCGACCACTGCGGGAAGCGGGTCCGGACGGTAAACGGCCGAATCACCATGCGATGGACGACGACGCTGGCCTTCGCGGCCTTGCTGGCTTTCGTGCCCGCGCCGCCGGCGCAGGGGCGGTTGCAGGATTATGAACGCGCGGTGCGCTTCTTGCCCGGTTCCGTGGCCACCTGGTAAGCCTGGCGAACGTGCAGCCGCATTGGCTCACCGGCGGCCGCTTCTGGTACTGCGAGGAGACCGGCGGCCAGGCGGCCATCCGGCTTTTCGACGCCGTGCGCGATACGCTCGCCCCGGCCTTCGATCAGGCCAAGCACGCGGCGGCGCTGAGTTCGAACGTGACTTTGGCGCCGCGGCTCCAAGGGCATCTGCTGCTGGTGCACGGCGACGTGGATGAAAATGTCGATCCGGCCGAGACCATGCGCCTCGTGGAAGGGGTAATCAAGGCCAATCGCGATTTCAACATGCTGCTCGTCCCCAATCGCTTTCATAGCGAGGGCGGCAATCCTTATCTGATCCACCGACGCTGGGATTATTTCGTGCGCTACCTGCTCGGCGTCACGCCGCCGCACGATTTCGCCTTTCCGTTCGCCTAGAACCGCCGCGCGGTGCCGTGCCACGCCGGAGGCGGGAAGCCGCGCGCCGCACTGGAGCAAAATGTAACTTTGGCATGCGCCGAGAACCGATTTCCCTGGCGGGCTATGGACTGCTGAACTCGCCGCGCTGGAACAAGGGCACCGCCTTCACCGATCGCGAGCGCGATCTCTTCGCGCTGCACGGGCTGCTGCCGCCGCATGTGGGCACTCTGGACGAGCAGATCGAGCGCCGTTTGCAGGCCCTCGACCGGCAGCCAACTCCGTTCCACAAATACAGCTTCCTGCGCGATCTGCAAGACACCAACGAGACGCTGTTTTACGCCCTGCTGGTCCGTCACGCCGCGGAGCTGCTTCCGCTCGTCTACACCCCCACGGTGGGCGAGGGCTGCCAGCGCTTCAGCGAAATTTGGCGCAAGCCGCGCGGCCTGTTTCTGAGCTACCCCAATAAAGACCGCATCGCGCAGATCCTGGCGCCGCGCCGCTACGACGACGTGCGTTGCATCGTGGTCAGCGACGGCGAGCGCATTCTCGGCCTCGGTGACCAGGGCGCCGGCGGCATGGGAATCCCGATCGGCAAGATGGCGCTCTATACGGCCCTGGGAGGAATCCGGCCCGAGTATTGCCTGCCGATTTTGCTCGACGTCGGCACCGATAACGAAGAACGCTTGCAGAGCCCGATCTACATCGGCTGGCGGCACCGGCGCATCCGCGGCGACGAGTACGATGCCTTCGTCGAGACCTTCGTCGAGAGCGTGAAGCGGCGCTGGCCGCACGTCTTGTTGCAATGGGAGGATTTCGCCGGCGCCAACGCCGCGCGCCTGCTGGACAAATATCGCGAGCGGCTTTGCACGTTCAACGACGACATTCAAGGCACCGCCGCCGTCGCCGCTGCCGCCGTACTCTCGGCGTTGCACCTTACCGGCGCCCGGCTGGAGGAGCAAAACATCGTGGTCGTCGGCTTCGGCACCGCCGGCGTCGGCATCAGCAACCTGCTCGTCCAATTCATGCAAGACCGCGGCCTGTCCACGCATGAGGCGCGGCGCCACATCTATCCCGTCGGCCGCCACGGTTTGCTGACCCGGACGGGCCGGCCGTTGCGGCCGGAACAGCAGCCGTATGCGCGGGAGGAAGCTGAGCTCCAAGGCTGGAAGCGCACGAATGGGGAGATCGATTTGCTTGAGGTCATGCGCAAGGCTAAGCCATCGGTCCTGATCGGCGTCTCCGGTCAGCCGGGAGCCTTCACCGCGGCCGCGGTCCGCGAAATGGCCCGCCACACGCCCCGCCCGGCGATCTTTCCCCTCTCCAATCCCACGTCCTGCAGCGAAGCCACGCCGCAGGACCTTTTGGCCTGGTCCGAGGGACGCGCACTCATCGGTACTGGAAGCCCATTCGATCCGGTGACCGTCGGCGCCGGACAGTTGCATATTACCCAAACCAATAACGCCTATATCTTTCCTGGGCTGGCAATGGGGATCATCTCGGCCAAGGCCCGAAAGGTCAGCGACAACATGATCAAGGCAGCCACCGAGGAGCTGCTGCGCCAAGTGCCGGCGCACCGGAACCTGAGCGGCACTCTGCTCCCGCCGGTGGCGGAGGCGCGTGAACTGTCCCGCCCGATCGCCCGCGCTGTCGGCGTCGCAGCCCTCCGCGACGGCGACGCCCAAGTGCCGGACGAGGCGGCGCTCGAGCGCGAGTTGGCCGCCAACTTTTGGGAGCCGGTGTACGTTCCCTATGAACCTAAGAACTCCCACCGTGAGCCGTGACCGCGGTGGGCCTACGCGTCGTTGGCTGAGAGTTCGCAGCCGGCAGTGGACGGTTCGCGGGGCTCTGACTCCAGTCGCCGGATGTCTCACTGCCACTAGGCAATGCGCGGAAATTAGACAGGGCGATGGCGAGATGCGGAAATCGGAAATCGTCGGAGCAGATGCTGGGCAGGATTGCAGCGGGCCGGGAAGTGAGCTTCCTCTCTTGTTTTGGTGCCAGGGCAGTGATATAAGGATCCAGGATTCGGCAGTGTTGCCGTAGGAGCTGATTACACCATGAGCGATCAAGATTTTAAGCTGCCGTCGGCGTCGCTGACGGATGAGCAGATTTCCACCGAGCGCCGCTTGCCTCGCCGCTCGTTTCTGACCGCAGTAGGGACGATGTTCGTGGGTGCCGCTGCCGTCGTGGCTTCGGCACGCGCGGCTTCGGCTAGTTCCCTGCAGAGCGATCCCGACGCGAAAAAGCCCAAAAACAACAAGAAGTCCCAAAAGCACGCGGCCAAAGGATCGAAGCACGCGAAGAAGGCGGCCAAGCCCAAGGCTTCCGATCCCGATCATTAATCGTCTGCCAAGCCGGCGGCTTGGCTGAGCCGCCGGCGCCCTGCGATGTCCTCTTCCCGGCCCGCGCACGCGCGGTTGGCGCCCGAGGTTGCCGGCGGCTCGACGTTGGAGTGGCTGCTGGCGCCGCGGACGCGCGCGGAATTTTTTGGCGAGATTTGGGAGCGCGGACCGCTGGTCGTGCGCCGCGGCCAGCCCGGCTACTTCGAGCGGCTCTTTTCGCTCGACGAAGCTGATCGCGTCCTTACCACGCTCGACCGCCGCTTTCCCGACATCACGCTCAAGGATGCCCGCCGCGAACTTAGCGGCGACGACTACACCTTCGACGACGACCGCCTCGATGTGGCGCGGGTTTTCGCGCTCTTCGACACGGGCGCGACGGTCATGATGGCCTACCTGGACGAGGTGGTGCCGGCTCTGGGAGATTTTTGCCGCGGCCTCGAAGCCGAGTTTTCCTGCCCCTGCCAGACCAACGTCTATCTCACTCCGCCGAACACGCAAGGCGCCAAAGCGCACTACGACACCCACGACGTCTTCGTCCTGCAGATCGCCGGCAGCAAGCATTGGACGCTCTTCGGGACGCCCATCGAGTCGCCGCTGGCGGGGCAGGAGTTTGACCCGGCGCGCGACGCGCTCGGCCCGGTGTCCTTGGAGTTCGAACTCGCGCCCGGCGACGTGGCCTACCTGCCGCGCGGCCTGGCGCACGAAGCCCAGGCGAGCGACGAAGTCTCGCTGCACATCACGGCGGGCGTGCTGCGCACGACCTGGGCGGATCTGCTGTTCGAAGCGCTGGCGGGCGCCTGCTTGCGCGACGCGGCGCTGCGCAAGGCCCTGCCGCCGGGCTTCGCACGCCCCGATTTTGACCGGCGTGCCGTCGCCGAAACCCTGCGCGAGCTCTGGCGCCGTGCCGAACCGCATCTCGACGCCGAAGCGGCGCTCGAGCTCTTCGCCTCGCACCTCGAGGCGGCCCGCCCACCCTCCTGGCGCGGCCAGTTGGCGCAACTGCAGGCGGCTCGCGATCTCCAGCCGGCCAGTTGGCTGGCGCGGCGGCCCGGGCTGGCGCCGCGCTGCCAAACGCGGGCGGACGGCGGATTGACCCTGGAAATCCCCGGCCGCGCGATCACCGTGCCCGCCGCCGCCGCGCCCGCCGCGCGCTTCGCGCTGGCGCAACCGCGGTTCCGGCCGCGCGACCTGCCCGGTCTCGACCCCGGCGGCCAATTGACGCTGGCCCGCCGCCTGGTTCGCGAGGGCCTGCTGCTCGTCGTCTGAGGGATCGCTGGGCGGCGAGCGGTGGCACAGTTGCGTCGCCGCTTGTTCCGCCTCGCGCCGGTGCTCTCGTGCAGACTCCGCCTCGCCCGCTGCACGGCGCGCCTCCCTCCGCCGTCGTGGGCGGCGCCCCGCGCGCCCGGGCGGCCTTGACAAATAGTCGTTATAACGAATATTCTGTAGGCGTGGCGGGCAAGGCTTCCCGGGCGGCAGTGGCAGGGGCCGCGGAAGAGGCGGCGTACCTCGAGCTGCTGCGCACGACCGACCTGCTTAGCCGCGGGCTGGCGGAGGTCTTCAAGACCGCCGGGCTTTCCCCGGCGCAGTACAACGTGCTCCGTATCCTGCGCGGTGCGCCCAGCGGCCTGCCCTGCGGCGAGATCGCCGGCCGTATGATCACCCGCGATCCCGACATCACCCGCTTGCTCGACCGCCTGGCCCGGCGCGGGCTCATCGCCCGCCGCCGCGAGCCCGCTGACCGGCGCACCGTCACCACCCGGATCACCGCCCGCGGCTTGGCGCTGTTGGCGCGGCTCGACGCGCCCGTGCGCGCCGCCCACCGCCGCCAGCTCGGCCATCTCGGCCGGCCGCGGCTGCGCGCGCTGGCGGCGCTGCTGCGCGCCATCCGCCAGCCCGGCTAGCCCGGCGGGCCAAATATTTGTTGCAACGATTATCCACGAAATGCATCCAAGGAAGTGCCGAAAGGAGACGATCTCATGACTTCACCCATTCCTGCGCCGCAGGTCTCGACATGGAACCTCGACCCCGCGCACTCGGTGGCCGAATTCAAGGTGCGGCACATGATGATGACCTCGGTCAAGGGTCACTTCACCGGCCTCGCCGCCCAGTTGACGCTGGACGAAAGCGATATCACCCGGTCGCGCGTCGAAGCCACGATCGAGGCGGCCACGATCAACACCCGCGACCCGCAGCGCGACGCGCACCTGAAGAGCGCCGATTTCTTCGACGTGGAGAAATTTCCCCGGCTCACGTTCCGCTCCACGGAAGTCCGCCGCACGGGCGAAGGCCAGCTCAGCGTCGCCGGCGATTTGACGATTCACGGCGTAACGCGCCGCGTGGTCTTCGCGGTCGAAGGCCCCACGCCCCCGGGCCGGGATCCCTGGGGCGGCTTGCGCATCGGGATTTCCGCGACGGCGAAGATCAATCGCAAGGACTTCGGCCTCACCTGGAACACCGTCCTGGAAACCGGCGGGGTCTTGATCGGCGACGAGGTCGCCATCACGCTGGAACTCGAATTCGTCAAAGCCTGATGCACCCGCGGTGCGCGCCCCGCTGGCGCGTACCGCGAAAGGACAATGCCATGTCACTGCGGCCCGTCCGCCAGATCATTCAGCCGAAGCCGACGCTCGAAGGCGCCGGTGTGAAACTCCAGCGCGCCTTCGGCTTCGGCAAAACCAAGGATTTCGACCCGTTTCTCCTGCTCGACGACTTCCGCAATGAGAATCCCGCCGACTATCTGGCCGGCTTCCCCTGGCACCCGCACCGGGGGATCGAAACGATCACCTACGTCCTGGCCGGCTCAGTCGAGCACGGCGACAGTCTCGGCAATCAGGGCAAGATGAGCGCCGGCGACGTGCAGTGGATGACGGCGGGCAGCGGAATTTTGCACCAAGAGATGCCCAAGGGCGATCCGCAGGGACGAATGCACGGCTTCCAGCTCTGGGCCAACCTGCCGGCGGCACTGAAGATGACCGCGCCGCGCTACCAGGACGTTCCCGCGGCCGCCATCCCCGAAGTGACCGACGACGACGGCACGCGCGCACGCGTGATCTGCGGCGAGTTCTGGGGCCGGCGGGGGCCGGTCGAGGGCGTGGCCGCCGATCCCAGCTACCTCGATATTGCCGTCCCGCCGGGGCGGCGCAAGCGCCTGCGGGTCGAGACCACCCGCAACGCCTTCGCCTATGTCTTTGCCGGCAGCGGCTCGTTCCGCGATGCCTCGGAGCCGCGTGCCGTGCTCACCGAGTCGGCAGTGGACCCCGCCGCTACGCCCGCCTATGATGCCCGCAATCACTCGCTGGTGCTCTTCGACCGCGGCGATGAAATAACGGTGCGGGCGGGCGAGGAGGGCATCCGCTTCCTGCTGGTTTCCGGCAGGCCGATCGAGGAGCCGGTCGCCTGGTACGGGCCGATCGTGATGAACACGCAGGAAGAGCTGCGGCAGGCCTACGCCGAGCTGCGCGACGGCAGCTTCATCAAGCGCCCGTGATGCAGGCCCCATTGCAGGTTAACGGCGGCGTTCGGCCATGATCGTAACCTGAATATCCGGCGCCAGGGAGACGACGCGAGCGGCCCAATCCCGTGCAAACAGCCGGTGCCGAGTGCGGGCGAGGAAAAGTTGCGTGATTTGGTGCTGGCGGGCGAAAGCCACCAGTGCCCGTGCCGGGTCGCGCGCCACGAGCGTGTGAGTCTCGACGCGCAAGCTGCGGGCGAAGGCCAGATGCCGCTCGATCGCCTGCCGCTCGGCGGCGCGCGCGCGGCCGCCTTCGGCCGCCCCATCGGGCTGCACGGCCACTGCATGGCATTCGGCGTGCAGATAGTTCGCCACCCGCCAGCCCCGACGAATCACCATCGCCGCCGAGGGTTCCGCCGATATATAGATCAGGATGCGGTCCCGGGCCCCCGTGACGTTGGGGACGATGCCGGAAACAGCGGCCGCTTCCGACCCGTGTTTTTGACGGGCTTCGACCTCGTGCGCCGTCTGACGCAATGCCAACTCGCGCAGCGCCCCCAGTGTGGATTCCCGAAAGAAATTCGAAAGTGCCGCCCGCGCCTTGGCGGGCTCGTAAATGACCCCGCGCTGCAGGCGATTCAACAGCGCGCGGGTCGTCAGGTCCACCATCACCACCTCGTCCGCCTGTGCGACGACCCAATCCGGTACAGTCTCTCGCACGCGCACGCCGCTGATCTGCCATACCTGGTCGTTCAGGCTTTCAAGGTGTTGGACGTTCATGGTGGTAAAGACGTCGATGCCGGCCGTGAGCAGCACCTGCACATCTTCCCAGCGTTTCGTCCGCGCCGAGCCGGGCACGTTGGTATGCGCGAACTCGTCCACCAGGCACAACGCCGGATGGCGGCGCAAGATCGCCTCCGTATCCATCTCTTCAAAACGGACGCCGCGATATTCGAGGACGCGGCGCGGCACGATTTCGAAGGCGGCGGCCAGCGTCATCGTATCTTTGCGCTCGTGCGGCTCGAAGTAGCCGATGACCACGTCCACACCTTCGCGTTGCAGCGCTTGCCCCTCGACCAGCATGCGGTAGGTCTTGCCAACCCCTGCTGCGTAACCGAGAAAGATCTTCAGCCGCCCACGCTTGGCTTCCTGGTTCATGACTCCAGAGAGACGCTGGTCTCGGCGGGGAAGATGCGGATATCGATGCCTTCCGCCTGGCGGATCAGTCGGTAGAGAGCGCCGCGGCGCCAAGGCTGCCAGCGCCGGCGCAAACGGGCGTGACCAAGGAAGATTTGCGTGGCGCCCCGCTCGCGGGCGAGCTCGAGCACGGGACGTACGAAGTCGGTGGCCTCGATCGTCACCAGCTCCGCCCCGGCTTGCTGCGCCAGCTCAATATTGCGCAGCACAGTGGCGCTCGCCTTCTGCCGCGGCGGCGCCACGTGGACCGCGAGTAGCTCGCCATGGAACCGCGCGGCGTTGCGCTGCCCGCTGGCGATCATGGCGTCGGCCGGTGCATCGCCCAAGCAAAGCAAAATCCGCTCGTGGGCGCCCCAGGATTGTTCGATGCCATGGCGCCGCAAGTATGCCGCCAACTGCTGGTCCACGACGTCGGCGGCCAGCAGCAGTGCGATCTCTCGCAGTTCAGTCAATTGGCGGACATTGTCGGGTGCGGCGGCGGCTTCGGGCGGCGCGTCGACCACCTCAATCTCGTCGGCACTGCGGACGAACTCTTCCGGCACCGCAGGACCGCCGCGCGCCTGGCCAATGATGCTCTCAACCGCCGCGCGGCGCTCGGCGATGAACTGCAGATTAATGCTCGCAATCACAGAGATGCCGGCGTCTAGCAGCTCCTCGGCATCCTGCCAACGCTCGCGATGCCGGCTGCCCGGGGGATTCGAATTGGCCAGGCCGTCGATGAGGCAGCAGTGCGGGCGCCTCGCCAGCAGCGCTTCGACATCCACGACCGGCGTTGCGTCGATAATCCGCATCGGGATGACTTCCAAATGCGCCAGTATCGCCTCAATCTCGGCGGAGTAGCTCTGCTGAAGGGCTCCGACCACGACGTCTTCACCGCGGGCAGCCCGGCGCCGGCCCTCGTCGAGCATGCGATAGGACTTGCCCACCCGTGCCGTGTAGCCGAGGAAGATCTTGAGCCGCCCGCGGCGCGCGTACCGTTCTTCGGCCTGGGCCTGGCGCAGCAGCTGCTCGGGATCGGGGCGGGAAGCCATTGCAACAAGCCTAGCAGCGGCGGCCGAGTTGGCGGACGGCCCGCCCGGGAGCTAACGGTGCGGCTGTCTTCTGCATGCCTTGACTTTGCCGCGTCTCTCTCCTTGAGTGAGACGCACCTGCACCAGTAAAAGAATCCAGCGGCGAGCGATGCGATCCCGTCAAAATCCGCGCCAGCTCTGGTTTGCTCGCCGGCGATCCTAGAACATCACCAGCAAGGCCATGTTCAGCCGGTTTTCCGCCTTGACCAGATCTGGCGTCCAGTTGGGCACCAGGGAACCCGGTGCTCCGGTATTGCCGCCCGGCGGCGTGACTCCGCCCGGCCCGGCGAAATAGGGCACATTCGAACCGCGATGGTCGAACTCCCAGCGGAAGGTAATGTACTGGCTGGGCATGACGTCGAAGGTGGCCGAGGCATCCCACGCGCGAAAGGGATCGCCGGGGTTCTCCGTAAAATAGGGCGTTCCCGAAACCGCGGTGGCGCCGTTGATGGGCGGCAACAAGACCAAATAGCGCCCTGGATTGTTGATCCAGCCGCCCCCGAACGTGACACCGTAAAGGTTCCGACGCAGCCAAAACCGGTTGTAGGCCATGGCCCCGATGAAATATTGGCGCGGCTGTTGCGGCGTGCCCTTGGCCCAGCACACGACGCCGCCGCCCGACTCGCAACCGAAGTCGGCGGTGAAGGTAAGCGCGGCGCGATCCAGCCAATTGTCGGGTTCGTCACGGTATTTCAATTCGACGCTGTCGTCACTATGCCAGCGCGTACGGGCGGGGCCGCCAACCGTATCCGCGCCGACGCCGTATTCATTGAAAATCAGCGCCACCGCTCCGTTGGGCCGCCAGGCAATTTGCGTGCCCAAGCCGGGGCGGTGGTTGGCGCGGCCATAGGACTGCCACCCGTTGATAAGCCAAAATTCTACTTTCAGGCGGTCGGTGGGAAAGGTCTGTACGCGGAGGCCGTCGAAAAACCAAGGAGTATTGGAAGAAACGTAGGATGGTTGATACGACCAATTATCGAAATTATAATAGCTGAAGAGGCCGATGTATGACATGAATATCCCGGCATCCACGTTGACGCCGTGCATGAGATCGAAATGGTAACCGCCGTACGCCTCCGACAAATACCGATAGGCGTCGGCCAGGTTCCATTGCCCGCGGCCGGGAGTTGCGTCGTTGCGCGGCGTCATAGTGGAATACATTCCGTACTGGGTCATCAGCCGGCCGCGAACGTTGTGGTAGTGAAAATCGCCGCCCACGCCCAACTGCTGAACCTGAAACTCCTGGGTGCGACCGCTCTCGGTCGTTCCCACCAGTGTGTCGTCCGCCGGATGATTGAAGTCGTAGATATAACTGACATCGGCGCGAAACTCCCCCGTAAAGACCGGCGTATCGAGCGGCGAGCGGGTCACTCGGCTATTGCCGTTCAACCAGCTGAAATCGGCGAATGAAAAGGGCTGGCTGGCGCCGGGTTTTGGCTGTTTCGCGGTTTGGGAACGGGGCGGCTGGCCGGCCGCGTCCGCACTCGCGGCGGCGGGTCCGGGCTGGGAGCTCGTGGCCGGCGCGGCCTTGTCCATGTTGTTTGCTGCGGCGGACTCGACATGCGCCGGAGCCGCTTGCGCAAGCGGGGCGTTGCGTTCCAACGTGTCCAGTCGGGCTTGGAGCGCGGCGAGTTGCGCGCGCAGGCTCGCCAATTGCTGCTGCAGATCGGCAGGGGCGGTCGAGGCGGCGGACGTGCGGTTCGCGCTTGCGCGGGCTGCGTGGAAATCCGTCGGCGGAGTCGCTGCTTGGCCGAACGAAACGGCGGTCGGCAGCAGGCCGAAGATGCAGAGGATCTTCGCAGTTTTTGCGAGCCTGGGAACAGACATGAGGAACCCTACTTTCCTGAGGAAGCATCCTCAAGCGCCAAATTCAACTCGAGCACGTTCACGCGGGGCTCGCCGAAAAGATTCCATTGCCGGCCCTCGACATGGGAGAGGACGAGCGCTCGCACGCGGGCTTCGCTGAGGTGGCGAGCTGCCGCGACGCGCGGCACTTGCGCCAAGGCCGCATCGGGACTGAGGTCTGGGTCGAGGCCGCTGCCGGATGCCGTCACCAGGTCGGCAGGAATCCGTCCGCGGTAATTCGGGTTGGCGCGACGGAAGGCGGCCACGGCTGCGCGTACGCGGCGGATTAGCTGGGCGTTAGTCGGTCCAAGATTGGAGCCTGTGGAGTCGGTGGGATCGTAGCCCGCGCCGGAACCCGCCGCCGACGGTCGGCTCTGGAAGTACTGCGGCTCGCTGAAGGCCTGCCCGATGAGACGCGAGCCCACGATCACGCCGTTGCGTCGAATCAAGCTGCCGTCGGTGCGAGCGTGAAATATCGCCTGGCAGAGCCCCGTCAGAAGCAACGGATAGATCAGGCCGGTAAGCACGGTCATGACCGCGATCATTCGTAGCGCCGTTGTGAAATATCGCCGCATGAGGCTCCCCGGCTAGGCCCAATGAAGCCAGCGCAATAGCAGATCGAGCGCCCAAATTCCGGGAAACGGGGCGATGAGTCCCCCGACGCCGTAGAAGAGCAGGTTGCGGCGCAGCAGGCTGGCGGCGCCGGTGGCACGGTAGCGCACGCCGCGCAACGCCAGCGGGATGAGCGCCACGATGATTAGGGCGTTGAAGATGACTGCCGCCAGCACCGCGCTCCGCGGATCATGCAGGCGCATGATGTTCAGGTGCGCCAGGGCCGGATAAATGGGCGCGAACATAGCCGGAAGGATGGCGAAGTATTTCGCCACGTCGTTGGCGATTGAAAACGTCGTCAGGGCGCCGCGAGTGATCAGCAACTGCTTGCCGATCTCGACTACCTCCAGCAGCTTCGTAGGGTTGCTGTCGAGATCCACCATGTTACCGGCCTCCTTGGCGGCCATGGTGCCGGTGTTCATGGCCAGGCCAACGTCGGCCTGGGCCAGGGCAGGTGCATCGTTGGTGCCGTCGCCGGCCATAGCCACGAGGCGGCCGGCGGCTTGTTCCTTACGGATGTAATCGAGCTTGTCTTTGGGGGTGGCCTGCGCCAGAAAGTCGTCCAGGCCGGCCTCGCGAGCGATGGCGGCGGCGGTGAGAGGGTTATCGCCGGTGATCATTACCGACCGCACGCCCATGGCGCGCAATTTCGAGATGCGGTCGCGCAGGCCCCCTTTGACGATGTCCTTGAGATGGATCAGGCCTAGCAGGCGGGTGCCGTCGCAGACCGCGAGGGGCGTTCCGCCCTGGCTGGCGATCTGCCGCGAGCGCTCCAGCAATTCGTCGTCCACCGAACCGCCATGCCGGCGCACGAACTCGACAACGGCGTCGGTGGCGCCTTTGCGCAATTGTCGCCCCTCCAAGTTCACGCCGCTCATTCGCGTATAGGCCGAAAAGGGGATGAATTCCATCTCGGCCTCCGAGACCTCGCGGCCGCGCAACCCGTAGCGCGCCTTGGCGAGCATCAGGATCGAGCGCCCCTCAGGCGTCTCGTCGGCCATACTGGCTAACTGCGCGGTGTCGGCGAGCATGGCCTCGCTGACGCCGCGTACCGGAATGAACTCGACAGCCTGGCGATTGCCCAGGGTGATGGTCCCGGTCTTGTCGAGCAGCAAGGTGTCCACGTCGCCTGCCGCCTCGACTGCCTTGCCGCTCGTCGCCAGGACGTTGTGCTGCATGACCCGGTCCATGCCGGCGATGCCGATCGCCGAAAGCAAGCCGCCGATGGTGGTCGGGATCAGGCATACCAACAGGGAAATCAAGACCGGGACGGACGGCGTCAAGCCAGCGCCCATGGCGCGGCGGCTATAGATGGCGAACGGCGGCAGCGTCGCGACCGCCAGCAAGAAGATCAGCGTCAATCCCGCGATCAGCATGTTGAGCGCGATTTCATTCGGCGTCTTTTGCCGCTGGGCCCCCTCGACCAGGGCGATCATGCGGTCTAGAAACGTCTCGCCGGGGTTGGACAGGATCCGAATCGTGATCTCATCGGAAAGCACGCGGGTGCCGCCAGTGACCGCGCTGCGGTCGCCGCCCGATTCCCGGATTACCGGTGCGCTTTCCCCGGTTATCATGGACTCATCCACGGTGGCGATTCCCTCGACCACGTCGCCGTCCCCGGGAATCACGTCGCCGGCGGCGCAGACTACCAGGTCGCCGGCCCGCAGGCTGCTGGCGGACACAAGTTCGACCTTCCGCGGCGCGGACGGCATCCGGCCGCTGGTAGCGATGCGCTTGGCCACGATTTCGCTCTGGCTCTTGCGCAGGCTCTCGGCCTGCGCCTTGCCGCGCGCCTCGGCCATGGCTTCTGCGAAATTCGCGAAGAGCACCGTGAACCAGAGCCAAAGCGCGACCTGGGCCTCGAAGCTCATCGCCTGGGTCCACGCCGGACGCGAATAGAGATCGTGCAGCAAAATGGCGGTGGTCAGCGTCGCGCCCAGCTCGACCACGAAGATCACGGGATTGCGCGCCAAGGTCACGGGATTGAGCTTGCGCCACGAGTCCGTCAGCGCCCGAACCAGGAGCTCGCGGTCCGCCAGCGAGCGCCGGCGCAGCATTCGCGCTGATGCCGGCGGTGCGGCGAGGGTGCTAGAAGACATGGCCCGCCTGCATCAGGTAGTGTTCGGCCACCGGCCCCAAAGACAGCGCGGGAAAAAACGTCAGCGCCCCGACCAGAAGAATCGTGCCGATCAACAGTCCTACGAACAGCGGTCCGCTCGTCGGCAGCGTGCCGCTGGTGATCGCCAGCCGCTTTTTCGACGCCAAGCTCCCCCCGACGGCCAGCAAGGGAATTAAGAAGGCGAAGCGGCCGATGAGCATCGCGCCGGCGGTGGTGAAGTTGTAATAAGGCGTATCGGCGTTCAAGCCGGCAAAGGCGCTGCCGTTGTTCTCCGACGTGCTCGAATAGGCATAGAGGAGTTCGGTAAAACCGTGCGGGCCGCCGTTGGTTAGGTTCGCGGTCGCCGCTCCGGGAGGGTTCCAATAGCCGCCTTGACGGAATTGCGCTACCGAGGCCACGGCGGTAAAGACCAGCATGCTCGCCGCCGTGGCGATCAGGGCGATCATCGCGAGTTGCACTTCGCGCCGCTCGATCTTCTTTCCTAAATACTCCGGCGTGCGCCCCACCATCAAACCGGCGATGAAGACAGCCAAGATCGCGAACAACAACATTCCCAGCAACCCCGCGCCGACGCCGCCAAATACGACCTCGCCCAGTTCCATGTTGACCAAAGGCACCAGGCCGCCCAACGGCGTCAGGCTGTCGTGAGCGGCATTCACCGCGCCACAACTGGCGTCGGTAGTGATGGTGGCGAAGAGCGCCGAGTCAGCGATGCCGAAGCGCGTCTCCTTTCCCTCCATGTTGCCGCCGGGCTGGCCTGGCGCTGCCCTCGCTTGTAGCCCCAGTTGCGTCAAGAGCGGGTTGCCCCGCTGTTCGTAATGAAACAGCACGCCGGCCCCAACCAGAAAGAGAATGCTCATCGCCGCAAACAGGGCCCATCCTTGCCGCGTGTCGCCGACGTCGCGCCCGAAGGTGTAGGTCAACCCCGCCGGAATGGAGAAGATCAGGAGCATTTCCACGAAATTCGACAGCGGGGTCGGATTCTCGAAGGGGTGGGCCGAATTGGCATTGAAGAAGCCGCCGCCGTTGGTCCCGAGCATTTTGATCGCCTCCTGCGAGGCGACCGGGCCCTGCGGAATGATTTGGATCGAGCCTTCCAATGTACGCGCGACGACCGATGGCCGCAGGTTTTGAATCACTCCCTGAGAAGCCAGAAGCAGGGCGGCGAAAAAGGCCAGCGGCAAAAGCAAATAGACCGTTGCGCGTGTCAGATCCACCCAAAAATTGCCGACGGTCTTCGATTCGCGCCGAGCAAAGCCTCGAATCAGGACCATCGCCATCGCCACGCCGCTCGCGGCCGAAACAAAGTTCTGCACGGTGAAGGCGGTCATCTGCGTGAAATAGCTCACCGTGTTCTCTCCGCTGTAAGCTTGCCAATTGGTGTTGGTGACGAAGCTGATGGCGGAGTTGAAAGCCAGGTCCGGTGTCACGGGGATGGCGCCCGCGGGCTTGTGCGCGGTGCCGAAGCCCATCGGGTTCCAGGGCAAATGCCCTTGCAAGAGCTGTATCGCAAACGCACACACGAACCCCGCCGCGCTGAAGGCAAGCAGCGCTAGCGTGTACTCGGTCCAGCGCTGCTCGGCGTGCTCTTCGACGCCGGTAAGGCGGTATACGCCGCGCTCGACGGGGCGGAGCAGCGGATGCAGGAAGGTGCGCTGGCCGCTGAAGAGCCGCGCCATGTAGCTGCCGAGGGGCTTCGTGATGCCGAGCAGGACCACGAAGTAAATCGCGGTCAAGAGCAGAAAGTGAGTCATGCCCTGGTACCGCTAGAACTTTTCCGGGCGCAGCAGGGCGTAAATCAGATAAGCACCGACGCACACTGCAAACATTCCGGCTATGAAATATTCCACGCATTCAGCCTGCGGCGGTCGCCGTCAGCATGGCATAAAGCCCGCATCAAGTTTGTGTAAAGACCGCGCGCATCAGCCGGGCAATACGCCGAGGCTAAAATTGAGGCAGGAATACCCGCGATGAGGGGACCGCTCCTTGCGCTGGCTCTGCGCGTTGGCGCCGTGCTCGGTATCGTAGCCGGCATCGCCGCCGTTTATCGACAGTTGGTTCCGGTCAATCTCACCACCGTCGCGCTCTCTTTCCTGCTGGCGATTTTGGCGATTTCCGCTTTGTGGGGCCTTGCGGTTGCCATCCTCATGTCGTTAGCGGCGGTCCTGGCCTTCAACTTTTTCTTTTTGCCTCCAGTCGGCGCCTTCACGATCCGTGACCCGCAGAATTGGGTCGCATTGTTCGCGTTCTTGATCGTGGCCGTGGTGGGCAGCGGCCTCTCCGACCGTGCCAAACGTCAAGCCCGAGAAGCCTGGCGCCGACGGCGCGAAGCCGAGCTCCTCTACGCCTTCAGCCAGCGTTTGCTAGGCGATGCCGACCTTTCGGAGTTGGCGCGGACCATGCCTAAGCATTTGGCCGAGACGTTCGATGCCGAAGGCGCGGCGCTATTCATCACGGAGGGGGAGCAGGTATATCGGTTCGGCGCGGCCGCTGCCATGATCGAAACACAACAGCTCCGATCCGCGGCGCTCGAAGTGCTCGCACCCGCGCCTAGTTCTGCGGAGCCCGCTGCCGCCCTCCCGCTCACGATCGGCGTCGTGCGCTTGGGAGTCCGCGCCGAGGGTGCGTTCGGCGTGGTCGGGACAAGCCTGACCCCGCCTACGCGCGAGGCCCTGGGCGGCGTGATCGCGGTCGCGCTCGAGCGGGCGCGCGCCCTGGACCTACTCGCCCGCGCGCAGGCAACACGCGAAAGCGAGCGTTTGAAGTCCGCGCTGCTGGATGCCGTGGCGCACGACTTCCGCACGCCGCTGACGGCGATCAAAGCGGCGGTCACCGCTTTGGTGCACGGCCCCACGGCGGACGAGGCGGCCCGGCAGGAACTGTTGCAGGTGATCGACCAGGAGGCCGACCGCCTCGACCGTCTCGTCGCTGAGGCTAGCGAGATGGCGCAGCTCGAAGCCGGCCAGTTTCGGCCCGCGCCCAGCTCGCAACCTGTGGACCAACTCGTCCGTGCGGCGCTGAACGACTGCCGCAACGTCTTGGGGCCTCGCCCCGTCGAACTGGAATTGCCGCCAGACCTGCCTCGCGTGTGTGTCGATCCCGCCAGTACCAGGAGGGCGCTCGTGCGCTTGTTGGAAAATGCCGACCAGTACTCGCCCAAGCGCGAACCGATTACCGTGATTGCCGAGCCAAACGGCGCCTTCGTGTGCCTCAGTGTCGCCGACCGCGGCTCGGGTGTGGCGCAGAACGAGCGTGATTTAATCTTCCAAAAGTTCTATCGCGGTCGCCAATCGCAGGGGGCCGGCCGCGGCACCGGACTCGGCCTGACGATCGCGCGGGCCATTGCCGAGGCCAACGGCGGCGCCCTGGTCCTTGCCAGCCCCAGCAACCGGCAGGGCAGTGTCTTTACTCTCTCGCTTCCCATTGCCGAAATCCCCGATTCCGTATGAATCCCTCCATCCTCATCGTGGACGATGAGCCGCAGATCCGCCGTGTGCTTCGCACGACGTTGGCCGGCGCCGGGTACGCCATTGCCGAAGCGGGCGATGGCGAGGAAGCCCTAGCGGTATTGGGCCGCGAACGCATGGACCTGGTCCTATTGGACATGAACCTGCCCGGCCTCGATGGCCTGGAAACGTGCCATCGGATTCGCACCGCTTCCGGCGTGCCGATTATCGTGCTGACCGTGCGTAACTCCGAACCGGACAAAGTCCGCGCTCTCGACGCCGGTGCCGACGACTATATTGCGAAACCTTTCGGCTTTCCGGAGTTGTTGGCCCGCATCCGCGCCGCGCTACGGCGGCAGTTGCTGGCGGACCACGGCCCGCCGCCCGTCAACACGCCCGAACTCGCGATCGACTTCGAGCGTCGCAGCGTGACCGCGGGCGGCCAGCCGGTGCACCTTGCACCCAAGGAATTCGACCTGCTACGTGTTTTGGCGGGGGCAGAGGGCAGACCCGTCACCCATCGCAAGCTTCTGCAAGCGGTCTGGGGACCGGAGTACGGTGACGAAGCTGAATACCTGCGGGTTGCCATCAATCAATTGCGGAGGAAACTCGAACCCAATCCCCGCCAACCGCGCTTCCTGCTCACCGAACACCGCGTCGGCTACCGCTTCGTCGTACCCACGAAGTGAGCCTCGCGTCGGCCCACCGCCTGGTACGGGCCGATTGTGTGGAATACGCAGGAGGAGCTGCGGCAGACCTACGCCGAGCTGCGCGATGGCAGCTTCATCAAGCGCCCGTAGCGCCGGCAGCCGGGCCGGGGCCAAACGGCGCCAGCGATCATCGATCTCAATCGATCGCCGGCGCCCGGCCGGCGCGGAAGGCGGCGACGCGTGGCGAAAAAGCCTCGCCGTCGGCCGCAGCTCCAAAACTAGCTGACGACCGGCAAGCCCAGGCCGGCGAGGTAGCTGAAAGTCGCGTCGTAGAACTGCGGATTGCGCGTGGGGTCCGAAGCGTCGCCCGGCGGCACAAAGATCACCATGCCTTGCCGCGCCCGCGTCAGCAGCACGCGATACGCGTTACGCAGATATCGCCGGTCCGCGTCATTCCAAACGCGCTGCCAACGGCTGCCGCGAAAATTGTGGTGGCTCCAGCCCTCGCCGTCAAAACGAAGGTCGCCGTCCCAGGTCACGCATGCCCAGTCGAGCTCGAGCCCCTGCACCTGAAATTCCGTAGCCGCGTCTTCGAGATAGTAGCTGGACCGGGTGTCGTGGCGGCCGTTAAGGAACCAGTGGATCGGGTTCACTTCAACCCGAACGTCAATGGCATGCGGTTTCAGGCGCTGCGCCCGCGAGGAGGCGAGCATGCCGAAGCGGTCGCTGCCGCGCGCACGGGCGCGCAGCCAACGCTTAGCCGAGTCAAGATTCCTGGTCAGCGCCAGCGGGTAGCGGCCATACAGGTCGCGGCAGCCGACCCGAGCGCCCTCGCGCTCGCAGTCCAGCAAACAGCGCACGAACTCCGAAACATTCTCGGCGCGAAATGAGCGCATCGAGACGGCCAAGTGCAGATCGGGCTCATCGAAGGTGTTGGGCCGGTTGCGAATAGCCTCCAACTCCGCCTGCGCCGCGTATTCAGAATCGGCGAGGCGCGAAGACAGGTGCACGTCCCAAGCGGGAAAGCGTCGGTTGATGGCATCCAGCCACTCGCCGATTCCCGCCTCGCCGCGATAAATCTCCTGGCCGCCGCCGACCAGGCAGACGATAAACGCCCAATCCTTATGGCGGTCGAGATACATCACCAGGAACTCCGCTTCCGAATACGGAAAATTAGGACGCTTCTTGCGACGTTTCATGAAATCTGCGGTTTTTGCCTGGTTCCAGGCTCGCTGCGCTTCGTCGAAGACAACAACATGCTCGAAGGGTGGCCTTTCCGGAACCAGCGCCTCATCGCGGAAGTTATGGACGTTCTGGATGAACGACTTGATGCTCTGCCGCGCCTGATTCTTCTTCGCGGCGTCGCCATGTTCCTTTAAGCGCTGCAGTTCGTCGCGCGCCAGCGCTTCCCGCAGAACGGAGACCAGAGGCCCGTTGCCGGAGAGATAGACGGCGTGACTGGAATCGCTCCTCTCCACGTCATCCCCGCGCCGGGTCGCGAGATCGAGGCCGACGAGGGTCTTGCCCGCTCCCGGAACTCCGGTAACAAAGCCCATGGCCTTCTTGCCCTCGCGCTGGGCGCCGGCGGCGAGTTCCCGGAGCCGCGCCGCTGTCCGATGCAGGTTCTTCGCGCCCGCATCGGAACGGGCGATGGCTTCCACCGAGTGTTGGCTATAAAGCGCGCGCGCCGCTTCAACGATGGTCGGCGTCGGCCAGTAAGGCGAATCGGCCCAGGTCGCTGCATCGAGAGCCGGCTGGCAGGGCAGCATCGCGAGCGCCTGCGCCAATGCCTCGCTCAATTGGGCGGCGCTGGAATCAATTGGGCGGAATACGCGGTCGTCATCGGGAACAAGGGGCGCCAGCGGCGTGGACGCAGCCTCGGTTGCGACGAGAATCGGAATTATCGGTGCTTGGTGGCTGGACCGGTAGAAGTTCTTAAGATCCAGCGCATAGTCCCAAACTTGCTCGCGGCCTGCCGCTGCGAACTCAGAGCTGCCCACCTTGAACTCAATGACGAAAACCGCCGGCCCGATCAGCAAGATTGCGTCGGCACGGCGGCCGAAGCGTGGGATCGCGAACTCGAGGTAAATCGCGCCCGCGAGCGCGCCGCTCGCACGCCGCAAGACCTCAATCTCCTGCTCCCAGGCGCGAATCTGCTCCGGGGTGACGGTCAGCGGACAGTTACTCGTCAACTCGCCGACAATAGCCGTAGTTGGGCTATTGCGAAATACCTGCAGCGGCGCGTTGTACCAGGCCCGGCCCAAGCACCCCAAGTTTGCCAGAATGGCGGGCGAGGCGATACGCCTTGCTGGGCTCGCTTCCTGGCTGTGCCCAACAGGCGGAGAGCGGCAGGCCATTGGGCATCTTCAAACGCCATGGCCCCCCAGCGCTGCCGCAATCGCATCAGGCTGCTTTTCAGCCGCCACTCTCGGGCGGCCTCGATTCCGCAATGGCGGTCGGGGGAAACCGCCGGCGCGGCCTGCTTGACCACGGCACCGGGGCGTGACAACATTCGGTTCTGGTCCGGTCCTCATGTCCTCGAACGCTTCGCCGATCTTGCTGCGCTCCCCCGCAGCCAACCCGCAATATGACGTGATCGTGGTTGGTTCCGGTGCTTCCGGAGGCTGGGCCGCCAAGCGCCTGAGCGAAGCCGGCCTGAAGGTGGCGATCATCGACGCCGGCGCACAACAATCCGACCGCAACTTCACCGAGCACGAACCGGAATTCAAGCTCAAGTACCGCAACCGCGCGCCGGAATTGATTCGCAAGACCCGTCCCGTGCAGAAAGACTGCTACGCCTGCATGGAGTACAACTGGTACTGGTTCTGCAATGACCTCGAGGAGCCGTACACCACCTACCCCAACATGCCCTTCAGTTGGCAAGGGCGGCTGCGGGTCACCGGTGGCCGCACTAATGTTTGGGGCCGCGTAAGCCTGCGATTCAGCGATTTGGACTTCCGTGCCGCCTCGCGCGACGGCTTCGGCGAAGACTGGCCGATCGAATACAAGGACATCGCGCCCTATTACGACATCGTCGAGCCTTACGTCGGCATTACCGGCATGCCGGAGGGCATCCCCTGGCTGCCCGACGGCCATTACCAGCCGCCGATGGGCCTCACGTGCGCGGAGACGCAGTTTCGCGAGCGTGTCAAGGAAAAGCTGAACCGCACGATCACCCTCGGCCGTTCGGCCAATATCACGCTGCCCACCAACGGCCGCGCGCCCTGTCACTATTGCGGACCGTGCGAGCGCGGCTGCGTCACGCACTCCTATTTCAACGCCTACTTCACCACCGTCGCCGACGCGCTGCGCACCGGCCGTTGCACGCTGATTCCCAACGCCATGGCCTATCAGGTGCTGATGGATTCGGACCGCAATCGCGCCCGCGGCATCCTCTATATCGACCGCGTCACGCACGAGCCGAAAGAGGTGTACGCGCGCGCGGTGGTGCTAGGGGCGCAATCGCTGGAGTCGGTGCGCATTCTGCTCAACTCCGCGAATCGCCAGTACCCCAACGGGCTTGCCAATAGCAGTGGCGTGCTGGGCCATTACCTCATGGATAACGTCATGGGCGGCGGCGCCACCGGCCAATTCCCCAACCTCAATGCCGTGGCCGGCAAGCCCAACGTCAACGGTCCTAATCGCCCCGCCGGCATCTACGTGGTGCGCTTCCGCAACGTGCCGGGCGTGGCCGCGTCCAAGGAGTTCATTCGCGGCTACGGCTACGAAGGCGGCGGCGGGGTCGAATTCAATTGGGAAGCGGCGGGCTTCGGCGAGGAGTACAAGCGCGGCCTGCTCGATCCCGTCAACACCGTCGGCATCGGCGGCTTCGGCGAGAGCCTGGGCCATTTCGACAACTTCGTCGAGATCGATCCCGACGTGAAAGACATCTTTGGAATTCCCGTCCTGCGCTTCCACATGACCTACCGCCAAAACGAGTTCGCCATGGTCGAGGACATGGCCACCTCCGCCGCCGAGATGCTGGAAGCCGCCGGCGCCAAGAATATCCGCACCCACGCCCAGCCGACCACGCCCGGTTGGGCGATTCACGAGGTCGGCATCGCACGCATGGGCAACGATCCCAAGCGATCGGTGCTGAACAAGTTTTCGCAGTGTCACGACGTCCCGAATCTTTTCGTGAACGACGCCGCCAGCTTCACTTCTGGACCGTGCCAAAACCCGACCTTGACCATCATGGCGCTCTCGGTTCGCTCCTGCGATCACCTGATGGAAGAAATGAAGCGGGGCGCGATCTAAGCGCCGGCGCGAGGACCGGTCCGGAGCGCATGCCGCTGGTATCGCCGGCCGCGGCCGCCGAAGCGCGCGTCGGTGCGGCGCCAGCCCCAGCCGCGGCCGAGGCTCTCGGCAAGGCGGCGCCTCGGAGTGAAACGCGATCGCGCACGCGCCGCCTGTACCGGCTCTGGGCGGCGGCGCTTGTTTTCGCGGCGGCGCTCGGCGCCGCTGCGGCGCGCCAGAATCCCGCCGACCCCGCCGCCGCTTTCGCGCGCGGCAAAGCCGCTCTGGAGCGCAACCAACTCGCCGTCGCCGAACGCGAGTTTCGCGCCGTTCTCGCCGCCGACCCGCAGGCGACGGCGGCCATGGTCAATCTGGGCGTGATCGAAATGCGCCGCCACCGCTGGCCGGAAGCGCGGCAGTGGCTGGAGCGCGCAGCCCGCCGAACTCCCGGCAATCCTGGTATCCAACTCGATCTGGCGCTGACTTATTTCCAGCAAGGCGATTACCACGCCGCCATCGCCCCGCTGTCGGCGGTGCTGCGGCAATCCGATACCTTCCAGGCGCGCTACTTGCTCGGCCTCTGCGATTTCTTCGACGACCAAGATGCCGCCGCGGTGCGCACGCTGGCGCCGCTCTGGTCACGGGCGAACCGCCAAGTCGAATACCTTTACGTGCTCGGGTTGGCTGCCGACAACGCGCACGAAGCCGCGTGGCGTCAACGGGCGATGTCGCAGCTCGTTGCCGTCGGCCAAAACACTCCGCCCTTCCACTTGATGATGGGCAAGGCTTACCTCAATCACTTGGAGAACGACAAGGCGCTCGCGGAGTTCCAAACCGCCGCCGCGGCCGATCCCAAGCTGCCCTTCGTCCATTTCTATCTCGGTGTCGTTTACCAGCGGGAGCACAAATTCGCGCAAGCGCGCGCCGAATTCGAACAAGATATCGCCCTCGAGCCCGATGTCGCCTACGACTACGATCACTTGGGCGCGGTGTTGTCGGACATGAACCTCAATCGCGACGCCGCCGGCGCCTTCCAGCAGGCGCTGCGCCGCGACCCGCGGCTCGCCAGCTCGTATTACGGTTTGGGAAAGGTCGAGGTGCGGCAGCATCAATACCGCAAAGCCATCGCTCATCTCCGCAGCGCCGACCGCCTCAGCCCCAATAGCGCCAGCGTGCATTACTTGCTCGGCCAGGCCTATCTTCACGCCGGTGATCGCGCGCAGGCGCAAGCCGAATTCGCCGCTGCCTTGCGTTTGCAGCAATCGGTACGCGACAAATTGGAAGAGGAGATCAGCGGCGAGTCACTGCCCGCCGATGCGCTGGCGCCCCACCGCAACCCCCAAATGTAACGAATTTACCCAACAAAATTCCCGTTCGCCACAGTCCTGCAACATTCGACGGCTACGCTGTGCCTGTGCCATCGCATGCTGTACCCGCGGGGCTGTCCCTTGCTACTCCTCCAGCCCCGTTGCGAGGCACACAATAGAGACCCTGCCGGGCAAGCCCGAACCGGCAGGGTCTATTTTTTGACAGCGCTCAATGCCGTGCTTGCGCGCGTCGCGGCGCAGGCCAAAAATAGCTGGCGACCACGCTGGTTTGCGCCGGCGTGTTGGCGATGACGCGCACGTGCAGCACGAGCTGAAGATTGCGGTTCTCCCAGCCTGCGGGTGCCTGCGCAAGAGCGGCGGCGAGAGCCGGCGGATCGGTAATGAGGGCTGCGGCGGCCTCCGTGCCGTACTGGGTGATGCCGGCGGCTTCGACCAGCATCGCCTGCGTATCCGGATCGAGGACACGCGAGACGATGGCGTAGTCCTCAGGGGTATGGCGGTCAGCGTCGAGATTCCTGAGCACCCAAGCCGTGGGCTGTCCGCGATCGGTCACGCCAAATGGAGCCTGTTGGATATCGAAGTAATAGCGAAAGTCATGACTCAGCTCTTGCCAGCGTGTATAAGCATAGCCCACCAAGATCGCAGGCGTGCCGCGCAAGTCGGAAAAAGTCGTCTGGTTCCCAATCTTGAGCTGGTACGGGCGACCCATTTCCGTGAGCATGGCCGCCAAGCTAGCCGTAGCGGCGAGGTCGCCGCCGCCGACAAATTGATCGGGCAACAGTACCAGATCGCGCGATCCGCTGGCTTCGGTTTTCCACAGTTCCTTGGGTCCGTACACAGGAACATAGGAGGCGGAGAGCAGGACCGGCGCCTGGCCTTTGAGAACCGGCGACCAGAAGTGATCCATGACCGATCCAGCCACTGGGAGAGGGGGATGCACTGCGGCCGGCCACAGCCAATGAGTCGCTAGGACCGAGACCACGACGGCCATCGCGACCGCTAGCGCCAAAGCCGCCGATCGCAGCGGCTGGTTTGCGCCAGCCGTTGCCGGCGATTCAACAGGCTTGGTGGAGGATGCCCGGAATTCGGGCACATAGGTGCCGGGGGGGGAGTTCAATCCGCCACGGGTCAGCTCTTCCCTCGGATCCGTAATAAAGCTCGAGCCGCCGACGCACTTCGCCGGCTTTCACGCGCACCGACGCGTCGTCGCCGGGATTATATGCCGCAGGCCGGCCGAATACCTCGATGCCAATGGTCCTCTCTTTGAGGATTTCGGCCCGTCCTGCCAGTGTCGTTTCGACCACGTACCGCAAGAAGTCCTGGCAGCGATGGCTGGCACGAAACTCTTTGCTGGCCAGAACCCGCTCGAGGGCGCGACGAATCTCTTCTTCGTTCTTGGACCCACTGCTCACGCCGTATCCTCGGCCGCCCACCGCCGGGTGGATTTTATCACGCGACAGAGCTGCCAGACATCATCTAACTTTCCCGTAATCATGGGATTAATGATGTTCGAAACATTTCAATAACGGTTCCGCACTTGCGCGACGTTTCCTTTTGCGATTTCCTTGGCCCCGCCCCAGAGTCGTGCGCGGGGCCCACAAGGAGGCAGGGCATGAAGTGGTCAACATCGTGGATCGCGTTGGCGGTGGCAATGTCATTGTGCTTGGTTCCGCTCAGTGCAGGCGCGCAGCAAGTCATGGCGGCCATCACCGGCACCGTGGTGGATTCCTCCAATGCACCGCTGGCGGGTGCGCGCGTGGTCGCCCATGATACGGACCGCGGCACCGACTGGACGACAACTACCAACAACCTGGGCGTGTTCAATTTGCCTCGCTTGCCGGTGGGGAATTATTCGGTTTCGGCCAGCGCCAAGGGCTTCCAGACGGTGCAGGAGGGGCCTTTGACGCTTGTATTGAACCAAACCGCTCGGCTCACGCTCACGTTGCCCGTCGGCCAGGTGACTCAAACCGTTGAAGTCACCGGCGCGGCACCGCTATTGCAGACCGATTCCACCCAAGTCAGCACGATCATCAATGCCCGCACCAACGAGGCCCTCCCCCTGGCCACGCGGAACTACGTCGAACTGACCCTGCTCTCGCCGGGCAGCGTGCAGCCGAATCCTTCGAGCATGACCAACGGCCAACCCACCGGCAACGGCGGCCGTCCCTACATCAACGGCAACCGCGAACAGGCCAACAACTTCCTGCTCGACGGTATGGACAACAACCAAGTCTCCGACAACGAAGTCGGTTTCGCTCCCAGCCCCGACGCGATCCAAGAATTCAATCTGATCACCAATAACGCCAGTGCCGAGTTCGGCAACTTCCAAGGCGGCATCATCAGCGCCTCCATCAAAAGCGGAACCAACCATTGGCACGGCGATCTGTTCGAGTTCTTGCGCAACGACAAGCTCAACGCCAACAATTGGGCCAACAACTTCAGCAGCCTTCCCCGTCCTGCGATGCGCTGGAATCAATTCGGCGGCACCGTGGGCGGCCCGATCCTCCACAACAAGCTATTCATTTTCGGCGACTACGAGGGTGAGCGCTTCGACAACCCCGCCACCGCAAACCCCATCAGCGTCTTCACCGCGGCGGAACGCCAGGGGGACTTTTCGGAACTCCTCGGGCTGCCAACGCCGATTCAGCTCTACAACCCGCGGAATATCGTCAACGGCCAGCGCCAGCCCTTTGCCGGCAACCTCATCGCCCCCGGAATGATAGATCCCGTCGCCAAGGCGCTCTTCAATGACACCAAGCTGTACCCGATGCCGGTCAACAACTCCTTGACCAACAACCAGGTCAATCTTTCGAGCACGCAGACCAATGTCGATCAGTTCGACGTCAAGACGGATTACAACCTAGGCCCCAACGATCGGATGTTCGGGCGCGTTTCGCATAGCCGCGAAGACAATCCCGGCTTCAATAGCTTCCCGCTGTTCTTCAACACTTTCTTCCATGCGCCGGTTTATAACGACGTGATCGACTGGACGCACTCTTCTGGCGCCGATTTCGTCAACGAAATTCGCTTCGGCACGAACTACACACACATCAACAACGGCGGCCTCGACAACGGCCTGGGCGACGTGGCGCAGAATCTCGGGATCCAGAACGGCAACGCGCGCGGCCCCGGATTGATGGCCCTGAATTTCAGCGGCGGCTTCGTCAGCGGCATCGGCAGCTCCAATATCGGCACCCAGCAGGACTTCGCCGACACCGTGATTCAGTTCGAGGATCAGATCATCATTACCCACGGTCGACACCTTCTTCATACCGGCTTCCAATATTGGCGCGATCGGATCGACACGTTCTACGCCGGCAACAATGGCCGTACGGGCAGCATCAACTACACCGGGAAATTCACCGCTGGACCCAATCCGCTGGCGGTAGCCGGGTCGGGGACGGGCGCGGCAGAGGCGGACTTTTTCCTCGGCATGCCCGACTCGATCGGCTTGGGAATCGCCACCGGCAGCTGGGGGCAGCGCGCCAACATCTTCGGCGCTTATCTTCAAGACGATTGGCGGGCCACGGATACCTTGACGCTGAATCTCGGCCTGCGCTACGAGAACCATACCCCATGGGTGGAGGTCAAGAACCGCGAGGACAACTATGGCCTGCTCAACGGCGAAATTTACTATCCTCAGACCTCCGCCGCCGCCGGAGCCTTCAGCAACAGCCGCGCTTTGTATAACAGCCACAACTTGGGACTGGATTTTCAGCCTCGCCTTGGCTTTGCGTGGAGCCCGGCTGAGTTCCATAACGCCACGGTCATCCGCGGCGCCTACACCATCTCCTCCTACCTCGAAGGCACGGGCACCAACCTGCGGCCGACTCTGAATCCCCCCTTCGCAACCGAATTCAACGCCAACTACGACGCGCTAACGCTGCCGCTCTCGACCACGGATCAAGGGTTCACGACCTTATCGGCACCTGCCAATCCCTGGGTAGGCGCGCTGCTGCGCGTTTGGGATCCGAACATTCAGCCCGCAATCGATCAGCAATGGAACTTGACGTTCCAGCATCAGTTCTCCTCCAGCACGACGTTCCAAGCAGGCTACGTGGGCCAGCACGGCACGCACCTGATGGTGCCGATGCCCTACCTGCAAAAGCAACTCCAGGCCAACGGCACAGTAACCCCAAGCCCGTTCTTGGCAGGCAATCCGACCTTGGTCGGCGAGATTAATCAGGTCTCGGGCACGGCCTCGGTGGGAAATCAGCGCTACGACGCCTTGCAATCGGTGCTCCAGCGCCGCTTCGCCAACGGACTGCAATATCAGGTCGCCTACACCTACTCGAAGTGCATGACTGACAACATTGGCTATTATGGCTCGTGGGGAGGCCAGACCACTCCCGATTCTCCATACTGGCAGAACCTCTATAACCAAAAGGCCGAGTGGGGACCCTGCTATTTCGACGTCACTCACGTGCTGTCGAACTACGCGGTTTACGACCCGCCGATCGGTCACGGCAAAGCCGCCGACCTCGGCCGCGTGGGCAATGCTGTATTCGCCAACTGGCAGTTGAGCGGCATGTGGCAATGGCACGGCGGCTACGCGCTGACGGTGCAGGGCGGCGATGCCTCGGGCACGAACTCACGGGGCGCGCGCGCCGACTGCCTGGCGCCGCCGAAGATCATGAACCAGCCACTGCCCGGCGGAAGCGCCGGCAACGGCATTCAGTGGTTTGACCCCACGCCGTTCGGTTCGCCCACCCCCGGCACATTCGGCACGTGTGGCGTGGGCACAGTGCGCGGTCCCGGCCTGAACACCCTCGACTTCAGTCTTCAGCGCGAATTTCCGCTGAGCGAGAGCCGGCGAGTTGAGTTCCGTGCCGAGTTCATCAATTTCACCAACACGCCGATCCTAAACACTCCGGACGTGTTCCTCGGCGGAGGCTTGGGGCAAATCACCAGCTCCCAAGGCGAGCGTAACGTGCAATTCGCGCTGAAGTTTTACTATTGAGGGCGGCGCCAGGCTTGACGCCCAGCCGCGCTTGGTCCACCGTAGGTGGCATGCGCCAGCGGCCGCTTGGCTCCCATGCTTGCAGTTCCTGCTGCGCCCGGCGCGTCCTCCTAGTGGCGATTTTGGCATTCGGGTTCGGCGGCTCGCTGCCGGCCTCGGCGCAGGGGGCCTATCCGGCCGCGGCCGCCGCCCGCGGCCTCGCCGCCGCCGCCGCCGAGGCGGAAGCGGGCCACTGCGCCAAGGCGCTGCTCGCCCTCGCCGGGTTCGACCAAGCGCCCACGGACGCGCTGCGGCGGCGCGCCGGCATGGATGCAGTGCGCTGCGAGGCGTTGCTAGATCGCGCCTCGGCTGCCGCCGCCGATCTGGAAGCGCTGCGCCGCCGCTATCCGCACGATCCCGAAATTCTTTACTTGGCAATCCACATTTACTCCGATCTGGCGACGGCCGCCTCGAATGAATTGGTCCGCTCCCATCCGGCGGCATATCAGGTACGCGAGTTGCGCGCCGAAGCGCTTGAGAGCCAGGGCGATTGGGACGCCGCCGCGGACCAGTATCGCGCCATCCTCAAGGATTACCCCGACCTTCCCGGCCTGCACTACCGGCTCGGCCGCGACTTGCTCTCCAAGCCGCGGCCCACGGCCGGCGACCTCACCGAGGCCAGAGCCGAATTTGAAGCCGAACTCAAGATTGACCCCGGCAACGCCGGCGCGGATTATGTGCTCGGCGACCTGGCCTTTGCCGATCACGCTTGGACCGAAGCCATCACCCGCTTTACGCGCGCTACCGAACTCGACCCGTCCTTAGGCGACGCCTGGCTGGGACTAGGCCGCGCGCAGCTCGCGCTCGGCCATCCTGCCCAGGCCCTCGCGCCCCTGCAGCGCGCCGCCCGCCTCGACGCCGGCAATCCCACGCCGCATTTCTACCTGGCGCAGGCCTACGCGCGCACCGGCCATGCCGCGGCCGCGCACCGCGAAATGGAGCTGCAGCGCCAAGCGATTGCCGCCGCCAACGCCCGCAAGGCGCGGATCGAGCAGAGCGTTCACTGAGCGCGGCGGAGGCCGCTGGCGCTAGCGGATGCGCGGCTCCGCGGCCTCCAACCGCCCGCGGCGCAGCTCCCACTCCTTGAGCATGACGAACAGTACCGGCACCAAGATCATGACCGCGATGGTCGAGGTCGCCATGCCTCCCACCACGGGCGCGGCAATCGGCTTCATCACGTCGGAGCCGATGCCCGTCTCCCACAGCAGCGGCCCCAAGCTGCCGATCACCGCGCACACGGTCATCAGCTTCGGCCGCAGGCGGAAGACCGCGCCCTCGATGGCCGCGGCGCGCACGTCCTCCGGCTGCAGCCGCCGGCCCGCCGCTAGGCGCGCATCCAGCGCCTCGTGCAAATACACGATCATCACCACCGCCGTTTCCACGGCAATGCCGAACAAATCGACGTAGCCCACCGCGGCTGCGACGCTGAAGTTGAAGCCGAACCAGAGTTGCAGGAGCAGGCCGCCGATCATCGCGAAGGCGACCGGCAAAATCAACAGCGCGGCCTCCGCCGCCGAGTGAAAGATCAAGTACAGCAGCACGAAGATCGCCGCCAGCACCACTGGAACGATCAGCTCCAAGCGCTGCCTGGCGCGTTGCGCGAATTGATATTCGCCGGCCCAGGAATAGGTGTAGCCGGACGGCAGGTGCAACCGGGCTTGCAGCAGGTTGTTCGCGCGCGCGACAAAACTGCCGAAGTCGTGGGTCGCGAGATTGAAATAGACATAGCCGGTAAGCTGGCCCTCCTCGTCGCGGATCATGGCAGGTCCCCGCGCCAACGAAAGCGACGCCACCTCTCCCAGCGGTACCTGCGCGCCGGCGGGGGTGGCGATCACGACGCTTCTCAGCGCCGGCAGATCGCTGCGGAAATCCCGGTTGTAGCGGACGCTGATCGGGAAGCGCCGGCGGCCTTCCACGGTATCCGCCACGGTTTCGCCGCCGATGCCGGCTTCGATGGCGCGTTGCACGTCGCTGACGGTGAGGCCATAGCGCGAGGCCGCGGCTCGATCCACGGCGATATTCAAATAAAAGCCCTGGGCCACGCGTTCCGCAAAGACGGAGCGAACGCCCGGCTGGCCCGAAAGGATTTGGCTGATTTCCTCGCCGACCCGGCCGATGCCCTCCAAGCTCGGCCCCTGAATCTTGATGCCGACCGGCGTCTTGATGCCGGTCATCTCCATGTCGAGGCGGTTGGCCACGGGCATGGTCCATGTGTTGGTCAATCCCGGAAATTGTAGCTTCGAATCCATCGCCGCGATGAGCTTGCCGTAGGTCATGCCGGCCGGCCACTCGCGCCGCGGCTTGAGCATGATGGTGGTGTCGTACATATCGAGCGGCGCATTGTCCGTGGCGCTATCGGAGCGGCCGGCGGTTCCGAAGACGCTCGCCACTTCCGGAAACGAATGCAAAATGCGGTCTTGCTCCTCCAGCAGCAGGGTGGCGCGGGAGATCGGAATAGCGGGCAAGGCACTCGGCATATACAGCGCCGACCCCTCGTAGAGCGGCGGCATGAACTGGCTGCCGATTCCCTTTGCCAGGGGATAAGTCGCGATCAGGCAGGCCACCGCAGCCGCGAGCACCAGGCGGCGGTGGCGCAAGCTGAAGCGCAAAACGGGAAGATAGAACGCCTGCGTGAAGCGCGAAATCGGATTTGCGCCTTCCGGCCGCAGCCGGCCGCGGATGAGCAGCGGCATCAGCACCGGCACGAGCGTGATCGCCAGCACGGAAGAAAATGCGATGGCGAAGGTCTTGGTCCACGCCAGCGGGCTGAACATGCGCCCTTCCTGCGCTTCGAGCAGAAACACCGGCAGGAAGGAAACCACGATGATGATCAGCGAGAAGAACAACGCCGGCCCCACCTGCCGCGCCGCCGCCAGCAAGATCCGGCTGCGCTCGCCCGGCCCAGGCGGCGCTTCCGGCGCCCGCGCCAGCCGTTCCGCGAGATGCCGATGGCCGTTTTCGACCATGACGATGCCGGCATCCACCAAGACGCCGATCGCCAGCGCCAACCCGCCGAGCGACATGATGTTGCTCGACACGTGCATCCAGTACATCGGCGCGAACGAGGCGACCACGGCGATCGGGACCGTGAGGACCGGGATCAAGGCGCTGCGCCAGTGCAAGAGAAAGACGATGACGATCAAACTGACGACGATGGCCTCTTCGATCAAGTCGCGGCGGAGGGTGGCGATCGAAGACTCGATCAGCCCCGAACGGTCGTAACCGGCGCGAATCTCGATGCCCGGCGGCAGCGAGGGCGCGATTGCCGCCAGCTTGCGCTTGACGCCCTCGATGACGTTGAGGGCGTTCATCCCATCGCGCATCACCACGATGCCCCCCACGGTTTCGCCTTCGCCGTTCCAATCCGCCACGCCGCGGCGCGGCCCCGGCCCAAAGGCCACCGTGCCCAAATCCCCGACGCGAATCGGCGTGCCGTTGCGCGCCGCCACGGGCACGTTGCTCAATTCGCCGAGCGAATGCAGATATCCCAGGCCGCGGACCATGTATTCGGCGCCGCCCAGCTCGATCAAGCGTCCGCCCACCTCGTTGCTCGAAGCGCGCACGCGGTCGATCACCGTTTGCAGCGGAATATCGTAGGCGCGCAGCTTCTCCGGATCGAGCTTGACCTGATACTCGCGCACGAAGCCGCCGATGCTCGCCACCTCGGCGACCCCGGGCACGGATTCGAGCTGATAGCGGAGATACCAGTCTTGCAGCGCGCGCAAATCGGCGAGGCTGTAGCGGTGGCTGTGATCCACCAGCGCGTATTCATAGACCCAGCCGGCGCCGGTGGCGTCCGGCCCGATCACCGGATGCACCCCCTCCGGCAATCGCCCCCGCATCTCCTGCAAGTATTCGAGGACGCGCGAACGCGCCCAGTACAAGTTCGTGCCGTCCGCGAAGACGACGAAGACGTATGCGTCCCCGAACATCGTTTGCGCCCGCACCGCCTGCACGCGCGGCGCCGCCAGCAGCGACGTCACCAGCGGATAGGTGACTTGGTCCTCGATGACATTCGGAGGCTCGCCCGGCCAGCTCGCGTGCACGACGACCTCCACGTCGGAAATGTCGGGCAGCGCGTCGAGCGGAATGTGGCGCAGCGACAACAACCCGGCGATCACCAGCGCTACCGTGCCCGTAAAGACCAAGAAGCGGTTGCGTGCACACCAATCGATCAGCCGCTCGATCATGCCCCGCCTCCCCCGACGGTGAGGGAGAGGTGTTGCTCTGCGATCTCGAGACCTGCGCGGCGCGCCACCACCTCCACCTGCCAGGTGCCTGCCGAGGGCAAGGTGGCTTCGCCTTGGTAGCGTCCACTCCCTTGATCCGCCAGCGGAACGACGACGCGCATCGCCGGCATGCCCATCTGCGGCATCGCCGCCATGGACAGCGTCGCCGTGACTTGCGCGCCGGCTATCGCGCCCTTCGGACCCGTTAAGCGCGCGACAAAAATGTCCCGGCCCAGGCGTGGCGGGCTCGGCGCCGTGGTGAACGCCAGTTCGGCCTGCTCGCCGCCCGCTCCGAGTGTTGGTACCGAGGGCGAGGGCGGCGCGAATGACCCCAGCGCCGCCTGCAGCTCGCTCTCCGAATCCAGCAGGAAATTCGCCGCAGTGACAATCTTTTCTCCCGGCCGCAATCCGCCAAGTACGATGTAGTCGTCGCCGACCTGCTGGCCCAATTTCACCGTCCGCGGCTCCAGATACCCGCCGCCATGAGCCACAAAGACGATCGAGCGCGTGCCCGTCTGTAGCGCCCCCGAGGTCGGAATCAGAATTTGGCGGCCGAGCGGGCGCTCCAGCACGACGTTGACGTACATTCCTGGCTTGAGCAGCAATTCCGGATTCGCCAGCTCGAGGCGTACCTTCGCCGTACGCGTCTGGGGATCGATTTCGGGATAGACGAAATCCACCCGGCCGCGAAACAACTGTCCGGGATAGGAGTCAACGGTGATTTCGGCGGCCTCCCCCGGCCGGATGCCGGCGATTTGGTTCTGATAGACGTGAGCGTAGACCCACACTTTCGCGAAGCTGGCCAGCGTGTAGAGCCGGGTCTGCGGCTCGGCATACATGTTCGGCAGCGCGTTGCGTTCGATCACGTAGCCGGAGGCGGGCGCATCGATCTCGAGCGCTTGCGTGACTTGGCCGCTGCGCTCCAAGTGCTCGATCTCGCCCTGGGGCACCTGCCATTGCTCCAGGCGCGCCGCCGCATCCCGCAGCAGCGAGGCCGCTCCCGCCGACACGCCCGGCACCGAGCTCGTGGCCAGCGCGCGCGCGTTCCTGCGCGCGATCAAGTACTCCTCTTCGGTCGTCACCAGCTCGGGACTGTAGATCGTAAGCAGCGGCTCTCCACGCCGCACGTATTGATCGGTGGCGTTGACGAAAACGTGTTGAATCCAGCCGGAGAACCGCAGTTGAACGTAGGCGAGCGACCTCTCGTCCACGGCCACGTCGCCGACCGCGGAGATCCGATCCTCGACCGGCGCGCGGCGGACCACGCCGGTTTCGACGCCGATCGTCTCCAGCCGCTGCGGCGTGATGTGCAGCGGCGCGAGCGCCGGTGCCGGTGCGGATTCCGTGTCGGGCGCGCTCACGACCGGCGCGGAAGGCGCAGTCGCGCTGGCCGCCGGCCGCTGGCCTTGCGCGTGCGTGCGCGCCGTCCACCAACTCCAGCCCCAGCCGCCGGCCAGCACGATGGCCGCGCTCACCGCCAGCCAAAATCCCCGGCGATAGAGGTTCATTGCGCGCCTCCTGTCGCCGGCAATGCCAGCCCGGTGATCCGGCCGATCTCCGCCAAAGCGATCTCATGCTCGGCGAGCGTCTGCCAGTACTGCTGGTCCAGGGCCAGCAGTTCGCTAAAGGATTGCATCAGCGACGGGAAATCCCCTTTCCCTTGGCGATACGCCGCCAGTCCCGCTTGCAGCGCCGCTTGTGCCTGCGGCATCAAGCCTTGCTGATATAGCTTCAGCACTTGCGCATCGGTTTGCGCCGTCAAATAGGCTCGCTGCACCGCGAAAGCGGCTTCCCGCCGCCCTGCTTCGAGTTCGTCCCGCGCCGCGCCGCGCCGCAAAATGGACTCGCGCAGCGCCGGCTGCAGCCGCCCGCGGCGGTGCAACGGCAATCCGATATTGACGGTCAACATGTAGTAATCGGGAAAACCGGGCCCGGTGCGCTGATACATGTAAGCCACGGAAAAATCCGGATCGAAGGCCTTTCGCGCCAATTGCACCGCGGCATCCGCGCCGCGCACCGTCTCGCTCTCGGCCGCGATTTCGGCGCCGGCGTTGTCGGCCACGGCCAGCAGTTGCCCGAGACTCTCCGGCAAAGGCGATGCACGGAGCGGCTCGGGCACGATCTCCGGCGATTGCGGCGGCCGGTTCAAGATCTGTTTCAGCTGCGCTTCCAGCAGTTCCTGCCGCTCCTGCTCTTCCGCTCTTTCTCGCAGCAGCGCGGTCTCGGCGAGTTGCGCCGTGAGCACGTCTGCTTGCCGTCCCAAACCCAGGCGATAACGCGCTTCCGTCACCTCCTCCACTTGCCGCAACAGCGTCCCGTCGTGGTCCAAGGCGGCAAGTCGCGCGCGCACGGCGGCCACGTTGAAATACGCCTCTTTGACCTGCTCGTCGAGCGCCCGCCGCGCCGCTTCGGCCTCGTGGCCGCGTGCCGCTGCCTCGTGCCGCGCCTCCTCGCCGCGCCAGTGCAGCTTGCCTGGAAAAGGCATTTCTTGCGAGACGCCGATGCCGGTGTAGGCGAAGTTGCTCGTGCGATATCCCGCGAAAGGCAGGGGATTGCCGACGCTGAACTCCTGCACGGTCAGTTGGGGATCGGGTAACGTCGAGACTTGCGTTGGCACGGTGCGCGCTGCCTGCCAGGATTGCCGCTGCGCCGCCAAGCCCGGATTGGCGCGCTCCGCCTCCACGATCAACTGCCGCAAAGGAGTCGCGCCGGGGCTGAGATCCGCGCTGGTAGGCCGCGCCTGCGCCGCGCCTGCGATGGCCAGCAGCGCCGCGAGCGCAGGCACGCGCCGGCGAAAAACCAACATCGGGAACATCGTCTAGTCCTCTCTTTCCTTCGTAAACAGCCGCAGCCAACGGCGTCGGCGCGCACCGTGGGCGTGCGCCGGCCTGCGCGTTGTAAGGCGTCGAACGGTTGTCTAAGGAAAAAGGACTAAATCAAAAGGAGGGCCTGGACGACTCGCGGCGACAATAAGGGTGGCGGCGCGCTTGGCTCGTCCAGCCGGCCTTCATTGCGAAGCCTGGCTCCGAGAGAACCCGCCCAAACAGGCTCGCTCACCGCCGCGGGAACGGCATTGGCTTCGTTTACGGGCGCGATCTTGACCGTCGGCGCTACCGGCGCCGCGAGCATGCCTCGGCAGCAGGTGAGCTTGGCGGGCGATCCTGCGCATGGGGCCACGGTCGCGTCGCAGCAGCTCATGCTCGACCCGGTGCTCCCCATGCCGGAACAGGCTAGGTAGGGCGTCGCCGCGACCAGCAGCAGCGCCAATGCCACCACGACCGCCTCAGAGGCGCGTCTGCTCCCAGCCGTGCTCATGAGGCGATTATCGGGCCTCGCTTTGCCTGTGTCAATTGGGGTGAACGAGCGCGACTTCGGCACGCGGGTCGATCTCGCGCCGTGCGATGGCCTTGCGCTCCGTCCGCGGGCGCGCTGCTGCCTTCGCCGGTCCGTGCGCGCCTGCCCGAGCTCGTCCCAGCAACGGGCGCTCGAAACGCACCGCCCACAAATAGCTCCGCTCTAGTGGCTGCACCCGCAGCAAGCGAGCCGTAAACACCCGCGAGGAGGCCGGCAGCGAGCTCGTTTCCGCCAGGGGTGCCGCCGGAATCTCTAGCGTGATGGTCCGCGGGGCCGGCAAGTACTGACGCAGCGCCAGCAGCGCTCCGCCTGCGCTCACGTTGAGCACATTGCCGAACTCCAGAAATTGTCGGTTCCCCTCATCTTGGGCGCGCACAAACAGGGGGATCGTGATGGGAATGCGCTCCCAGCGCCGTCTATCGCGGCTTCGTTGTTCGCTCGGTTCGCTGCGCTTCATAATTCACGCCGTACTCTGCATCTGCACGCCGGGGGCCAGGAAACTCTTGATGCGGCAAAACGCCCCCAAATGCCGGAAATGGCAGGATTAAGCACCACAAAAACCGGAATTCTCCGCACTGCCGCGCTTCTCGATTAGGAAACTCCTTGCGGCAGATGCGAAGGACTTTGCACTCCGGCTCAGAGTCGGCCCTTGCGAAACGAGTGAATGCATCATGGGTTTGGGGTCTTTGACCGCCGCTTCGAGGACGCGCGGCGTTTCGCCAAGGCGGGAGGGACGGGTAGGATGGTCCAGGATGGAGAAAAAGCCGGCTGAGAAAAAGCTGTGGAAAAGTCCTGATTCACCCGGACTCGTCTCCCTCAACGATCTGCTCCTGCGCCTGAAGCAGCGCGCAGCCGCCCCGCTGCTTTTTTCCCGGACTCCTCAAGGGCGCTGGCAGCCCCTCGTCGCTCGCGAATTTTACGACCGCATTCGCGCCATCGCCGCCCACCTTCGGCACTTGGGCGTGGGCGAAGGCGATCGCGTCGGACTGCTCAGCGAAAACCGCCCCGAGTGGATGCTGGCCGACTTCGGCTGCCTGGCGCTCGGCGCCGCCGACGTGCCCATCTATCCGACATTGACACCGCCCCAGGTCGCCTACATCCTCGCCAATAGCGGCGCGCGCGGAGTCTTTGTCTCTTCGGCGGCCCAGGCGGAAAAAGTGCGCGCCGAAGCCGCCCAGTTGCCGCAGCTCGAATGGATTGCTTGCTTCGATGCCGCCCCGTCGGCCGCATCCGGCCCACCGGTGATATCGTTCGCCGAGTTTCTGTCCGCGCCGCCTTGGCCAGAGGCCGATTTCGACGCCCGCCTCGCCGCCACCCCGCCCGAGCGCCTGGCCACGCTCATCTACACCTCCGGCACCACGGGCCAGCCCAAAGGAGTAGTTCTAACGCACGGTAACCTTTGCGCCAACCTCAACGTCGCCAGTCTCGGTTTCGACTATCGGGCGGGCGATTGCCGGCTCTCGTTCTTGCCGCTTTCCCACATCACCGAACGCCATCTCGGCTACAACGATCTACTCAACGAGGTCGAGATCTATTTTGCCGAGAGCTTCGACCGCGTGCCGCAAAACCTCCTGGAGGTGCGCCCGCACAATATCGTCTCGGTGCCGCGCGTCTATGAAAAGATCGCGCTCGCGGTGCGCGCGCAGGCCGAGGGCCATGGCTGGATGCGCCGCCGGCTCTTCCATTGGGCCCGGCGCGCCGGTGCCGTAGTCGCCGGCGAGCGCCTGGCGGGCTGGCCCGAACTGCCTACCGCACCCAAGCCGCCGCTGCATCGCCGCTGCCGGGTCTGGCTGGCCGACCGGCTGATCTACCGGAAAATTCGTGCCCGTTTGGGGGGCCGCGTTCGAATTTGTATCGCCGGCGGCGCACCGCTCGGCCGAGAACTAGGCGAGTTCCTGCTGTCGCTCGGGCTGGTCATTTATGAAGGCTACGGGCTCACGGAGACCTCGCCGGTCATCGCGGTCAACAAACCTGGCGCCTGCCGCATGGGCTCAGTGGGCCGGCCATTGCCAAATGTCGAGGTCCGCTTCGCCGCCGACGGCGAACTCCTTGTGCGCGGACCTTCGGTCTGCTCCGGCTACTATCACCTGCCGGAAGAAAACGCTGCCGCCTTCGAGGACGGCTGGTTCCATACCGGCGATATCGGCCACCTCGACGCCGACGGCTTCCTGTTCATTACCGACCGCAAAAAGGACCTGATCAAGACCTCCGGCGGCAAATTTATCGCGCCGCAGCCGATCGAGGCCAAGCTCAAGGCATCGCCCTATATCGCCGAGGCAGTGCTGGTCGGCGACAAGCGCAACTTCGTCAGCGCACTGATCGTGCCCAACTTCCCTGCCCTCGAAGCGCAGGCGCGGTTGGCCAAATTGACCTGGAGCGGCGCGGAGGGCCTCTGCGCCCTCCCGGAAATGCAGGCGCTGATCGGCGCCGAAATCGAGCGGATCAACCGCGATCTGGCGCGGTTTGAAACCATCAAGAAGTTTCGTCTGCTCCCGCGCGAGTTCTCGCTTGCCGGCGGCGAAATCACCCCCACGCTCAAGGTCCGGCGCCGCACCGTCGAGACCGTCTACCGCGATCTCATCGACTCCATGTATGAAGCCGGTCCGGAGCCGCCGCATGCCGGCTCGGCCGGGCATCCCCGGCTTTAAGCGCCGCCGGACGCCTCGCCGCCGGTGCCTTTGCCATGCCGCGTCGTCTCCACCGCCATGTCGATGAAGGCCAAGGCGGCGCGTCCCAGCGCGCGGTCACGGCGAAACACCAAGCCGAGTTCGCGGTAGATCTTGCGGCCGGCCAGCGGCAGCGCCGCCAATTCCCCGGCGCGCGTTTCGGCCAGCGCCAAGGTCGCGCCGACGAAGGCGACGCCCAAGCCGCCGGCGCTGAACGCCTTGAGCATCTCCGTGCTGTCGAGCTCCATCGCCACCCGCAGCCGCGCGGATTCTGCCTGCAAAAACTCATCGAGCGCGTCCCGCGTGTTGCCGGAGCGCGGCAATAACAGTGGAAACTCGGCCAGCTGCGCCGCAGTCACGCCGCCGTCGCCCGCCGGCCGCTGCGCCAGCGGATGCTGGGGTGCGACCACCGCGACCACTTCGTCGCGATGCAGCGGGACCACCTTCAAGCGCGGGTCGCGCACCGGCAACGAAAGCACGCCGAAGTCCACGCGGTTCTCCAGCACCGCCTCCAAGATTTCCTGGTGCTCGCCCCGCCGCACGCGCACCTGCACCGCCGGATGCTGGCGCTGAAACGCCGCGAAAACCTCCGGCAGCACATGCAGGCAACTGCCTTCGTTGGCCGCCAGCGACAGTTCCCCGCGCGGGGTATGCTCGAGATCGGTGACCGCGCGCAGCGCCTCGTCCCGCAGCGCTTGCAGCCGCTCGGCGTAGTCGCGCAACACCCGTCCCGCCGCCGTCAGCGCCACCTTGCCGCCGCTGCGGTCGAACAGGCGCATCCCGATCTCCTCCTCCAGCAGCCGAATCTGCGCGCTCACCGCCGGTTGGGTGCGAAAGCACTGGGTGGCGGCGCGGGAGAAGGAATTCAGCCGTGCCACGGCCAGAAACATGTTCAATTGGTCGAAGTCCATCGCCCGCCAACCCGCCGAATTTAGCCTCACCGAAGCCTCGCCGCCCCGTCAAGCCTTTCTCCCGAGGCTTGCGCGCCCCGCCCGCGACCTAAATATCCACAGTGTCCGCGATAAAAAAAACTGATTGGCGGCGGCCGCAACGCCCTTGCTAGCCTTGGGCCATGCCAACGCCGAAAGAAGTGCTGGATTTTTGCGCCAAAAACGACGTCAAAATCGTGGACTTGCGCTTCACCGACCTGCCGGGTCTCTGGCATCACGTCTCGTTCCCCATTGCCCAGTTGACCGAGAGCTCGTTCGAGGATGGCTTCGGCATTGACGGCTCCAGCATCCGCGGCTGGTCGGCGATTCACGAAAGCGACATGCTATTGCTGCCCGATCCCGGCTGGTTCATGCTCGATGCCTTCACCACCGTGCCCACGCTGGTGATGATCGGCGACGTCCAGGACCCGCTCACTCGCCAGCGCTACGACCGCGACCCGCGCTACGTGGCCAAGAAGGCCGAGGCCTATTTGGCCTCGACCGGTCTCGCCGATCAGGCCTTCTTCGGCGCCGAGGCGGAGTTTTTCGTATTCGACAACATCCGCTTCGACCAGCGCGAGCAGCACGGCTTCTATTTCATTGACGCCGAGGAAGGCCGTTGGAACTCCGGCCGCGAAGACTCGAACCTCGGCTATCGCCCGCGCTACAAGGAAGGCTATTTCCCCGTGCCGCCGACCGATCATTACCAGGACTTGCGCACGGAAATGGTGCTGAAGCTCCAGGCCGCCGGCCTCACTGTCGAGTACCACCACCATGAAGTCGCCACCGGCGGCCAGTGCGAAATCGACCTGCGCTACGACACGCTCCTGCGCTCGGCCGATCACATGATGCTGTACAAGTACATCGTGCGCAACACCGCCAACGAATTCGGCAAGACGGCGACCTTCATGCCCAAGCCGATCTTTCAGGACAACGGCAGCGGCATGCACACCCATCAGTCGCTGTGGAAAAGCGGCAAGCCGCTCTTCGCGGGCGATGGGTATGCCGGCCTCTCGCCGATGGCCCTCCACTACATCGGCGGGCTGCTGCGGCATGCGCCGGCGCTGGCCGCGCTGATGGCGCCCACGACCAACTCCTACAAGCGCCTGGTGCCGGGCTTCGAGGCGCCCGTCAATCTGGCCTATTCCCGCCGCAATCGTTCCGCTGCTTGCCGCATTCCCATGTATTCAGCCTCGCCTAAGGCCAAGCGCGTCGAGTTTCGTCCGCCCGATCCCGCCTGCAACCCCTACCTCGCCTTCTCCGCCATGCTCATGGCCGGCCTCGATGGCGTGGAAAACAAGATTCCCGCGGGCGAGCCCCTCGATCGCGACATCTACGACCTGTCGCCGGAAGAATTGAAGAACGTGCCCTCGCTGCCCGGCTCGCTCGAGGATGCCCTCGATGCGCTCGAGGAAGATCATCAGTTCTTGCTCAAGGGCGAAGTCTTCACCGAGGACTTGATTCGCACTTGGATCGACTACAAGCGGGAAAAAGAGGTTAACGCCATCCGCCTGCGCCCGCATCCGTACGAGTTCCAGCTCTACTACGACATTTAGGCCGCGCGCCATGGGGCGGCAAGGCGGGCGCCTGCGCGGCCTCTGCCGTCCGCCGCCAGCCGCCCTTTGCGCTCCTCTTCTCGGCCTACAATGCTTGCATGGCGGTAGTTTGGAGCGGCTTCCTCAGCTTCGGCCTGGTCACCATTCCGGTGCGGCTTTTCTCGGGTGCGCGCGGCGAGCGGGTGGGCTTTCATCTCCTGCACGCTTCTGATCACGTCCGCCTCAAACAGCAAATGATCTGCCCGCGGGAAGAGCGGCCGGTAGGCCGCGATGAGATTGTTCGCGGCTACGAATACGCGAAAGGCGAGTACGTCGTCGTTAGCGAGGAGGAAATCAAGAAAGCCGCGCCGCATACGCAAAAGGAGATGGAAATCATCGAGTTTTGCCAGGCCGGCGAAATTGACCCGCTCTGGTTCGATGCCTCTTACTATCTCTTGCCCGAGGCCGCGGGCAGGCGTCCTTATCGCCTGCTGGAAGCCGCCATGCAGGCCTCCGGCTACGTGGCCATCGCCAAGATCACGATGCACAACCGCGAATACCATGCCGTGTTGCGGCCCTCGCGGCTGGCCGGCGTTCCCGATGGCGAGCGCCGGGAAGGCTTGCTGCTGCACACGATGTTCTACGCCGACGAGATTCGCGTGGCCGAGGGCTTCGGCGAAACCGCCGCCCAGGCGCCCGCAAAGGCCGAGTTGGATCTGGCGCGGCAGTTGATCAACGGCTTGGCCCAGCCCTTCCAGCCCGAGCGCTTCCACGACGCCTATCGCCAAAATCTCGAACAGGTGATCGCGGCCAAGCTCGAAGGCCGGTCCGTCGAAGCGGCCGAGAAGCCCCGCCGCCTCGCCCCGGTCGTGGACATCATGGAATCGCTCAAGCGCAGCTTGGAGCAGACCCGCGCTAAACGCGCCGGCGCCGAACCGGCCGCCGAACGCGCCGCCGCCCAGCCCGCGCCGGCCGCCGGCCGCCGCAAGCCTCCCGCGCGCGCCGCCGGCGCGCAGACCCGCGCTTCCAAAGCTCGCCGCCGCACCCCCGCTGCCTGAAGCGGCGTGCGGGGATCGCGGCCCGTTTCAGGGCTTCCAATGGCGATCCCGGATGCGCGCCCCAGCCAGCGCTTCGGCTGGCACCGGCTTGCCTCTCTTGGCGAAGACAGCCTCCAGGGCGTGGCTTGGGCTCATCTCCGTGTAGCCGGCAGGCACTTGAACATGGACCGATCCGGCTCGCCGATAGTCAGCGACAGCGGCGTTTCAGACGTGGTTGCGACAAAGGTCCCGTCGGGTTGCGCCTCCTCGATTGTGTAGGCCACCCTGACGCAGCCGAGGGAGGGCACTAGCCAAGAGGTGATCCTTTGGCTCAACCCCGGGTAGTCCCTCCGCACAATCTCCGCAGGGCGACCGAATACGCTGTCGTAACCAACGATCTTGCCTGGCCAGCATTTACAATGCACCGCGAGAATACTCCCCATCGCTCCCGCAGCCTTTGGGCGAAGAAGGAGCGATCCTGAGGCGTAAGCGCCCACGTCGTTTTCGCTCTTATGTAGTCAAAGATCGTCAGGACGTCTCCGTCTGGAAACCGGATCGTCCGCGCTACGTTATCTTCCGGGCCTGCGGCCGGGCCGCTTCTTCTTACTTCGGTGCCGTCGCTCCGCCGGGCTAGGGTGTCGAGGTAATAGACGTGCCCGGGTGGTGATGCGATCTCCATGCGCAGCGTGAACGGCACCGGCCCCGCCGCTTCCACCCGCCATTTGAAATAACGTCCCGCCGAGAAATAAGTCGCGCCTAGCGCTGGATCCACACTGCGGCCCACATTGCTTTGGCACGCGTCGTCCGGGTCATTGAACACCTCCGGCATCGCTCGGGCAGCTCCCCTGGCACCACTGCAGATTGTCGCAACCGTAATCGACGCAGGTCTCACCGCCGTTTTCGTGGCAGTTGCTGTAAGACCCCGGATTACACAGAAGATCCACGCAAGAGAGCGTACCGCTACGAACAGGAGACGTCGTATCCGATCCCCGGGATATTGTCGCAGGCTCGCGCATGCTGCACGGCCGCAACAAGCAGAAGGCTGGCGGCACCGAGGATTGGCAGCGCGAGCTTTCGCCTTGCGCGCACAATTGACAGGCCGACTTTTAACATAAAGTGCGAGCGTCCTTTCCGCTTGGACGACCATAGAACAAGAAAGAGGCTAAGGCAACCTTCTTTCTGGGGTGGGAAAAACCTTCATCCGCCACGCTCGCAAGCGACCGGCGAGAACCACGTGGCGGCCCCGGCGCTAACGGGCCGGCGGATCTACCTGGTGAATTCCCGGTCGCCGGCTCCAGCCCTCGGTCCTGATCCTGACCCCGGCTCCCATCGGGGCCCCTAGCCCCAGCGTTCTTCCGGCGCCAGCTCTGGCGGCGCCGCGGCGCCCGCCACGCGCGCGATGATGGCGTGCAATTGCCGCACGCCTTCGGTCAGTGCCGCCGGACCCGGCTGCAAGATGTAGGTGGAGTTGATCTCATAGATATGGCCGTGCGCGACGGCTTCCAGTTCGCTCCAGCCCGCGCGTCCCCGGATGAGATCCTTATGCACCTTGCGCCCGCACCACGATGCGACGATCGCCTGCGGCCGCCGCGCCGCCACTTCCTCGGCGGTGACCACCCGAGCTTTCGCTGCCGCCTGCTCCGGTCCAGCGGGAAACAGCGGCTCGCCTCCGGCAATCGCGATCAGCTCCTCGACCCACTGGATGCCGGCGATGAGCGGATCGGGCCATTCCTCGAAGAACACGCGGGGCCGAAACGGAAGGCGAGCGGCGGAGGCGGCGATCGCCGCCAGATGCGCCCGCAACTCCGCGATCAGCTCCAGCCCGCGCGCCTCGCGCCCAACCAAGCGCGCCAGGGTCAGCAGCATGGCGAAGATCTCTTCCACGCTGCGCTGGTTGAAGACGACGACGTTATAGCCGCGCCGCGCCAACTCCGCCGCGATGTCCGCCTGCAAGTCGGAGAAGGCCAGCACCAGATCCGGCGCGAGCGCGGCGATGCGCTCGTAATTGGCGCTGAGATAGGCGGAAACTTTGGGCTTTTCCCGCCGCGCCTGTGGCGGCCGGCGCGTGAAGCCGGAGATGCCGGCGATGCGCTCTTGCTCGCCGAGCAGGTAGAGCGCCTCGGTCGTCTCTTCCGTCAGACAGACGATGCGCCGCGGATAGTCCACCCTTCACGCTACGGCGCGGCCAGCGTGAAAAGCAACGTCTGCGTGTACGCGCCCGGAACGTAGTTCCAGGAATCCTGAAAACTGAAATTGCAGGTGACGAGCGCCTCGAACGGCGACGCCTGCCCTTCGACTCCCTGTGCCGCGATTACTGCGGTGGTCGCAAGCGGCGTGCTGCCGCCCTGCGCGCTGATGGTGCCGTCGCCGCTCAGCACCGAACCGCTTGCCGACCAGGCGACGGCGCTGACGGGAATCGTTGCGCCGCCGGCAACGAGATCCGGACCCTGCGCGCTGATTTGCAGCGTCCAGGTCGCCCGGCGCCGGCCGTTGGTGATCGTGACGTAGGCCTGCACCGGGGTCGTCGCGGGAACCGTGGGCTGGAGTGCGGGGTTGGAAGCGTTGAACAGGAGGGCGGTCGGCGTCAGCACCAGCGTCGCCTGGCTGCGCGGCCTCGCTTGCGCGAGTAGCGCCGCGCGGCTCGTCAGCGCCGTCCCGTTGGGCGCGGTCGGCCGCACCGGCCGCTGCGCCACCGCGAGCAGGGGCGCCAGCAAGAGCAGCGGGATGGACGCGATCCTCACTGGCCGTAGCATAGCTCCCGATCCTCGGCTAAAGCAGCGGTCCCGATGGACAGGCGCCGCTCCTGGCCGACCGAACAGGCTCAGTGATCCGAGATCCGCGGCTCACGGCCTGAGTTCGCGTGCGCGGCGAATCAGCTCCGTCGTGGACCACCCCGGCTCGAGCGTCAGGCGCACCACTTGGCCGCCTGCGGCCTCGACCTCCTCGCGTCCGACGATCTCGTTCTCGCCCCAATCCTCGCCTTTCACGAGCACGTCAGGCAGGATCGCGGCAATCAGCGCGCGCGGCGTAGGCGTATCGAAGAACGTGACGTAGTCCACGAACCCGAGCGCATCGAGCACTTCCGCGCGCTCGGCGGCGGGGATGACCGGACGCTCCGGCCCCTTGCCGGCGCGCACGCTGGCATCGCTATTGATGGCGACCATCAGGCAATCGCCGAGCGAGCGCGCCTGTTCGAGCAAACGCAGATGGCCAGGATGCAGCAAATCGAAGCAGCCGTTGGCGAAGACCAGCGCCCGCCGCTCCCGCCGCAGCCGCGCCCGCTCCGCCGCGAACTCCGCTGCGTTGGCGACGATCATCGCTTGACCCTCAAGGCAGCCGCCGCCCAGGCTTCAGCCCCGGTCGCCGCCACGGGCGTTTAGCGGCCGCATCGGCCTCCGCCGATTTCAGCCCGATCCCCGATCCGCAGCCGCCTACGTCCCTTCCTGCCACGATGCCAGATACTGCTCCTGCTCCGGTGTCAACTTATCGATCTTGATGCCGAGCGATTCGAGTTTGAGCCGCGCGACGCGCCGGTCGAGATCGGCGGGGACAGGAAAGACGGACTTTTCGAGCTTGCCCTGGTTCTTGACCAAGTAATCGAGCGAGAGCGCCTGGTTGGCGAACGACATATCCATCACTGACGCCGGATGGCCTTCGGCGGCGGCGAGGTTGATCAGCCGGCCCTCGCCGAGCAGGAAGATCTTGCGGCCGTCGCGCAGCGCGTACTCTTCGACGAAGGGCCGCACGGTGCGCTTGCCGCTGGCCAGCTTCTCCAGCGCCTCGATGTCGATCTCGACGTTGAAGTGACCGCTGTTGGAAACGATGGCGCCGTCGCGCATCTTCTCGAAGTGCTCGCGCGCGATGACGTTCTTGTTGCCGGTGACGGTGACGAAGACGTGGCCGATGGTGGCGGCTTCGGCCATGGTCATGACGCGGAAGCCATCCATCAGCGCCTCGATCGCCTTGGTCGGATCCACCTCCGTGACGATCACGTTCGCGCCCAGCCCGCGCGCGCGGCTGGCCACCCCGCGCCCGCACCAGCCGTAGCCAGCCACGACCACGTTCAAGCCGGCGAGCAGCACGTTGGTCGAGCGGATGATGCCGTCCAGCGTGCTCTGGCCCGTGCCATAGCGGTTGTCGAAGAGGTGCTTGGTGTCAGCATCGTTGATGGCGATGATCGGGTAGCGCAGCACGCCCTGTTTGGCCATGGCCCGCAGCCGGATCACGCCGGTGGTGGTCTCTTCCGTGCCGCCGAGGATCCCGTCGGCGACTTCCTGCCGCTTGCTCAGCGCTTCAGTGACTAGGTCGGCGCCGTCATCCATGGTGATGTGCGGACGGGTATCGAGAGCGGCGTTGAGATGCCGGTAATAGGTGGCGTGGTCTTCGCCTTTGATGGCGTAGGTGGCGATGCCGTACTCGAAGACCAGCGCCGCCGCCACGTCGTCCTGCGTGCTCAGCGGATTCGAGGCGCAGAGCGCGATCGAGGCGCCGCCATCGCGCAGGGCGATCATCAAGTTGGCCGTCTCGGTGGTGACGTGCAGGCAGGCGGCGATGCGCACGTCCTTGAGCGGCTGCGCCTTGATGAACTCCTTGCGGATCAGTTGCAGCACCGGCATGGACTGATTCGCCCACTCGATGCGGCGCTTCCCCAGTTCGGCCAGAGCGGCGTCCTTGACGTCGCCCACTCTTTCCTTAACGGCAGTGCTCATAGTCGGTCCTAGGCTTGCTGCGCCCGCTCGGCCGGCGCGGCGGCGCCGCGCGCGGCGGCGATCAATTCCACGGCCGCCTCGTTGCGGCCCAAAACGCTGATTTGCACCCCGGCCACGCCGTGCTCGCGGCGTTCGCGCAGGGCGGCGATCATCTCCTTGGCGATGGCCAGGCCTTCTCGCTTGGCCGCATCCCCGGCGCTGGCCGCGCGCATCCGCTCGCGAAGGGCGGCGGGCACGGCGACGCGCAACTCGTTCTCCATGAACTCCGCCTGCCGCAGGCTGGCCAGTGGCCACACCCCGGCGATCACGGGTACGCGATAACGGGCGATGGCTTCCAGCATGCGGTCGAGTAGAGCCAGGTCGAAAACCGGCTGGGTGACGATGAAGTCGGCGCCGGCCTCGATCTTCCATTCTAAGCGAGCCAGCTCCTCCGCGGCGTTCGGCGCGCCGGGATTGGCGCCGACCCCGATCACGAATCCCGTCTGGCTGCCCACCGCATTGCCGCCCAAATCCAGCCCCTGATTCAGGTTGTGCACCAAATTCGTCAGCCCGATGGCATCCACGTCGAAAACCGCGGTGGCATCGGGATAATTGCCGAGTTTCGGCGGATCGCCGGTGATCAGGATGACGTTGCGCAGTCCCAGCGCGGCGGCGCCGAGCAAATCCGACTGCATGCTGATGACGTTGCGGTCGCGGCAGCAATAGTGCAGCACCGTCTCCACGCCCACCTTCGCCTGCATCATCACCGCCAGCGCTTGGTTGCTCATGCGCGCACTGGCGCGCGGCCCATCGGGAATGTTGATCGCGTCCACGCCCTGCCGGTGCAGCAGGGCGGCGCTGGACAGCTCCTTGCTGGGATCGCTCCCGCGCGGCGGCAAAATCTCGACCAAGGCGATGAACTCGCGCGCAGCCAGCTTTTGCCCCAGCGCCGAGCGCTCCGCCAGCGGCAGCGACGGCCGCGCCACGGTGTCGGCGGCGGGCGCCGCCGCCACCTGCACCCGCCGCTTGCCCGGCGCCGTCGAGCGCACGTAGTTGCGAATCCACTTGATGTGTTCCGGCGTCGTGCCGCAGCAGCCGCCCACCAGCTTGGCGCCGGCGGCGATGAACTGCCGCGCGTAATCGGCCATGTACTCCGGCGACACTAAATAAAGGTTGCGGCCGTCCACGTTGCGCGGCTTGCCGGCGTTGGGCTGCGCCGCCAGCGGCAGCCGCGTCGCCCGCCCCATCGCCTCCAGCGCTTCCAGCATCGTCACCGGACCGACCGAGCAGTTCAGTCCCACGACGTCCGCGCCCCAAGCCTCCAGCCGGCGGGCGATCTCGGCGGGCGCGGTGCCGTCGAGCGCGCGTCCGTCGTCGTCAATGGTCATCTGCGCCACGATCGGCTGCGTCGTCACCTCGCGCGCCGCCGCCAGCGCCTCGCGCAGCTCGTGCGCGTCGCCGAAGGTCTCGAAGAGCAGCAGATCCACGCCGGCCTCGACCAGCGCCTCGATCTGCTCGCGAAAACACGCCCGCGCCTCCGCGAACGATACTTTGCCCAGCGGCTCGACCCGCACTCCCAGCGGCCCGATGGCGCCGGCGATAAAGGCGTCGGGTGCGGCCTCCCGCGCCACCTTCACCCCGGCGCGGTTGAACTCGGCGACGCGGCCGGTAAAGCCATAAGGCTCCAGCCGCATGCGGTTGGCGCCGAAGGTGTTGGTCTCGATCACCTCCGCGCCCGCCTGCGCGTAGCTGCGGTGAATCTCCGCCACCAGCGCCGGCTGCGAGACGTTCAGCTCGTCGAAACAGCGGTTGATGAAAATGCCGCGGGCATAGAGCTGCGTTCCCATCGCGCCGTCGGCGACCAGCACGCGCTCGGCGATTTCCCGCCGAAAATCCCGCATCCTTGTAAGTATAGTGGACGGTCGACGGCTGACGATTAGCGGCTCGCCGCCGGCGCTGACCGGTCGTCTGGCTCGCTGTTTCCGGCGCCAACGTCTGCCTCGCGCGGCCGCAGCAGCGGAAACAGAATCACATCCCGTATTGACGCCGAATCCGTGAGCAGCATCGCCAGCCGGTCAATGCCGATGCCCTCGCCCGCGGTCGGCGGCATGCCGTATTCGAGCGCGCGCACGTAATCTTCGTCCATCGCGTGCGCCTCCGCGTCGCCGCCCTCGCGCCGCTCGAGCTGCAGCGCGAAGCGCCGCCGCTGCTCCTCGGGATCGTTTAGCTCGCTGTAGCCGTTGGCGATCTCCATGCCGGCGGCGTAGATCTCGAAGCGCTCGACCCAGTCGGGCTCGTCGGGCTTGGCCTTGGCCAGCGGCGAGACCGCCAGCGGAAAATCATGGATGATCGTCGGCTGCCGCAGCTCCGGCTCGGCGATCGCCTCGAAGAGCGCGGTCAGGATCACGCCCGGCTCGGCCACCGGCGGAATCTCCACCGGCGGGTAGCGGCTCTCGGGCGCTTCGCGCGCGACGCGGTTGTAGCGCGCCGCCAGCCGCGCCTCCGCCCGCGGATCGCGCAGCTCCTCTTCGCTCGGCGCCGGCCCGGCTTCCCCCGGCCAAAATTCGCGCACCGCCGCGCGCAGGCCCAGCCGCCGGCAGCGCCCGAAGTCGATCGTCTCGCCGCCATAAGCGACCGCGCGCGCGCCCGTCACCTGTTCGGCCGCCTCGGCCAGCAGCCGCTCGCTCCAATCCATCAAGACGCGGTAGTCGCTGTAGGCCTCGTAGAACTCCAGCATGGTGAACTCGGGGTTGTGCTGCGTCGAGATGCCTTCATTGCGGAAGTTGCGGTTGATCTCGAAGACGCGCTCCAGCCCGCCGACCACCAGCCGCTTGAGGAACAGCTCGGGCGCGATGCGCAGGTAAAGCGGCAGGTCGAGGGCGTGGTGGTGGGTGGTGAACGGACGCGCCGCCGCTCCCCCCGCCAGCGTTTGCATCATCGGCGTTTCGACCTCGATGTAGCCGCGCGCCAGAAACGCCGCGCGCAGCGCCTCGATCAGCCGCGCGCGCCGCAGAAACACCTCGCGCGCTCCGGGATTGACGAGCAAGTCGAGATAGCGCTGGCGGTAGCGCCGCTCGACGTCTTGCAATCCGTGCCACTTTTCCGGCAGGGGCCGCAGGTCCTTGGCGAGAAACTCCAGCGTCTCGGCGTGGACCGTAAGCTCGCCGGTGCGCGTGCGGAACAGATATCCCGCGACGCCGATGAAGTCGCCGAGATCGAGAAGCTTCCAGAGCGCGAAGTCGCGCGCCGGCACGGCGTCTTGCCGCACGTAGATCTGCAGCCGCGCCCCTTGCTGCGCTAGGTGCGCGAAGCCGGCCTTGCCGTGGGCGCGCAGCGCCACCAACCGGCCGCAGACGCGCACCGGCGTGCGCTCGGCCTCGAGCTCCTCCGCCGTGCGCCCGCCGTAGGCGGCCGCCAGCGCCGCCAGCTCGTGGCTGTAATCGTAGCGGTGCGGATAAAGCGCGTAGCCCAGTCCCGCGATCTCCGCCAGCTTCGCCCGCCGCTGCTCCCGGATCGTCTCCTCAACCGTCACCCCGCCAGTATAGAGTCGCGCCGGCCACCCGCGAGATCCGCCCGTCCAACCCGCGCGACGGCTGCGGACCGGCCCTCGCGCGCTCGCCTTTTTCGGTCGCCCGAACCGGCCCTCCGTTCAGGTGCCGGCCCAGGAACGGCATCACCCTCCCGTCCCGTCTCGTTTTATCGCATCATGATGTTTCCCCCGATAACTCGGGAGACTTAGGATGACCATCACCGTGCCGGCTCTCCTCCCAGTGGATCCTAAATCGCCAACGTCCTGCTCTTGCGTACGGTTGCTTCGCACGAAATAGCTCAGCGAACCTGTGTAATGCAATGATCTATTCTTATTCCAAGCGCATACCGCGATGTAAGCCCCTCAACGCCGCTTCATTCCATCGCGACGGGCTGACCGAGAAGGCGATAGAGGACCTTCTGGCATCGAATCCCGGCCTCCTCTTCTCGAATCCGGAGGACGTACTTCTGGTCGGTCGCCAGCGACATGGGTCGCGGCTTCCGGACCTGCTTTTCCTCGACGGCGCACGAAACCTCTACGTCGTCGAGATCAAGCGCGACTCGGCCGATCGCACATGCGTTGCGCAGGTCCAGGAGTACGGCGCCCGACTTGGCGATTGGACGAGAGAGGACTTCGAGAACCTTTGGAAAGGCCTACACCGGAAAACGCCACTTGCCAAAGGCTTGCGGGACCACCTCGGGTTCGGCCTGACTGAGCCGATAGCGAGGAATGTGAAGCTCGTCATCGTCGCCCAGAGCCCCGGTCCAGGTATCGCCGACCTAATCGATTGGCTGCACGAGAATGGCCTGTCCATACACTTCGTCCCATTCGCGCTATACCGCCTCGGCGAACGCCGGTTCTTCGAGATGACCCCCATTCGCGCCAGCCGCGCGGCTCGCGCAGCCTCGAGTAACTGGTATCTAAACACCAATGAGACCTTTCGGCAAGGCTCATCCCAAGACATGTTCCACCAAGGCATCGCGGCACTTGCCGGCTTCGGCCCGAAAGACGGCCGAAAAATGCTGGCCGAACCAGGACCCGGCGCCCGGGTGTTCGCGTATGCGAACGGGCACGGCTACGTTGGCGTCGGCCGCTTCCGCGATGGCGAAGCCCGCACTCCCCGCCGGCCCCTCTGGCCAGAACTTAGCTACGAATATCACCGCGAGGTGGATTGGTACATTCAATTGGGCTCACTCAAGCAAGCCGTCGCCGCCTCGACCGTGCGCAGGCTCGGATTCAAGTGCCCGGCGCGCGGCCGCACCCTGATGCAAATCCGCGACGCCGAAGCGGCCGACCACATTGAGAACCAGCTTAAACGGCGCCAGCGAAGGGAAGCCTGAGCCTGCGAGCGACCACAGGCGTCCCAAACGACAAATCGGCCGGCAAGGTCCCCTGTTCACCCGACGGATACGCCGGCAAGCGGACCAAACGACCTACACCGCCCGCAGCTCTACGCACAGCCGCCCCGCTCCTGCCGGCCGCGGGATTCAGCGTTGCCCGGCGGCCAGCGAGGCGCAGGCCCGGGTTCTGTCCCATGCCATGCACAGACGCGTGGGTTCAAGAGTGATCGTGAAGGGCGCAGTCGTGGAAGAGGACGGCGCGACGGGCGGAAAGGTAGTGGGCCTCGGTGGCGTGTTTGACGTTCTGGAGCAGGCGGTAAGTGGCGCTCATGGCGCCGACGGGCGGGGGCGGGAGCTCGGGCTCGGCGAAGGAATCGGTTTCGGGGTCGGTGTCGTCTTCTTCGTCGGTGGCGGGGGCGTTGGGAGGATGGGTGAGGTAATGGTTGAAGGCGGCGAGGCCGTTGGGATGGAAGCTGAATTTCAGCATGGCCATGGCCATTTTTTGGTCGCCGTTGACGGAGGCGTTGGAGGCGGTGATGGCGAGCAGGGCGGCGTTCATGAAGAGGTGATTGGCG
>Ga0209062_1000821_pt1 | contig 72583 bp, 62 predicted proteins | sample Coa_R2_2_FD_187158 | JGI IMG/M metagenome (GOLD analysis project Ga0209062, IMG submission 187158) | Surface soil microbial communities from Centralia Pennsylvania, which are recovering from an underground coalmine fire - Coalmine... | ecosystem: Environmental > Terrestrial > Soil > Unclassified... | reverse complement strand
CGCTTACGCAGATCATTGGAAATTGGTCGGACCATCGATGCTGGCCTCCAGCCCAGCCAGCATCTTGAATCATATTCGCCCGAAATCGGGAATCCCTCCCGATTCAATTAAGTTGTGAACCGCTCTAATGCGCCGCGCCGATCGCGCTCAGCACCGCTTCACTCGGCCAGCAATCGACCTTCAACCCGGCCGACTTCTGAAACGCCCCGAGCGCGGCACGCGTCTGCATGCCGGCCTTGCCGTCGATCTTGTCCTTGTAGAGCCCGATCCGGGTCAGGCCGCGCTGCATGGCCTCGACGTCCTTGGTGCGGAGTTGCTTCGAAGCGGACCAGGGCGCGGCGAACGGCAGCGGGCTCGTCATTCGGTCGGCGAGGTGGCCGACATAGAGCACATAAAGATCGGAGAAATTGTATTCCTTGATCACGAAGTAGTTCTTGGTGGCCAGGAAGGCCGGCCCGTAGATCCCCTCGGGCTGCAGCAGCGATGCGTCCTGCGCCTGCTCGGCCGCGCTGAGCTTCTGGCCGCGCACGGGGACAAAGCCTGCACGCAGCCAGTCGCGGATCGGTTTTGTCACCTCCGGCACGCCCTGGGTGCAGTCGACGTTGGCCGGCGCGTTCACTTCATAGGCCCAGCGCAGGCCGCTCTGCCAGCCCTTGTCGACGAGCTGCTTGGCGGCGGAAGCGAGCGCATCCGGCACCGAGTGCCAGATGTCGATGCGGCCGTCGCCGTCGAGATCGACGCCGTGCTGGTAATATTCCGACGGCAGGAACTGCGTGAGCCCGGTGGCGCCGGCCCAGGAGGCGCGCATGTCCTTGCGGCTGACCACGCCCTCTCCAATGATCTTCAGCGCCAGGATCAACTCGTTGCGGTAGGTGTCCTTGCGGCGGCCGACATAGGCCTGCGTCGCCAGCACGCGCACCTCGTCATAGGGCAGCGTGTAGCGGCCGAAATCGGTCTCGCGGCCCCAGATCGCGAGCACCACGGTCGCGGGCACACCGAACCGGGATTCGATCACATCGAGCGAGGCACGATACTGCTGCAGCAGCTTTTGGCCGTGCTCCGCCAGTCGCGCGATCGCCGCTTCGTTGATGTAGTCCGCCGGCACCTGCACGAATTCGGCCTGTGCGGGCGCACCGGTCGCGGGCCGCCCCGGCAGGATCAGGTCGGGCAGCTTGTAGTCGGGCTCGAGCCCGCGCGTCTCGCGCTCGAACGTCGCGCGCGACACGCCGGCGGCTTCCGCCTCCGGCCAGAGCGAGGCGATGAATTGGGTGAAGGCGGCGTCCGCAGCGCGCGCGGGCGGCGATCCGGACACCGATGCGATCACCGCCGCGATGAGCGCCACGCGCCGCATGGAAGCCGCTACCTCGTCAGCTTCTTGTATTTCAGTCGGTGCGGAATGATCGAGTCCTGGCCCAACCGCCGCATCTTGTCCTTCTCGTAATCCTGGAAGTTGCCCTCGAACCATTCGACATGGCTGTCGCCTTCGAAGGCCAGGATATGGGTGGCGATGCGGTCGAGGAACCAGCGGTCGTGGCTGATGATCACGGCGCAGCCGGCGAAATCCTCCAGCGCCTCTTCCAGCGCGCGCAGTGTGTCGACGTCGAGGTCGTTGGTCGGCTCGTCGAGCAGCAGCACATTGGCGCCGGACTTGAGCATCTTGGCGAGATGCACGCGGTTGCGCTCACCGCCCGAGAGCGAGCCGACCTTCTTCTGCTGGTCGGCGCCCTTGAAGTTGAAGGACGAGCAATAGCCGCGCGAATTGACCTCGCGCTTGCCGAGCAGGATCAGCTCGTTGCCGCCGGAAATCTCCTCCCACACCGTCTTTGAGCCGTCGAGCGCGTCGCGCGACTGGTCGACATAGCCGAGGTGCACGGACTCGCCGATCGTGATCGTGCCCTTGTCCGGCTTCTCCTGCCCGGTGATCATGCGGAACAGCGTGGTCTTGCCGGCGCCGTTCGGACCGATCACGCCGACAATGCCGCCCGGCGGCAGCTTGAAGGTAAGGTCTTCGATCAACTCGCGATCGCCGAAGCCTTTGCTGAGGTGCTCGAAATCGATCACGTTCTGACCGAGCCGCTCGGCGACGGGAATGATGATCTGCGCGGTCTGGCTCTGCTTCTCGCTCGCCTGCTTGAGCAGTTCCTCATAGCGCTGGTAACGCGCCTTGGACTTGGCCTGGCGCGCGCGCGGGGAAGCCGCAATCCACTCCTGCTCGCGGGCAAGCGTGCGCTCGCGTGCAGCCTCCTCGCGGCCTTCCTGCGCCAGCCGCTTCTGCTTCTGCACCAGCCAGGAGGAGTAGTTGCCCTCGTAGGGAATGCCCTTGCCGCGGTCGAGCTCGAGGATCCAGCCCGTGACGTTGTCGAGGAAGTAGCGATCGTGGGTGACGATCAGGATCGCGCCGGGATATTGGCGCAGATGGCCTTCGAGCCAGTTCACCGACTCGGCGTCGAGATGGTTGGTCGGTTCGTCCAGCAGCAGCAGTTCCGGCTGGTCGAGCAGCAGGCGGCAGAGCGCGACGCGGCGGCGCTCGCCGCCGGAGAGCTTGGTCACATCGGCATCGTCGGGCGGGCAGCGCAGCGCGTCCATCGCCTGGTCGACCTTGCTGTCGAGATCCCACAGGCCAGCGGCCTCGATCTCGTCCTGCAGCTTGGTCATCTCGTCGGCGGTTTCCTCGGAGTAGTTCACCGCGAGCTCGTTGTAGCGGTCGAGGATCGCCTTCTGCTTGGCGACGCCCAGCATGACATTCTCGCGCACGGTGAGCTTGGCATCGAGCTGCGGTTCCTGCTCGAGATAGCCGACCCGGGCGCCCTCGGCGACCCAGGCTTCGCCGGTATATTCCTTGTCGATCCCGGCCATGATCTTGAGCAGGGTCGATTTGCCGGCGCCGTTGACGCCGAGCACGCCGATCTTGGCTTCCGGATAGAACGACAGATGGATGTTATCGAGCACCTTGCGGTTGCCCGGATAGGTCTTGGACAGACCCTGCATGAAGTAGACGAACTGGCGCGCCATCGCGTTGCCTTTACGGAAACCCTGAGAATTGTCGGAAATTTGCTGCGGCTGATGTAGCCGCGGGACCGGCAAAGGGCAACCGTAGCGACACCGTTTTCCCTTCCTTCACCACGGATGAATACGGGGCCGATACCATGTCTGCGGCGAATCACTGCATTTGAAACTACATTTTAATAAATCGGGCCAAAGCTGGTTTGCGGCGCGGGAAATCCCTGCGTCTAACGCGGCAAGAGCCGTGAATCAGAACAGCGAGCCTGCGTCATGGCAACCATCACCTCCACCGGCCTTTCGCCAGCGGAAGGCAGCAACGGGCATTCCGGTGCCCTCGCCGGCCTCAAGGGCTTCTGGCGCGAATTCGTCAGCAAGGCCTTCCACCCCTATCGGCCGGAACTGCATTACATGCGCGGCCCCGGGCCCGCCTGGCGCGCCAAATATGGCGAGGCCGCCGCGTTCCGCCTGAAGCCCCGCGACCTCTGAGCTCGGTAGCGACTTTCAGCGCTTTTTGAAGCAGCCGACCGCTTGCGCGCCGGCCGCCGGCGCGCAACCATGGCGTCCCTCCCCGACGGCCGTTCCGCCGTCACCCTCGCCATGGACGGACCCTCGCGATGACGCGGCTGCGCTGTGCAATTCTCGACGATTATTTCAACATCGCCCTCGATGTCGCGGACTGGGGCAAAATCGCCGACCGCGTCGACGTCACGGTCTTCAACCATCATTTTCCGACCGCCGAGGCGGCCGCGTCCGCGCTGAAGGATGTCGAGATCGTCTGCGCCATGCGCGAGCGGACGCCGTTTCCCCGCGCGCTGATTGCCGAGTTGCCCAAGCTGAAGCTCCTGCTCACCTCCGGCATGCGCAACGCCGCCATCGACATGGAGGCCGCCAAGGAGCGCGGCGTCGTGGTCTGCGGCACCCAATGGAGCCAGGACCCGACCGCAGCGCTGACCATGGGCCTGATCCTGGAACTGACCCGCGGCATCGGGCGCCAGAACGCGCAGATGCATGGCGGCGAGCTCTGGCAGACCTTTCCCGGCATCGAGATCGAGGGGCGGACGCTGGGTGTTGTGGGCCTCGGCAAGCTCGGCAGCAAGGTCGCCGGCATCGCCAAGGCCTTTGGCATGAAGGTGATCGCCTGGAGCCCGAACCTCACGCCGGAACGGGCCAAGGAGGTCGGCGTCGGCTATGCCAGCAAGGAGGTGCTGTTCTCGACTGCCGACGTCATCAGCATCCATGTGGTCCTGAGCCAGCGCTCGCGTGGCCTGGTGAGCCGTGACGATCTCGCCCGCATGAAGCCGACCGCCTATCTCGTCAACACCTCGCGCGGGCCGATCGTCGACGAGCAGGCGCTGCTCGAGACGCTGCAGCAGAGGCGCATTGCCGGCGCCGGCGTGGATGTGTTCTCGGTCGAGCCGCTGCCGCTGGACCATCCCTTCCGCAAGCTCGACAACATGGTGATCACGCCGCATCTCGGCTACGTCTCGACCGACGCGCTGCGCGCCCATTACGGCCAGATGGTCGATGCCATCGACGCCTGGTTCAGGGGCGAGCCGCCGCGGCGGCTGGCGTGAGCGGACGGCTGGAGCAGGCGGACGTCCGTACATGAAAAAGGCGACTGCCATGGCAGCCGCCTTTTGATTTGGCTTGAGCTCGCGAACTGCGGCTAGCGCACGGTGACCGCGGCGGGCAGCGGCGGCACCACGGTCGGCTGCGTGCCGGGGACCGGGCCGCCCGACATCTGGGGCGGCGGGATCTGGCCGGGCACCGGCTGGGCCGAGGCGGTCGCAGTGGCCGCGGGTGGGTTGCCCGGCAGCACGACCACCCGGGTGCCGACCTTGACGCGGTCGAACAGGTCGGAGACGTCCTCATTGAGCATGCCGATGCAGCCCGAGGAGACGAATTTGCCGATGGTCGACGGCTGGTTGGTGCCGTGGATGCGGTAGACGGTACTGCCGAGATACATCGCGCGTGCGCCGAGCGGATTGCCCGGGCCGCCGGCCATGAAACGCGGCAGATAGGGCTGGCGGTCGATCATCTCGCTCGGCGGATACCAGTCCGGCCATTCCTTCTTGCGGGAGATCTTCTGCACGCCGGTCCAGGTAAACCCGTCGCGGCCGACGCGGACGCCGTAGCGGATCGCCTTGCCGCCACCCAGCACGTAATAGAGGTAGGTGTTCGGGGTATCGACGACGATGGTGCCCGGGGGCTCCTTGGTGGCGAAGTCGACCTCCTGCCGGCGCAGGTTGGGCGGCAACTGTGCGGGGCCAGCTTCAGGCTGCTCCTCTGGTGGAAGAGCCGCGACCGTCATAGGCCGGCCATCCGGACCGGTCGCAGCCGGCGGAACCGCGCCAGGGGCCTGTCCGGCCACGCCTTCGGGCGGCCGCGGAGCATTGGGATCGACATAGGCCTGCTGACCGGGGGCCGGACGGTCGGCATAGATGACCGCCGGCGGGCCGGCCGGACGACCGTAACGGGGATCATCAGGCGACATCACCGGACCGTTCGGCACAGCACCATTGGCATAGGCCGGGGGCGGACCGGCCGGGCGGCCATAACGGGGGTCGTCGGGCGACATCACGGGTCCGGAGGGCATGCTCCGGTCGGAATAGACGGGACGGCCGTAGCGCGGATCGTCCGGCGACATCACCGGCGCCTGACCATAGCCCGGGCCGGGTGGCGGCAGCGCCGCAGTGCCCTGCGCGTCGTCATCGTCAAGCGAATCGAAATTGGGGGCTGAACCCGCCGGATAGGGCTGCGGCACGGGCGAATAGGTCGCGCCGGGCGGCACCGGATAGGCCTGCTGGGCCTGCGCGACCGGGATCACTGCCGCGCCCGCCGCCACGGCGGCACAGATCGTCAGAATGCGTTTGATCATCATCGCTCTTGTATAGACCCCAAGCCTTGTAGAGACCTTAAGTCGCCATCGCACGGTGAAGGGTTTGGATGACGGAAGATAGCGGCGCATTCAAGACAATTCCGCGATAGCGGCCCCCATTCAGGCAAAATGTGACGTTATTTCAACGGCGTTGCCGGGAAGCCGCAGGCAGAGAAAAATGCTTCTCTGAAGCATTCCGGCCGTTCATCGGCCTCGATTTTTCACCAACGGCGCAACAGGCCTTGCGGTATTCTGGACCGAGCCTGATTCGCTTTCCGCCGGCGGCCCTTATGGAAGCGAATGTGGTCAATCCTGTGGTCACCGCGTTCCTGATGGCTCGAGGCCTTCGCAAGGACTTCGCTTGCAAGGCGGAAATCTGTTCCCCATGCTTCCCGGCTTTCGTTTCTTGTTCGCCGCGATCGTCCTGTCCATGTCGGTTCTGGTGTTTGGCCTGGGAGCCGCAGCCGTCCTGCGGGCCGCGCACGAGCAATTTGCGGAAAGCGGATCCTGGCGCCCGGCGCCGGACACCTCGGCGGCGCAGCAGGGCGAGATGTCGCGGCCGGTGCTGGCCGTGCTGCGGGTCGACCAACCGCCGCCGGCGCCGACAGCCGATGCCGCCCCGGTGACCCCGCCCGCGCAACCGGCCGCAGTGGCGCCGTCGCCCGAACCCGACAAGACCGCAGCGCTGGACTCGCCCGCCGCCCCCGTGCCGGACAGCGCCCAACCCGAGACCAAGCCCGCCCCCCCCGAATTGACGAGGACCGAGACCGCGCCCGAGCCGCCGCAGGCGGACGACAAGGAGGCGCAGCCTGCCGCCGTCGCGGCGCTCCCGGCCGCATCTGAGCCGGCGCACCAGGACGCGCCGGCAGCGCAGCCTGCTGCCGCGGCCGATACTCCATCGGCGAGCGATGCGAAGACCACCGCTGTCGAGCCCACCCCTGCTGCGGCGCCGCCAACACTGACTGCAGCGCCAGCCATCTCGCCGCCGCCGCCGGCCAATGCGCCGGCCGCCGTCGCGACCAGCGAAGCGTTTCCGGCCGCACCGGAGCACCCGGGCACGCCGGCTGCGACCGAGCCGGCCGCATCGCGGATCGCGACCCTCGGCGGCCCGCCCGTTGTGATCGAGCAGCCCGCGTCGGAGAAGGCCGTTCGCGGCGCTCCCGATCCGGGCGAGGTGAAGAAGGACCGGGACAAGGAGCGCGCCGAGGAGCGGGCCCGGCGCCGCCGCCTCGCCGCGCGGCGCGCCAGGCTGGCAGCGCAGGCGGCGCAGCGGCAGGCCGTCGATCCGTTCGGGCAGACCAACCAGACCCCGCAATTCATCCAGCCCGCTCAGGCCAACGCGGGTGTGCAGACACGCTGATCGCCGCGAGAGCCCCGGCCCTGATTGAATCGGAACCGGGCTCTCGCTCCTTGTTCTGACGCGTGTTCTTCGCGCGAACCCGCATCCACTTCGCTCGACAACGCGATGGCTCACGCCGGCCCGGTCGCGACCGGCGGTCCATCGAGCTTGCCCCATTCCGACCACGAGCCGTCATAGATGGCGGGATTGCCGATACCGAGCCGGTAGAGCGCGAGCGTCAGCACGGCGGCGGAGACGCCCGAGCCGCAGCTCGTCACGATCGGCGCATCGAGCCTGACGCCAGCGCCCGTGAAGGCGGCGCGCAGATCGGCAAGCGGCTTCATCGTGCCGGTCGCCGCATCGAACAGCTGGTTGTAGGGGACGCTGCGGCTGCCGGGGATGTGCCCCGACCGCAGGCCCTGCCGCGGCTCCGGCACGCGGCCCTCGAAGCGATCGGCCGCCCGCGCGTCGATCACCTGCTCGGCATGAGAGGAGAGATTGGCCACCATCTGCGCCATCGAGCGCACGCGCCCGGCATCGAATGTCGCCTTGAACGTCACAGGCTTCGGCGCCGCCTCGCCGCTCTCGACCTTGCGTCCTTCCGCACGCCACTTCTTCAAGCCGCCGTCGAGCAGGCGGACCTTGTCGTGGCCGTAAGCCAGGAACATCCACCAGGCGCGCGGGCCCGCGACCCAGCCGCCGGCGTCATAGATCACGACGGTGGCGTCGTTGCCGATGCCGAGCGCGCCGACGTCGCGGCCGAACTGTTCGGCGCTCGGAAACATGTGCGGCAGCGGATTGGAATGATCCGACACGGCGTCGACATCGAAGAACACCGCGCCCGGGATATGCGCGGCGAGATAATCGTCCTTCGGCAGCGGCAGCACGCCGGGCATCTTGAACGTGGCGTCGACGATGCGGATGCCGGGATCGTTCAGATGGTCGGCGAGCCAGTCGGTGGTGACGAGGGGATCGGTGGTGGTGGTCATTGCGTTTTAGTCCTTGTTCGTCATTCCGGGACGCGCGCGACAGCGCGCAGACCCGGAATCCAGAGGTTGTGGCGTGAGATTCTCAGGTGGGCAATTGCGCACCATAGCTCGCGCTTCGCGCGCCCGGAATGACGGGCACCTCACCCCTTCTTCTTCGGCTCCCATTTCTCCGTCGGACCGCCGGCATCGCGCCAGGCCGCGAAGCCGCCGGCGATGTGGGCCACCGGCTTCAGGCCCATGTCCTGCGCGGTCTTGGCGGCGAGTGCGGAGCGCAGGCCGCCGGCGCAATGGAAGACGAACTTCTTGTCCTCCTGGAAGATCGGCTTGGCATAGGGGCTTTGCGGATCGATCCAGAACTCCAGCATGCCGCGGGTGCAGGAGAACGCGCCCGGGATCTTGCCGTCGCGCTCGATCTCACGGGGATCGCGGATGTCGACGATCACCACGTCGCCATCGTGGGCGAGCTTGATGGCGTCGGTGGCACTCAAGGTCTCGATCTCGGCATTGGCCTCGTCGATCATGGCCTTGATGCCGCGGTGGATGGTCTGGGGCATCGCTCTCCCTCTTCGCTTCTGTTCGTTTGGCACTCCGTCATTCCGGGGCGCTTGCGATAGCAAGCGAACCCGGAATCCCGATCCGCATGTTACAACTTCGAGATTCCGGATCAGCCCGCTCTGCGGGCTGTCCGGAATGACGAGCATTCTCTTCTCCGTCATTCCGGGGTACTCGCGCGAGCGAGTGAACCCGGAATCTCGCGCCGCGCCTGCAATCTCGAGATTCCGGATCGGCCCGCTTTGCGGGCCGTCCGGAATGACGAGCGTGTGGCCGGTGCGTGCGGCCGGTGCACGTGGCTACCGCACCAATTCCTTCATCGCGCCTTCCAGTCCCTCGATGGTGATCGGGAACATGCGGTTGGCAAAGATGCGGCGGATGATGGTGGTGGATTCCGAATAGTCCCAGTGCTTCTGCTGTACCGGATTGAGCCAGACCGCATGCGGATAGGTGCGGATGATGCGGTCGAGCCAGACCGACCCCGCCTCCTCATTGACATGCTCGACCGAGCCGCCGGGCACCATGATCTCGTAAGGCGACATCGAGGCGTCGCCGACGAACACGACCTTGTAGTCGTGCGGGTATTTGTGCAGGACATCCCAGGTCGGCGTGCGGTCGGTGAAACGGCGCCGGTTCTGCTTCCACACGCCCTCATAGAGGCAGTTGTGGAAGTAGAAATATTCCATGTGCTTGAATTCGCTCTTCGCCGCCGAGAACAGCTCTTCGACCTGCTCGACATGGGAATCCATGGAGCCGCCGATGTCGAAGAACACCAGGACCTTCACCGCATTGCGCCGCTCGGGCCGCATATGCACGTCGAGATAGCCGTGGTTGGCGGTTTCCTTGATCGTGGTGTCGAGATCGAGCTCGTCGGGCGCGCCGGTGCGGGCGAATTTGCGCAAGCGGCGCAGCGCGACCTTGATGTTGCGGATGCCGAGCTCGACATTGCCGTCGAGATCCTTGAACTCGCGGCGGTCCCAGACCTTCACCGCACGGTTGTTGCGGTTCTTCTCCTGGCCGATACGCACGCCTTCGGGGTTGTAGCCATGGGCGCCGAACGGCGAGGTGCCGGCCGTGCCGATCCATTTGTTGCCGCCCTGGTGGCGGCCCTTCTGCTCCTCGAGCCGCTTGCGAAGCGTCTCCATGAGCTTGTCCCAGCCCATGGCCTCGATCTGCTTCTTCTCGTCCTCGGTCAAATACTTCTCGGCGAGCTTCTTCAGCCACTCCTCGGGGATGTCGGCCTTTTCCATGGCGTCGAGCAAGCTTTCCAGCCCCTTGAACACCGAGCCGAACACGCGGTCGAACTTGTCGAGATTGCGCTCGTCCTTCACCAGCGCGGCGCGCGACAGGTAATAGAAATTCTCCACCGACTGGTCCGCGAGGTCGGCGTCCAGCGCCTCCATCAGCGTCAGATATTCGCGCAGGGTCACGGGGACCTGGGCATCGCGGAGCGAGGTGAAGAATTGCAGGAACATGGCTGACAGATTGCCCGTCGTGTCATGAACGTCAAGGGGCGCGCGTACAGTTCTGACCCTGGACCGGTCGCCCGTTTCATCTAAAATCGATGTCCGAGAGGCGATGGCACGGGACTTTCGGGGGGCTTGTTCATGGGTATTCTGGCGGCACTGATCATTGGCGCGATCGCCGGCTGGCTGGCCGGCCTGATTGTCCACGGCGCGGGATTTGGGCTGATCGGCAACATGGTGGTCGGCATCATCGGCGCCCTGGTGGCCGGTTGGCTGCTGCCGCAGCTGCATGTCGAACTCGCCAGCGGCACGCTCGGCGCGATCATCGATGCCACCATCGGCGCGGTGATCGTGCTGGTGCTTCTGTCCTTGATCAGACGCGCCTGACGCATTCCTCAAATCCCGCAAATTAGGCTGTTTTGGCGGCTCTTTCCTGCTAAAGCGGCATGGAACCTGCTTGTAACGCGAGCAGACGATCACAAGAACAGACGTCGACAAGAGCAGAAGGCGAGGCAAGGCTCGATGAAATTTACCGGCACCAAGGACTATGTCGCCACCGATGATCTCAAGGTCGCCGTCAATGCGGCGATCGTGCTGGAGCGTCCGCTGCTGGTGAAGGGCGAGCCCGGCACCGGCAAGACGGTGCTGGCCGAGGAAGTGGCGAAGGCGCTGAAGGCCCCGCTCCTCACCTGGCACATCAAGTCCACCACCAAGGCCCAGCAGGGCCTCTACGAGTATGACGCGGTGTCGCGCCTGCGCGACAGCCAGCTCGGCGATGCCCGCGTCTCCGACATCAAGAACTACATCAAGCGCGGCAAGCTGTGGGAGGCCTTCACGGCCGGCGAACGCCCGGTGCTGCTGATCGACGAGATCGACAAGGCCGACATCGAGTTTCCCAACGACCTCCTGCTCGAGCTCGACCGCATGGAATTCCATGTCTACGAGACCGGCGAGACCATCAAGGCGAAGCTCCGCCCGATCGTGATGATCACCTCCAACAACGAGAAGGAGCTGCCGGACGCCTTCCTGCGCCGCTGCTTCTTCCACTACATCAAATTCCCCGATGCCGACACCATGGGCCGCATCGTCGACGTGCATTTCCCCGGCATCAAGAAGCGCCTGGTGGAAGAGGCGCTGCGCATCTTCTTCGAGGTGCGCGAGGTGCCAGGCCTGAAGAAGAAGCCCTCGACCAGCGAGCTGCTGGACTGGCTGAAGCTGTTGCTCAACGAGGACATCACCCCCGAGATGCTCAGGGAGCGCGACCCGCGCAAGCTGATCCCGCCGCTGCACGGCGCGCTCCTCAAGAACGAGCAGGACGTGCATTTGTTCGAGCGGCTGGCGTTCCTGAGCCGGCGCGAGGTTTGATCGGCGGCGCGATCGGTCGGGTTGGAGCAAGGAGCCGACTCTCGGCTTCATCCTCCCCTGGAGGGGAGGATCGCTCGCAATGAGCGAAGCGAATGCGAGCGAGGTGGGGTGAAGCCGCATCGATGGTCTCGCCGTCAATTCGAATCGAGTGCTTACTCCACTGAAGCACCAACTGCGCGGAGATACTGTCACCCCACCCCGATCGCGCATGACATGCGCGATCGACCCGCCCCCTCCAGGGGCGGATGGGAGTTTGCGGCAACGCTCGATCGACAGAACTGAACGCAAGCCAGCACCTCGCCTTCTCGCGGCGCATGTCGCGTCCGAGCTTTGCATCGATCTCGTCCGCCCTCGGCAAAGAGGGCGCAGGGAAGGCCGGGTGGCCGCATGCACCCGGGGCTCCCGCGCACGACAATTGCGCAAAGAGCGCGAAAACCTCAGGGTACAGGCGGTGACAACCGGCCTTCCCTGCGCGATGGTTTTCGGCTTATAGCGCGCTCTCCCCGGTGAACCTTGCCGATTGCCACCGTCATCGCCGCGAAGCTTTCAGCTTCGCTTGGACTTGAGCGCCAGCCTTTGGGGCGCCAGGACCACACGCCTTTGCCGTCCGCCTCCGTGCCGCTCGTCAACAGGCACATCCGCGTCCACCGCATTCCGCACCACGGTCGTGACGATCGCGACGCGCCCCTCTCCATCGGCGCGGAACGGCACGAGTTAGATCATGTATTTCTGAAAATCGAAATCTATTTATTTTCGCGCGCCGGTCTTGAACGCGCGATCGGCTTGATGGGGCAGGCGAAATTCAAAGCCTCGCGCATGCGCCTTCGCGCCTGAAGGCCTTGCGCTTAGGCCGCGCAAGCCCGCGGCGACAACGGCGCGCCCGATTCGCCCGACGGGCAATCGGCCCTCGATGCGGCTACACCGGAAGCGCGAGCTCCATGAGGTCCTTTGCGACGACGACCTTGCCCGCATAGGTCTCGCGCACGGCGGCAATCCACTGCTCGTCGGTGACATCGATGTCGCCGGGCACCAGATGGCTCAGCACCAGCAGCCTGACGCCGGCCGCCGCGGCGATCCTGCCGACATCCTGCGCCGTCGTATGGCTGTCGCGCAAATGCTTGCCGAGCGTGGCGCCGTTCTTGATGCGGGCGACGAGCTTGTCCACGAACGGCGCGTAGAGCGCCTCATGCACCAGCACGTCGGCCCCCTTGGCAAAGTCCGCGAGCTTCGGATTGTATTCGGTATCGCTGGAGAACACGATCACGCCGTCACCCGTCGTGAACTTGTAGGCGAAATTGTCGGTGATCGGCGGATGCGGCGTGCGGAAGGCGGTGATGGTGACGTCGGCGGTTTTCAGCACCTCGCCGTCGGCCTCGATGTCCCTGGCGATCAGGAGCGTGCGGGGGTCCGGGCGTCCTTCATCCGCAATGCGGGTCTCGACGTCGAACCTGTTCAGCTCCCAAAAGGTCCTGGTCATGTCCTCAAGCCCTTTCGGGCCGAAGGAATGGATCGGGGTCGAGAGGCCCGCGACCCAGGCATTGTAGACGAGATTGCCATATTCGAGGTTGTGGTCGGAATGATGATGGCCGATCAGGACGTATTTCAGCGACGTCAGCGGCACGTTCGCGGCCGCCAATTGATGGCTGACGCCCATGCCGCAATCGAGCACGATGCGCGTGCCGTTGATCTCGATCAGGTTGGCCGGATTGGAACGCCCCATCTCGACCCGCGGCCCGCCCTTGGTGCCGAGAAAAACGATCCGGGTCCGGGGTTTTGCCTCCGGTTTGGCCTCCGACTGCGCCCGGGCCAGCGGCAGCTTCATCAGCGTGGCGAGGCCCGTGAGCGTGGACTGCTTCAACAAGGTCCGGCGGTGCAGCATTCCCGATCCTTTCCGTGCAGAGGTGTGCTCGGCGTTGCCGCTCAGCCAATCAGGCCCGGCACCGACAATCAAGCGCCCGCAGACGCAGCGCTTTAGTTCAACGGCTGTAGCGTATGCTCCAGCTGCTCCTTCGGCAGCTGCATCAGCCCGACGAAGGGCTGGCTGAGATCGGCGACCAGGAACAGCGCGCTCGACACCGACAGCGCAAAGACCAAGAGCGCCGCTAGCATCAGCCGGCCGGGTTCGACGAACAGGGAATAGCTGGCGAAGATCACGGCCAGCCAGAAGATCAGGATCAGCAGGAACGGCGTCAGGATCGGCTTGTCGCCATCGGCATACATCAATAGGCGGGTGCGCGCGATCTCGGCAGCATTGGTCTCGAGCCGCCGCTTGATCGCACGCTGCTCGTCATTGGCGGGCGAGAGCCCCTCGACGGCGCTGCGGAGCTGCTCGGCGAGCGAGGCCGCGGTGAAGGCGCTGTTTTGCACGGGCTGCTGCTTCTCGCGCCAGATACGGTCGACGGCGGCCGGGATCGCCTGCCGCATCAGGATGCGCACCTGGATCGCGTCCGGCCCGTATTGCACGAGCAGCTGGTCGGTCTCGACCAGATAGGCGGCAAGCGTGCGGAAGTGGGAATCCTGGATGTCGTAGGAGGTCTTGGCCGAGGCGATCATCAGGCTGATCAGGACAGCGGCGAGCGTGGTCAGGAAGCCGGCGCCGCGCTGGATCACCTCCTTGGTATCCTCGCGCAGATGCACCGCCGGAATCTGGCGGCGCAGGATCATGCCCAGCACCATGCCGGCCACGATCGCCACAAAGGAGATCAGGAAAATCCGCCCCGACGTCACGACTGTCCCACCAAGAAGCGTCCGCCCCAATTCAGCCGCGGCCAATCTAGCGGGTTATGCCGGCTTCGCCAGCCCCGATCTGAGGCGCTTGGGCTGAAGCTTTGCACCAGACAGACCCGTCATCCTGAGGCGCCGGAGCGCAGCGCAGGCCTCGAAGGATGAAGCGGCCCCGCTGGCGCAGCCGGGCCGTCGCCCTTCGAGGCTCGCGTTCCGCGAGCACCTCAGGGTGACGGGTCCCCCCGCGTCAAAACGCGTCAGTTCAGCGCCGCGCTCCTGCCGCGGATCAGGTCGCTGGCCTTGTCGGCGATCATCATGGTGGAGGCGTTGAGGTTGGCCGAGATCATGCGCGGCATCACCGAGGCGTCGATGACGCGCAGGCCTTCGAGGCCGTGCACGCGCAACTGGTCGTCGACCACGGCCCAGGTGCTGTCGGCCGGTCCCATCCGGCAGGTGCAGCCGGGGTGGAACGTGGTGGTGCCGCGCTGGATGGCGGCGCCGAGGAACTCGTCGTCGCTCTGCACGTTCGGGCCCGGAAAATCCTCATAGGCGTAGTAAGGCGCAAGCGGCGCCGATTTGAGCAGGCGACGGGCGAGCTTCATGCCGGCGACGATGACGCGGCGGTCGAGCTCGGCGGCGAGATAATTGGTCTGGATGATCGGCTGCTGGAACGGATCGGACGAACGGATGCGCACATAGCCGCGGCTTTCGGGCCGCTGCTGCCATGACGCCACCGTCATGCCCGGCTCGTCCTCGAGCTGGCCCTGCACGCCCTCCTTGTAGCTTGCGGGCGTGAAGGTGAGCTGCAGGTCGGAGCTTTCGGTGGTCTCGCCGGAATGCCAGAAGCAATAGACCATGGTGGGCGACAGCGACAGCAGGCCGCGCCGTGTCGTCGCCCATTTCAGCGCCTCGACCCAGAGATGCCAGCCCTGCCGGAGCTCGTTGATGGTCATGATGTTCTTGACCCGCGCCACCGTGCGCGGCGCGTAGTGGTCCTGCAGGCCCTCGCCGACGGCAGGCAAGGCGTGCCGCACCTCGATGCCGAGCGACTGCAACAGCTCGGGCGAGCCGACACCGGACAATTGCAGAAGCTGCGGCGAGTTGTAGGCGCCGCCGGCCAGGATCACCTCCTTGTTGGCGCGAACCTCGTGCGGCGTGCCGTTACGGCCACCCTTCATGTAGCGGACGCCGACCGCGCGCTTGCCCTCGAACATGATCTGAAGCGCATGCGCATGCGTCTTGACGTGGACGTTGCCGCGCCTGCGCGCGGGATGCAGGAAGGCGGTCGCGGCCGAGACGCGGCGGCCGTTGCGGATGGTGCGCTGGGCGTAGGAGACGCCCTCCTGGATCCTGCCGTTGTAATCGGTGTTGCGGGGAATGCCGAGCGAGATCGCGCCGGCCATGAAGGCCTCGCAGAGCGTGTCCTTCCAGTCCATGGTGGTGACGGTGAGGTTGCCGTCGCGTCCGCGATACTCGTCCTCGCCCTCGCCGACCCGCTTCTCCAGCCGCTTGAAATAAGGCAGCACGTCCGAATAGCTCCAGCCGCGGTTGCCCATCTGCGCCCAGGTGTCGAAATCCTGCCGCTGGCCGCGGTTGTAGATGTGGCCGTTGATGGAGGACGAGCCGCCCAGCGTCTTGCCGCGCGGCGCGTAGATGCTGCGGCCGCCGGTATAGGGCCCGGGCTCCTGCTGATAGGCCCAGTTGACGCTCTTCATGTGGAACGTCTTGATGAAGCCGGCCGGCAGATGAATGTAGGGATGCCAGTCGCGCGGCCCCGCTTCGAGCACGCAGACCGACGTGTTCGGATCCTCGCTGAGGCGGTAGGTGAGCACGCAGCCGGCTGAGCCCGCGCCCACGATCACATAATCGAACGTTTCCATGGTCCCCTGGGTAGCTGCGTTAACGCGGCTTGTCATTGAGTTGATAGTTCAAGTGAGCCTTCACCGTCGGCCATTCGGCCGCGATGATGGAGAACACCACAGTGTCGCGCAGCGTGCCGTTCGGCGCAATCTGGTGGCTGCGCAAAATGCCGTCCTGCTTGGCGCCGAGCCGCTCGATGGCGCGGCGGCTCTGGTGATTGAAGAAATGGGTGCGGAATTCCACCGCAATGCAATCAAGCGTCTCGAAGGCGTGCTGGAGCAGCAGGAACTTGCAATTCGTGTTGAGCGGTGTGCGCTGCACGCGCCTGGCGTACCAGGTGGAACCGATCTCGACCCGGCGGTTCGCCGCATCGACATTCATGTAGGTGGTCATGCCGGCGACGGAGCCTTCGGCATCGAACACGGTGAAGGGCAGCATGGTGCCCGCGGCCTGCAGTGCGAGGCGGCGGTCGATCTCCTTCTGCATGTTCTCCGGCCTCGGCACGGAGGTGTACCAGAGCTTGAAGAGCTCGCCGTCCTTCACCGCCTCGACCAGGCCTTCGCGATGCGCCGCCGACAGCGGCTCGAGCCGCGCATGTGGCCCCCGCAAGGTGACCGGTTCAAGCCAGGGCATGGGTTGGTCCTTTCTTTTCGTCGGTGCGCACCGTCGTTTCCGTCATTCCGGGGCGATGCGTTAGCATCGAACCCGGAATCTCGATATTCCGGGTTCGGCTCTTCGAGCAGCCCCGGAATGACGGCTCCGCCGTCACTTGTTCAAAAAATTCAGCGGCAGGCCTCCGCGCGGCCAGTCCATGGCGATCAGCTCGCCCTTGCCCGACAGCGTGATGTAGGCGGTCTTCAGCTCGGGGCCACCGAAAGCGATGTTGGTGGTGACGCGGTCGCCGGTCGGGACCTGCTCGACCAGAGTGCCGTCGGGTGCGATCACGGAGATGCAGCCGGACACCAGCGTGGCGACGCAGATGTTGCCGCCCGCCTCGACCGCAAGCGAGTCGAACATCTGGTAGCCGCCGAGGCCCGCGATCGGCTTGCCGCGCTCGCCGCGATAGATCACGTCGCGCGGACGCACCGTACCGGGCTCCGAGAGATCATAGGCCCACAGCCGCGCGGTCGGCGTCTCCGCGATGTAGACGGTGTTCTCGTCCGGCGACAGCCCGATGCCGTTGGCCGGCAGGATGCCGAACACACCCTCGACGATCTCGCTCATCCCCGGCTTGAGGTAATAGAAGCCGCCGAGATCCATCTCGCGGGCGCGCCGCTTGCCGAGATCGGAGAACCACAAGCCGCCATGCCTGTCGAACACGAGGTCGTTCGGACCACGCAAGGGATGCTCGCCGCATCTGTCGATGACGGTCTCGACCTTGCCGCTCTGCAAGTCCACGCGCTGGATCGAGCCGCCGAGATAATCCTCCGGCTGCCCGCCGGGCATGACTGTGGTGCGGGTCGGGATCCACGAGAAGCCGCCATTGTTGCAGACATAGCATTTGCCGTCGGGGCCCATCGCCGCGCCGTTGGGGCCGCCGGGAATTTTGGCCACGATCTCCTTGCGGCCGTCGGGAAAGACCCGGGTCAGCGTCTGCCTGCGGATCTCGACCAGGAGCACCGATCCGTCCGGCAGCACGACCGGCCCTTCGGGGAATTCCAGCCCGCTCGCCAGCACGCGGATATCAGACATCGCAAAGCCTCCCGCTCGATTTTGTCGGCCGCAAGCGGAAACGCCGTCCGCCACGTGCAGATCTGGTTGGTGGCACGCTTATGGCAAAGTCATCCGCGCTTGCCAAGCAAGCGGGGTCCGCGCGCCACGCGCAGCAGCGCTGCCATTTTCGGTCCGGCGCGCCTTGCGCTTTTGCGTCGCAATGCAGCAGCGCAACATATGTTCCCCGCGCACTTCCGCCTGCCGAAAATGACGAAGGTGCCGCGCTGGCAAGCCAGGCGCAATCGTGCATACTCGCTCCCGCATCGATCCGACGGCTCGAGAAGCTGCGCCATCAAGAATTGCCGGAGCCGTCGGCTGACACCAGGGAGGACCATGATGCAGGACTGTGACTTCAGCCAGGTCAGGAGGCTCGTGCTTGCGGGGCTGCTTGCGGCAGCGCTCGCAGGCACTGCGCATGCGGAAAAGAAATACGATCCCGGCGCGACCGATACCGAGATCAAGATCGGCAACATCATGCCCTATTCGGGGCCGGCCTCGGCCTATGCGACCATCGGCAAGACCGAAGCCGCCTATTTCAACAAGATCAATTCGGAAGGCGGCATCAACGGACGCAAGATCAACTTCATCTCCTACGACGACGCCTATAGCCCGCCCAAGACGGTGGAACAGGCGCGCAAGCTCGTGGAGTCGGACGAGGTGCTCCTGATCTTCAATCCGCTGGGCACGCCGGGCAACACCGCGATCCAGAAATACATGAACGCCAAGAAGGTGCCGCAGTTGTTCGTCTCCACCGGCGCGGCCAAATGGAACGATCCCAAGAACTTTCCCTGGACCATGGGCTGGCAGCCCAACTACCAGACCGAAGCGCGCATCTATGCCAGCTACATCCTGAAGAACCTGCCCGGCAAGACCATCGGCGTGCTCTACCAGAACGACGATTTCGGCAAGGACTATCTGATCGGCCTGCATGAAGGCCTGGGCGACCAGGCGAGCAAGCTGATCGTGGTGGAAACATCCTATGAGACCTCCTCGCCGACGGTCGACTCGCAGGTGGTGCAGATCAAGGGCGCCAATCCCGACATCTTCATCAATGTCGCGACGCCGAAATTCGCGGCCCAGGCCATCAAGAAGATCGCGGAGATCGGCTGGAAGCCGACCCAGTTCCTCACCAACGTCTCGGCCTCGATCGGCGGCGTGATCAAGCCGGCCGGCTACGAGGCGAGCCAGGGCATCCTCTCCACCAACTATCTGAAGGACCCCAAGGACCCCGCGTGGAAGAACGATCCCGCCATGAACGAGTGGCGCGCCTTCATGACCAAATGGTATCCGGAAGGCGACCAGGAGGATGCGTCGACCGTGTTCGGCTACGGTGTCGCCAAGGGACTGGAGCAGGTGCTGCGGCAGTGCGGCGACGATCTCACCCGCGAGAACGTGATGCGGCAGGCCGCCAACCTCAATTTCGAGATCGGCATCTATCTGCCGGGCACCAGGATCAAGACCAGCCCGACCGACTTTGCTCCGCTGGAGCAACTGCAGATGCAGCGCTTCGAAGGCGAGAGCTGGCAGCTGTTCGGACCGCTGATGTCGGGCGAGAAAGGAAGCTGATTCGCACACCCTGTCATTCCGGGGCACGTGAAGCGTGATCCCGGAATCTCGAGATTCCGGGTTCGGTGCTACGCACCGCCCCGGAATGACGGCGAGTGCGGTTACTTGGCGCCATCCTTCGCGGCCGGCGCGTCGGCCTTCTTCTTCAGATCCTCCGCCGTCTGCTTTTGCGCGGCCTGCAGATCGGCGACGACCTTCTGCAAGCCGACGACCGCGGCCTTCAAACCTTCGATCTGGCGATTGGCGGCATCGAGCTTCTGCTGATGATCGGCGGACAACTTCGTCATCGTCTTCTGCAGGAAGTCGACATTGCTCTGCAGGCACGAGGTGCGCCGCTCCATGGTCTTTTCCACCGTGCAGATCTCAATGCCGGGAATGTCCTGTGCGCGGACCCGCCCCGATATCGGCAGCAACATGGCAGCAGCCGCCAAAGTGGCGGCGACATTGCGCAGCATCATCACATCTCGCCCCGTCTCATCACATCAAATTGCTTTGTTTGCCTCGCCACAGATACCACACTGATACCTCATTCCAGCGCTTTTGATTCCGGTAGGCTGGGATCGAGGAAGCGGGCGGGGAACCAGGAACGGCGCGTCCGCGCCGCGCGAACAGCGGGGAAGATGAGATGGCAACACGCGAGCGACGACTGGCTGAATTCGATGGCGCGGGCGAACCGCCACCGGGCACGCCGGTCCAGGTGCTGTGCGAGGACCAGAGCGGAACCTACCAATTGCCGTTCGCCTGCTATTATCTCGACGGTCAATGGCGCAACCACGAATCCGGCGGCGCTCTGGAAGCAACCGTGATCGGATGGCGGCTGCCGCGCTTCGCACACAGTGCCAAGTGACAGCATGAATGACGCTGTCGCGTGACGACTTGCAAAGCGACAGCACCGATCGACAGCATCAACCGAGCAGGCAGCTTTTTTGTTTATCGACAGCACAGGGGATCGCGGCGAGCGACGAGAACGTCGCCGCGATCGCATCGACGATGCCGTTGGTCCGTGCATGTGTTCCAAAATGTGACGGCGGATCGTTGCGGTCTTAATGTTCGGAACACGGTGGGAACGAATCGCGCCCGAATCACTGCTCGCGGCCTGTCGGTGCTTTGTTCACGGCTAGATGTCGGCGCCGCGGCAGGACAGTGCACCACATCAAGCGATGATCGGAAGGCAGAACGGCTCTCGGCGGACGTCAAAGGTTAATTCGCCAGCCGAGGCGATTTCTCTGTTTCCAAATCTCTATGTCCAAGCCCCTATTTCCAGGCTTCTATTTCCAGGGCGTGGGCGGCGGCACGTTGTCGACGACCGGGGCCACGTCCACGGTCTTGAAATCGGCGGGGCTGACGATTTCGAGATATTCCATGTCGGGCGAGTAATCGAACAGATAGTGCTTGATGTTGGGCCGCTGGTGCACGACGTCGCCGGCCTTCACCAGCGTCTCCTTGTCCTCATACATGAAGCGGGCCCAGCCCTTGGTCATGATCACGATCTGAAACTCGCATTCATGGCGATGCCAGCCGGTGCCCTCTTCCGGCGGGCACTCCGGATTGGCCTTGACGAGATGGCAGATCACCTGGCCGCCGGTTGCATCCGCGATGCCGAGATCGCGGTAGAGGAAGAAGTCGCGCAGCCCTCCTCCCTTGAAATCGGTGTCGCCGGGTTTGACGTGGGAGAACTTCTTGATCTCGACAGGCTGGTTCATGACGCCTCCACCATGTTGGCGCGATCGCAACGGCCGGCGTCCAAAGTTTTGGCAACACCGAAACGGCGTTCGCAACTGCGCCGAGCCATGCGAGAATCACGCCAGCCATCCCGCGGCGCGGCAATGGCTGCGCGCCGGCCGGATGCGCCAGCGGAAGCCTCTGGCGGGAGAGCGAAATCTCTGCATGGCGCTTTGGCCCTGCGACTGCACGTGTCGCCGCGCCTTTTGCACCCGCGCCCATGCCTGATGCCAACTTATGCAGGACATGCCTTCCGCGGGCGCCATGAATAAGGCAGTCCGCGCCGGCCGCTGCCTAATATTCGACCTCGAGCTCCTCGATTTCCTCGGGCTCGGCCTTCGCGGCCGTGATCCATTCGACCATTTCCGGCATGGCCATGATCAGGTCGGCGTAGGCGTTCAGCCGCGCCGGCAGCTTGACGTCGTAGGTGCGGAAACGCGTCACGACGGGTGCATACATCGCATCCGCCATGGTGCGCTGCTCGCCGAACAGATAGGGCCCGCCGGACTTCGCCAGGCACTCGGTCCAGATCGCGCAGACCCGGTCGATGTCGGCCTGCGCGCGGGTCCAGATCTTGAAGCCCGGGAAATGATGCTTCAGGTTCACCGGCAGCGAGGCGCGCAGCGTGGTGAAGCCGGAATGGATCTCGCCGCAGATCGAGCGGCAATACGCCCGCTCGATGCGATCGGCCGGCAGCAGCCCCGCCTGCGGCATGGTCTCGTTGAGGTATTCGGCAATCGCCAGCGTGTCCCAGATGGTCGCCCCGTCATGGCGCAGGCACGGCACCAGGATGGTCGGCGACAGCAGCAGGATTTCCGCGCGCGCCGAGGCGTCGTCCGGCGCAACCCCCACCTCCTCGAAGTCGAGGCCGGAGAACTTCGTCAGCAGCCAGCCGCGCAGCGACCAGGAGGAGTAATTCTTGCTGGAGATTGTCAGTGTCGCCTTCGCCATATGGCCTTCCCTCACGCCGATCGAGACTACCCTGGGTCACCCTGGATGGCGAGCACCTGCCCCGCGCGGGCAGCCAGCACGCATTTGTCCATGCTTTTCCCGCATATTATGCAGCAAGCGACGTGCCAAATTATAGGGCAATTTGACTCCGCGCTGGCTTCGATATTGCATGGCGCCTCGGGCAGGGGCGAAGTGAATGCAGTCAATGTTGTATCAGGCCTTCCAGAACCAGATGGATCTCACCGAGCCGTGGCGGTCCGGAGCGGCCAACGCGCTCAAATACCTCAATCTGGTCCCTCAGGGGATGTCGGACCGGGTCGTGTCGCGGCTGTCAGCCGCGCTCGAATTGATCACGCGCGCCAGGCTGACCTATACGCGGCCCCCCTACGGCATCGACACCGTCACCGTCGGAAACCGCGAGCTCAAGGTCACCGAGGAGATCGCCTATGCGACGCCGTTCGGCTCGCTGCTGCACTTCAAGAAGGAGGACGCACCCGAGCAGCCGCGCCTGCTGCTGGTCGCGCCGATGTCCGGCCATTTTGCGACGCTCCTGCGCGGCACGGTGAAGACGCTGCTGCAGGACCACGACGTCTACATCACCGACTGGCACAATCCGCGCGACATTCCGGTCCGCGAAGGCCGCTTCGGCCTCGAGGACTACACCGCCCATCTGATCGAATTTCTCGGCCAGCTCGGCCCGCGCCCGCATATGGTCGCGATCTGCCAGCCCTCCGTCTCGGCGCTCTGTGCCGCCGCCATCATGTGCGAGGACGACCACCCGTGCCGCCCCGCCACGCTGACCTTGATGGCGGGACCAATCGACACAAGGATTGCGCCGACCAAGGTCAACGAGTTTGCCAAGAGCAAGCCGATCAAGTGGTTCGAGAGCAACCTGATCAACTACGTCCCGGTCCAGTGCAGGGGTGCGTTCCGCAAGGTCTATCCCGGCTTCGTGCAGCTCACGGCCTTCGTGTCGATGAATCTGGAGCGCCACATCAAGCAGCACATGGATCTCCACAATCATCTCGTGAAGGGCGAGACGGACAAGGCCGAAGCGATCAAGACCTTCTACGACGAATATTTTGCGGTGATGGATCTCACCGCGGAATTCTACATCGAGACCGTGCGCGACGTGTTCCAGGACCATCTGCTGCCGCAGGGCAAGATGAAATTCCGCGGCCGCACCGTGAACCCGGCGGCCGTCCGCCGCATGGGCCTGATGACGGTCGAAGGCGAGCGCGACGACATCTGCTCCATCGGCCAGACGCTCGCCGCACAGGAGCTCTGCACCGGCGTGCGCGCCTATCGCCGGGTGCATCACATGCAGGCCGGCGTCGGGCATTACGGCGTGTTCAGCGGCAAGAAGTGGAATAACGAGATCTATCCGCTGCTGCGGGACTTCGTGCACGTGAATTCGTGACGGGCCGGCTTTAGCAGTGGGGCCGTGCATCCTTCGAGGCTCGCTGTCGCGAGCGCCTCAGGATGACGGATTGAAAATCACACGTGCTCATCAAGATTCCGATCGGTTCACCGCGGTCCTTTTCATGCACCGTCATCCCGGGGCGCGCAGTCAGCTCCGTCATCCTGAGGCGCCGAGCGAAAGCGCAGGCCTCGAAGGATGAACGGCCCCGCTGCTGCAGCCGGGCCGTCGTCCTTCGAGACGGCCGCTGCGCGGCCTCCTCAGGATGACGGATTTGAAGAGCGCGCAGCTCTGACGAAGCGGAAAGTTCAATGCAACCTTCGCAGCGTCGCTGACGGCGGCTCGCCGAACTTGGCGCGGTAGGCGGCGGCCATGCGGCCGAGATGGGTGAAGCCGAGCTCGAAGGCGATGTCGATGATGCGCGCGTCGGGGGCGGCGCGTTTGAGCTGCGCGTTGAGATGCGACAGGCGGATATCAAGGAGCATGTCCGAGATGGAGGTGCCGAAATGGCGCTGGAAGCCGAGCTGCAGCGCGCGGACACCGACGCCGGCGGCGGCCGCAAGCTGCGCCAGGTCGAGCGGCTCGTCGGCATGGGCGTGCAGGCAATCCCGCGCCCGCCGCACTGCGCAGGGCAAGGTCTCGCCCTCGCCCGAGAATTTTCTGATCGCCTCCGACAGGCCATGCCGGCACCTGAGCAGAAGCGCATCCAGCAGCGCCTCCCGCCAATCCGCGGCAGCGACCGCCGACAGGCTGCGGCCGGCGCCGAGGCCTTCGGCCAGATCGGCAAGCCGCTCCATATGTGTCCGCAAGCCGCCGCCTGCCGGCGACTGCAGGTCGACCAGCGGATCGAACTCGACCGCCTGCGCCGCCTTGCCGGCCAGCGCCGCGGCCCGCTGCTCCACCAGCTTCCGCTCCACCAGCAGGATGAGCTGGGCGCAATCATTCTCCCACTGCATCTGCGTCGGCATGGTCGGCGACAGCAGCGACGCCGCGACATCCGGCGCGCTTGCAACGTCGCGTGCGGCGGTGCGCACCCGCGCCGATCCTCGCACGGGAATCTGCACCAGGAAGAAGCGCTCGAGGCAGCCGGGATCGATCACCACCGACCCGCCATAGGCCACGTAATTGATGGAGAAGCCGTCGAAGGCTGCGCAATTGTGCCGCGCAAAGAAGCCCGGCGAGGCCGCGCGCAGCGGCGCGAGATCGTGAGGACAGAAGATTCGCCCCACCTGCTCGGCCGCCTCGTCGACGCGATCGGTAGCGACGCGGCAAAAGCCGTCGAGCCGCCCATCGGGCGGCATCGGTTTGCCAGCCGGCATCGGAACGACCGCGTAAGCCACAGGCACCGCCTCCGAAAATTATTTTAAGCTTATAACAGTTTGCTCGGCTGGCAAGCCGTCTGGCGGGGCGAAGATTAGGCAAACTGCCCAAGGTCTTCGCTGCTGCGTTGCGCAAGTCCTGCTGTCGCAGAGGCCAATGCCAAACCGTCACCCTGAGGAGGCCGCGAACCGCGGCCGTCTCGAAGGGCGACGGCCCGGCTGCCACAGCGGGGCCGTTCATCCTTCGAGGCTCGCTGTCGCTCGCGCCTCAGGATGACGGTTCAAAAGCTTCACGTGCTTTCAGGAATGCCGGATCGAAAGATTCGTTTATCGGATAGACAGCCCGCTCCGGCCGTCCGATGCTGCGCGCGCATCCAACCGGAGGGAGACATCATGGCGGCACTGGAGAAAGGCATCACGCGCAACGGCGAAGGATTTCACGGCAAGACCTGGAACATCCTGGGTCAGGTCTACTTCCCCAAGGCCGTGACCGATTCCACCTTCGCCTTCGAGACCAACAGCGAGCCGGGGCAGTTCGTGCCTGTGCATATCCATCCGACCCAGGACGAGTTCATCCTGGTGCAGGAGGGCGTGCTCGACCTCAAGCTCGACGGCGTCTGGGTGCAGGCCAAGGCCGGCGATCTCGTGCGCATGCCGCGCGGCATTCCGCACGGCTATTTCAACAAGTCCGACAAGCCGGCGCGCGCGCTGTTCTGGGTCTCGCCGATGCAGAAGCTCGAAGCGCTGTTCGACAAGCTGCACAACCTCACCGACCCGGCCGAGGTGGTGCGCATCTCCGCACAGCATGAGGTGGATTTCCTGCCGCCTGAAGCGAACGACTAGGACCGTGACGACATTTGGTCCCAGATGGTCGCCACGATGTGCACCTCTCCCCGGCGGGGAGAGGTCGGATTGCGAAGCAATCCGGGTGAGGGCCGCAGCTAACGAGAGAGCGCACCCCCTCACCCGGATCGCATCATGGGTGCGATCCGACCTCTCCCTACGGGAGAGGTGAACCCGCGGCACCGTTTTCGCCAAATCTCGGCACGGCTAGCGAACGCAAGAGAGAATTTCCCGACAGTGTCGCGCCCCTCGCGGGCGAACGGCGGCGCACGCCGCAAAGCATCGGAGCACAGACATGGTCAGCCAGAAGCAGGTTTGCGTGATCGGCGCCGGCGTTTCCGGCCTCGCAGCGGCAAAGGCGTTTGCCGCGCGCGGTCACAAGGTCACGATGATCGAGAAGAGCTCCAATCTCGGCGGCGTCTGGGATCCCGCGCGGGCCTATCCCGACGTGCAGACGCAAAGCCCGAAGGAGCTCTATCGCTACACCGACAAGGCCATGCCGGACGCCTATCCGGAATGGCCGAAGGGTCCGCAGGTGCACGCCTATCTGGCCGACTATGCCAAAGGCCATGGCCTCGACCGCCTGATGCGCTTCAACACCGAGGTCGCCGGCATGAGCCGCCGCGCCGACGGCAAGCCCGGCTGGACGCTGGACCTCAAGACAGCGGAGCAGACCAGCCGCGAGGATTTCGATTTCCTCGCGATCTGCACCGGGCAGTTCAACGATCCGCAGGAGCTGAAGCTTGCAGGCGAAGACGCCTTCAAGGCAAAAGGCGGCCAGATCCTGCATTCGTCGAGCTATGGCGATGCCTCCCTCGCTCGGGGGCGCCGGGTCGTGGTGCTCGGCGGCTCGAAATCAGCCACCGACATCGCGGTGAACGCCGTCAATTCCGGCGCGCGCGAGGTCACCATCGTCTATCGCGAGCCGGTCTGGCGCATCCCCTATTTCATCGGCGGCCTCGTCAACTTCAAGCGCATCCTCTACATCCGCGCCCAGGAGGAGATGTTTGCAAGCTGGGGCATCGGGCCGATGGCACGGCTGGCACACCAAATCGCAAAGCCGTTGGTCTGGGCCAACTGGCGCGGGCTGGAGAGCCTGTTGAAGGCGCAGCTCAAGCTCGCCAAATGCAAGATGGTGCCGGAGACCAGGATCGAGGACGGCGTCAACTGCTCGGTGCCGATCGCAACGCCCGGCTTCTACCCGATGGTGGCGGACGGCCGCATCAAGGCGATCCGCGGCACCTTCGACCATTACGACGGCGACCAGATCGTCATGAGCAGTGGCGAGCGCGTCGGCGCCGACGTCGCGGTGCTCGCGATCGGCTACAAGCTCGGTGTGCCCTTCCTGCCCGAGGCCTATCGCAGCAAGCTGGTCGAGACTGACGGGCAATATCGCCTCTATCGCCTGATCGCCAACCCCGACCTGCCGGAGCTCGGTTTTGTCGGCTTCAACTCGTCTTTCTGCACCGTGCTCTGCGCCGACATGGCCGCGCAGTGGCTGGTGCGCTATGCCGACGGCAAGCTCGCGCACCAGCCGAGCCCGCAGGAGATGCGCGACAACATCGAGATGATGCTGCATTTCAAGCGCGTCGAACGGCCGGCGGCCGGCGTCTATGGCGGGTTGTGCGTCGCGCCCTATCACTTCAAGCATTTCGATGAGCTGCTCGCCGACATCGGCACATCCTTGCGCCGCCGCAGCGCGCTCAAGGAGAAATTCACGCCGCCCGATGCCGACGCCTATGCGAAATTCCTCGCGACAGCGCCGCACTACCAGGTCGAGCCGCGGCCCGCGCTCGCGCAGGCTTCGTAACGACCGGCGGGCGTCGCCGGTTTCGCGGGCGACGCCCTGATATGCCCTTCCCGCATTGCCTTGTACGCTCGTCCAAGATATGAGGCGGCACAGAAAAAGCGTGCTGTCCGGGGAGGACCAACCATGACGCCGTCGACCGCCAGATTCCGCAGCCTGTTTGCAGGCCTCGCAGCCCTGCTGCTGTTCACCGGCGCGGCCGACGCCGCCGAGGTCCGGGTGATGATCTCGGGCGGGCTCACCGCGGCGTTCAACGCGCTGGTGCCGGAGTTCGAGCAACAGACCGGCAACAAGGTGCTGGTCGCTTACGGTCCCTCGATGGGCACGACCGCCAATGCGATTCCGGTGCGGCTCGACCGCGGCGAGCCGGCGGACGTTCTCATCATGGTCGGCTATGCGCTCGGCGACCTCATCAAGAAGGGCAAGGTGGTCGAGGCAAGCCGCGCCGACCTCGTCAAATCCCCGATCGCCATTGCGGTGAAGGCTGGCAGCCCCAGGCCCGACATCTCGACCAGCGATGCGGTGAAGCGCGCGCTGCTGGCGGCGAAATCCGTCGCCTATTCCGACAGCGCCAGCGGCGTCTATGTCTCGACCGAAATGTTCGACAAGCTCGGCATTGCCGCCGAGATGAAGGACAAGGCCAGGATGATCCCGGCCACTCCGGTCGGCGAGATCGTGGCCAAGGGCGAGGCCGAGATCGGTTTTCAGCAGATGAGCGAATTGAAGCCGGTCAAGGGCATCGACATCGTGGGTCCCCTGCCGGCGGATCTGCAGAAGATCACGGTGTTCTCGGCCGGCGTCGCTACGGTGTCGAAGGAGCCCGAGGCGGCGAAGGCGCTGATCAAGTTTCTCCAGACATCGCCGGTCGCGAAGGCCGAGATGGAGAAGAGCGGCCTCGAGCCGATTCCGAGCGGGACGAATTGAGGCCCGGCATCATTCGCGGCAGGCGTCGCACGCTCACCGTCACCCTGAGGCGCGAGCGGAGCGAGCCTCGAAGGATGAGCGGCCCCCGCTGCGAGAGCCGGGCCGTCGCCCTTCGAGGCTCGCTGACGCGAGCGCCTCAGGGTGACGGACTTGGCGTTTTTGCGATTGACAACCAAGAGGTGTGCGACATCTTCAATCGTGATCCTTGCCGATAACTGGCAAGCTCATCGAGGACGATGGCATTGGGCATCTACGTTTATATGCTCCGCTGCTCGGACGGATCGTACTACGTCGGCAGTGCTACGGGCGACGATCTCTCGCCGCGCGTGGATCAGCACAATGCGGGAGCATACCCGGGCTACACATTTTCGCGGCGGCCAGTTGTCCTGGTTTGGTCCGAATATTTCGACCGGATCACGGATGGAATCGCCATGGAAAGGCGGGTCAAGGGCTGGAGCCGGGCCAAGAAGGAAGCTCTCATTCGCGGGGACTGGACGCAGATTCGCCAGCTTGCGCGCCGTCGTGCGGGAGCACTGAAGACGAGCGTATGATGCGTCCCGGCTGTTTGTCCCGTCATCCTGAGGCGCCGGAGCGAAAGCGGAGGCCTCGAAGGATGCACGGCCCCCGCTGCTGCAGCCGGGCCGTCGCCCTTCGAGGCTCGCTCCGCTCGCGCCTCAGGATGACGGGGTGAGAGCGGGGCTGGTACCTACTGCGTCCTGATCGGCGTGTCCTTCAATCCGTTGGCGTCATAGGCCTGTCGTAACAGGCCGTTCGCTGTCGCGTCCGTCATGAACCTGGTCACGAACGAAAGTGACTGCGGATGGTTCAGCGGCACGGCGACTGCGGTGACCGTCTTCTTGAAGGTCTCGTCCAGCACCCTCGTGCCCGGAAGCTGCTTCGCCATGGCGTTGAGCTGGTCGCGCGAGAGCGCGAACGCGTCGACCTCGCCGGCCTTCAGCAGGCCGAAGATTTCGTCGTAGGTCGCGTAGCCCGTGACCTTGGCGTTCTTCAGATGCGCCTGCGCGCCGCGCATGGTGGTGGTGTTGTTGACGGCGGCGACCTTGATGCCGGGCTGGTCGAGGGTCACAAAATTGGTCACGGTCGAGCCGGCCTTGACGATATAGGTTGCGTCGGCGACCTCATAGATCGGGCCGAACGACATCTTGCTTTCACGCTCGGCATCTTTCGGCAGGAACGCGACGTCCCAGGTGCCTTTGCCGGCGGCATCGGTGATCTCGCCGGAATTGCGGTGCACGACATATTCCACGGGAACGCCGAGTTGGGCCGCCATGGCCTTGCCGAGGTCGACCGGAACGCCGGCATAGCCGCTCTCCGTCCTGGTGCACCAGAAGGCCCCGCCCGCCGGGCTGATCGCGATCGCCACCCGCAATTTGCCTGACGGCGCCATCTCGTCCTTCAATCCATCGGCCGCAGCCGGCATCGTCGTCATCATCATCGCTCCAAGGAACAGCACGCCACGGCACATTGCGCCGAGGATCGTCCGGCGCCGGCGCGCCAGGCCCGGCAACAATCGATTCAGCATTGGGTCTCCCTCCCATTAATTGGCCTGTCGGCGATCCTGCCTATCGTCGTTCATCTCGCAGTGCCTTGAAAAGACAAATCCTGAAAGCGGGCTCGAGCTGGCCCTCCCATATTCGTGGCATAGCACGCGGCGGCGGCTACCCACAGACTAGGGCCCGGTGGCGGGTTCCACTCGAAGGGGAATGTTGCTATGGAAACGCGAGCCTGCGCGCAGGCGCTGAACGCAGAGGACCTTGCAATGATACCTGCTCGTCCGCCTCAGGAAAGGCTCGCCCGCGGCAGGCATCTTGCGCGACTGGCAGCCGCCGGCGTTGCGCTGGTGGCGCTCGCCGGCTGCGAGCAGAACACCTACGCGCCGCCGCCGCCGCCCAAGGTCGACGTCGCGCTTCCCGTGCAGCGTCCGATCACGCGCTATCTCGAGGCGACCGGCAACACCGCAGCCGTCAAGCAGGTCGACCTGGTCGCGCGCGTCTCGGGCTTTTTGCAGTCGATCGATTATACCGACGGCGCCTTCGTCAAGGAAGGCACCACCCTGTTCACCATCGAGCCCGAGACCTACAAACTGAAGCTGGACCAGGCCAAGGCCGCGGAAGCCGGCGCCCAGGCCTCGCTGAAGCAGGCCGAGCTCGACTTCCAGCGCCAGAGCGACCTCGTGGCGCGCCAGGCGGTGTCGCAGGCGACCCTCGATACGTCCACCTCGAATCGCGACAATGCCCGCGCCAATCTGCAGCAGGCGCAGGCGAATACCAGGATCGCCGAGGTCAATTACGGCTATACGAAAGTGACCGCGCCGTTCGACGGCATCGTCAGCGCGCATCTCGTCTCGGTCGGCGAGCTCGTCGGCGTCTCCTCCCCGACCCAGCTTGCGACCATCGTGGCCCAGGATCCGATCTGGGTGAATTTCAACGTCAATGAGCAGGACGTGCTGCGGATCCGCGCCGAGGCCAGGCGCAAAGGCCTCACCGCGGCCGATCTCAAGAAAACCCCGGTCGAGATCGGGCTGCAGACCGAGGCCGGCTTTCCGCACGCGGGCAATCTCGACTACGTGGCGCCGACGGTCAACCAGTCGACGGGAACGCTCGCCGTGCGCGGCATCATTCCCAATGCCGACCGCGTGCTGCTGCCCGGCTATTTCGTCCGCGTCCGCGTCCCGGTCGACACCCAGGACAACGCCCTGCTGGTGCCCGACACCTCGCTCGGCAGCGACCAGAGCGGCCGCTATCTGCTGGTCGTCAACAAGGACAACGTCGTCGAGCAGCGCAAGGTGACGATCGGACCGGTCGACAACGGCCTGCGCGTGATCGATAGCGGGCTCAAGCCCGACGAGCGCGTGGTGATCGCAGGAATCTTGCGGAGCATCCCCGGCCAGAAGGTCGACCCGCAGCTGCAGAAGATCGAACAACCGCAAGCCGCTGCGAAATAAGCGTCCGCCACTTCAGGTCTTCGCCAACAGGAGCGGGCCATGATCTCCAAATTCTTCATCGAACGTCCGGTCCTTTCCAATGTCATCGCGCTGCTGATGATCCTGATCGGCGCGGTGGCGCTGCTCGATCTTCCGATCGCGCAATATCCCGACGTGGTGCCACCGACGGTGCAGGTCACCACGCGCTATCCCGGCGCCAGCGCCAAGACCGTGGTCGACACCGTGGCGCTGCCGATCGAGCAGCAGGTCAACGGCGTCGAGGATATGCTCTACATGCAGTCCTATAGCGGCGCCGACGGCACCTATACGCTCACGGTCACCTTCAAGATCGGCGTCGACCTGAACTTCGCGCAGGTGCTGGTGCAGAACCGCGTCTCCAGCGCGCTCTCGCAACTGCCGCAGGCGGTGCAGAACCAGGGCGTCACGGTGCAGAAGAAATCGACCTCGATCCTGCTGTTCGTGACGCTGACCTCGCCCGACGCCAAATATGACAGCCTGTTCCTGAGCAACTACGCCACCATCAATCTGCGCGACGAGCTGTCGCGGCTGCCGGGCGTCGGCAACGTCACGGTGTTCGGCGCCGGCCAATATTCCATGCGGATCTGGCTCGACCCGAACAAGCTGCAGGCGCGCGCCCTCGTGCCGCAGGACGTGATCCAGGCGATCCAGCAGCAGAGCCAGCAGGTCGCCGCCGGCCAGGTCGGCAGCCCGCCGACGCCGCCGGGCCAGGCCTTCCAGTACACCCTCAACGTCAACGGGCGGCTGGAGGATGTGGGCCAGTTCGAGGACATCATCGTCAAGACCGGCAACAATGGCGACGTGACGCGGGTGCGCGATGTCGGATCGGTCGAGCTCGGCGCGCAGACCTACAGCCAGCTCTTCTCGCTCAACAACCAGCCGGCCGCCGGCATCGGCGTGTTCCAGTCGCCCGGCGCCAACGCGCTGCAGGTGCAGCAGGCGGTCGAGAAGAAGATGGCGGAGCTGGCCCGCGCCTTCCCGCAAGGCATCAAATACGACACGCCGTTCGACACCACGAAATTCGTCTCGGCCTCGGTGCATGAGGTCTACAAGACCCTGATCGAGGCCGGCGTGCTGGTGCTGGTGGTGATCCTGCTGTTCCTGCAGGACTGGCGCGCCATGCTGGTGCCGGCGACCACGGTGCCCGTCACCATCATCGGCGCCTTCGCGGCGATGGCGGCGCTCGGATTTACGATCAACCTGTCGACGCTGTTTGCGATCGTGCTCGCGATCGGCATCGTGGTCGACGACGCCATCGTTGTGGTCGAGGGCGCCGCCCACAATATCGAGCAGGGCATGAACGGCCACGATGCCGCGATCCGCGCCATGGACCAGCTGTTCGGGCCGATCGTCGGCATCACGCTGGTGCTGATCTCGGTGTTCCTGCCGGCCTCGTTCCTGCCGGGACTGACGGGGCGCATCTACGCGCAGTTCGCGCTGGTGATCGCCGCCACCGCGCTATTGTCCGCCGTCAACGCCGCGACCTTGAAGCCGACGCAATGCGCGCTGTGGCTGCGCCCGGCGGTGCCGATGGACCAGCGCAACTGGTTTAACCGCGGCTTCAACAATGTCTATGGCCGGCTGGAGCGCCGCTATGCCGCGCTGATCGGCGTGATCTCACGCCATGCCGGCGTCTCCGTGACAATCGCGCTGGTCCTGATTGGGCTCGGCTTCTACGGCCTCGCACGCGTCCCGACCGGCTTCCTGCCGATCGAGGACCAGGGCTATCTGATCGCAGCCGTGCAGCTGCCGGACGGCGCCTCGCTCGACCGCACCGAGGACGTGCTGAAGCAGGTCTCCGACATCGCCCAGAAGACGCCGGGGGTCGCGCAGGTCACCACCATCGCCGGCATTTCGGCGCTCGACAACAGCGCAAGCCTTGCCAATGCCGGCGTCGCCTACATCGTGCTGAAGGACTGGGACTCGCGCGGCAAGGGCGAGGATCTGCGCTCGCTGGTCTATGGCCTCAACGACAAGATGGCCAATATCATGGAAGCCCGCGTCCTGGTGCTGCCGCCGCCGCCGATCCAGGGCATCGGCAACGCCGCAGGCTTTGCCATGCAGGTCGAGCTGCGCGACGGCAACAACGACTACGGCAAGCTGCAGGCGATCACCGGCGCGATGGTCGCCAACGCGACGACCCAGAGCGCGCTGCAACGGGTGCAGTCGCCATTCCGCGCCACCGTGCCGCAATACGATGTCGAGATCGACCGCATCAAGACCCAGACCCTGCATGTCACCACGGACGCGGTGTTCTCGGCGCTGTCGACCTATCTCGGCTCGTCCTTCGTCAACCAGTTCAACAAGTTCGGCCGCGTGTTCCAGGTCTACACCCAAGGCGAGGCGCAATTCCGCCTGACCGCGCGCGACATCGCCAACATGCAGGTGCGCAACCAGAACGGCGACATGATCCCGATCGGCACGGTGGCCAAGATCACGCCCGCGGTCGGCCCGTCGCTGATCAGCCTCTACAACCTCTATCCGTCTGCGACCATCGTCGGCCTGCCGGCGCAGGGCTACAGCTCCGGCCAGTCGCTAAACCTGATGGAGCAGATCGCGGCGAAGACGCTGCCGCCCGGCACCGGTTACGAATGGACGGCGATGTCGTACCAGGAGAAGGCCGTCTCCAACCAGATCTACTACGCCTTCGGGCTGGCGATGCTGCTGGTCTATCTCGTGCTCGCCGGGCAGTATGAGAGCTGGTTCACGCCGATCTCGGTGATCCTCGCGGTGCCGCTGTCGCTGCTCGGGCCGACCATCGTGCTCGAGGGGCTCAAGATCGACAACAATCTCTACGTCCAGATCGGCCTGATCCTCCTGATCGCGCTGTCCGCCAAGAACGCGATCCTGATCGTCGAGGTCGCGGTCGAGCTGCACCGCGACCACGGCAAGCCGCTGATCGAATCCGCCATCGACGCCGCGCGCGCCCGCTTCCGCCCGATCCTGATGACCTCGTTCGCCTTCATTCTCGGCGTGGTGCCCTTGGTGCTGGCGACCGGCGCCGGCGCCAGCGCCCGCAAGTCGATCGGCATCACGGTGTTCTCAGGCATGCTGGCCTCGACCTGCCTTGCCGTGCTGTTCGTCCCGGCCTTCTTCGTGATGGTGCAGCGCTTCGAGAACTGGCGCGGCGAGCGGGCGAAGAAGGTGCCGGCCGGCGAACCGGCAAAACAAGCCGGAGCCTGAGTCGCTTTTGGGGCAAAGCTGACATCAAGTTGGTAGGCAAATTCCGCGGTATCGATCGAAAATGAGCCGTATCTGACATTGCAGCACAAGACTTCAGCCGCTTCGCCCCAATCGAGCCCCCTCAGTCGCGCAGCATTTTTCTCAGCGCATCCGGCGCGAGAATGTCGATGCGACGGTAGGACAGTGCGATGTGGCCTTCTGCTTCAAGCTTGCGCAGGATGGCGCCGGCTGTGGTTCGGGCGACATTTGCGTTAAATGCTAGTTGTTCTTGATTTATGTCGATTTCAATCGGGCGGCGATCTCGCGGGGTGGCGACGCGACAATTCCCAATGCGGAGCAGAACCGCGACACATCGCTTAAAGTGGTTGCGTATCATCAGGTCATCTGATCCCCCCATGGCAACATCGAGATGATAAATGGTTATAAGACCAAAAAGTCGCCACGCAGAAGGGTCACACCTAACAATTTCGTCAATCGCCCGTAAGGACAGATGCAACAGCACCGTGTCACGAGTAGCCGTTAGACCAACCCTTCGAGGCTGACGGGTAAAGGCGCTGGCCTGCCCAAACCAGCTACCCGGCGTCGCAAAATGTGCGGTGTGGGGCCCTCGCTCCCGAGGAGCTACCGAAATGCCAAGGCATCCTGAAACGATGCCGAAGATGCCGCCCGGTTCATCTCCAATCGAGTAGATCGCTTTGCCCGCCTTGAATTGCTCCAGCAGACATCGGTCAAGCACCGCACGCTGAAACGGCGCGGGCGTGTGTCGGAGCCAGCCTCGGCCGAGGACGATTTTGGACGCTGCGTTCTTGTCCAAGATTGTTCTCTAATAGGTCGCCCATGATCAATGTTTCTCAGATCTCCGGCTACACTCTCTCCGGTAAAGCTATTTGATCTGAATCAACCAGCCGTGGCGCTACCGGCCTGACCCGGGATCAAAGGCGAAGCTCGCGGCTTCGCGAAGATTTGCATTCAGGTACCAGGAGTACGATCCATGCTTCGCCGGGCATCATTCGCGGCAGCACTTATTGCTCCGCTGCTTGCGCTGCCAGCGAACTCGGCGGCGGCGCAAACGAAACCGAACATCCTCGTCATCTTCGGCGACGATGTCGGCTTTATGAACGTGTCTTCGTTTGGCGGAGATATCATGGGTGTCCAGACACCCAACATCGACCGTATCGGGCTGGAAGGTCTGCGACTGACGTCATTTTACGCGCAGCCGAGTTGTACCGCCGGACGTGCGGCCTTCATCACCGGCCAACTGCCGGTCCGCACGGGGTTGACAACGGTCGGCACTCCGGGCTCGACCGCGGGGCTGCAAAAGGAAGACATCACTCTCGCAGAGATTTTGAAGATGCGGGGATATGCCACTGCCCAATTCGGCAAGAATCATCTGGGCGACCTTGAAGAGCACTTGCCGCATCGGCACGGCTTCGACGAGTTCTGGGGAAATTTGTACCATCTCAACGGCAATGAAGATCTGGAAGACCCGGATCGGCCGACCAATCCCGCGTTCCGTAAGAAATTTGACCCGCGTGGCATCGTTTCCGGCACGGCCGACGGGCCGACGAAAGACGAGGGGCCCCTGACCGTCAAACGCATGGAAACCTTCGACGACGAGATCACTGCCAAATCACTCGACTACCTGGATCGTCGCGCAAAAGACGGCAAGCCATTCTTCCTTTGGCATAACTCAACGCGGCAGCATGTATTCCTCCACCTGAAACAAGAAGCTCAAGGTCAGTCTCGAGCCGGTCGTGAAGACGTCTATGGCGACGGATTGAAAGAGCACGATGGCCATGTGGGTCAGCTTCTCGACAAGCTTGCGCGGACAGGTCTCGATAAGAATACCATCGTCATCTACACGACCGATAACGGTGCCTACCAGTACATGTGGCCCGAAGGCGGTACCTCGCCGTTCAGAGGCGACAAAGGTACGACATGGGAAGGCGGCGTTCGGGTTCCGTTTGTCATCCGCTGGCCGGGAGCGCCGGGCGGACGTGTCAGCAGCGAGATCGTCGACATGACGGACCTGTTGCCGACCCTAGCGGCCGCGGCCGGCGAGCCGGATGTGGTCGACAAGTTGAAGAATGGCGCGTCCTACGGCGACCGTAGCTACAAGCTGCATCTCGACGGCTACGACCAGACCCCCCTGTTTTCGGGTAAGAGCGACCAGTCGGCGCGCAACTTCATCTTCTACTATGACGAGACTGTGCTGACGGCGATCCGCTACAAGCAGTTCAAGGTCACGTTCTCCGCCAAATTAAACGGAAAGTGGGACGGCCCGCTGGAAAATCTTGGGCGCCCCCAAGTCACTAACCTGCTGATGGACCCATTTGAACGTCAGTGGGGTGACCTCAACCGCCAATATGCCGAGCACAAGGCCTGGGTCCTGACTCCTATCGTTGGCATTGCCGAACAGCATCTCTTGACGTTCAGGGAGTTTCCCGTGCGGCAGGTCGGACTCAGCGCCCAGGTCGGCAAGACCATCGAAGGCATTCAATCGCAAATTCTGAAAATGCGCCAGGCGAACTAGAGTCATGGGAGTGCAACACACCATGAAGAAGAAGCATGTGCTGACCGTCGCCATCGCTAGCGCGACTTACCTATTGTCGACTTGCGGCTTCGTTAAAGCGGAGGAGCAACGTCCTAATATCATCATTATTTTGGCCGATGATCTCGGTAATGCCGATCTTGGCTATCGCGGCAGCGACATCAAGACGCCGAATATCGACCAACTTGCAAAAAGCGGTGTGCGGCTCGAATCCTTCCACGGCATGCCGGTTTGCACGCCGGCGCGCGCAGCGTTGATGACCGGCCGCTACCCGATGCGCTACGGCCTGCAAACGCTGGTGATCTTCCCGAACCATACCTATGGCTTGCCGACCGAGGAGCGGACCCTGCCGCAAGCATTGAAGGAGGCAGGCTACAGCACGGCGATGGTAGGCAAATGGCATCTGGGGCATGCCGACAAGAAATTCTGGCCGCAGAACCGCGGGTTCGACTACTTCTACGGCAATACGGTTGGCGAAGTTGACTACTTCACTCACAAGCGCGCAGGTATCGTGGATTGGCAACGCAACGGCACGTTCATCGACGAAAAGGGTTATGTGCTCACGCTGGATGGCGATGAAGCCGTCAAGCTGATCGACAAGCAGCCGAAGGACAAGCCGTTCATTCTCTATTTCGCGTCCCTGGCCCCGCATGCGCCGTACCAGGCGCAGAAGGCCGACGAGGACCGCTACGCCGCCACCATCAAGGATCCAACGCGTCGGACCTACGCTGCGATGATCACGTCGCTCGATGACCAGGTTGGCCGGATCGTTGCGGAACTGGACAAGCGCGGCATGCGCGACAATACACTGATCATCTTCTCCAGCGACAATGGCGGCCCGCGCAATGCCGTGGTCGCGAGCGGCGCGCACTCGAAGGAAGAACGGACCGAGAGCGGCGTCAAGGAGGGATCATTGCCCGCGAGCAATGGAAATCTGCGTGGCGGCAAGGGCAGCCTGTACGAAGGTGGCGTCCGCGTACCGACCATTTTCAACTGGCCGGCGAAGCTCAAGCCGCGGGTCGTGAACGAGCCGCTGCACATGGTTGATATCATGCCGACCGTGCTTGCCCTCGCTGGCAGTAAGGTCAACCCTCCAGACAAGCCCTTCGATGGCAAGGATATCTGGGCGACCGTCGCTGAGGGGCAGCCTTCGCCGCACGATGATATACTGGTGAATGTCGAGGCTTTCCGCGGTGCGATCATCAAAGGCAAATGGAAGCTGGTGAAGATCGCCTTGTTGCCGGGCAAGACCGAACTGTTCGATCTCGCGGCCGACCCGGGCGAAAAGAACAATGTCGCGGACCAGAATGCGGACGTGGTGCGCGATCTCGAAAGTCGCCTGCTGGCCTATGCCAAGCAGCAGAAGATGAGCGAATGGCTCAAGACGCAACCGGACTACCTGGGCGCGCAAGGACAGACCATCTTCGATCCGGACTTTGACATCGATGATGCAGGGTTGCCGCACGCAAAGATCGCGTTCCCGAAGCATTGATGGCGGACACAACGCAAGCTGTGCCGCTCGTCGCGCTCGCGCGATTGCCCGCGCGCGACAGATTTTGGCTGCAGACGTTGGACTTGGTCACTCATAAAGGGAGAGTGCAATGAGCGCACGATCGATCGGGCTTTTTCTGGCCATGGCGCTTGGGGCAACTCAGCTATTGCCTCTCGACGTCGCGACGGCGCAAGGCGTGCTGACTGCCGCTGCCGCGGACGGCTCAGTGCTTCCGTTTCCACCGGTGCCATCTGCAAGCATAGCCGCGCCGAGGTTACAGGACTCCAAGCACCAACGACGGCCGGAGCAGAACCATCTGCCCAAGGATGCGCCCAATGTGCTGATCATCCTGATCGATGACGTCGGCTTCGGACAGGCTTCAACCTTTGGCGGCGAGATCAACACTCGGACGCTCAGCAAGCTTGCCGAACAGGGCATAAGTTACAACAGCTTCCATACGACTGCGATCTGCTCCCCAACGCGCGCAGCGTTGTTGACGGGACGCAATCATCAGCGTGTCGGCAATGGCACGATCGCAGAACGCGCTGTGGACTGGGATGGCTATACCGGAATCATTCCAAAAAGCTCGGCGACGATGGCAGAGGTCTTGCGCCACTACGGTTACAAAACGGCAGCCATCGGCAAGTGGCACAATACTCCCGCCGATCAAACTACTTCGATGGGGCCATTCGATCGCTGGCCGACCGGGCACGGTTTCGACTATTTCTATGGTTTTCTCGCCGGCGAGACGTCGCAATGGGAGCCGCGGCTGGTCGAGAATACCAACCAGATCGAGCCGCCGCACGACGAGAAGTATCATCTGAGCGAGGATCTCGCGCAGCACGGCATCGACTGGTTGCGCCACCATCAGGCGTTCTCGCCGGACAAGCCGTTCCTACTCTATTGGGCGCCTGGCGCCGGACATGGGCCACATCAAATCTTCAAGGAATGGGCCGACAAGTATAAAGGCAAGTTCGATGACGGCTGGGATGCCTATCGCGAGCGCGTATTCGCACGGCAGAAGCAGCTGGGTTGGATTCCGGCCGACACCAAACTCACCCCGCGCGCTGACTCGATGCCCGGCTGGGACAGCATTCCCGAGGCGCAGCGCCCGTTCCAGCGGCGACTGATGGAGATCTTTGCCGGCTTCGTCGAGCATGTCGATGCGCAAGCCGGCCGGCTGGTGGACGAACTGGATCGTCTCGGCATTCGGGACAATACCATCGTGATCTATATTTTCGGGGACAACGGCGCCAGCGCCGAGGGCCAGAACGGAACGATCAGCGAGTTGCTGGCGCAGAATGGGATTCCGAATACCGTTGAACAGCAGCTTGCCGCGCTGGAGACGATTGGCGGTCTCGAAGCGCTAGGCTCTCCTAAGACCGACAGCATGTATCACGCCGGTTGGGCGTGGGCCGGCAATACACCGTTCCAGCACACGAAATTGATCGCCTCGCATTTCGGCGGAACACGCAATCCGATGGTGATCTCTTGGCCGAAGGGTATCAAACCGGATCACACACCGCGGCCCCAGTTCACCCACGTCAACGATATCGCGCCGACCCTCTACGAGATTATCGGCATCAAGCCACCAAAAGTGGTTGACGGCTTTGTCCAGGATCCAATCGATGGCGTCAGTCTCGCGTATACCTTCAATGATCCGAAGGCTCCCTCACGCAAGAAGGTCCAATACTTCGATAACAACGGTAGCCGCGCGATCTATCAGGATGGCTGGATCGCGGCGGCGTTCGGCCCGCTGGTCCCATGGTTACCCGGCGCGCCGGGCCTCGCCGAATGGGATTCGGCCAAGGACAAGTGGGAACTCTATCAAGTCACCAAGGATTTCTCCGAGGCCGACGATCTCTCCGGCAAGGAGCCGGAACGTCTGGCGGAATTGCAAAAGGTGTTCGACGAGCAGGCGAAGGCCAACCAGGTCTACCCGCTCGGCGCCGGCATCTGGCTTCGGCTGCATCCCGAAGATCGCATCAAGTCGCCGTATACGAGTTGGCAGTTCGACGCGACGACTACGCGCATGCCCGAATTTTCGGCGCCGGGCCTCGGTCGCGAAAACAATACCGTAACCATCGATGCCGAGGTCGGAGAGAACGCGTCCGGCGTGCTCTACGCACTGGGCGGGGCCGGTGGCGGCGTCACGCTGTACATGGACAAGGGAGAGCTGGTCTACGAATACAACATGATGATCATCGAGCACTACATCGCACGTTCCGCCTCGAAGATCGAACCCGGGAAACGGCACATCGAGGTCACGACCCGGCTTGTGAGCCCGAAGCCACTTTCTCCTGCCGACGTCTTACTGACGGTTGACGGGCAGGAGCTTGCGCGCACCACGGTCAAACGCACGGTGCCTGCTGCATTCTCGGCGAGCGAAACGTTCGATGTGGGCGTGGACCTCGGTTCGACCGTTTCGCTCGATTATTTCGATCGTCGTCCCTTCAAGTTCGACGGCAAGATAGAAAAGGTCGAAGTCAAACTTAATTGAACCAGGTGGTTACAGCCGCCCAATCATGATTGAGGAGGACGGAAATGAGGCTCGCGTTTGAAGGAAGTAGGCCGGTTCTGCAGCCGCAGGAAAGCGATGCAGTCGAGATCAGGAACGGTCTTTACGCATTGAGCGTAGCAATACAGGACGGCGTTCAAGGCGGCGATAATGGCGTGGTGGTGCTGCGCGACGGCACGATCCGTGGCGGCGACTCGTTCTTTTATTTCTTTGGCAGCTACAGCTGTTCTGGTCGGAAGTGGAAAGGTGAAGTGACTTCCCAAGAGCACACGCAAGCTTCGGCTACGCGGCCTTTTGCGCGAAAAGTAGCCACTATCGGCTTCACCGGAACCTACACTGATGACGGCGCTGAAAGCGACAACACCGCGCTCCTTGGTAAGCAAAGCGTTCGATTCAGGACGATCTTGCGACTTTTGATCGCGGATTAGGTTCATGACCACTTGCATGATTGCTCGAGACGCCCACCGGGCGATTCGAGCAAAGCGGTCGGCGACTTCTGTTGTTGGCCCCTCGCGTCATTTCGTTGCCGTGCAGCAATTCGGTTGCTTTCGGAGCAAAGCGGAAATCAAGCTAATCTACGCTCACAGAAGCGCCGCCGGCGTCCTGATCTCCCGCGGCAGGATGATGGCCGCTGCAATCACCAATAGGCACAGCGCCGCGAAGGCGTGCAGCATGGTGACAAAGCCGCCCCGATCGTAGAGCCAGGCCACGAGACCGACCGAGGCGCCGGCCGCGGTGAAGCCTATGAAATAACGCACCGCATAGGCGCGCGACCGCCATTCTTCCGAGGTGTACTTGCCCACCATGGCGTCGTTCACCGTGACCTGTCCGAACGCGCCCATCACGATGCCGATCGACACCAGGATCAGCGGCAGGTTCGACAGCGTGGCGGCCAGATAGAGCAGCGGCGCCAGCACGACGGACAGCGGCAGCGCCACCGTCTTCAGCGAGTGCCGGTCGAGCAGCCTTCCGATGGTGTATTGCGTCATCGCCCCGAATACGTAGACGCCGGCCGCGATCACGCCAAGCAGCGCCGGGCTTTTGGTGAGGCCGGCGAGCCGCTCGGCGAACAGCTTTGGCAGCGCCACCGTCACGGCGTTGAAGGTGGTGGAGATCGCGATCACCACGATCAGCAGCGCCAGGATCACCCGCCACATGTCCTGCTTCGCCACCCGCGCCTGCGCGGCCGCCTGCTTCGACCCCTTGCGATCCTCGTGCACCACCATGAGCGCAAACGCGATCCCGATTGCGATGGTGACGATGCCGGGCACGACGAAGGCAAAGCGCCAGCCGAGATATTGCCCGATCACGCCGGTGACCAGCGCCGAGGACGCCACGCCGAGATTGCCGAACACGCCATTGATCCCCATCTCGCGGCCGAGCCTGTCGGCATAGGACACGATCATCGCGGTGCCCACGGGATGATAGATCGAGGCGAAGATACCGATCGACAGCAGCGCCGCGCCGAGCTGGATCGGCGTCTCCACGAAGCCGACCGCGATCATCGACAGCCCGATGCCGACGAAGAAGATCACCATCATGTGGCGCCGGCTCCAGCGGTCCCCCAACCAGCCGGTGAGAAGCGAGCCGGCGCCAAAGGCGATGAAGCCCGGCGTCGCATAGGGCAGCAGCTCCGAATAGGCCATGTTGAGCGCCGGTCCCATGATGATGACGGCGGCGGCAAAGATCAGCATGGAATAGTGGTCGATGAAATGCGCGGCATTGACGAAGCCGATCACCCGTCCCGGATTGTTCATCAGTCGCGGTCCTTTTCTTGCCGGAAATTTCCTTTGTCCCGGTTTTTTGTTATAGGTCGTCGGCATGACGGGATGCCGCCAATGACTGTCGTCGAAACGCCAACGCGCCCCCAACTCCGCCCGCTGGGCGCGGACCGCCGCACTGCGGAAGGCGGCGTGCATCTGGTGGCGCGGCATTACCGGAAGGGCACGAGGCTCGAGCCGCACATGCACCGCGAGGCGCAGCTGGTTTATGCGGCCAGGGGCACCATGCAGGTCACGACGCCCAAGGGGCGCTGGCTGGTGCCGCCGGACCGCGCGGTCTGGGTCCCGGCCCGGCTCGTGCACGCCATCGACGTGCTCGCCGACATCGACATGCGCACGCTTTATTTCGACCTCGCCTGGCTCAAGCGCGCGCCCCGCAGCAAGAGCCTGGCCAGGGAGTTCGTGGTGCGGGTGACGCCGTTGCTGCAACAGGCGATCCTGGCGCTGTTCGACGATTGCGGCGAGCGCGACCGCACCGCGCTGCTGATCAAGCTCGCCATGCTCGAGCTGCGCCGGGCCGACGATTCCGCGACCTTCATCCCGCTGCCGCAGGAGCCGCGCTGCCGCCGCGCCGCCGAGCTGGTGCTGGCCGACCCCGCCCGGGCCCATGAGATCGAACTCGTGGCGGAGAAGATCGGAACCTCGGCACGGACGCTGTCGCGGCTGTTCGCGGCGGAGACGGAGCTGTCCTTCAAGAGCTGGTGCCAGCGGGCGCGGATTGCGGCGGCCATCGAGCGGCTGTCGACCGATACCAATGTCGCAATCAAGCAGGTCGCCGGCGAGCTCGGCTATGCCAGCATCCCCGCTTTTTCGCATGCGTTTCGCCAGGTGACCGGGAGGACCCCGAGCGAATTTGCCCGAAAGACCTGATGGCTTCCCGGCGCATCCGCCGGAATCCGATCACCATGACGAATTGTTGTGCTTGATTGGCGTCCACTTCGCCTTAAATCGATGTAACATCCGCATCCATTCACACGGATTCGAATTGCTGCAATGGCCAACGCCTTCTTCACCGATCTGATTGCAACCATTTCGGAGCGGGGGCGCACCCTGCTCCGCCGTGCTCAGCCGGATGACGGCAAGGAGGACGCCGCCAGCCTGATCGAGCTGTGCGAGGCGCTGCTGTCCGGCCGCGGCGAGGCGTCCGGCACGGCGATGGCGAGCGAGGTGCTCGAGAGCTACCGCGCTCTCGACGCCACCGAGCGGCGCAGCTTCTTCCATGCGCTGTCGCGCAATTTCGGCCCCGACCGGGACAGGGTCAACAAGGCCATCGAGGCCTGGATCGCCGAGCCCGGCGACGGCAACGGCGGCGCGCTGCATTTCGCCTCGGAGCCGCGGCGCCAGGAATTGATCCGCCGGCTGAACCGCGCGCCGGGCGGCACCGGCGCCCTGGTCGAGATGCGCGCCGACCTGCTCTCGCTGCTGAACGGGCACAAGGACCTCGCCGCGCTCGACCGCGACATCGTGCATCTCTTGGGATCATGGTTCAACAGGGGATTTCTCGTGCTGCGCAGGATCGACTGGTCGACCCCGGCAAACATCCTGGAGCAGATCATCCGCTACGAGGCGGTGCACGAGATCCACGACTGGGACGATCTGCGCCGCCGCATCGATCCGGTCGACCGCCGCTGCTACGCCTTCTTCCACCCCGCGATGCCCGATGCGCCCCTGATCTTCGTCGAGGTGGCGCTGACGGAGACGATTCCCGGCGCGATCGCGCCGCTGCTCGCGGCGAATCGCCAGAGCGTGCCGGCCGATCGCGCCCGCACTGCGGTGTTCTATTCCATCTCCAACACCCAGCGCGGACTTGGCGGCATATCCTTCGGCAACTTCCTGATCAAGCAGGTGGTCGAGGAGCTGCGCCGCGAGCTGCCCAGGCTCGACACTTTCGTGACACTCTCGCCGGTGCCGGGCTTCATGGCCTGGCTGAAGGACGCCAAGGACCTGCCGGTCACCGACGAGGAGCGCGAGACGCTCAAGCATCTCGACGAGCCCAACTGGTTCGACAATGCCGAGCTTGCCACGCAGCTGCGCGCCGTGGTCGAACCGCTCGCGGCCTATTACTTCCTCAAGGCTCGCACCGCCAAGGGGCGCCTGATCGACTCGGTCGCCCGCTTCCATCTCGGCAACGGCGCGCGGCTCGAGCGCATCAACTGGCTCGGCGACCTCTCGCCGAAGGGCCTGCGCGAATCCGCCGGCATCATGGTCAACTACCTCTACCGCCTCGACGACATCGAGAAGAACCACGAAGCCTACGCCAATGACGGCGAGGTGGTGGCGTCGAGCGCCGTGAAGAAGCTGCTGAAGACCGAAGGACGCCGGCTGTTGGACATGCGGCTGTCGTAGCAAGTTGTGGCAGCGTAGGATGGGTAGAGCGTAGCGAAACCCATAGCGTTCGCGGCAAGAATGATGGGTTTCGCTGCGCTCTACCCATCCTACAGATTCGAATGTCCCTTCTTGCACCGTCATTCCGGGGCGATGCGTAGCATCGAACCCGGAATCTCGAGATTCCGGGTTCGGTCCTTTGGACCGCCCCGGAATGACGGAGGCAATCGCAAGAGCGCCTGTGCGGCGCCATGCTGATTACCTGCAATTCGCGATCACTTATTATCCCGAAAATACGGCTCGACGGTCCCGTGCACCTTGATGGTCAGCGGGTTGCCGTGGCGGTCCTTGGCGTTGCCGGCGGTGACGCGGACCCAGCCTTCGCTGACGCAGTACTCCTCGACATTGGTCTTCTCGACCCCCTTGAAGCGGATGCCGACGTCGCGCGCCAGGACGTCCGCGTTGTAATAGGGGCTGTTCGGATCGACCGACAGGCGGTCCGGCAGCGTGTCTGAGGTCGTGTCGTTCTTCTCGGTCACAGTAGCGCCTCGATATCTTTCTTCAGGCTTTCGGGTCGTGTCGTCGGCGCATGGCGCGCCGTCACCTGGCCGGTGCGGTCCACCAGGAATTTGGTGAAATTCCATTTGATGGCGGAGCCGAGCAGGCCCGACTTCTCTCGCTTCAGGTAGTCATACAGCGGATGCGCATTGGCGCCGTTGACGTCGATCTTCTCGAACATGGGAAAGGTCACGTCGTATCTGCTTTCGCAGAACGCGCCGATCTCGCCGGCCGTGCCGGGCTCCTGGCCGCCGAACTGGTTGCAGGGAAAGCCGAGCACCGCAAAGCCGCGGGAGGCGAACTCCCGGTGCAGCTCCTCCAACCCGCGATATTGCGGCGTGAAGCCGCATTTGCTCGCGGTGTTGACGATCAGCAGCACCTGGCCTTCAAAGCGCTGCAAGGGAACCTCCTCGCCCGCGAGCGACTTGGCCGAAAAATCATAAACGCCTGGCATGGTTTCGTTCGTTCAATGGTCCATCCGCGAATTCGGTTCGCCTCTCCCCGGCGGGGAGAGGTGTCGCACCACCGATGCGGCAACACCTTGCGCATCTCATTGTACCTAGTCCATCGGATCGATCGGCGACGGCGGCACGCCGCCGGCCTCGATCGCTTCGCCTGCGGCGAGGCAGAGGTCCTCGCGGTAGCGCCCCGCGACCACCTGCACGCCGACCGGGGCCTTGCCGACCAATCCGGTGGAGACCGTTAGCCCAGGCAGGCCCAGGAAGGGAATAGCGATCTGCGTCAGTTGCGCGTGCCAGACGCGGGTAAAGGAGGCCTCGTCCTTGCGGTCGAGCTGGTCGGGGAACGGCAATTCGCCGGAGACCGGCATCAGCACGACCGGATATTGCTCCAGCAGCAGCAGCCATTTGCGGGACAGCGTGGCCCGGATGGTCAGCGCCGCGGACAAGGCCGCGGCGTCCAGCGGAAACACCTTGTTGCGGTTGCCACGCAGGCACGCCAGCGCGCCGGGATCGCCCTCCTTCTCGGCGGCCGCAAGCTGCGCCTCATAACCGTCGCCGAGCCAGAGCCTGGTCTGCTGCAAGGCCGCTTCCTGTAGCGGCGGGGTGTCCTTGATCTCCTCCACGGTCCAGCCCGCTCGCTCCAGCCGCTTGCCGGCGTCGAGCACGGCAGCCCGCACCTCCGGCACCGGATCGAGCCCGTCCGGATTGACACAGAGCGCGGCGCGTTTTGCCACCGGCGGGCCCTCCAGCGGCGCCGGCACCCACCAGGGATCGCGCACGTCGCGGGCGGACATGGCCGCGAGCGCGAGGCGGATGTCGCCGATGGTGCGCGCAAGCGGCCCCGAGACGGCGCTGATCTGCGGCCCGATCGGGCGGTCCGGAAACGCCGCATTGTAGGCTGCGACCCGGCCGACGGTCGGGCGCAGGCCGTGCACGCCGCAGGCATAGGCCGGATAGCGGATCGAGCCGGCGATGTCGGTGCCATGGCCGATATGGCCGATCCCGGCCGCGACGGCCGAGCCGGCGCCGCCCGAGGAGCCGCCGGGCGTGAGCGAGGCATCCCGCGGGTTCCTGGTGTCGCCGTGGATCAGGTTGCTGGTGAACCAGCGATAGGAGAAGGCGGGCGTGTTGGTGCGGCCGAGAATGACCGCGCCGGCCTTGCGCAGATTGTCGACCACAGGGCTGTTGCTCCTGGCGATCACGTCGCGCTGTTGCTTCAAGCCGTTGGTGGTGGCAAAGCCCTCCTGGTCGATATTGACCTTGACCGTCACGGGGACGCCGGCGAGCGGCCCGACCTCCTCGCCGCGCGCGATTCTGCCGTCGATCTCGGCTGCCTGCTTCAGTACCTCCTCGGGCCTGTGATCGATCACCGCATTGAGCGTCGGGTTCACCGCATCCAGCCGCGCCAGATTGGCGCTGGCCGCCTCCTTTGCGGAAACCTTCTTCGATTTGACAAGCGTGGCGAGTTCGGCAGCCGACAGGCGCCAGAGGTCGGTCATAGGCAACTCCGTTGTTGTGGACGTGTTGTAGCGCCGGGATCACGGTGTGGCCAGACGGGGACGGGATACGGGGCATGCGCCAGGCCGACCTGCACGACCCGTTCTCACCGTCACCCTGAGGCGCTCGCGGCACGCGAGCCTCGAAGGGCGACGGCCCGGATGCAGCAGCGGGGCCGTGCATCCTTCGAGGCTCGCTGTCGCTCGCGCCTCAGGATGACGGGTCGGGATGAGACGTCATTCCTACCGCACCCGGGCCAGAAAATAGGCGAGGTCGCTGATCTGGTCCGGTGTCACCGGGCCCATCACGTCGGCCATGGTGCCGTCGTAGCCATGGCGGGAGTTGTCCTTGTACTCGCGCAAGGTCTTGTTGAGGTAGCCCTCGCGCTGGTCGGCGATGCGGGGCACGTTGGCGCCGCCGGCGAAATCCGGACGGTGGCAGGAGTTGCAGTGATACTTTACCGCAAGCTCCTGCGCCCGCCGCATTCGTTCCGGGTCGGGCGTGTCGGCCGGCGGCTTTGGTTTCGGCAGCGTGGCGATGAAATCGGAGAACTTGCGCAAATCGTCGTCGGTCATCGCCTTCGTCATGTCGTTCATCGGCTCGAAGCTGCGCAACTTCTCGCGAAACATGAAGAGCTGGATCAGCGCATACGGCGCCTGCTGGCCGCCCAGCGAGGGCGTGAAATCGGTTGCCGATTGCCCGTTCTCGCCATGACAGCCGAAACAGACGGCCGCACGCTGCTCGATGGTTTCTGAATTTGCGGATGAAGCGACCAAGACAAGCGCCAGCGCGATTGTTGTTTTTTGCATCGGTTCGTCCTGACGGCCTCACCACTCACTCCGTCATTCCGGGGCGGTGCGAAGCACCGAACCCGGAATCTCGAGATTCCGGGTTCGCCTCTGCGAGGCGCCCCGGAATGACGACCTCAACAACTACTTCGCCGCGACCTTGGACTTGCCGTAGCTCACCCGATAGACCGCGCCGTTGTAATCGTCGGAGACCAGGATCGAGCCGTCCTTGAGCAAGGCGATGTCGACCGGGCGGCCGAGATAGCTGTTGTTCTCGATGAAACCCGTGATCAGGGGCTCGATCGACTTCACCTTGCCGTCGCGGTCGAGCTTCACCACCACGACATCGCCGCCGAACTTCCTGCTCTTGTTCCAGGAGCCATGGCGCGCGAGGATGATCGCGTTCCTGTAGGCTTTCGGGAACATGCTGCCGGTGTAGAAGCGGAAGCCGAGCGCGGCCGCATGCGGGCCCATCAGCCCGACCGGCGGGGTGAACTCGCTGCAGGAATGCCCCCAGCCGAATTCCGGATCGGGAATGTCGCCCTGATAGCAATAGGGTGCGCCGAAATCCTCGCCCACCTTGGTGATCCGGTTGAGCTCATCCTGAGGTACATCCTCAGACATCCAGTCGCGGCCATTGTCGGTGAAGTACATCTGCTTGGTTTCCGGATTCCAGTCGAAGCCGACCGAGTTGCGGACGCCGAAGGCTACGACCTCCGCCCCCGTGCCGTCGAGATTGATCCGGCGGATCTGGCCGTGGGCGTCGTCATGCAGCACGTTGTTGCCGGGCTGGCCGACCGGCACATAGAGCTTGTTGTCGGGGCCGACCGCGATGAACTTCCAGCCATGCGCCTCGTCCTTGGGCAGATTGTCGTAGATCACCGTCGGCTTGGGCGGGTTGTCCAAGACATCCTCGACATGCTCGATCTTGGAGATCTTCGAGAGTTCCGCGATGTAGAGCGTGCCGTTGTGGAAGGCGACGCCGTTCGGCCGGTACAGGCCCGAGGCCAGCACCTTGACCTCGCGTTTGCCGTCCTTGTTGACGATGGCATAGACCTTGTCGACCAGGCGGCTGCCGACGAACACGGTGCCCTTGTCGCCGACCGCGAGCGAGCGCGCATTGGCCATGCCGGCGGCATAGACCTCGATGTTGAAGCCGGAGGGCACCTTCAGCTTGGCCAGAGGCAGATTGTCGGGCGCCGTGGGCAGCGGCGGCGGCGCCACGGGGGCGAGCTTTTGCGCGGCCTCGTTGTCCGGGCGGCCAATCAGGGGCGAGCCGGGCGGCAGCGGTTGCGCCGCTTGCTGGGCTGACGCGACGAGTGTCGATGCAACAAAAAAAGCGCCGGCGAGCAGCATGCTTCGCGGCGACGAATGGCCGTTCATATCATCCTCCCCAATGTGACGGCGGTTGTCCTCGTGCCGGCCATCAGCCGGCGCGGGCCGCCTTTTTGAGGAGGGCAGTCTGTGTATTTTTCAGGGCCGGCGCAAGGGTATCACGTATACCAAGCGATGGCGCTTGCGAGCGAAGCGGACACCGGTTCGGCGTCACGACAAAAATCCGGAGCCGGTTTTGCTTCAATCGGAACCGGAACAGCTCTAGTGGCGGGTCACCGATTGATCCGGCAGCTCGAAGAAGGCTTCCGAGAACGGAAACTCGAGCACCACCTCGCCCTCCTCGTCCGTCACCTCGATGACGGCACTGAGCAGCGGCCCGACTGCGCCTTCGCTCCGCAACAGTTCCAGGATCATCGCCCGCGCGACTTCCCAGGCGCGATCGGGGTTGCGCAGTTCTTCGCCTTCGGGATCCTCGACCAGCTCATCGCCGATCCGGGTGTTGAAGAAATATCTGGCCATGGGAATCCATTGGGGCTCGCGCGGCAAAATTGGAAGACTTGCGGCTCTCACAACTGCTTTATTCGAGCCCTTTATCCAACAAGCGTGGCGCCTCCGCTACGCATCAAACGCGTTCGAACCTGCGCAGCGCCACGAAAATGCCGACCTGTTGCCTGTTTGCGCCCCTCCGGGAGTACCATCGGACCGCAGCCCTTTCGCGATGCAAAAGCGGCATGCCTTGTCTCACGATGTGAAAATTTCACTAGCGAACTTCCTGCCGCGCGTTACCTTATGGATAAGGGCGGACACCCTATCAACCTCGTCACAACTGACCAACGAAGGAGAGCCAAAATGGCCTGGAAAGCCCCCAAGATCGTCGAAGTGCCCGTGGGCATGGAAATCAACATGTATGCCTGCGCCGCCCGCAAGTAGACGGACGGCTCTTGCATCAATCCTGACGCAGGTGGACCTCCGGACGTAGCCGTTCCGCGACGGAACGCCCCGTTTCCGGTGTCCACCTGCGTCACGTTTTGTTTCGCTTTTGCGTTCGACCCTTTCGCGTTCGATTTCTTGCACATTCGACTCCAGGAGACGGATCATGCTTCGCGTCGTCGTCCTGGGCGCCGCAGCAGGCGGCGGAATTCCGCAATGGAATTGCGGATGCCCGGTGTGCCGGGCGGCGAGGAGCGACCGGCCGGAACTGAAGAGCACCCAGTGCTCGGTCGCGCTCTCGGCCGACGGCGACCACTGGTTCCTGATCAACGCCTCCCCTGACCTGCGCCAGCAGCTGATCGCAACGCCGCAGCTTCATCCCAGGGCCGGCCAGTTGCGCCACTCGCCGATCGCAGGCGTGATCCTGTGCAACGGCGAGGTCGATGCGGTGGCGGGGCTGCTCTCGATGCGCGAGGGTTCGCCGTTCACGATCTACGCACACCCGGGCGTGCTGTCGATCCTGAAGGCCAACAGCATCTTCAATGTGCTGTCCGAAGCAAACGTCAAGCGTCAGCCGATCGCAATCGACGAACCGTTCGAGCCGCGCCTGCCTGACGGCTCGCCCAGCGGCATCGAGATCCTGCCCTTTGCGGTGCCGGGCAAGGTCGCCTGGTATCTGCGCGACACCTCGCTCCCCGGCGGCCGCGGCGACGAGATCGGCGACACCATCGGCCTTCGCATCCGCGACAAGACGACGGACAAATATGTCTTCTTTCTCGCCGCCTGCGCCCATGTCACCGACGATCTGAAAGCGCGCCTTGCCGGCGCCTCGCTTCTGTTCTTCGATGGCACGGTGTGGCGCGACGACGAAATGATCAAAAGCGGGCTTGGCCAGAAGAGAGGCCAGGACATGGGCCATATCGCGATGTCGGGAAGCGATGGCGCGATCGAAAGTCTTGCTGGCCTCGCCATCGACAGGAAGTTATTCCTGCATATCAATAACTCCAACCCGGCGCTATTTGCGGATTCCGAGCAGCGCAAAGCGTTGGAGCAGGCGGGCTGGCAGATCCCGGCCGACGGAATGGAGATTGTGCTGTGAGCAAGGACGTCGCCCAAACCATGACCGCGCTCTCGATCGGCAAGGGCGTGACCCTCGACAGCGCCGCCGACCTGGAAACCACGCTGCGGCGGATCGGCGAGGTGCGCTACCACAACCTGCACCCGTTCCATAAGCTCCTGCATGGCGGCAAGCTGAACAAGGGCCAGGTGCAGGCCTGGGCGCTGAACCGCTACTATTACCAGAGCACGATTCCGATCAAGGATGCGGTGGTGATCTCGCGCTTCCGCGACCGCGCCACGCGGCTGGAATGGCGCCACCGCATCGAGGACCATGATGGCGACGTCGGCAGCGAGGGCGGCATCGAACGCTGGCTGAAGCTGACCGAAGGCCTCGGGCTCGACACCGCCTATGTGGAATCCACCGAAGGCATTCTGCCGGCGACGCGCTTTGCGGTCGAGGCTTACGTACATTACTGCCGCGACCGCACCCCGCTGGAGGCCATCGCCTCCTCGCTGACGGAACTGTTCGCGCCGAACCTGCATGAAGAGCGCATCAGCGGCATGCTGCAGCATTATGACTTCGTCAATCCTGACATCATGGCCTATTTCAAGCGCCGGCTGACGCAGGCGCCGCGCGACGCCGGCTTTGCGTTGGAGTATGTCAAGGAGCACGCCAGGACGCAGGAGCAGCGCGAGGCGGTGTGCAATGCGCTGATCTTCAAGACCAACGTCCTGTGGGTGCAGCTGGACGCGCTGTATCACGCCTATGTCAACGGCCACATTCCGCCCGGGGCTTTTGTGCCGCAGGACAATTCGAGGGGTTGAAATCATGGCCGCGGCACGCAACATCACTGTCAGCGAGGCGAGCCGGCCCGTGCTGCCGCGGCATGCAAAGCTGAAATACGACGAGACCCGCAAGGTCTGGGTCATCCTCGCACCCGAGCGGGTGCTGGCGCCGGACGAGATCGCCGTCGAGGTGCTCAAGCTCTGCGACGGCGCGCGCAGCGTCGCGGCGATCGTGGATGAGCTCGTCGCGAAATATGCCGCGCCGCGCGAGGCGATCGCGACCGACGTCGTCGCCATGCTGCAGGATCTTGCTGACAAGGGCTTTCTGACCGAAGCGCGCGAGAAGACACCAAGCGAGAAGACACCATGAGTGACGAGCTCGCAGAAACCAGGCCGGCGCACGATCCGAGCGACGGCCTCGCCGTGCTGGAATCCGGTGCCAATACCGGCACCAAGACCGCCGAGACGTTCGGCATTCCGCTTGCCGTGCTGGCCGAGCTGACCCATCGCTGCCCGCTGCAATGCCCCTATTGCTCGAATCCGCTCGAGCTCGACCGCGGCTCGAGCGAGCTTACGACCGCCGAATGGAAGAAGGTGCTCACCGAGCTTGCCGAGATCGGCGTGTTGCAGGTGCATTTCTCCGGCGGCGAGCCGACCGCGCGCAAAGACCTGGTCGAGCTGGTGCAGCATGCAAGCGATGTCGGGCTCTATACCAATCTGATCACCTCGGCCGTGCTGCTGACGCGCGAACGGTTGGCCGCGCTGGCGGGTGCGGGGCTTTGCCATGTGCAGATCAGCTTCCAGGGCAGCGAAGCCGCTTCCGCCGACCGCGTCGCGGGCTTCAGGGATGCCCACCGGAAAAAGCTCGAAGTCGCAAAATGGACGCGCGAGCTGGAGCTGCCGCTCACGGTGAATGCGGTGATGCACCGGCAGAACCTCGACCAGCTGCCCGATATCATCCAGATGGCCGTCGATCTCGACGCCGACCGGCTGGAAGTCGCCAACGTGCAATATTACGGCTGGGCGCTGAAGAACCGCGCCGCCTTGATGCCGACCTTCGCGCAGCTCGAGGACACCACCCGCCTCGTCGAGGAGGCGCGCGAGCGGCTCAGGGGCGTGCTCACCATCGACTACGTGATCCCGGACTATTACGCGCTGCGGCCGAAGAAATGCATGGGGGGCTGGGGCCGCCAGTTCTTCAACATCTCGCCGCAGGGCAAGATCCTGCCCTGCCACGCCGCCGAGAGCATCACCGGGCTCGCATTCGAATCGGTGCGCTCCAACCATTCGATTGCGTGGATCTGGCAGAACTCGGAGGCCTTCAACCGCTATCGCGGAACCGGCTGGATGCCAGAGCCCTGCCGGTCCTGCGAATACAAGGAGGTCGATTTCGGCGGCTGCCGCTGCCAGGCCTTTGCACTGACGGGCGACGCCGGCAACACCGATCCCGCCTGCACGCTGTCGCCGATGCATGAGCAGATCTTCAGGCAGGCGGAGCAGGAATCGGCCGCGGGCGCGACCCGTTTCCTGTACCGCAATTTCGCCGGCGGCACGCTGGAGCCATCCGACGATGGCGCCTGACGCCGATGCCGGCAAATCGCGGCGCGGCGATCCCTTCGCGCCCCTGACATCGGTGATGCTGCCGGTCGGCGACGGCCACGAAATCCATGTGGAAACCGTCGGCTGCGCGCGCGGCATTCCCGCGGTCTATCTGCATGGCGGGCCCGGCAGCGGCTGCCAGCCGGATCACCGCCGGCTGTTCGATCCCGAGCGCTTTCACACCGTGCTGTTCGACCAGCGTGGGGCGGGGCGCAGCCGGCCCAAGGGCGGCCGCGAGGCCAATACGCTTACCCACCTGATCGCGGACATGGAGACGATCCGCGACAAGTTCGGCTTCGAGAAGTGGCTGGTGGCCGGCGGCTCCTGGGGCGCGACACTGGCGCTGGCCTATGCGCAGGCGCATCCGAACCGCGTCCTGGCCATTGCGCTGCGCGCGACGTTTCTTGGTACGGCCAGCGAGGTCGAGACGGCGTTCTGCGAGACGCTGCCGCGCTTCTACCCGCAGTTGAGCGCCGATTTCCTCGGACTGCTGACGGACGACGAGCGCGGGCAGCCGATGCAAGCCTACTGGCGCCGTATCCTCGATCCCGATCCGGCCGTGCACGGGCCGGCCGCACGCGCCTGGCATGACGCCGAGCGCTGTCTCTCAGAACATACGCCACCGCGCACGCGGCTCGATGTCGCCGCGCTGCAGGGCAACGGGCCGCTGCCGTCGACACCCTTCATGGAGGCGCATTATTTCCGGAACGACAGTTTCATGCGACCGAACCAGCTGCTCGATGACGCATCGAAGCTGGCGGGCATTCCCGGCATCATCGTGCAGGGACGCTATGATCTGCTCTGCCCGCCATCGACCTCGCAGGCGCTGGCGGCGCGCTGGACCGATGCCGAAATCCGCATCATCGAAGGCGCCGGCCACACGCTGTATGATCCCGGCATCCGCGATGCAGTGATGCGCTCAATCGCGGATCTCGCGGCAAGGATTCGATGAAGCTGCGTTATTTGGCGATGATGCGTTCACCCCTTCACCCTGAGGAGCTGCGAAGCAGCGTCTCGAAGGGCGACGGCCCCGATGCAGCAGCGGGGCCGTTCATCCTTCGAGGCCCGCTTGCGCGGGCGCCTCAGGATGACGGGTTAAGTGACAGAGGAGAACAAGAAAATGCCGCTCGCCGGAAAAGGCATGCTGTTGACGTCGATGGACATCGACGCCGCCGACGAAGCCGACTTCAACCGCTGGTACGATCGCGAGCATCTGCAGGAACGTGTCGCGATCGACGGCTTCCTCGAGGCGCGGCGCTATGTGGCGCATAGCGGCAGCCCGAAATTCCTGTTCCTCTATTCGACCAAGAGCATCGACGTGCTGGACAGCCCCGCCTATCGCGCAAGGCTCGCCAATCCGACGCCGTGGTCGGTCAAGACCATGGCAGGCTTCAAGAACATGATCCGCGCGGTGGCGCGCATCACCGTCTCCAGAGGCACCGGCCGCGGCGCCGTGCTCGGCATCGTGCGACTGCGTCCCGAAGGCAATACGGATGCGTTGCGCGCGACGCTGCAGACGCGGCTCGATCCGCAGGAACTCGACGGCATCATCTCCATGCATCTGCTCGAGAGCGATGCAAGACTGTCCGGGCCGACCAAGGAACTGCCCGCCGCGGGCGGCGGTGCGAGCGACTGGTTCGTGCTGGTCGACGGCACCAGTGTGAGCGCCGTGTCGTCGCTGCTCGCGTCCCGCTTCACCGGCAGCGCAGCACCCGCGGGCGCGATGCAAATATCGTCGGGCATCTATGAGCTGATGTGGGACCTCGCCAAAAGCGACATCGCCGCCGGCTGAATTCGTCGCGCCTGACGTCGTGGTGAACATGTTGCGCCGCGAAATAACGCCGCCATCACGCAGTCTTGCGGCACTGCACCGGCCATCACGCGCCAATGGAACAAATTTGCCTTTGTGCCTCAACGAGATTGGTTCTAATAAGATAAGCACATGACGCAATTCGAAAACCGAAAGGACGCCCGCTCGGCGTCCTCACGAAAAAAAGGCCGCGCGTGAGTTACGTGGTTGGCGCGGACAGGTAGGGAATGAAACCGACTGACATCGCGGCCCCCGACTACTTTCACAAAGTGGTCGATTGCCAATGGGCCTGTCCTGCGCACACCCCCGTCCCCGAATACATCCGCTTGATCGCCGAAGGCCGCTACAGCGACGCCTACATGATCAATTGGAAGTCCAACGTGTTTCCCGGCATCCTGGGACGCACCTGCGACCGTCCCTGCGAGCCCGCCTGCCGCCGCGGCCGGGTGGAGGAAAATCCGGTGGCGATCTGCCGCCTCAAGCGCGTCGCAGCCGACTTCAAGGACGATATCAGGCAGCGCCTGCCGCGACCGTCGGCGAAGAACGGCAAGCGCATCGCGCTGGTCGGGGGCGGCCCCGCCTCCTTGACCGTCGCGCGCGATCTCGCCCCGCTCGGCTATCACTGCACCGTGTTCGATGCCGATGCCAGGGCCGGCGGCATGATGCGGTCGCAGATTCCAAAATTCCGCCTGCCCGACTCGGTGATCGACGAGGAGACCGATTACATTCTCAATCTCGGCGTCGAGTTCAAAGCCGGCCAGCGCGTCGACAGCATGAAGGCGCTGCTTGCCGAGGGCTATGACGCGATCTTCGTCGGCTCCGGCGCGCCGCGCGGCCGCGAGCTCGACATTCCCGGCCGGAAAGAGGCTGCCGCCAACATCCATATCGGCATCGACTGGCTGTCCTCCGTCTCGTTCGGCCACACCGACAAGATCGGCAGGCGCGTGATCGTGCTCGGCGGCGGCAACACCGCGATGGATTGCTGCCGCACCGCGCGCCGGCTCGGCGGCGAGGACGTCAAGGTGATCGTGCGCTCCGGGTTCGAAGAGATGAAGGCGAGCCCGTGGGAAAAAGAAGACGCCATGCATGAGGACATTCCGATCCTCAATTTCATGGTGCCCACGGCCTTCGTGCACAGCAACGGCAAGCTCACCGGGGTCACCTTCCAGAAGGTGAAGGCCGAATACGACGCCAAGGGCCGCCGCAACCTGGTGCCTTCAGGCGAAGCCGACGAGACCATCAATTGCGACGACGTGCTGGTCGCGGTCGGCCAGGAGAACGCCTTCCCCTGGATCGAGCGCGATTGCGGCATCGCGTTCGACAAATGGAACATGCCGACGGTCGACCCGAAGACCATGGCCTCGACCCATCCGAAGATCTTTTTCGGTGGCGACGCGGCATTCGGACCGAAGAACATCATCTGGGCGGTCGCACATGGCCATGATGCGGCGCTGTCGATCCACCGGATGATCTCGGGCGAGGACATCACGGAGCGGCCGCTGCCGGAGGTGCATGTCAGCTCGCAGAAGATGGGCATCCACGAATGGAGCTACGACAACGACATCTCGCCGGAGCGGCGCTACAAGGTGCCGCACCGCGACAAGGTGATCGCGCTGAAGGACATCCGCACCGAGGTCGAGCTCGGCTATGACGTCAAGCTCGCGCTTGGCGAGGCGCATCGCTGCCTGAATTGCGACGTGCAGACGGTGTTCTCGGCGCCGCTCTGCATCGAATGCGATGCCTGCGCCGACATCTGCCCGATGGACTGCATCACCTTCACGGAGAATGGCGATGAGAGCGACCTGCGCACGCGGCTGAAGGCGCCGGCGCCGCATCTGGACCAGGCGCTGTATGTCTCCGACGACCTCAAGACCGGCCGCGTCATGGTGAAGGACGAGGACGTCTGCCTGCATTGCGGGCTTTGCGCCGAGCGCTGTCCCACCGGCGCGTGGGACATGCAGAAATATCTCATCGATATGGTTCAAGCAGGTACGTCATGCCCGAGCAAAAGCAGATCAGCAGCGTAAACGACTTCGTCGTCCGCTTCGCCAACGTCAACGGCTCGGGCTCGGCCAGCGCCAACGAGCTGTTCGCCCGCGCCATCTTGCGTCACGGCGTGCCGGTCTCGCCGCGCAACATCTTCCCCTCCAACATCCAGGGCCTGCCGACCTGGTATGAGGTGCGGGTCACCGAAGCCGGCCATCTCGGCGCGCGCGGCGGCGTCGACATGATGGTGGCGATGAACCCGCAGACCTGGGACAAGGACGTCGCCTCGATCGAGCCCGGCGGCTACCTGTTCTACGATTCGACCAAGCCGATGCCGACCTCGAAATTTCGTGCCGACATCACCGTCATCGGCGTGCCGCTGACCGCGATCACCAACTCGACCTACAGCGATCCGCGCCAGCGCCAGCTGTTCAAGAACATCATCTATCTCGGCGCGCTCTGCGCGCTGCTCGACATGGACCCCAAGCTGATCGAGCAGCTGATCGGCGAGCAGTACAAGGGCAAGGAGAAGCTGCTGTCCTCCAACGTCCATGCGCTGCATCTCGGCCGCGACTGGGCGCTGCAGAACCTGAAATGCCCGATCGGCCTGCGGGTGAAGAAGTCCGACAAGGTCGGCGACCGCATCTTCATCGAGGGTAACAGCGCCGCCGCGCTCGGCGCCGTCTATGGCGGCGCCACCGTCTGCGCCTGGTATCCGATCACGCCGTCCTCGTCGCTGGCCGACGCGTTCGGCGCGCATTGCAGGAAGTACCGGCACGATCCGAAGACGGGCGAGGCCAAATACGCCATCGTGCAGGGCGAGGACGAGTTGGCCTCGATCGGCATCGTGATCGGCGCCTCCTGGAACGGCGCCCGCGCCTTCACCGCGACCTCCGGCCCCGGCATTTCGCTGATGACCGAGTTCATCGGCCTGTCCTATTTCGCCGAGATCCCGGCCGTCATCATGAACGTGCAGCGCGCCGGCCCCTCCACGGGCATGCCGACCCGCACCCAGCAATGCGACGTGATCGCCTGCGCCTATGCCTCGCATGGCGACACCAAACACGTGCTGCTGTTCCCGGAGGATCCGGCCGAGGCCTTCGAATTCGCCGCCACCGCCTTCGATCTCGCCGAGCGGCTGCAGACCACCATCTTCCTGATGCTCGACCTCGACATCGGCATGAACCACCGGCTGTGCCGCCCCCTGAAGTGGGACGACGCGCGGCAATATGACCGCGGCAAGATCATGACCGCGGCGATGCTGGACGAAGGCCGCGACTTCGGCCGCTATCTCGACGTCGACGGCGACGGCATCCCCTATCGCACGCTGCCGGGCACGCATCCCACCAAGGGCTCCTACTTCACCCGCGGCACGTCGCGCGACCGTTACGCGCGCTACTCGGAAGAAGGCCCCGTCTACGCCGACAACATGCAGCGCCTGGTGCGCAAGTTCGAGACCGCGCAGGACATGGTGCCGCGGCCGCTGCAGGCTAATGCCGCAAGGCCGACCAAATACGGCGTGATCTATTTCGGCTCGACCGCGCCGGCGATGGACGAGGCGATCGGGCTGTTGGAGGCCCGCGGCCACCAGCTCGATCGCCTGCGCATCCGCGCCTTCCCGTTCCACTCCAGCGTCGCGAGCTTCATCGCCGACCATGATTTCGTCTATGTGGTGGAGCAGAACCGCGACGGGCAGCTGCGCTCGCTGATCATCAACGAGAACGGCATCGATCCGGTGCGGCTGGTCTCGATCGTGCACTACGACGGCACACCCATCACTGCCCGCTTCATCGCCGGCGCCATCGGCGACCACCAGGATCACCTCAAGGTGACGCCCCTCCGCAAGGCCGTGTCATGACCTACATTGCAAAGCCGAAATTCCATCATCCGGGCCTGAAGAAGAACGCGCTGGGCTTCACCCATCGCGACTACGAGGGCAAGATCTCGACGCTGTGCGCCGGCTGCGGTCACGACTCGATCACCGCCTCGATCATCGAGGCCTGTTTCGAGCTCTCGATCGAGCCGCACCGGGTGGCGAAGATCTCCGGCATCGGATGCTCCTCGAAGACGCCGGACTATTTCCTCGGCAATTCCCACGGCTTCAACTCGGTGCACGGCCGCATGCCGTCGGTCCTGACCGGCGCCAACCTCGCCAACCGCGAGCTGATCTATCTCGGCGTCTCCGGCGACGGCGATTCCGCCTCGATCGGCTTCGGTCAGTTCGCGCATTCGATCCGGCGCGGCGTCAACATGACCTATATCGTCGAGAACAACGGCGTCTACGGTCTCACCAAGGGCCAGTTCTCCGCCACTGCCGACCGCGGCTCGAAGTCCAAGAAGGGCGTGACCAACACCGACAACGCCATCGACCTCGTCGCCATCGCGCTGCAGCTCGGCGCAACCTATGTCGCCCGCAGCTTTTCAGGCGACAAGACCCAGCTCGTCCCCGTCATCGCCGGCGCCTTGCAGCACAGGGGCGCCGCGTTCATCGACGTGATCAGCCCCTGCGTCGCCTTCAACAACCATGCAGGGTCCACCAAGAGCTTCGACTACGTCCGTGAACACAATGACGCGGTGAACCGTCTGGACGTGATCACCGGCCGCGACCCGATCACCATCGACTACGCGCCGGGCACGGTGCAGATCGTCGAGCAGCACGACGGCTCGCGCCTGGCGCTGCGCAAGATCGACGCCGATTACGACGTGCACGACCGCGTGGCGGCGCAGGCCTTCCTGCAGAAGCATGCCGCGAAGGGGCAGATCGTCACCGGCCTGCTCTATGTCGATCCCGAAGCCCAAGATCTGCACCACCACCTCAACACGGTGGAGAAGCCGCTGAACTCGCTGGAAGCCGACGAGCTGTGCCCGGGCTCCGTAGTGCTCGACAAGATCAATGCGAGCTTGCGTTAGGACTTGGTGACATCGAGCTGAGCCGTCGCGGCTCCCCTCTCCCCACCGGGGAGAGGTGAACCGAGCCCGCGGCGCCTCCGCAAGCTCCTACTTGTGATCCATCCGCCAGGCGCCGTCCCAGCCGGACGGGGGCGGATCGCTCTTCAGCTTCTCGATTCGACCGAGCAAGGTCAGTGACGGTCCGTCATCGGGCGCGGCCTCAAGGGCGGCGTTGAAGGCATTGCTTGCCTCGTCGAAACGGCCAGCGCGGTAGGCGGCCAGCCCCTCGGCGTAGCGGTTGCGCAGGGCGATCTGGCTTGCGCTCAGCCCGTCCTTCTTGCCGAGTACTTCGAACACGGCCTGCGGCTGGCTCTGGCCGAGCACCACGATGCGATCGATCTCGCGGGCTTCGACGGCATCGCCGGCGGCGATGATGGTCGCCTCCGATACCAGCAACCTCGTGCCGTACGCCTTGTTCGCGGCTTCCAGGCGCGAGGCGAGGTTCACCGTGTCGCCCATGATGGTGTAGCTCATCATGAATTTCGAGCCCATGCTGCCGGCAAGCACCTCTCCGGTGGCGATGCCGATCCGGATATCGCAGTCCAGCTGCAGCGAGCGAACCTCGAGAAGCTCCGGCAACTCCCTGCGCAACGTCGCGACACGCGCGATCATGTCGGCAGCAGCCTCGCAGGCGAGCCGGGCATGCTCGCCCTCCCCGACGAACGGAGGGCCCCAATAGGCCATGATGGCGTCACCGATATATTTGTCGATGATGCCGCGATGCTCCCTGATCGGCTCCGACATCGTCGACAGATAGCGGTTCATGATCTTGACCAGGCCTTGCGGCGTCAGGCCTTCGCTCAGATGCGTAAATCCCTTCATGTCGCAGAAGATCACCGTCATCACCCGCCGTTGCCCTTCGGTGGCGACCAGCGCCGGCTGGTCGACAATGCCTTCCACGATCTTGGGATCGAAATAGCGGCCGAAGGTCTCGCGGACCTTCTCGTTGCGGCGCAATTGCTCGACCATGCGGTTGAAGGCGGCCGTCAATTCGCCGATCTCGTCGCTCGTCTTGACGCTGATCGGCCGGTCGAGACGGCCGGCCTCGATATCCCGCGTGCCTTCCAGCAATTGCCGGACCGGCCGGCTGATGCCGCTACCGACGAGCCACGCAAACGCCAGGCCGATCGTCGCGGCCAGCGCAGTGACGATCGCGGAGATGATCACGGTTTGCCGCTGATTGCGGATCACGATGCTGCTCGAGTAGAACACCTGCTTGAGCATGTCGGCACGGATGCCGTCGATCCTGGTGGTGAACTCGTCGCGCAATTCGTCCGCCCGCGCGAGCGACTCCTTCAGGCCGGCAAAGTCCTTTGCCTCGAGCAGGTGCAGCAGATGGTTGTTCTCATCGTTCAGGCGCTTGCGCACGTCCTGGACGGTGTTTTCGATCCGGTCGTCGATTCGTCCCAGCGCGGCATTGTCTGACGGGGTCGAGGGGTCGTCGATGATCGAATTGATGAGCTTGCGTGCATCATCGGTCTCCCGTCCGACCAGAGCATCCGTATCCCGGAAGACCTTCAGACGTGCCGCGTAGGCCTCGTCGTCCGGTGGCGTCTGCAGCCTGGCGATCACCAGGCGCCGCAGCGCCACCGCACGCTCGAGCGACACGATGTTCGCCCGCGCCAGATCGCCATAGGCCGGAATGTATTTAGTCGCGAGCTCGTCGAGGAGATGAGCGACCGTGCCGGTCATGTACATCGAAAGCACCGATGTGATGATCATGAGCACGATCAGCGCAAGCGCAATGCTCACTATCTTCCGTCTAATCGTTCGATAAAACATGTGATGCGTTCAACCCCGCCGGACGGACAATCGGAAAACCGCGGAGCTGATCGCTCCAGCCGCGCGCCCGCGCGCGATCATGGCCGGAACTGCAGAAAAAATCACGATAATGAAGGGCGCGGCGGCTCAATCCGGATCAAGGCGCGTCCCGGCGACGGCGTTCCGCAGCGCAAAACGATTTGCCAATCTTCTGACTCTAACGTTTCGTTCCGTCATTCCGGGGCGCCGCGTCAGCGGCGAACCCGGAATCCGGAGATTGCGGCGCGAGATTGCGGGTTCACCCTCCGGGCGCCCCGGAATGACATCAGCAACTCAGACGCGGACACAGGGCACTAGGCGCCAGCGTTTTCCTTCAGAATTGTCTCCATCGCCAGGGCAAATCCATCCTCTTCGTTGGAGGCCGTGATGCGCTTGGCGTGGCTCTTGACGTCGTCGGAGGCATTGCCCATCGCAAACGACATGCCGCTCTCCTTGAACATCGCGATGTCGTTCTGCATGTCGCCGATGGTGGCGACCGCATCGGTCGCGATGCCCAGGCGGCCGGCCATCGCCTGCACGAACGTCCCCTTGTTGTGACCGGGCGGGGTGACGTCGAGATAATAGGTCTGGGAGCGGACCGCCATCGCCTCTGCGCCCAATTCCTGCTGCATCGCCTGCTCGCAGCGGATCAGGAGCGTAGCGTCCGAGGTCGAGCCGACGACCTTGCAGGCGCTTTCGACATAGGGCGTGAAGTCGTCGACAATGGTCGGGTCGGCCTTGATCGCAAGTTTTTCTCGCGGCACGTATTCGCCTGATCCGTTGCGGGTCAGCCACTGCCGGTTGGTGAACAGCCAGATGTCGATGCCGAAATCGGACAGCATCTCGAGGCTTCGCCTGGTGGCGGCCTCCGGCAGGAGATGCTGCTCGATCGGCTGCATGTCGGGCGCGACGATCGATGAGCCGTTGAAGGGGCCGACGGGCAGCGTGATCTCGAGCGGGTCGACCAGGAAATGCATGCCGATGGTCGGCCGGCTGGAGGTGATGGTGAAGCCGATGCCGGCCTGATGCAGCTTCTGCACCGCGGCCTTGGCGCGATCGGTCAGGATTTTTTCCTTGGTCAGAAGCGTGCCGTCGACATCGGATACGACGAGCGCGATGCGGGTCATGTGCAGTTCCTGCTTGATGTGCCGGTCTCGGGCCGCCCGAGACCCAGCTGGTTCAAGACGTCGTCCACGATGATCTCGACCGGCGCGTCGATCGAGACGCGCACGGCATGCTCGTCGGCGCCGGGCGGCTCCAAGGTCGCGAACTGGCTTGCCAGCAGACCCGGTGGCATGAAATGGCCCTGACGGTGGCTGAGCCGGTCGCCGATCAACGGCTCGGTGCCGTCGAGATAGATGAGACGGACATCCTTGCGGCCGTGCAGCAGCACGTCGCGGTAGGCGCGCCGCAGCGCCGAGCATGCGATGACCACGTGGAGGCCCGCCTTGCACACGCGGTCGATCTCGGCCGCGATCGCGCGCAGCCAGGGCCAGCGATCCTCATCGGTCAGCGGCTGGCCGGCATGCATCTTGGCGACATTGCTTGCGGGATGAAACGAATCGCCGTCCTCGTAGCGCCAGCCGAGCCGAGCAGCGAGCGCCTCGCCGACCGTGCTCTTGCCTGCGCCCGACACGCCCATGACAATGAGCGCGCAGGGGCTGTTCCCCTCAGTTCCCACCGGCTTCCTCCGGAAGCGCGCTGTCGTCGACCAGCCAGACCGTCTCGCCGGCCGCATGCGCGCGGTTCGCCGGCAGGTTCTCGCTGGCGAAGACCCGCGTCAAGATCGCACGCTTGTCGGGACCGGCCACTTCGAACAGCATTTCGCGACAGGAGCCGAGCGGGGGGAAGGTCAGGGTGACCCGCGGCACCTCCGGCGCGACGGGGGCGCTGGCAACGCCGACGACCCAGCGCTCGCGCTCGGCGAGTGCGGGATAATTTGGAAATAGCGACGCGACATGTCCGTCGGGGCCAACGCCGAGCAGGACCAGGTCGAACAGCGGATTTGCGGGATCGAGGCGCTCGGCGCCGTAGAAGGACGTCAGCTCGCAGGCATAGGCACGCGCCGCCTCGTCGGGACTTGCGGCATCGGTCGGGATGGGATGGATATTGGCGGCCGGCGCACATTCATCGAGGAAGGTGTGCCGCGCCATGGTCATGTTGTGCAGCGCATCGCCCGCCGGAACGAAACGCTCGTCGCCGATGAACCAGTGCACGCGGTCCCACGGAATCCGGCTCCGATAGGGCTCGCGCGCCAGCAGCGCATAAAGCCGCTTCGGGCTGGAGCCGCCGGTGAGGCAAATCGCGATCCGGCCGGCATTGGCCGTGATCCGCGCCAGCAGCCGCTCGGCCGCGGCCTCCGCCAGCGTCGCCGCGTCGGCCGTCCGGATGATCCTGCCGTGAACGGGCCCGGCCATGATCAGGTCAGCTTGCGCCAGCTGCGGCCGTCGCGGGCCAATAGCTCGTCGGCTTCTTCCGGACCCTCGCTGCCGGGGTCATAGATCTTCAATCCTTTCGCGCCGGCCTTCTTCCAGGCGTCGATGAACGGCTGCACCGCCGCCCAGCCCGCCTCGACGCTGTCGGCGCGCTGGAACAGGATGTTGTCGCCGATCATGCAGTCATAGATCAGCGTCTCGTAGCCGGTGGATGGCGCGGTCTTGAAGTAATCCTTGTAGCGGAACTTCATCTCGACGCCGTCGATGTCGATGGTCGGGCCCGGCACCTTGGTGTTGAACTGCAGCTCGATGCCCTCCGTCGGCTCGGTCGAGATCACCAGATAGTTTTGCGACAGGCGGTCGACGGGGGTGTCGCGGAACATCGCAAACGGCGCCTGCTTGAACTTGATGGCGATCTCGGTGCGCTTGACGCCGAGCGCCTTGCCGGTGCGCAGGTAGAACGGCACGCCGGCCCAGCGCCAATTGTCGATGGTGAGCTTCAGAGCGGCGTAGGTCTCCGTGGTGCTGCCGGGCCGGACGTCCTCGGTCTTGCGATAATCCTCGATCTCGGTGTCGCCGACCTTGCCGGCGCGATACTGGCCGCGCACGGAATTCCTCAGCGCCTCGTCCTCGGTCTGGATCTGGATCGAGGAGAGCACCTCGCCTTTCTCCGAGCGCACGGCATGCGCATCGAAGCGGGCGGGCGGCTCCATCGCGACCAGCGACAGCAGCTGGAACAAATGGTTCGGCACCATGTCGCGCAACGCGCCGGTCGCGTCATAGAAGCTGCCGCGGTGGCCGACGCCGAGCTTCTCGTCGACGGTGATCTGGATGTGATCGATGTGATTGCGATTCCAGATCGGCTCGAACATGCCGTTGGCGAAGCGCAGCACCAGGATGTTCTGCACCGTCTCCTTGCCGAGATAGTGATCGATCCGGTAGATCTGGTGCTCATCCATGAGCTTCAACAACTCGCCGTTCAGCATCCTGGCGGACGCCAGATCGGTGCCGAACGGCTTCTCGATCACCAGCCGCCGCCAGGATCCATTCTCCTGCAGCATTCCCGTGCGGCCGAGCTCCTTGCTGATCGGCAGGAACGCGCTCGGCGGCGTCGCCAGATAGAACAGCCGGTTGCCGCCGGTCTCGCGCTTGGCTTCGAGCTTGTCGAGCCGTTCGCGCATGGCGTCGAACGAGGCCGGGTCGCTCGGGTCCGCCTCGATCGCGGTGACGCATGAGAACAGCCGCTTGGCGATGGCCTCGTCGACCGGGCGGGTTGCGAATTGCCGCAGTCCCTTCATCAGGCTGTCGATCATGTCGTCGCTCGACGTGCCCTTGCGGGCCACTCCGACCACGCAGAACTTCTCCGGCAACAGATCGCCCGCCGCGAGATTGTAAAGCGCCGGAACGACCAGGCGGTGGGTGAGGTCGCCGGTGACGCCGAAGATGACAAAGGAGCACGGGTCCGGCTTTTTTTGCGATTGACCTTCAGCCATGCGTCGTCAGTCCTTTGCGCCCTTCGGGGGTTCCTTGTGCCCGCCGAAGCCCGCGCGCATCGCGGAGAGAATCTTTTCGGCGAAGGTGTGCTCCTTGCGCGAGCGGAAGCGCGCGAACAGCGCTGCGGTCAAGACCTCGGCCGGCACCGCCTCGTCGATTGCGGCATTGACCGTCCAGCGGCCTTCGCCGGAATCCTCGACAAAGCCGGAATAGCTGGACAGGCTCGGGCTTTCCGCAAGCGCCGTTGCGGTGAGATCGAGCAGCCAGGATGGGATGACACTGCCGCGCCGCCACACTTCCGCGATGTCCGCAATATCGAAATCGAAGCGATGCTCGGCCGGCAGGCTCTCGCTGTTGGCATTCCTCAGGATGTCGAAACCCTCGGCATAGGCCTGCATCAGGCCGTATTCGATGCCGTTGTGGATCATCTTGACGAAATGGCCGGCGCCGACGGGACCGGCATGGATATAACCGCGCTCGACCCGCGAGTCGCGGCCGTCGCGGCTCGGCGTGAGGGGAATGTCACCTTTGCCCGGCGCAAGTGTACCGAAGATCGGATCGAGCCGGTCGACCACAGCCTTGTCGCCGCCGATCATCATGCAATAGCCGCGCTCGATGCCCCAGATGCCGCCTGACGTGCCGACATCGAGATAAGACAGCCCGCGTTCCTTCAGCGCCCTGCCGCGGCGGACGTCGTCCTGCCAGAAGGTGTTGCCGCCGTCGATGATGACGTCACCATTCTGCATCAGTTTGGCCAGCGCCTCGATGGTGGTCTCGGTGATGTGGCCGGCGGGCAGCATCACCCAGGCGGAGCGCGGCGGCGTCAGCTTTGCCACGAACTCTTCCAGCGTGGCCGCGCCGACCGCGCCCTCGCCTGCAAGGCCGGCGACAGCCTTGGCGTCCTTGTCATAGACGACGGCGGTATGTCCGTTTCGCATCAGCCGGCGGACGATGTTGCCTCCCATCCGCCCGAGGCCGATCATGCCAAGTTGCATCGCATATGTCCTTCTTGGTCTTGGTATTGAGCTTGGTTTTTTCTTGGGTTTGATCCCGGTTTCGCTTCCGCTCTGCGCGCGTCTCTAGTTCAGCGCCTCGGTGATCGCGTCATCGAGCATTTTCAGCCCCTTCGCGATATCGCCTTTGAGATGCACGCGCAGCGCGCGCCGGCCCCGCTCGGTCAAGACGTCGAAATCGCCGCGCGCCTGCGCCGCCTTGATCACGCCGAAGCTCGCCTTCTGGCCGGGAATCTTGAGGTCCTTGCCGTCATCGGCGGTGATCTGCAGGAACACGCCGCTGTCGGGGCCGCCCTTGTAGGCCTGGCCCGTCGAGTGCAGGAAGCGCGGGCCGAACTCGGCGCAGGTCGCCAGATGCTTGTGATCGCGCACCTTCATCCGCATCTCCTGCAGCGCCTCGATATGCTCGGCATTGCGCTCGATATAGGCAAGCAGGGCGACATAGTCTCCCTGGTGGGTGCGGGACAGAAGCGCCTTCACCCAGGACCTGAAGCCGCCATCGGCGCCCTTCTTGCGCAACTCGGCGGCGTTGTGGTCGTCGGTGAAGATATCGGCCTCGTCGAAGGCCATCACTGGCGCTTCCGCCGGCAGCTTGCCGGTCTTCTCGAACGCGCCGGTCAGTTCGCGGGTCTTGATCTTGGCGCTTTCGACGTCGGGCTGGTTGAACGGGTTGATGCCCAGCACGGCGCCTGCCACCGCGGTCGCCATCTCGAAGCGGAAGAACTCCTGACCGAGATGGTCGATCGACTTCATGACGATGCGCGCTACCGGATGGCCGGCCTGCTCGAGCGCGGCGAGCTTCGCTTCATGGGCCGCATCCTCCTCGTCCTCGGTGCGGATGTCGATGAAGAAGCGGTCGTTGCCGTAAGTCTCCGGCGCGCCCAGGGACTCGCCGTCGATCGGGATCAGGCCCTTGCCTTCCTTGCCGGTCGATTCCGCGATCAGTTGCTCGGCCCAGGCACCGAAATCGGCGATCCTCTCGGACGAGATGATCGTCACCTTGTCGCGGCCCTCCAGGCCGGCCTGGCCCATGGCGAGCCCGAGCTGGACGCCGGGATTTTCGCTCGGCGGCACGTCGGCGCCGCAGGAGCGCACCATCGAGAGCGCATGGTGAAGGAGACTGCGCACATCGATGCCGGCGGTCGCGGCCGGCACGAGGCCAAAGGGCGACAGCACCGAATAGCGCCCGCCGATCGATGGCTCGCCATGGAAGACGCGGGCGAAACCCTGCTTGATCGCAACCTTCTCCAGCGACGAGCCGGGATCGGTGACGGCGATGAAGCGGTGGCCGGCCTTTTTGGCGCCGATCGCCTTGGCGACGCGGTCGTAGAAATAGTCCTTCATCGCGTTCGGCTCGGTGGTCGAGCCGGACTTGGAGGAGACGATGAACACCGTGTTCTTGATGTCGATCCGCGCTTCCATCGACCGCACCTCGGCCGGGTCGGTCGAGTCGAGCACGTGCAGCTTGGGGAAACCGTGCTTCTTCGGGAAGGTCATCGCCAGCACTTCGGGGCCGAGGCTCGAGCCGCCCATGCCGAGCACGACGGCGTCGGAGAAATTCTGGCCCTTTACGCGCTGGGCGTAATCCTCGTAATCGGCGATGTCGGCTTTCGCCGGGCTGCTCAGCCAGCCCAGCCATTTGTTCTCGTCGGTGCCGGTCCACACGCTGCTGTCACGCTGCCAGAGCCTGCGGATCCTGGCGGATGCGCGCCATTCCTCGGTGTCCTTGGCGACTGCTTTGGCGAGATCGCCGCCGAGAGCGAGCTTCTGACGGTCGATCGCGCTGCCGAGCACGGCGGCGCGCTTGTGGGCGACCGCGCCATAGAGCTTGTCGGCGGCGTCGGCAAACAGCTTGACGCCGTCCTTGACCAGCTCGGCGGTGATCTCGTCGAGCGAGATGCCGGATTTTTCGAGCTCAGCCAGCGCATCGCGGGCCTCTTCGACATTCTCGACCAGGCTGTCGCGCAGCTTGCCGTGATCGCGGAAGGCATCCAGCGTCGCCGGCGGAATGGTGTTGACGGTGTCGGGGCCGATCAGCTCCTCGACATAGAGGACGTCGCTGTAGTCCTTGTTCTTGGTGCCGGTCGAGGCCCACAACAGCCGCTGCGGCTTGGCGCCCTTGGCGGCGAGCTTCTCCCAGCGCGCGCTGTCGATCAGCCGCTTGTAATCCTGATAGGCAAGCTTGGCATTGGCGATCGCGATCTTGCCCTTCAGCGCGGCAAGCCGCTCCTTCTCGGAGGGGTCGTTGGCCTTGGCGATCTTGTCGTCGAGCTGCTTGTCCACCACGCTGTCGATGCGGCTGACGAAGAAGCTTGCGACGCTTGCGACATGGGAGGGATCGCCGCCGGAGGCGACGTATTTCTCCAGGCCCTTGAGATAGGCCTCCGCGACCTCGAGATAGACCTTCTGGGAAAACAGCAGCGTGATGTTGACGCTGATGCCTTCGCTGATCAGCTGCTGGATCGCCGGCAGGCCTTCCTGCGTCGCCGGCACCTTGATCATCAGGTTCTTGCGATGGACCTGCTTCCAGAGCTTGCGTGCTTCCGCGATCGTGCCCTCGGTGTCGTTGGCGAGATAGGGCGACACCTCCAGGCTGACATAGCCGTCCTTGCCCTGCATGGCGTCATAGACCGGGCGCAGCACGTCGGCGGCATGCTGGATGTCTTCGATCGCGACCTGCTCGAACAGCTCGGCGATGCTGCGGTCGCCCTTTTGCAGGGCCTTGCCGATGGGGGCGTCGTATTCGTCGGACGAGCCGATCGCCTTCTCGAAAATGGCGGGGTTGGACGTGACCCCCTTGACGCCGTCGTCGTCGATCAGCCGTTTCAGATCGCCCTTGGCGATGAAGCCGCGGGCGAGGAAATCCAGCCACACTGCCTGTCCATGCTTTTCGAGTTCTTTGACGGGATTCATGATGCCTGCTTCCGTTCGAACTGGGTCTCTTCTCACAAAACACTATCAGCTTTCTGGCGCGATGAGGAATGCCGACGAGGCGAAGCGCCGCCTTATCTGGACGAAATATCCGCGCATTGAAAGATCGGAGAGGAATAACGCCGCGGGCGCTGCTTCGATCCACCCAAAGGAGGCTTCCTCAAACAGCCATTGCAGCACAATTTCGTGACGGGGCCTTGTGGCCAGGGGCGGCGCTCAGGGCCGCAAGTACGCGTAGCCCTGCGATTGCAGCTCGGCGATCCGCACCACGCCGCCCTTCTCGGCGGCGACAAAACCCGGCAGCAGGTCGCCCAGCGTGACATTCTGCGCCCGCATGGTGTTGCTGCAGGCGGCGAGCTCGAGGCCCGCCTTCGAGAATTGCCCGATATGCCTGGCAAGATCCGGGCCGGCGCCGGCGGCATGAAAGGCCTTCAGCGCAGGGCCGTGCACGACCAGCGCAATGGTGACGTGGTCAGGCCCGCCGACGCCGTCGAGATGATTCTGGATATTGCCCATCACGAAGCTGGCCTTCTCGAGGTCGCTCAGATGATAGACCACCTTCTGCCTGCCCGGCGCAGGCGCCTCTGTCGCGGCACGCGCCGATCCGGCGGCGAACAGGCCGGCAAAAGCGGACACGACGCCTTGCAGCATGTTGCGGCGGTGCATGGCTTCCCTCTTTTGAGTGATGATATCACTTCTGGCGGAGCGCTGCCAATTCCTCGCGATCGGTCAGCAGCGACGCACATTCGCCGTTATCGACGCGGTCGAGGCGAAAGATCTTGTCGTCGGCACCGGCGAGCTCCGCCTCGTCGTCATCGCCAGGCCTGTTGTTTTTCCAGACCACGATCCGCTCCAGACGAACGATCGCGGAATTGTCATCCTTGGACAGCGCGACATTGATGCCGCCGCCTTCGCAATCGACGCCGCAGGCAAAGCGGATTTCGTTCGGGTCGTCTTCCGCAATCGCGTGATTGCAATAGCCCAGGGAGCCGAACCAGGACGCAATGCCGCCGGCGCGATGACGAAATTTGACGCCGACATTGAAGGAATAGGCCAGCTGCTTCTCGCCTTCCGGAATCTCTGCGGTCACCAGGAGCTTCATCGCCGCAACTTTTTGCCTGGGATGCTTCGCCAGATGCTCTGCGTCATAACGGCGCATAAAACAGGCAAAGGCCTTGTCCCCGGGCGGCCGCGTGAACATGTTTTTGTCGAACGTGTCGGCCCTGTTCTGGTCGATGGCATCCTGAGCATGCGCGTAAGGAGCATGAACGACCTGGGCCAGGCTTGCGCCGGCAAGGCTTGCGATCATCAGAGCAATCAGGATCGGTCGTCTCATGCTGGCTCTCCGCAACTCCGTCAACATTGCGCGACATCATGCGGCGCGCCCGGTGGCGGCACCGAACGATTGGCCACGTCCGTTGTTACCTATGGGTCGCGCGAGCGCTGCAGTGCGTTCAAGAGGGCTTGGACCGGCTTTCGCGGCCGGCCCGGGAGCTGCCTCAAGGCTGATCACAAACTCTTGTGCAGTGCCGAGAGACGGTATCTCCGGGTTCATACGGATGTTGCGGAGGGGCTACAATGGGCCAAAACTAAGGGATTAGAAGGGATTTTGCCGAACTATTGAGCGAAGTGCCTGTTGATATAGCAGAGGCTGCATGCGCTACGGATTGCGGAGAGGCGCCTGCAGAGCGTTCAATGGTGACAGCGTGCTTGCGTTGATTCGTCGTTGAGCAGGAGACGCTTCCCTGACTCGGCCCCGGATCGAAGGTGCAGCAACCTATCGCGGAGAGAGAGGGATCATGTACAACGATTCTCTATTCAATGCCTTCGCCCGATCGTTCGAGGCGCGAAGCCAGACCGACATGTCGATGGCGGAAT
>Ga0209062_1000819_pt1 | contig 72714 bp, 73 predicted proteins | sample Coa_R2_2_FD_187158 | JGI IMG/M metagenome (GOLD analysis project Ga0209062, IMG submission 187158) | Surface soil microbial communities from Centralia Pennsylvania, which are recovering from an underground coalmine fire - Coalmine... | ecosystem: Environmental > Terrestrial > Soil > Unclassified... | reverse complement strand
CCCTATCGTGGAGTCAGGTTCACATCTCCAACGCAACCCGCTAACCGTCCCCCGAGTCAACTTGCCGCACCAAAATCGCCTCGCCAACCCGGCCCGACACGCGGAAAGGTCAAAATGAGAATTGCTGCGAGAGACGGTCATGTGCGGTTCTCACGTTCGGCCATCCCCGCCGCAGCAATACCCGGCTCGCCGGGTCAACAGCGAGAGGCGGTGATAAGCTCGATCAGACGCGGCTAGGGCGACGGCCCGAATGCCGAGCACCGCACTCGGTCGCCGCGTCTCCCCGTGCGGGCGCCATGCGGTGGCGCGATGCCGACACAATCCTGCGGTGGCGAGACGCCCCCGCCGCAAACCCCGAACGCGAACCGTCCGCAGAACTGGCGCATCAATCGCGAGGTGCGGTTCACATGGCGACAACAGCGCACCCGTGAATGGATCTGCTTTCGCGAAATCGCTGAGTGGTATGCAGAGCGCAACGGCCGGTTCGAAGCCAGCGAGTTGGCGCGCGCCAACTCGTACGACATGCTTATGGGCGATTTGCTGGCCGGCATGTTCGATGCGGGCGGCAAGACGCGGGTGCTGTATCTGCACTTTGCCACGCCAATGGCGCGGATGACGCGCGCGCCTGCAAGCCGCGATTGACACGTTCTCTGCCGATATCGTCCGCTCCGATTATCTGGCGCGATGCTGGATGCCGCGGCGCATGTTCGTGGCTTGGCGAGCCAAGCATGAGTTGCCGCCATCGCCGGCACGATTCGAGCCGCAGCCAGCCGAAGCAATCGCGGACAACGTGCCGTCGGCGCCCCGCAAGACAGGCGCAAAGCCCAAGGCACGAAAAGCGCTCGAAAACTTCATTGTTGAACGCTGGCCGGATGGAGTGCCGCCGGAAATCACAACCAAGATGATCGCCCGGCGATTTGCGGCCACCGAAGGCGGCTTCTCGGTTAGCGAGCGAACGGTGCGCCGCGCTCTTGGTCTGAAGTAAGCTTACGGACCAAAAATGAAGTTGGAGGAAGCGGAGCGGACGGAACGGACAGAATAGATTTGGCCGTTCGTGTCCGTATTCTGTCCGCGGGGGCGTCGGGTATAGGCGGTGCACTAGCATAACTACGGAGTCGCCCATGTCCGACAGCCTCGCCGCCCCAACCCCCCACAGAATGCAGCCGCCGCCGGAACTACTCACCCGCAGAGCAGCCGTCGAATACATCAACGCCGTGCTCGGCTATCCCCTGAGCTACTCCACGGCGATGAAGCTCGCTGCGCAGCGGCTGTTCTGTGAACCTGCGAGGATTTGGGGCCGCCGGCCGCTGTATGCGATCGAGGACCTGCGGGCGTGGTGTGAGGCGCGGAGCCGCCGTCGCGAGCGGCGCGAAACGATGGCTGCCGCACCGTCGCGCCGGAGCCGCGGCGGCGCCGAGAGCGGCGCGGAGGCGCTATGATCGATGCCGTCGACCGATATGAGAGTCTCGACCGGATCGAGCGCCGCGCCGGAACTCACAGCGTACGAGCTGGTCGCCCGCGGCGGGCGCGTCATTGGTGTCGTGAGGCTGCCGACAGAAACTACATGGATACGACGCTCACAGCTTTCCGGCGACGACGCCCCAAACGCGGTCATGGTCACGCCGGCGCCGCCGCCCAAGCAGGATATCGATGACTATGCGCGCGCGCACGGCCTCGACGCGACGCGGCGAGCATTCGATGCCGATGTGTCAAGACCCCAACCCAATAAACCGCGCACATGGCGTGAGAGCCTAATCAATCCCCAAGTGCTGTGCGACGAGCAATTCCCTGAGGTGCGATATGTGGTGCCGAGGATCATCCCGGAGGGTGTGACGTTATTGGCCTCGCGGCCGAAACTCGGGAAATCATGGCTGATCCTCCAAGTCGCGACGGCGATTGCGACGGGCTCGGTCACGCTGGCAGCCAGCGACCACCCCGAGCATGGTGACGTTCTGTATCTCGCTCTCGAGGATAATGCGCGCCGTCTGCAACGCCGACTCACTAAGTATTTTGGCGGGCGGCGCGAAATCCTACCACGTCGGTTAGGACTGACCACGACGTGGCGCCGGCTCGATCTCGGCGGCCTCGATGACCTCCGCGAGTGGTGCCGATCAGTCAGCAAACCAGTCTTAATCGCAATTGATACCCTCAAAAAAGTTCGAAAACCGAAGGGCCGGAATCAATCCGACTACGACGCGGACTACGAGGCGTGCGAGGGGTTAGTGCGGCTGACAAAAGAGTTCGCGGGGTTGTCGATTATTGTGGCCCATCACGATCGCAAAATGGACGCGGACGACGTGTTCGACACGGTGTCCGGCACGCTCGGTCTGACCGGCGGTGTCGATACCATCGCCATAGTGAAGCGCAGCACCAAAGGGACCACGCTCCATGTCGAGGGCCGTGACGTGCCCGAAACGATAGAAAAAGCGCTTAACTTCGATCGTGAAACGTGTCGCTGGCAGATTCTCGGTGAGGCTATTGACATCCAGCGGTCGGCAGAGCGATCGCGCGTGCTCACCGCCCTGAGGGGCGCACCGGACGGATTATCGGTGCAGGAGCTTATTGGCGTCGCCGGCCTCGGCGGAACGAATGCGGCATACCTGCTGCTTGGCCGGATGGTTGAGGCCGGCGATGTCGAGCGCGTGAGACGCGGCGTTTACGGGATGCCTGGGACGCGGGTGAATCTGTCTCGCGCGAAACGCGGACAGAACAGCAGACAGGATGGTAACTGATTGAAATCACAGTTGATTTGTGGGTGATCTGTCAATCTGTCTGATCTTTCCTAGAGTTGGTCGTAAAAAAATACCGCCATTGATATTAAATCGAGACAGAACGACAGATCGGACCAAAAACAAGCGAGATTACAGGGAGATAGCGATCTGTCCGTCAATCTGTCTGATCTTTCTAGCGACAGAATCGGCGCAATGAATACCGCCGCCGATCTTGCCGTCATCGATCGGCTCACCGGCGGCCGGCTGGGAACCCACGACGTGCCCTGCCCGCTCTGCGGACCGTTCAAGTCGCCTCACGGCCGCCGCCGTAAGGTCATGCGGGTCTGGCGCATCGAACCCGGCTTTGCCACCTATCATTGCTCTCGATGCGGCAAGAGCGGTTACGTGCGCGACCGGCACGCCCCCACGCCGGACCCGGCGAGGCTCGCTCAGGCGCGCGCCGAAGCGGCCGAACGCGACCGCATCCACAGGGCCAGCCGCCTCGCCAAGGCGCACTGGCTATGGTCGCGGCGCCAGCCGGCCGCAGGCACCCTCGCCGAAACCTACCTTCGCGACGCTCGCGGCTATCATGGTCCTCTGCCGGCGACGCTCGGCTTCCTGCCGTCGAGCGGAAAATATCCGCCTGCGATGATCGCGGCGTTCGGCGTAGCGCACGAGACCGAGACCGGCGTCATCGCCATCGCCGACGATGCGGTGCGCGGCGTTCACATCACGCGATTGCTTCCCGACGGCTCCGGCCGCGAGCGCGGCGACCGCGCCAAAATCATGATCGGACATTCGATCGGCTCGCCCATCGTCCTCGCGGCGCCGAATGACCTGCTTGGCCTCGCAATCGCCGAAGGCGTCGAGAAGACGCTGACCGCGCACGAAGCAACCGGGCTCGGAGCGTGGGCCGCGGGATGCGCCTCGCGTCTGCCGGCGCTCGCCGACGCCATCGCGCCCTACATCGAGAACGTGACCATTGTTGCCGATGACGATCCCGACGGTCGCCGTCATGCCGCCACCCTTGCCGAACGCCTACGTGCGCGCGGCATCGAGGCGCGCATCATCGTGCCCAACCTATGGCGAGGCGCGGCATGACGATCGAGGCTGCATTTTTCGGCTCGCTTGGACACGATGCCGAACCCAAAACTTCGGCCAACGGCAAGCCATACCTGCGGCTCTCCGTACGCGTCGGCGACGGCGACGCCGCACAGTGGGTCAGCGTTCTCGCATTCGATGCGGAGGCGCTTGCGATGGCCAGTCGCTTCGTTCAAGGCGCGCGGGTCTATGTCGAGGGCCGCATCTCGCTCACCGAATGGACCGGCAAGGACGGCGCCAAAAGACATGGACTGTCGGTTATGGCGTGGCATTGCCGCTTATCTCAGATTGGCCGCAACAAGGCCAAGCGCGATGCCGGCGTTTCGCCGTCTAATTCCGTCGCCCTCCCGCTCGATGACCCTATCCCGTTCTAAGCCGCCTCTCACCGAGCAAGACATTCATGCCGCCCTCTGGCAGCACGTTGCATGGCGCGCGGCGCCCGATGCGTTCGTGTTTCATGTCCCCAACGGCGGCGCCCGCTCCAAAACCGAAGCGGCGATTTTCTCCGGCCTTGGCGTCGTCCCCGGCGTGCCTGACATCATCGCCATCCGCGGCGGCAAAACCTTCGCGCTTGAACTGAAACGCGACGATGGCCGCCTGTCGCCGGCACAGCGTCTCACGCATGACCGCATGAAAGCTGCCGGCGCTGCGGTCGCCGTCGCCTACGGCCTCGATGAGGCGCTGTGTCAGCTTGAGAGCTGGGGCATATTGCGCGGGCGCGCCGATATCCGCACGTGACGGAAAATATTTTCGCCCGCAGCATCAAAATGATTTGCTCGATTTATCGGGCTTGGTTTCTTTTGCGCGATTGCCGTTTTCGCTGCGTGACGCCATTTTAGGGCGGCCCGGCGAAGCGCTTGCGACGCCCCGCCGGGCCTTGACCACAAAACTGAGGGAACCAGTTTCATGGCCGATCGGCAGAATATCGTAAAACTCCCGGTCCCGCCGCCCGCTGGGAAATCTCTTGTTCCGGCAAAACTCAATATCAGCGCCCTCGCCCGCCAGCACGGCGTCAGCCGGCAAACCATGCGCCGGCGGCTGGCGAATGGCTGGCGACCCGACCATTCGGCGCCGGTCGAAACTCTCTCGCCCCCTCAACGCGTGGCCGCCATGGCCGCCCCCGATGGCCAGAGCCACCAATCGTACTGGCGCGCCGCAGGCCGCATCGCCACGGGACTGGTCATTGTTGGATGCGGCATCGCCATCGCTGCAACCAGCATCCGCGCCAATGCCTGGTTCGGCCGCAGCCTCACGACCGATGCCAACGCGGGTGAAATCTTCTCGCACCTCTCGGTACTGGCAGAAATCGTCGCGTGCGCCATCCCGACCGCAATGCGGTTCTACTGGCAGGACGGCGAGCGGGTGACGGCGCTCAAAGGCGTGGCGCTCATGGCCGTCGCCCTGACCGTCGTGTTCTTTGCCGCCTCCGGTTTCGTCCTGACGAACGTCAGCGCCGGGACCGAGCTACGCGCCGAACGGGTGACGCCTGCGGTGGCGCTGGCCCAGCGCACAGCCGACACCATTGCCAAGTCACGCGAGGACGAATGCAGGAAGCGCGGCGACCGCTGCCGTGCTCTGGAAGCGCAAGAGCGCCAAGCCCTCGCCGACCTTGCCGCCGCTCACGCCGCGGTTCGGGCGATAGCCGACCCGCAAGCGCAAGCTCTGCACGTCGATGCGAACACGGTGCACACCGTGCAGGCCGCCGCCATGGTCGGCATGTGCCTTGCCGCCGGCTACATCATCCGCGTTCGGCGCCGGGCTGGTCTGGCCGCGAGGCTGACGCTCTCGCGGCTCTTGATCGCACTCATGGTGCTGTGTTGCGATCCCTTAGCCATTGCTTTGTGTGCCGCTACGTCGGCGAGAAAATAAATAATGGGAGGGGAACGAAGATGACTAAATCAATCCTACATGGCGCCACCGTCGTGCTGACGCTTAGCGTGTCAGGTCAAGCGGCGGATATTAATGTTTATCCGTGGGGGCAGTTACAGGCGCTCTCGATTGAAGGTGAAATTGGCGCCAATGATTTCGAGGTGTTTAAGCTGAAGGCCACCTCACTTGTTGGCAGGGTCGTTGTTTTTCCTAGAGGTCCAGGCGGCAACCTGATCGCCGCTCTTCAAATTGGCGAATTCATCAGGTTGAAGGGGTGGGGCACGTTTGTTTATGGCGAATGTGAAAGCGCTTGTGCTGCAATTTGGTTGGCTGGGGTGCCGCGGATGATGATGTTCAACGCGCGAATCGGTTTCCACGCTGCGAGCATCAACGGGCAAGAGAAGGGTAACGGCAACGCCTTGTTCGGCGCCTACATGACGCGCCTAGGGTTGGGATATGAGGCTGTAAGCTGGGCTACTAGTGCCAGCCCAACCGAGATTGCCTACCTGACACCAACCAAAGCCAAGGAGCTTGGAATCGACGTTAACGTGATTGAAGACCAGGATAAGCAGGCCAACGCACAGCCTACAGCACCGCCGTCGCCGCAAGCGGCGAAAGTGGGAGTGTACACAACGACGCTTACCGACCTGCACTTGCGAAGCGCTCCCAATCCGCGCGCTCCTGATGTCTTGGGGCCACCACCGAACGACTACATTCCGCGGGGATCGCAAGTCGTCATTACGGGGCAATGCCAATACGGCGACAATGTTTGGTGTCCGGTGAGTTGGGGCGATTATCGCGGCTGGGTAAACGCTTATTTTCTCGCAAACGCCGACGGAAGACGGGTGGCCTGCGTGATGTCCACATCGGCGCTCGGCTGCGGGCCGCCGGATCAAACCGCACAATCGCAACTGCCGACCCTCCCGCAGGCATCGGCTCAAAAGAAATGCGGTCCTGGCCCGCGATTGCAGGTCGCCGGATGCTATTTGTCTGGCTACGGGCCGCTGTACTGCTTGGAGTTTCGGCGGCAATTGGAGGCCGCGGACGGCTGCCAGTGGTGAACGTTTTTATACGTCATCGTTCGCGGCGGCGGCCGTGATAACATGCGGCAAAAATCGAGGCTCAAGGCATGGATGCCCGCGCCACCCGCCGCGCCCGGCCCACGCGTTGCCGCGGTACCGTAGAGGATCACCAAAAGGTGGCCCTGGATGTCCGCGAGCTGATCAGGCAGGGCGTCTTTACGCACACGACCGGATCAACGTTCCAGCTTAATTTGCGCTACCCTTGGATGCGTGCGCTTTGGCTCGACTGGAACAGCCTCACTCTCCATTTGGCGACGGGCCGCGCCATTGTCGTTCCGTTCCGTTGGACTGAGTGCGGGGCGATAGGCGCGCGCCTGCGCCTGCTGTGCCCGCGATGCAGCCGGCGCGTTTGCTTGCTCTACCACCTCGACGACCGACTTATCTGCCGCCCTTGCGGACGCCTGTGGTACCGCGCACAGCGCATGAGTAGCGGAGGCCGCCAGATGCTGGCTATCGAGAAGCTCTGCCGCAAGCTCGGCGACCATGGCCAAGTCCCAGATGGTAGGGTCCCGCCGAAGCCGCCCGGCATGCGGCGTAAGACTTATGCCCGCCACCTCGCGGTGCTTGAGGCGTGCAGGGCAGATCCGTATTCCAGCGGTGAGAGCCGTCACGCGTTACGTCTTCGAGATTTTACGGTAATTTAGGCGGGACGCGAGAAAATTGCCTAAACTCGACCTATGAAGCCGCGATTGGATCGTCCATCCCGTGCTCCCTTCCCTTCCATCGCTTCGCGGCAGCCGTCCGCGACCGCCGCTGCCGAGCGGGCGCGGCGCCACCGCCAGCGTCGCAGGAACGGCGTTCGCGTCCTCACGGTGGAGATAGCCGAAGACGATCTCCAGTCTCTCGCGAAGACCTCTCCACAGGCCGACCCGGCCGCCGAGCGAGCTATCCGCGCGGTGCTCGCCGCAGCCTACGGCGCGCGTCCTGCGACCGGGACCTTGGGCGAGGCACCGAACGGTCATTCCTGCGCGATTTGTGGCACTCCCGGCAGTCTTTGGAAGGGCTTGGTGCCGTGCTCGTACGGCGGAAAGGTGTTCAACGCCCATCCGCGGTGTTTTGCGGTGCTGCGGATACGGAACCCGACGCGAGCGTGACGATCGCACCTCCGAAAGCCACAACTATGGGCGCGATCCGGACTACGGAATGGCGAGACAGTATTTCGCCCGGCAGCTTTTCCAGGCGCCAAGCAGGCTCGAAACCAGTTGAGGGCGAATCCCGAGAGCCGAAGCGTCATACTCGGTTGCCGGCCGCGTCAACGGTTGCGGCGTTCCAAGGATGTAGCGAATTTGATCAGCCGTAAGCCCCAATTCCCTCAGATAGGATTCCATCATCGCGGTCCCGCGTTCGCCGCTGCCCGCGTGGAAGCCGAGATAGGAGTTTCTTTGGATCACGGCATGCCGGCCGCTTAGCCAAATGAGAGGGCATGCCGACGCGCACAGACCGGCGCGGCCTACAAATGTCGTGAGGCCCCGCGCGCGAACTATCCGGCCGATTGCGATCGCAGACGGGATATAGCCGCCGGGACTGCGCAGCACCACGGGCACATCATCGGACACCGTCTCCGCCACCGCTCGGAATTGCCGTTCATCGCCGGGAACGATTTCGCCGCGGATGAAAACGGTGGTGCCGCCGTGCACCAACGACGGGCCCACAGAGATTTCCGCCGCTTGAGCCGATGCGGCTAGCATGAGCATATGTAGCGTCAGTGACATCCTCTTGCGCACAGCCTCCTCCTCCGGTCGCCCATCATTCATGCGGCGCCACGCGTTGCAGCGCGCCCCAACTCGTGGCCGGGCGCAAGCCCAGCCTTGTCGGCGGCTTTCCGATGCGCCGCAAGAACGCGTCGCGGCCGGCGCGATATTGCCGGCGATCGGCCGCATCGAGGTACTTCGGCGGCTCGACCGCTCGACCATTGCCGAGGTACCACCGCGTCCGCACTCTGCCGTCGTCATCGAGCGACAGTTCGCAAATGAACTTGCCGACTTGGAACCTCATGTGCGCCCCCTCTATCCCGCGGTGGCCCGCCCGGCGACCGCATCCCGTGCTCGCCGGACGAGCCGTCCCCTCACGGGCTAAGGGAACCCGTGAAGCTGATACGCGGCACCGCTGCTTTAGGACCGTTCTGCGATTGAGAGGGGCGCCATCTCTCGCCCATCGGCGGAATGGTCAATGACAGCCGCAGGAGCGACGAAATCGGCTTCACCGGTCCCACCCTCAATTGCACCTCCGAAAGCGAGATATTTTTGTTGTTTTAAAGCGGTTAGTCAATAGACAACAATCCGCTTCGATCGGAGGCATGGATTTTCGTCAAGTCTTTGCTGCCAATCTACGCCGGCTGCGTCATGCCAAGGCGCTTTCGCAAGAGAACCTTGCCTATGAAGCAGAAGTGAACCGAACTTACGTGAGCAAGATCGAGAAGGGCGCGACCTGGGTTGGCCTTGAGATCATCGTCAAGCTCGCGGCAGTGCTGGAAGTCGAGCCTGCCGAACTGCTTCGGCTGCCGCCGCGGCGCTCGCGCCGTCGTTAGATCACAGGGAGTCACGGCCATCTCAATTTGAACCGGATCGCTCTTGCTGTTCGCCATGCGCCGTCTGCACGCAAACGCAGGTGGCGGCCCCTTCGGATTGGCCCGTATTCGGGCAGCGGAGGATGAATGGCGGCATTGAGTTTGTTAGGTCACGTCCCGCGCGGCTTCAACGGGAAGCGCAGCCCGCCTCATGGCAGCGCTCAGTGCGGGCGCGCACCGCAGCAACACTCCCTGTGAATTTCGTCATCGTCGTGTCTTGAATCCGCGCCGCGACTCGGTCGAGAAGCGCGCGGCTTGGCGATGCGAACCCTAAGGTGCGCAAGCCAACGCGGCGAAAAAAAGCCCGCTCAATGAGCGATAACAACCAGAGGAAACCGCCCGCGCTCGGCCGTGACGCTTTGGCAGCAATCGGCCGAGAGTTGCGGCTGATGTACGCCGACATCATTGCGGATGGAGTGCCGAAGCGGTTTGGCGCGATCCTGCGCAAGCTGGACGATCCCAGCAGCGAGGAGGAACCCCGATGACGCTCATACTTCGCAAGCAGCATTCCGAAGAACGCATCGAAGGGCGGGAACCGCCGCCTGACTGGAGCGAGGATGACTACGTTGTCGTCGATGAGACGCTGGTCGGGCGCATCTACCGGCAGCCGGTGCAAGGCGATCTCAAGTGGTTGTGGTTCCTGACGGTGCCGGCGGCGCCGCCAAACCAGGGCATTGCCGACACGCTGGAGGAAGCGAAGACAGCATTGGCCGCGTGCTATGAGCAGGTGAAACGTGGGAGTGATGGCGGCTAACTGTTGTCCACAGGATGCACCAGCCCCGACAGCTTGATCTTGGCGATGGTCGCTGCGATCGCGGCCGATGCCTGGACCGGATAGCTCGCCAGTGCCGCGAGCGCGACAAGCCGCATGATAACGAGAAGCGCCAGCAGATAGAAGGCGACGGCCCTGCCGTCGCCGGCCGTGATGCCCGCCGTTATCGCGCCGGCGAGCGCGGCGCAGAACAGAAGCCCCGCCGCTGTGCGGCGCGATTCGGCGAAGGAAACGCCGATCATGGCCATCGAGAACAGGATGAGCCAGATAATCCAGCTTTCAGTCATGGCCATTGCGGACGTCCCCGTCGGCGGCGGCGAGCAGCTGCAGTCATTCCGAGCGGGCGTTAGAGGCATCTTGGCAAACGCTCCCGTTTCGTCTAAAGCGGGTACTTAGACGACTCTGAAGCTTTGTCGTTTCCGATGGACTCAAGGCTGGCACCTCGTCCATCAAGCCAAGCCCAATAACAGAAATTGGTCCAGCGCGGTAGCAGATGGCTACCGCGCTGTGGATCATTTTGGCTTATAGACGGTTTTGTTATTGCCCCGTCAGCAACCGCCACCTTCTCGGCACCCCGTCCCCGACCCGCTCGACCGTCTTGCCGGCGTGATCCTCCAGCGATGTCCGTATGCCGGCCTGCAAGCCCGCATGCTGCTTGTCCGTCGCGTCCATGATGCCCTTCGACGCAAGCACCGCGGCCGTGATCTCTTTCGCTGTCATCGGCTCCGCAGCGCCCCGCAGAACCTCCAGGGCTTGCCGGAACAGAGTGCCGCGCTTGAACCACGGATTGCCCTGTCTCCGCCTGCGTGCCGCTATGGCGCGCACGCAGAATGTCGGATCGAACATCTTCAAGACCGCCTCGACATGACGCATGTCGTCGGCTAGGCGATTGGCTTCTTCCCTGTTGGCCTTGATCCGGCCGCCGATGTCGGCATGAAGCCTGACCAGATAGTCAACGGCGGGGTGCTTGGGATGCGGTTTGAAGGCATGGGGCATGCCTCCAAGGTGGGGCCGCCGCCGCTATTGTGCTTGTGGCGGTTGCGCCATAATACCGTTGCGCTTGACGTGCCGCGGCCATACGGTCTGACCCGTGAGCGGCCAAATTTTTCAGCGCGTGGTGAGTTGATGGTGAGTTGAGATTTTATGAGCAAGAAAAAATCGAAGCTAAGTGCCGGTGCCGGCTGAGGGATTCGAACCCCCGGCCCCGTGATTACAAATCACGTGCTCTACCAGCTGAGCTAAGCCGGCACGACCCGCGTCCCCTCCCGTCCGATATCAACGGGAGTCCGCGAGCGCGGAGCTGTTCTAGTCGCTCCCGGACCGGTTTCCAATGGCTTTGTTTCCGACGGCTTTTTCGAGCAGTCCGGCATCGACGCGGGTTCCGCGACCGCCCGGCCTCTGGGATGGCGAGTGGCCGGCGAATTGAGCGCACGCCAGTCCCCGAACGCGGTAGCATCGCGATAGAGTTCCGCGGCGCGGCGGCATCGACTAACGCGGAGCCAGTCCATGGCGGCCGCAGAAGTTGTTAGCAATCGCTGGAAATGCCAGCGGGAATTAACTGGGCAGCGCACAGCGACCGGGTAGTTCCCGCTCTACCCCGGCTACCGTTCCCCCAAACCTGTGGCCCTGAGGCGCGCCATGACCGACCACCTTCGTGATCGACCTGCCGGAGCGCTTGCGGGCGTGCGCATCGTCGATCTGACCACCGTGGTCCTCGGCCCCTACGCGACCCAGATGCTCGGCGATCTCGGCGCCGACATCATCAAGGTCGAAGGGCCAGACGGCGACACCACCCGACACACCGGACCGCGCCGCAGTCCGGGCATGGCCTCGCTGTTTCTAGGCGCCAACCGCAACAAGCGCAGCATCGCGCTCGACCTCAAAGCGCCAGCCGCGCGCGACGTGCTCAAGCGGCTCATCGATAGCGCGGATGTCTTCGTCCACAATATCCGGCCGCAGAAGCTCGCCCGGCTGGGGTTCGGCCCCGACGTCCTGATGGCGCGCCGGCCGCGGCTCATCTACGCGGCGATCCATGGCTGGCGTCAGGATGGTCCCTATGGCGGGCGGCCGGCCTATGACGACATCATCCAGGGCTTCGTCGGCGTTGCGGGCCTGATGGAGATCCTCACCGGCGAGCCGCGCTATATGCCTACCATCCTGGCCGACAAGACCTGCGGCCTCATGGCAGCGCAGGCCGTACTCGCGGCGCTGTTCCATCGCGAGAAGACCGGCCGCGGACAGGTGGTCGAAATCCCGATGTTCGAAACCATGGTCTCCTATCTGATGATCGAGCATCTCTATGGCGCGACCTTCGTGCCGCCTGAAGGCGACATGGGCTATGCGCGCGTGCTCGCGCCGTGGCGGCGCCCCTACCGCACCGCCGATGGGCGCATCTGCATGCTGGCCTACACGGACCGGCAGTGGCGGCGCTTCTGGGACGCGGCCGGCCGCCCTGCAATGATGCACGATCCGCGCTTTGCCGATCTCGCGGCGCGGACCAGGCACATCGACGAGCTCTATCGCCTCGCCGGCGAGGCGCTGGCCACCCGAACGACCAGCGAATGGCTGGCGATCCTCGACGACATCCAGATTCCGGCCGGCCCGGTCAACGCGCTCGCCGATCTGCCCAACGATCCGCATCTTGCCGCGATCGGCTTCTTCCGGCACGTGAACCATCCCACCGAAGGCGCAGTCGTGATGCCGGACGTCCCGCTGCGCTTCTCCGATTCGCCCGCCGAGATCAGCCGCCTGCCGCCGCGCCTCGGCGAGCATGGGCGCGAGATTCTGGGCGAGATCGGGCTATCACGTGAAGACATCGACGCGCTGGCGGCCGCGGGCGCACTCGTCCTGCCGGAGAGCGCTTAGGCCTCTGGCAGGTCCCTGGCCCGGGTCGAGCGGCAGGCGAAAGCTGGGAACGGCTTTGCCGTGTGGACGGGGTGGCCCCGGATTTCGCTGCGCTCAATCCGGACTAAAGATACGGACTAAACATACGGGCTAGAGGGTACGGGCGGAACATCACGGCTTGGCGCTCGACCGCGGCCCCGATAAGGATGACTGCGGTAACGGCAAGGCGGTCAAACGCCGGGGCGACGGGAGGGAGAAAGCACATCATGCGCGAGTGGATTGTGACCTTAAGCATCATGGCTCTTCGATGTGCTGCCGCCCCCGCGGCGTTTGCACAGTCCGCCGACATCGTCGCCATCAACGGCAAGGTGTTCACCGCGCGGGATGGCGCGGAATTGGCGCAGGGCTTCGCGGTGAGAGGCGAAAGGTTCGTTGCGGTCGGCAGCACCGAGGCGATGCGCGCCTACGTGGGGCCGAACACCCGGCTGATCGATCTCGCCGGCCGGTTTGCGGCGCCCGGGCTCGCGGACGGGCATTTCCACAACGAGGGCGGCGGCGAGGGCATCGATCTTTCGGCGGCACGTTCCATCGCGGATGTGCTGGCAGCGGTCGCAGCGGCAGCCGCGGCAGCAAAACCCGGCGCTCTCATCATCAGCAATTCTGACTGGCATGAAGCCCAGCTCAAAGAACAGCGGCTGCCGCTCGCTGCCGAGCTTGACCGCGTTTCGCCATTAAATCCGGTGGTGCTTGTGCGCGGCGGCCACGACTACATCCTCAACACGGCGGCGCTGCGCCAGTGGAACATCAGCAAGGACACCCCTGTTCCCGACGGCGGCGCGATCACGCGCGACGCCACCGGCGAATTGACCGGCGAACTCGTCGACAATGCCAAACGCCTCGTCGCCCTGCCGCCGCCCAAGCCGGTGTCGGTCGAGGACGTGCTCACGACGCAGCGCAAAATCAACGCATTCGGCATTACCAGCGTGCGGATTCCGGGCAGCTACAAGGGTGAGTTCTTTCAGGCGCTCGACGCCATCCTGGCGGCGCGCCGCGCGGGTGCGCTCAGCCTGCGCTATAACGTCTATCTTCCGGGGTTTGGCGTGCGCGATCCGGCGCGCATCCGCGACATCATCGAAAAATCGCCGCTCAAGCAGGATGAGGGCGACGAATGGGTGCGCATCGGCGGCATCAAGCTTCTGGTCGACGGCGGCTTCGAGGGCGGGCACATGTCGCAGCCGTTCGCCGGTGAATACGGCAAAGGCGGGACGTTCTACGGCCTCACCGTGGTGCCGCCGAAGGAGTACACCGCCGTCGTCAAGGCCATTAACGATCTTGGCTGGCGCGCTACGACCCACGCGGTCGGCGACGCCGCCCTCGATGAGGTGCTGGACGCCTATGAGGCCGCCAACGCGGAGCACCCGATCGCCGGCAAGCGCTGGGCCATCGAGCACCTGTTCGTGTCGCGGCCGGAGCAGCTCGTGCGCATGAAGAAGCTCGATCTCATCCTGTCGGTGCAAGACCATCTCTATCTGGCGGCGCCGGCCCTGAAGAAATACCTGGGCGCCGCGCGGGCGGGCCAGGTCACGCCGGTGAAGAGCTATCTCGACGCCGGTTTTTTGGTTGTGGGCGGGACCGACTCGCCGGTGGTCCCGTTCAACCCGTTCTTCGCCTTTTACCATTTCCTTACCCGCGACACGATCACGGATGGCGTCTATGGGGCGAACGAGGCTGTGACGTCGCGGGAGAACCTGCTGCGCATGATCACCATCAACTACGCCAAGCTCACCGGCGAAGCCGACATCAAAGGCTCGATCGAGCCCGGCAAGCTCGCCGATTTCGCAGTATTGTCGGAGGACCTGCTGACGGTCGAGGCAGCAAAGATTCCAGCCATGCGGGCGTTGCTCACCTATGTGGGCGGGCGCGAGGTCTATCGCGACGTGACGATGCGATAACGCCGGATGCTTTCACCATCGCGTAAAGGGTGCGGTCGGTGCGTTACCGCTTGCATAGCCCGCTCTTGAGCTCCCAGCCGTCGCCGGCGCGGGCGACGGCGACGATATCGAAATACAGACGCTCCGACGGATCGCCCTTCGATATGAAGGTGACCTCGCAGAGAAATTTGTCCGCGCTGTCGTCGTGACATCTGGCTTGGAGGACTTGCAGGCCCTTGTCGTGCAGCGGGCTGCCGGCCGACGCCTCGCGTTCGTAGGCGGTCTGAATCGCCGCGAGATCGGGCGACGAATTGCAGGACAACGCGAGCACCGTGCAGAACCATTTGACTGCCTTCCACATCCCGTTTCCCCCCAATAACTTGCGGCAACTGTCGCTATTTGGACACGGGCGCGCGAGTTCTGCGTTTCGCGGCGTCAGCCTCTCCGCAGTCCACGCTGGCCCACAATAATGTCACAAACGTGTCTTTGAGTTTATTACCCGTTATACGAGCATTCCCTAATAACCGGTATTGGCATTCGCAATACCGAAATTCATGCGGCCGTCACGTTTCCCTGGGATCAGCTTGGGAGCTGCGGACGTAACCAGTGCGCGGAGGAGGCTAATGTTCGACAGACGAACAGCGTTTGAGATGTCGCTGCGTCGCTCGATTGGCGCAGCGAGCGTGATCATCGCCTTGGGGGCAGGAGGGGGAGCGGCAAACGCCGCCAATCTCGTCGAACCGCCCGTGTTCGCCAGCCGCAACGGCGTCCTTGACATCATGATGGTTGCGATGCCGCAACCCATTCCAACCATCGCATTCACGTCGCCGACCACCGGCGCGGTCATCCATCCGACCGGATGGGTGTACCAGATCTGCCCACGGCCGGCGTCCGGACTGAGTTGCCCCTCTGGCGGCGCCACCGTGTCGCCCTATGGCGGCACGCGCCTTGCGCTGCAGCCCGGCGACACCTTGAAGATCCGCTTCGTCAACCGGCTGCCGAAGCTTAACCCCAACAAACTGCGGCATGAGCCCGATCCGGGCGAGGCCAATCTCTACCTCAACCCGACCAACTTGCATACGCACGGGGTGCTGACGCCCGCGCGCGCAGCGACGCTCAGCGATCCGACCTTCGGGGACTTCGTCTACGTGTCGATCTTCAATTCGGCCAACGGCATCCCGGTGCCGCAGACGACGCACCAGCACGGGCCGATCGTGATGGATACGGTCGATTACAAAATCACCATTCCGCCGAACCATCCTTCCGGATTGTTCTGGTTCCACCCGCATGTGCACGGCATTGCGCTCAACCAAGTTGTCGAGGGGATGTCCGGGCTCATTACCATCGGCCGCGTGGGCGACAATGTGCGCGGCGACGCGGCGAACATACCCTGGCCCGACATCAACGTCCGGCATCTGATGCTGAAGGAGATTCAGGTTCTTCCGGCCGGCACAATCGCCTTTGACAGCGGTCCGCAGCCCGTCGCCGACGGCGAGGTGCTGAACCAGGAGGATACCGCTTTGTGCGACCAGTTCCCCGCCCCCGGCGAGGTGCGCCAGGGCTCATGCCCAGGGGTGGACCTCACCTCGAGCGGCGGCAACAACTACACCGGCGCAAAGTGGTACATGACGGTCAATGGGCAGCAATTCCCCACCATTCCGATCAGCGCGCCCGATGGCGAGATCTGGCGCCTCGGAACTGGCGCCGGCAGCTTGAGCTGGGACCTGCAGCTCGTCGATGACAAGACCCAGACGCCAATGACGGTGCAGCTTATCGCCATCGATGGCGTCGCCGTTCATCTGCCGCAGGATACGACCACGGGCTCCATGGTCCAGATGGCCGGCGGGCGCTTCAAGGTGGTGCCGTGCCCGAACGCCCCGGTGATCGGCTCAACCGTCCCGGTCTGCGTCAATGAAATCGTGATGATGCCGAGCTCCCGCACCGAGTTCTGGGTCACCTATCGCAATGAGAACGGCGTGATTACGCCGCCGCCTCCGGGCGCATCCGCGACCTGGAAAATGGTCGGACTAACCATGGGCACGGGCGACCAGTGGCCGGCGGTCGATCTCGCCAAGGTGCGTTTCAATCAGACTGGACCGCGACAGTATACCAGCAACCAGGTCGTGGTGGGCGGCCCCACCGATGCGGCGGGCCTCGCGAGCAAGCCAAATGGCATCTTCGCCGCGCGGGTTCCGGGAGCAGCCGCGGCGGCGTTGCAGCCGGGCTGCGCCCCGTTGCCGGCGGGGCATCGGCGCCGCATCTTCTTCGGCTTCTCGGACGTCACCATCAACAATACGTTTGCGCTGGGATACGAGGAAGTCGACCAGAACGGAAATGTGGTGCCCGGATCACAAAAACCTGCCCCGGATCAGCTCCAACGATTCGATCCGTCGGTAACAACAGTCTGTCTCCCGCTGGGTCCGGGGCAGACACCCGTAACTGAGACGTGGGAGTTGATCCAGCTTTCGACCGAGAACCATAACTTCCATATGCACCAGTCGCGCTTCGTGATGGAAGGCAGCAACGGCGGGATCGTCCAGGACAACTTCCCTCTCGGCGTGGCGACGCCCGATGCGGCCATCTCGGATCAGGTATTCAACAATCAGAACGGCGTCTGCACCATTCCGCAATGGCGCAGCGGCCACTGCCAATCGACCCCAGCGGTCATGAGAATCCCGTTCTCGCAGCTTGGGGAATTTGTGTACCATTGCCACATCCTCGAGCACGAGGACGGAGGCATGATGGCGAGGATCATGGTGGTGCCCTCACCCAACTGAGGCATTTCCCCTTGCCGCGAAGTTCCGGCGCGGGCATCGCGCCGTGGCGAAGCACGTTGGGCATGCAATTCTTGGAGGAAACGACGAACATGAATTCCTCCTGCTTCGTAGGTCCGCTTGCTTCACATGCTCTCCAGAAACCCCCGCAGCGCGCCCGCAACTTCATCGGCAAATTCCTCGTGAATCGCAAGCTTGCCGGCCGGCAGCAGCGCGGTGCGGACGTTGGGCAGGGCAGCAAGTTCGGCCATCTCGGCCTTGGATTTCGGCGGCGTGTCGGCGCCATAGATCACGAGGATGGGCTCGGTCACTTGCCTTGCGGCATCGAGAAATTCTTCGCGGCTTTTCATCGGGTCGAGTTCGCCGGTGACGAACCGGATTGAAGCGTGCCGCGCCCCTGCCGCGCGGGTCACGGCGAGTTTCTCGGCGAGCTTGTCTGGCGCAAGCGCGCGGGGGTCGCGGTAGACGTGGCCGAGCGCCATCATCCGCACCATGAATGGGTTGACGTTCAGGCGATAGATGAGGTCGCCGATCGCTGGCAGATCCCCGGCGCGGGCGATGTGGCGGAAAGCAGCGTGCCGCTTGCCCATGACGGTCGGCAGCGGACCGCGCCATGTCGGCGCAACCAGGCACAGCCGGCCGGCCGCGCCGGGCCGCGTGCGCGCCGCTGCGAGGCAATAGCCCGCCGCATGCCCGGCTGCGACGGTCGCGAAGGGCCGTTGCACTGCTTGGTCGAGCACGTCGGCGAGAAACGCCCGGTAAGCATCGGGCCGCCACGGCACGGCGGGACGCGGCGCATCTCCGAACCCGGGCCAATCGATTGCAACTGTTGTGAACGCAGCGGCCAGCCGCTCCTGCAGCGGCCGCATTTCCCCCCGGGTCGAAATTGAGCTCAAAGCGGGGAGCATCAGGAGCGTCGGGCCCGCGCCCATGCGCGTGACGCCGAGCCGCACGGCGGCGCCTTGCCAGGCCCATTCGATGTGGTCGCGGTTAACTCGCATGGCGGCGGTCGCGTCTGTAGCCCTGAAGGAGCAGGCGTGATGCGGGTCGTTTCTTGGCGGATTGCCCCGGATTACGCTTCGCTCCATCTGGCTGCGGGGCTATCGGCAACGAATCGCTACTTCTCCTCTCGCGATTGCAGGAATCGACCGAACGCCTTCAACGTCGTCTCAGAGACATGGTGCTCGATGCCCTCGGCATCGGCTTCGGCGGCTTCAGCCGGAACGCCGATGGCGCGCAACACGTCGACGACCAGCCGATGGCGCGCACGCACGCGCTGCGCCAGCGCGCTGCCAGCCTCGGTGAGAAATACGCCGCGATAAGGGCGCGCGGTCGCCATGCCGGCGCGTTTCAATCGGGATATCGTCTTGATGGCGGTGGCATGCGACACCCCGAGTCGCCGCGCAATGTCGGTCGGGCGCGCTTCGCCTGCGCTCGCCAAAAGGTCTGCGATCAGTTCCACATAATCCTCGAGCAGCGCGGTCGACTGGGCCGACCTCGTCTTGCCGAAACGGCGCGCCTGCGTAAGTTCCGCGGGGAGATCGCCGTTTATGCCTTGCACCTTGCGCGCCCGGATGGGCGCTCCGATCGCCGCCATAGCATCCTCACCTCCCCCCGCCTCCACCAAGCGTGAGCATATTTGCAAGCTCGCGTCAAAGTGATAACGCCTCGCCCCGGCGGCCCGGTCGGGCCGCAGCTCCGATACGATCGAAGCCCCAGTCGCCTTCGGTCCCAATGGCAATGCCGGCTAACTGACGAGGGGGATGCTACGATGATGAAGCGCGACGAATGCCTCAAAGTGCTGGCGCGCCATGTCACCGACGCCGACATCGTGCTGCCGGTCTATTCAGCCGCTTTCGATTGGATCGACATCAGGCCGCATCCGCTCAACTACCTGTCCCACGGCGCCATGGGACTTGCTTCCTCCCACGGTCTCGGGCTGGCGCTGGGGCGGCCTGACAGGCGCGTCATCGTGCTCGATGGCGACGGCAGCCTGCTCATGAATCTCGGCAGCCTGGTGACGATTGCAGCGGCGGCGCCGTCCAATCTGTACCACTTTGTGTGCCACAACGGCGCCTACGAGGCGAATGGCGGGCATCCGATCCCGGGGCGCGACCGGGTAGACTTCTGCGGTTTCGCGCGGTCGGCGGGCTATCCGACCGTGCACGAATTCTCCGAGATCGATACATTCGAGCAGCAGATCGGCGCGTTGCTGTCGGCGCCGGGGCCCGTATTCGCCGATCTGAAGATAGCATCGGGCGGCCCGCAGGAGCGCGACTACTCGCGCCTGCACGGACCCCACGTGCGCCAGGCTTTCCGCGAAGCGCTCGCGGCGGGGTAGGGTGGGCAAGCGCGCATTGTCCAGAGTAGAGTTGCTGGGATGGAACTTTCCTGCGCCTTTGCTCCCGCCGTCCAGCCTCATTGCGCCAAAATCGCCCGGCGAGGTTTGCGCGAGGATTGTGGCCGACGCGGGCGAATTTGCCCATCCTGCCGTCGGAGCGCTCATGCGCTCACGCATGTTCCATTGTGCCGAATACGCCAAGCTTCTTTCCGGGAGGACGTCATGCGGCGTTTTCTCTCTAATGGCATTGCGGCTGCTGGGATGGCGGCCCATAACGGGCTCCCAAATCCATGCTGCTGCCTTCGCGATTGATCGAGGCACGCCCGGCGAGACGTCTTTGTCAGGAGACAGGTCATCCGCTCCCAGCCTTGCTATAACGCCGCAGCAGCACGATCGATCGCGATCGTGTCGCGTAAGGTCGTATCACCTCAGGAGGAGATGCCATGCAGATTTCACGACGCGATGTTCTGGGCGCGGGGGCGACGGTGGCCGCGGCGGCGCTGGCCGGGACGGAGACATTTGGCGGCTGGGAGCCGAGCGAGCGCTATCCGGACCCGGCCATCAAGGTGCTTGATCCGAGCTTCTTGAAATACCGCGTTTTCAACGCCAGCGTCGAGCGGCTCTATACCGGCGCGCGCTGGAGCGAGGGGCCGGTGTGGTTCGGCGACGCGCGCTGCGTACTGTGGAGCGACATTCCCAACAACCGCATCCTGCGCTGGGATGAAGAGACAGGCCGCACCGCGGTCTACCGCAAGCCGTCGAACTACTCCAACGGCAACACGCGCGACCGTCAGGGCCGGCTTATCACCTGCGAGCACGACGCCCGGCGCGTGACGCGCACTGAATATGACGGCGCCATCACGGTGCTGATTGACCAGTTCGACGGCAAGCCGCTCAATTCCCCGAACGACGTCGTGGTTAAATCTGACGGCTCGATCTGGTTCACCGATCCTACCCCGGGCATCGCCGGCAACTACGAAGGGCATGTGGCTCAGCAGGAATTGCCGACCAACGTGTACCGCCTCGATCCGCAGACCGGCCGCGCCGCCGTGGTGGCCGGCGATATCCGGCCCAATGGGCTGTGCTTCTCACCTGACGAGCGGAAAATGTACATCGTCGACTTCAGCAGTGTGCCGCGCCTGATCCGGATCTATGACGTCGTCGATAACGGCACCAAGCTTGCCGGCGGCAAGCCGTTCGTCACCTGCGAGGCGGCCGAAACGCCCGACGGCTTCCGCTGCGACACCGACGGCAATCTGTGGTGCGGCTGGGGCACCGGCGAAGGGCTCGACGGCGTCATGGTGTTCAATCCGGAGGGCAAGCGGATCGGCGCGATCTCGCTCCCCGAGCGCAGCGCTAACCTCTGCTTCGGCGGCGTCAAGCGCAACCGCCTGTTCATGGCGGCAAGCCACTCGCTCTACTCGCTGTATGTTGGGGCGCAAGGCGCGATTGGAGGGTGACCCGCGCTCAGGTCATATTGAAGCAAGTTACTCGGCGTCGTGGCCGGGCTGGTCCCTGGGCTGGTCCCGGCCATCGACGCCATTCCAGCCGAAAGTCCGCAAGAGAAGACGTGAATCCCCGCGACAAGCGCGGGCATGACGCGAGAAGGCGATTGACCCTCGAAATGCGCTTCATATCCGCCGCAGCGGGATCGACAGCGCAAGAAAAAAACCCGCCGCGGTGAACGCCGCAATCGACAGGAAGGCGACGCGAAACGCCTCCGCAATGGCGGCCCGGATCTCGGCTGACTGAGTGGCCGGGCTTGACGCGGCATGCGCAGCCTGTTCTGTCATGGCGGCGAATGCGCGCGCGGCCTCGGGGTTTTTGCCCGAGAGAACCGCAAACAGCACGGCCGCCACCAAAGCGGTCCCGAATGCCGCGCCGATCGATCGGGAGAACTGGACTGATGCGGCGGCTTCGCCAAGCCGCAGCGGCCCTGACGCGGTTTGCACCGTGACTTGCACGACGCCCATCACGGTCCCCATAAACAATCCGTTCCACACGAGCAGCCATCCCAGCACAGCCTGGCTCATGGCCTGCACCAAGAGGGCGAGCACCACCAGATTGGCCGTCACTACGGCAAGGCCAAGGACAGGAAAAACCGTCGTCCAGCCGGTCTTGCTGACCAGCCGCCCGGTGAGCAGCGATCCGGTGCCGATCCCAATGGTGAGCGGCAGCAGCAGCAGGCCGGTTGACGCCGGCGAGAGCCCGCGGACCACTTCGAGATAAATGGGAAGGAAGGTGATCAACGACACCAGCGCGGCGCCGTGAAATGCAGCGAGCGCATCGCTGCGCCAGATCGTAGGCCGGCGCAGCAGGGACAGCGGTACGAGCGGCGACGGCGCCCGCATCTCCTGGCGCACCAGCAGAACGAGCGAGGTGACGCCGGCTGCGAATAATCCGGCGAGCAGGGGCAATGCGCTGCGCTCCACATGCTGAATTTGCTCCAGCGTCAGGAGTGTTGTCGTGACAAAGATGGCGAATAACACGAACCCGATCGGATCGGGCCGCCAGTGCGAGCTCCCCGGCGCCACGTTCTCAAGGTTCCGGCTGAGCATCACCGCAATCAGCCCGATCGGCACGTTGATCAGGAACACCGACTGCCAGCCGAAGTGCTCGGTCAAATAGCCGCCCGCCACAGGTCCAAACGCATTGGCGGACACAGCGACGCCGGCAAGGTAGCCTTGATATCGCGCGCGCTCGCGCGGCGGCACCGCTTCGCCGATCAGCGCTTGCGACAGCGTCATCAGCCCGCCGCCGCCGAGCCCCTGGACCACGCGCGCCATTGCAAGCAATTCGATGGTCGGCGAGAGGGCGCAAAACACCGATGCCAGGACAAAAATGAAGAGCGCCGCGAACATCAGCCGCCGGCGGCCGAAGGCGTCCCCCAACCTGCCGTAGATCGGCGCCGCGATGGTCGACGCGATGAGGTACGACACCACGACCCACGATGCGCGCGCCACATTGCCGGTGTCCGCCGCGATCGCCGGCAATGCAGTGGCCACGATGGTTTGGTCCACCACGGCGAGGAACATCGGCAGCATGATCGAGGGGAAGATCGCAAAAAATGTGCGGCGCTGGGGCCGCTCCGAGCCGGATGCGCCGGCGGGCTCCCGGCCTTGATCCGCGCTCATTTAGCGCATTTTCCGGTAACGTTGAGCGAGCCGTTCCGCCTCCCCGCTCCAAGGCAGAGGCTTTCCCCTTTCTTCCCTCCCTCGAAAACGGGGCAAGGACGGGATGGGGGGCGACCTTTTCCATGAGGGGAAGGCGAAGGAGGGCGCGGCGAGGTCTTTGATTCAACCCTATCGAAATTCGCCAAAGGAAGCTCCGGTACGCCAGACATCTCAATGCGCCATCAAGACCGGCAACGTCGCGTGGGCCAGGATGTGACGAGTGGCGCCGCCGAATATCATTTGGCGCAAGCGGCTCTGCGCGTAGGCGCCCTTTACGAGGAGATCGCAGCCCCGAAACCTTGCCTCATCGAGGATCGCTTCGCCCGTCGTGCGGCCGGCCGGCGCGGCGGTGACGGCAACCGCCGGGACGCCGTTCCGCGTAAGGTGAAGCGCCACCTCCTCTCCGGTCGGCCCCGGCGTCATGCCGCCCTCCACGGTCAGGACCGTGACCTCATTCGCGCCGCGCAGCAACGGCATTGCGAACGCGTTGGTGCGGGCTTGCTCGGTGCTGCCATTCCAGGCGACCAGGACATTGTGTCCAAGCTCATTCGGCGGCGTCGGCGGCGCGATCAGAACCGGGCGACCGCTTTCAAAAAGCGCCGCTTCCAATGGCGCCATGCGGGGATTTTGCGGGGCGCGTCCTGGCCTGCCGAGCACGATCAAATCGAACACTCGGCCGTAGCTGCCAATGAATGTGTCGGATTCCCCGCCGGGTCGCGGCCACGCGTAGGACGCCCCCTCCCTATTCTGCCCTGGCCCTCGTCTCAACCCTCTGCTGTCTGCGGGTGCGGGCAGGGTGTAGGCGGGGGGAGGGGCCGTTGGAGACGGCGCGGGCGGCACGCCGTGGGACGCCATGAACGACTCGAACATCCGGCGTGATTCGCGCTCGATCTCGGCATCGCTCCCGGCGGTCTGAGGTATGGTCAGGCTGCTCAGAGGGTCGACCGCCAGGAACCCCGACGGGGCGGGCTGCACCGCAAAGCCCTCAATGTAGCTGCCGAACCGGCGCGCGATGAGCCACGCGGTCTGCAGCACCGCCGCCATCTGGTCGTGGTCTTCGGTCGGAACCAGGATTGTTTTCATCACTGATTAAGGAGCGCCGATTTGAGCGCGGTCGATGTGGCCTTCGCCTACTCGCCGACTTTAAATGTGAAGCTGCCATCGACTTTGTGCGTGTCGGCCGACATCACCTTCCACTCCACCTTGTAGACGCCCGGCGCCACCGGCTGTTGCAACTGGACCCGCATGACGGTGCGGTCGCCTTTGTCCACCGCGCCATCCCCCTTGTCGACCTGCTTGCCCCCGGAGTCGCGGACGACGACAGAACTGAATTTAGCCTCCAGCTTCTCGTTGAAGCGGAGCGTGACTTCACTTGGCGGCGTTTGGACGGTGCCGCCGGCCGCGGGGGTCGCGCGAACAAGATGCGCATGCGCGAGGGCCGAAACGGCGCCGGACAGCACGAACGCGAACGATGCGGCGAGAGAGACGATTGTACGTTGGGTCGACATGTGAACCTCCTGTGGTTGGATGTTTCCTTTGAATGGCGCAATCACTTCGCTTTTTCGATCTTCGTTACCGTGTACTGTCCGTTTACCTGTTCGGCATCGAACTTGATTTTATTACCCGCTTTGACCGCCTTGAGCATCGCGGGATCCTGCGCCTTGTAGACCATGGTCATGCCGCTCTCCATTCCGAGCCGCTTGGCCGGGCCGTGCTTGATGGTAATCTTGCCGGCGGATTGATCGACCTTGATGACCTGGCCGTCGATCAGGTCCGATTGGGCAAGAGCGCCTTGCGATCCAATGGATAGCGCGAGCGCCAGGATGAGCGATGAAATCAGTCTCATATTTTCCTCCTCGTCTAGGGGCTTCAAGGATGTGATCTCAGGATCTTCTCTCGGTCGCCTTTAGCGACGCGCCTTGGAAGGCGTCCGGGCGACCGCCGCCCCCGCTGTCGCCAAACGGCCGCGCGGCGCCGGTCCTTCGGACCTGTGAACGGGCTCTTGGGCTGAGGCTTCAACCTCGCGCGCGACCGTGCCTTCAGGATGCCGGTAGGGGCCGGGATCGCCGTAGTCGTTTGCGCCGAGTCCTTCGCGCACCTTCATGAGGGTGAACATGCCGCCCATCTCGATCGGCCCGAACTGCCCAAACCCGGTCATCATCGGCAGCGTATTGTCCGGCATCGGGTGCTCCATGGCGCCCATCGCCGCCATGCCTTCAGACCCCATCGGATGAAAATCCGGAACGACGCGCTGGACCGCTTTGGCGAAATTCTTCAAGTCGGCGCCGATGAAATTATGGGTGTTGTGGCCCATCGCGTTCATCGTGTGGTGCGACTTGTGACAGTGGAATGCCCAATCGCCGGGCGCATCCGCAATCACCTCGAAGGCGCGGATCGCTCCGACCGGAACGTCGGTAGTGGCCTCCGGCCAGCGCGCGCTTTCCGGCACCCAGCCGCCATCCGTGCACGTCACCGCGAAGCTATGACCATGCAGGTGGATCGGATGGTTGGTCATGGTGAGATTGCCGATGCGTACGCGCACGCGATCGCCGAGGCGCACCGGCAGGGAATCGATGCCCGGAAACACCCGGGCATTCCAGGTCCACATGTTGAAATCCGTCATTTCGGCGACCTTCGGCAAAGAGGTGCCGGGGTCGACCAGATAGGAACTCATGACGAACACGAAGTCGCGGTCGACCCGGTAGAGCTTCGGGTCGCGCGGATGCACGACGAACATGCCCATCATTCCCATCGCCATCTGCACCATCTCATCCGAATGCGGGTGGTACATGAAGCTGCCGCTGCGCTTGAGTTCGAACTCGTAGACGAAGGTCTTGCCCGGATCGATGTGCGGCTGCGTCACGCCGCCGACGCCGTCCATGCCGTTCGGCACATGCATGCCGTGCCAGTGGACGGTCGTGTGTTCGGGAAGCTTGTTGGTGACAAAGATGCGGACCTTGTCGCCCTCCACGGCCTCGATGGTCGGACCGGGCGATTGGCCGTTGTAGCCCCACAAATGCACGTTCATGCCGGGCGCGAACTCGCGGATGACCGGCTCGGCGACCAGGTGGAATTCCTTCCAGTCGCCGTTCATGCGCCACGGCAGTGTCCAGCCGTTCAGCGTCGCCACCGGCTGGTAGTCAGGGCCGCTCGCCGGAAACAGCGGCGGCTGCGTCGAATTGGCGGACGTCGTCGGCGCCTCCGGGATGCCCGCCGCCTGCACGCGCCCGCTGATCGCATTTGCGCCAACGAGAACGGCGGTCGCTCCCAGCAGATTTCTTCGCGACAGCATCTCGATCTCCTCTCAGGTTTACTCGAGAGCGGTGGTGACGGAGGCGCTCATCGCCGCCGGCGAAACCGCGCCGCCAGCTGGGGCCACGCCGCCGCCCGCTACCGCAGCGTCAAGGTTGGCGCTGGCCAGCCAGAAATCGCGCTGCGCCTCGATGGCGGCGATGTTCACCGCGAGGCGCTGCCTCGCCTCGGTCAGCAATGTGAAAACATCGATCTGCATCGCGCCATAACGCAGCATGGTCTCCTCGGTAATCGTCTGACGGAGCGGCAACGCCTGATCGCGGTAGCGCACCGCAATGTCGTAGCCCGACCGATAGGCGCGGTAGGCGTCGCGTGCCTCCGAACGTACATTCACTGCTTTCTCGGCAAGACGGTTCACCGCCTGCATGTAGCTCTCGCCGGCCTGACGTACGCGAGCTTCGCCAAAATCGAAGATCGGCGCCTGGAGCTCGACCTCGACCCCGCCGCCGCTGCCCCGCGCTCCCCCGGCCTCGCGCTGGGTCCTGGAAACGCCCGCCACGTCTATCAGGTTGATGAAACGCGTCGCGTTCGTGAGGCCGTAGGACTTTGCGAGCGTATCGACCTCGATGCGCGCGATCTGGAGGTCGACGCGCCTGCGGAGCGCCTCCACTTCAACCGCAGGCAGGCTCCGCGGTCGCCGGGGCAGCGCCGGAAGCATTTCCGGCAGCTTGAATGCTGCGTCGCTGCCCCACAGTCCAAGCGAGCGGATCAACGCCTCGCGTTCGCTCGCAGCGTGCTGCCGCGCGGCCGCGAGCTGCGTCGCTATCTCGACGTAGAATGCTTGCTCCCGCGCCTGATCGAGCTTGTTCATGGCGCCGGTCTCGCCAAGTTCTCTGGCGAGCTTTGCGGCGGTCTCGGCCGCAGAGCTTGCCTGGCTCAGAAAGGTCACAAGCTGACGCGATGCGACCGCGCGATAATAGCTCCGGCGGGCCTCGGCCGCGACGCGCAGCGTCTCCTCGGCAGCACGCAACTTGGCTTGAAGGAAGCGGTCGGCCGCAATGCTCGCCCGCGCCGGCAGCGTCGCCAGCGCCAGAATATCGCCGACGATGCGGCGCTCGATGTCCAGCTCGACCGGTGTCGAGAGCCGGCTGATCGAGAACGCCGGATTGGGCGGAAGGCTTGCCTCCACGGCCGCGGCTTCGGCGATGCCAAGCTCGTTGTACGCGGCCTGAAGCCCGCCGTTGTTGAGAAGTGCAATCTGCGCCGCAGCGTCGGCTGACAAAGTTGACGCAAGCAGACTTCGCACGCGCGCCCGGCTTGCAGCCGCCGCCGTCTCGCTGTCGATTTTAAGCGCATCTTTCCGCAGCTCGGTCGTGGCGACGCCGCGAACGGTCTCCATTCCAGCGTCCGAAGAGAAGGCGGCGCACCCGGCCAGCAACAGTGTGACAAGGATTGACGCAACAAGCCCGGCACGTCCGCCCTGGACGTGCGGAATACTCGCCATGGTTTGACAACCTCATACGCGAACTTAAGGAGCGTGCCCCCTTCCTGCGCCCCCGGCGTGCGGGGCCTCCCCCGTACGCGGCGGAGGGCAGGGAACGGGCACTGCGACTTGGAAGTCAGGCGCTAAGGTCTTGGAGGACGGTCGAGACGGCCGGGCGTTAGGCCAAAGCCCTGGTCATCGGGATCGACCGCGAGGGATTCGCCGCGAACGTTTTTCGTTTCGATCCGAATTGCGCCGGGAAGGAGGCCCATAAAATAGGCATGCAGCGCGCAGCAGGTATCGGCCAAATTCCCGCTGTCATCGCTGTGATGATGGACCTTACCTGTGTCGGCGTGGCCGTGGCCGTGCGGATGATGATCGTGCGCGGCAACCGTGTTCGCCATCGGCTGCGCAGCGGCGCGCGGCGACGATACGACCCCCGCGAACTGCGCGACGACGAACAGGGCGACCAGCAACCGGACAAACCCGCGTATCGTGCGAAACCAATTCATCCGCGGCCAGACCACCTCCCGCTGGGAACGACACATTGTGGTCTCATCGCCTTCCTTCGTCAATGCAGGAGCGCGATCAGGTCGCGCACGTCCGGCCGGCGTTCGAGCGTCCACGCGAACTCGACCACGCGCTGCGCGCGCTCGCGGCCGATCACCGGCGTCGCATTGGCAAGGAACTTGGCTTCGATGGCCGCGTCGCTCATCGGATTGGCGGCAGTGCCGGTGGCGTGGGGAACGTGGGCGTCGTAGCGTTTGCCGCCGGCCGCGATGGTCGCGAAGGCTTCGTCGGAGCGCAAGGTGTCGTCGGCAACAACCGTGGTTTTGCGGCGAAGCGCCGCCACCGTCGGGTCGGCCGCCTTGGCGTCGGAATACTGGGCAATGCCGGCGTCGCCGTCGACGAGCGCGACGGCGGCCGAATGAACCGCTGAAAATTTCGATTGCAGCCCGGTCCGGGGCTCGAGAACATTGGTGATGGACAGCACAAGCGGGTGGACCCGCAGGCTGATTTCGCTCACCGCTGCCGGGTCGATGCACTTGCGACGGCGGATGGCGATAACGGCATCGATCAGCGGGTGCAGGACGATGCCGCACGCGTAGGGCTTATGGCCATTGGTCTCGATCAGCCAGCTCTCGCCGAGGCCGGCGATCAGGCGTTCAGGCGCCGCGGTGTCGCTGTACACGCGGCAGAATCCCTTCTGACCCTCGATGATTTCCTGCGTGCTGTCGAAACCGCGTTCTGCCAGCAACGCCGCCAAAACGCCATTCTGGGCCGCTTTCCCGGCGTGGAAAGACTTGCACATGGTGCCGCGGTTCTGCTGCATGCCGGCCGCCTGGGTGGCGCCAATGCCCATCGCGCAGGTGAGCTTCTGCGCATCGAGTCCGATCAGCTTGCCGGCCGCCACCGCTGCCGCAATGGCGCCGAGCGTGCCGGTGAGGTGCCACCCGCCTTTGTGATGGCCGGGCGCCGTGAGGCCGCTGCGAATGCCGGCCTCGAACCCCGCCGCATAGGCAAGCATCAGATCAGCCCCGCTCACGCGTGTGCGCTCGGCAAGTGCGAACAGTGCGGGCAGAATTGGCGAGCTCGCATGCAGAACGACGCCGCCCATGTGCGTATCATCGAAATCAAGCACATGGCCCATCTGGCCGTTGGCAAGCGGCGCATCGGTGAGCCCAAGCTTGAGGTCTCGGCCCAGCACGGCCGCCTGTGGCCGGCCGCCTGTCTCCTTGAGCACTGCAAGCAGCGTATCGATCGCTTTGTGCCTGCTCCCCGCGAGCGCACAGCCAGCCCAGTCGAGCACGCCGCGACGGGCCTCGCGCTGCGCCGCCGCCGAAAGATCGGCATACCGGGCTGCCGCGAGATGCGCGCACAAGGTTTTGGTGAGAGTTGCGGCAGCGGGATCGAGATTCCGGTCCATTGCAGATGTCGGAGCTTAGACGTGAGGTTTCAGACTTCGATCTGATATCTGACCTCTGACATCTGTCATCCGGAAATGTTACGGTCTTATGCGCTTGCAGCAAGTGCGCCGTGAACCATCTTTCAGTCCGTGAGAGCAGAATGCGACTTCCGCACCTCGTTATTGCACTGGTTTCCGGCGCACTTGCCCTGGGCCTTGCGACCCTCTCCGGCGAGGCCGCCGCTGCGGAAGCCTATCCGAGCCGGCCGATCACCATCGTCGTGCCGTTCGGCGCCGGCAGCGGGACCGACATCGTCACCCGCGTCATCGCCCAGCCGCTCGGGATCGCGCTCAATCAAAACATCGTGGTGGACGACCGCCCGGGCGCCAATGGCGGCATTGCGGCTACCTATGTGGCCAAGGCGCCGCCGGACGGCTATACGCTGTTGATGAGCACGAACAGCCCGCATTCATCCAACCCATTCCTGCTTAAGAATATCGCCTATGATCCGGTGAAGGATTTCGCGCCGATAACGCGGATCGGCAGCTTCACGAACATTCTGGTCGTCAACCCGGCAGTGCCGGTGAAAACGATCCCGGAGCTGATTGCCTACGCCAAGGCCAATCCCGGCAAGCTCACCTACGCCAGCGGCAACACCTCGGGCATCCTGGCGGGCGAAACGCTCAAGCATTGGGCCGGCATCGATATTCTCCAGATCCCTTACAAAAGCGTGCCGCCGGCGCTCAACGATGTCATCGCGGGCCGGGTTTCGATGGGCTTTACCGATCTCACGCCGGGCCTGCCTCACGTCAGTTCAGGCGCGCTGCGAGCGCTCGGCATCACGCGATTGCGGCGAAGCGTCCTCCTTCCCGGCCTCCCGACATTCGATGAGTCCGGCCTCAAGGACTTCGAGGTCGAATCCTGGGCCGGATTGTTCGCCCCCGCTGGCACACCGGCCGAGATCGTTGCCCGCCTCAATCGTGAAATCCGAAAGATCGTGGAAAATCCGCAGATCAAGGCGCAGATCGCCCAGATCGGCTTTGAGGTGTTCGGCTCGACGCCCGAGGAACTCGCGGAATTCGTCAAGGATCAGCTCGTGCGGACATCCCGGATGGTCAAGGAGGCGGGGATCGAGCCGGAGTAGGGCTCCGGCCGGGCCCTTTCCAAGCATCATTGGATCGCCGATCAAGCCGGGCGATAACAGCTCAGAGACTGGGTCAACGCAATCGAAAAATGCTCGAGCGGTGCGAATGGCGGTTAACGACGATGCGCCTCACTTGCTGCTGCCGTCACAGAAGCGATCCGTGACCTGGCAAAATTCGGCACGGCTCGCACCCGCCTTCGCCCGGCAGCGGGCAAGCGCCTGGCTATCCGCCGACTGCTGAGTGCTTCCGACGCCCCAGCCAGCACCCGGTGTCCCGCTTTCGGGATCGATCGCCGAGGCGACGCATTTGTTGTGAAACGTCACAACCACCTCGCAGCCGGATCTCGCATCATTATTGGAGTTTTTCATTCTTCGGCACTGCTCGACGGCGTTGCTTCGCGCCGCCTTTACGGTCGGCTGATTGACTGCAAAACCGGTGGCGTATCCCTTGGCGACGCCGCCGCGTGCGATTCCGACCGCCATGGCGCCCTCGGCCCTCGCGAGGCCGGGCGAGGCGATCACCACAGCAATTGCAAATGCGATAAAGCCGGCGCGGCCAAGCACACCGCGGCCCGCGGATCGATGCGCTTTCATATGCTTCCCCGCTATCGCCGCGGCGACAATATCCGCGAGCCCCGGCTGCTGCAACCCCAACCATAAAGGCCGCAGGTCTCGCGGCAGTCGCCGGTGGCGGGCAATGCGGTTCCGGGGACTTGGCGCGTCTTCCGTTGAAGTCGTCTCAAAGCCCGGAAGGATTGATGGTTCCATCTCTCGCCCCGCACGATGGTTGAGCGCAAGCGAAACCCCTCGTGGGCCCTTACGCGCTCGCCGACGGGTTCTCGCCAAGGCGCCACCCATCCCGCGCCTGAAATAAAGACGGCACCACTCTATTCGGTTGCACAATCTGGTTGCATTTTCGCAACCGCCATGCTCGCGACAAAGCGCTGCCTGCGCGGAGCGCGACAAATGGATAAGCCCGCAAAGGCGCGGGAGGGCAGAATGGAGCTGTCATACACGCAAAACCTCGAAGACTATCATCTCTCGCTCGCTTTTGCGGACCAGACGCGTGGAACCTACATTGACGTGGGCGCCGGCCACCCGGTCGCCGACAACGTGTCGTTCTGGTTCTATGAGCGCGGGTGGCACGGCGTCGTGGTCGAGCCGCAAGCCCGACTCGCCGATCTCTACGCCCGGTTGCGCCCGCGCGATGTCGCGGTCTGCGGCCTCGTCGGCCGCAACAGTGGCGAGACCGACTTCCATGTGGTTGACCGGCTCCACGGATTTTCCACGACCGTGGAGCGCATCGCCCTGAAGGCTCAACAATTCGGCGCCGCCTATCGCACGGTGCGCATGCCAATGATGACGCTCGCGCAACTGTGCGCGGAACATGAGCTTAACGAGATCGACTTCCTCAAGGTCGACGTTGAGGGCGGCGAAGCTGACGTGGTGTTCGGGGGCGACTGGCGGCGGTATCGGCCTAAGGTGGTTGTTATCGAGGCGGTCATGCCCGGGTCGGGCGAACCGGCCTGGGCCGAGTGGGAGCCGTTCCTCCTCGCCCAAGGCTACCGGTTTGCGCTTTTCGACACGCTCAATCGCTTCTATGTGGCGCAGGAGCACCCAGACATTTTCGCGCGCCTGCCCTCAGAACGGGCGGCGTGGGACAAGGTTCGGCATATGTATGAGATCGGCCGGGCGCCCGAAAACCCTAGCCATCCGGACCATGCCCTGGCGCAGGAACTTGCGCGCGGCTTCTGGGCGAGCCTGCCCTACCTCGATCGCAACCTTATCGCCGAACTTTTGAGCCGGGCCCGCATCGGTTCCCGCCGCAGCCCGATCCAGGATTTTTCTGCCGCCATCGACACCGAGTCCTTTCGCGCCGCGCTCGGCCGGATCGCCTGCGGTTACGATGGAGGACAGATCGTGGATGAGTAGGGGGGCCACGAGGGGGCGACCACGAGGCAGATCAATCTGGCGTCTCGCAAGCCGCAGCATTGCAGATGCCAAAAGCGAAGCGTGTCGAGCCGCAAAAACTTGTCAGAGCCTATGCGCCTCGGGCCCGCCGCTCGATCTCGCTCTGGGCCCGTCGGCCCTGGGCGTCCGCAAACGAACCGTCCATGATGAAGATGACGGCCATCCATGACGCCGCGAAATTGGCGAAGAACAGGCCGAGAAACACGATGAGGCTTGCGGTTGCCGATACCTCGATCTCGACGTAGTACCCGATGAAGCCGGCCACAACGGCGCCGATCGCGACGAAAACCACATAGAGGATGAGCGCTTTCATTGATGCATTCCGATCCCTAGCAGCCCCTGACCCTCAGGCAGCAACCATTTTTCAGACGAACAAACTGCGATTAATCACGCATGACGTCAATGGGGCCCGGCCCATTGGTTGCCCATTGGCGAGGCCCGTTCGCCCGCTGGCGTGCTCGTGAACGAAGCTCAATTAAAGCGCGCTTTCGCGGCAAACAAACATCGGTCGGCACAGCCGCCTCCCTTTGCCGGTCGGCTTGCAAAGCGCGCCCTGGAGGAACATTCTAGCGTCCGCCGGACCGGGAGAATGTGAGGGCGGCCGCAACTTCGGGACGCATGCCGTGAACGTCCACGCGCCATCGTTTTTCGTGCCGCCCCGCCCCCCCGCGCCGGCCGAGGAGCTTAGCCTTTATCGGTTTCTCGTCGCAGTGCGCACCAACGCCCTGCAGATTTGGTCCAAATCCGCATATGAACAGGATGTTGTGGTCGGGTCGGCGTTGGGGCGCACGCGCCTCCTGATCAACGCGCCCGACGCGATCCACCGCGTTCTGGTCGAGAACACCGCCAATTACTCGCGCACCTCCGCGACCATCCGCATCCTCCGTCCGATCGTCGGGAAGGGCCTCCTTCTGAGCGAGGGCGAGGAATGGCGGCACCAGCGTCGCACCATTGCGCCCGCCTTGGCGCCGCGTGTGGTTCCGGTGATCGCACGGCACGTGGCGCTCGCCACCGAGGAGATGCTTGCGCAGCTCGCGGCAGCCGCGGCGCGCGGCCCGGTAGATATTCTTGCCGCTGTCCAGTTCCTGGCGCTCGAAATCGCGGCGCGATCCATGTTCTCTCTCGAAATGCGCCAATATGGCGTTGCGCTGCGAAGGTTCATCACCCGCTTTGCGGCGAAGCTGGGTCGGCCGTATTTCCTTGATCTGATGTTGCCGGCCGCGATTCCAACGCTGCGCGATCTCGCCCGCATGCGGTTCCGGGCCCAATGGGTCGCCTTCATGGACGAGATCATTGCAGCGCGGCTGCGCGCCCCGGCGCAGGGCAAGCCCCGCGATCTCTTCGACATGCTGCTTGCAGCGCGCGATCCCGAAACCGGCGAGGCATTCTCGCGCGCCCAGTTGCGCGACCAGATGGCGACCATGATCGTTGCCGGGCACGAGACCACCGCGCTGACCTTGTTCTGGGCGCTCTACCTCCTGGCGTCCTCGCCGGCCGATCAGGAGCGCGTGGCCAATGAGGTCCGCGGCGTCGATCTTGCGCCCGACGCAGCCGCAGACGCGCTGACAAAGCTCGCCTACACAAAGGCCGTGGTGAACGAGTCGCTGCGGCTTTATCCCCCGGCATTCGCGATCGCCCGCATGGCGATCGGGCCGGATCGGCTTGCCGACGTTGCGGCGCCGCGCGGCGCCCTGGTCATGATCTCGCCTTGGGTGCTGCAGCGACATGTGCGCCTGTGGAAGGACCCCGATGCGTTCAATCCGGGCCGCTTCCTTGCCGACGCTCCGCTGCCGCACCGTTTTGCCTACATGCCGTTCGGCGCTGGCCCGCGCATCTGCATCGGTGCGCAGTTCGCATTGACGGAGGCCTGCCTCGTGCTGGCGATGATGGTTCAGCGCTTTCACGTGGCGCTTGCCGACGCGCGGCCGGTGTTGCCGAGGGCGGTGATCGTGACCCAGCCGGATCATGCGGCGCCGTTCTGGCTGCGGCCGAGAAGCGAGTCGCGATGATCCGGCGCCTCGTGGATCGAGGAGGCGATGTCCGTGCGGTCTGAAGGAAGGTATTGGTTTTCGGCCAAGCGCTACGGCTGGGGTTGGGGCTTTCCTTGCGCCTGGCAGGGCTGGCTGGTGCTTGCGGCATTCGTCGGGCTGCTGGTCGTCGGTCCCTTGTTGTTCCCGCCAAGGGCGGTCCCCGCGCTCTTTTTCGGGTACGTTGCCGTGCTTGCCGCGCTGCTTTTTGGCGTGTGTTGGCTCAAAGGCGAGCCGCCGCGCTGGCGCTGGGGAAATGACGAAGGCGCCTGACGCCTGAACCAGGAGGGCAGCGCAATTGCTGCCCTTGTCACTCCTGCGTCAGTCTTCAGGTTTTTTTGGCCTTCGGGAGGCGAGGCCGGAGGTGGGTTTCGCTGCGCTCAACCCACCCTACCGATCCGCGCCCTCTCACTTCACCGCCGACTCAATGCGCCGATCCGGCGCCAGCCAGATGAGCGCAACAACGACGTAGAGCGCAATCGATATCCACGGCTGCAAAAACGCCAGCGGAATAGACGCCGCATAGGCCGCAAGGGACAACTTGCCCTTGCGGTCGCTGCCCAGCGCCACGGCGAGCGCGGAGCTGCGGCCGTTGCGGGCCACGATGGCCCACTGGAGCAGCGTATAGGCGACCGCCGCCATGAAGAGCACGATCCCATAGGCGGCGACCGGCAACGCCGCCAAACCAGCCTCGTCGATCCAGCGGATCACGAATGGAACAAGGGAGAGCCAGAACAGCAGGAGCAGGTTCGCCCACAGCACCCGGCCGTCGATGTGGCCGGTGGCGTGCATCATGTGGTGGTGGTTGTTCCAGAAGATTCCGACGTTGACGTAGCTCAGCACATAGGCCGAAAGCACCGGCGCGCTTTCCGACATGGCCGCGAGATCGGCGCCATGCGGCACCTTCATCTCCAGCACCATGATGGTGATGATGATGGCGATGACGCCGTCGGTGAATGCTTCAAGTCGTCCCTTCCCCATCGCGGCGGCGCTTCACCGCACCGCTCGCCAGGCGGTGACCGCGCCAAAGGCCGCAATCGCTGCGAGCGCAAGCGAAATCAGCACGTCATATCCGGCAAGCGACAGGCCGAGAAAGCGCCATGCCGCTTCGTCGCAGCGGATGATCGTGAGATTGGTGAGTGAGGACAAAAGGTCGCCGCCGGTCGAAAGATCGGTCACGGGTCCGGAGCATTCCTGCGGACCCGGCCACCATTTCCATTCGACGCCGGCGTGGAAAAGTGCGAGCCCGGAATTGAAAAGCATGGCGAGCGCGATGACGCTAAGTCCCGCCGTCACGACGCCGCGCGGCGCGCCGCGGCTGGCCGCGAGCGCTACCACGGCGGCGAGCGGAATCGACACATAGAATGCGATCCGCTGTTCAAGGCAGAGCGGGCACGGGCGCAGCCCCATCACATATTGAAAGTAATAGGCCCCCAATATGGTCGCGGCGCCGCCTGCCGCCACCAGCACCGCCGCCGCGACCGCCGGACGTGACTGCCTCAATGTCTGCATCCCATGCATGGTTACGCTTCCCTGTCTGTGCGGCCTCGCGGGCAGCCTCTGCATCCGAGGCGGCCTTGTCGCCGCCGGGCTTGTTCGCGCCGCCCCCTATTTGCTAACTTAACTCGTCCAGTTTCCCCTCGCAGCGGCGCAGGGCACGTGAGCGGAGCGCATTGCGCCGGGTTTGCGGTTACGCCTCGCAGTCGCCCTGTTGCCTGCCGGGAGAGCGGGGTGGGGCAAACGCCGGGACCGGGTCTGGCGGCAGCGTGTCCATTTGATACCTTGCGACCGAAGCCCGCCCTGCGAGGCTCGCGCACCAACCGACCGCATAGCGAATCACCGTCACACTGTCGACCTGCTCTCCCTTGGTCCGACCTGCCCCGAAGGGGACGGCGGAGCATTTCTGCGTTGACCCGGCAAAGCCCGCCAGTATTATCCACGCCGCATGCCCCTGTGGCGGAACTGGTAGACGCGCCTGACTCAAAATCAGGTGGGCTTACACCCGTGCTGGTTCGAGTCCGGCCAGGGGCACCAGGTTCTTTCCTGTCGCTATTGCTCATCGTCAATTTGACTCAACGGCGCTTGCGGGCATCATGTGTCAATGTTCGAACGGCAACTCGATTTCTTTTCGGACGCGGGCGTTGGGATCGATCCGGGCTCTCAATCGAGCGAGGTCCCTCGACCAGGCCAATCCCCCGCATCCGAAATCGATGATGAGGCATTGATCGCGGCAATTCCGCAGTCAGGCCTCGCCGACAGCGCAATGCTTGCCGCGGAGGCGGGCCGGCGCCGGCTCGCCGCGGCGGTTCCGCCGCTTGCAGCGCTGTGCCGCCGCTTCGCCGGCTTCGGCGGACGGCGCCCAATCCCCGAGCAAGTTGCCGCAATCGAGGCGCTTGTCACGATCGGCGGCCGTGATGCGGCACTCACCGTTTCGCAGCTAATCGAGCGCGCCGTGGTTCAGGAGGCGACGTTGCCGATCGCGGTGAACGCCGCGGCGCGCCTCGGCTCAACGCTATCGCCGGAAGTCCTGCGGCGGCTGCTGCGGCACGCAGAACCAGGTATTCGAGCCGACGCCTGCCGTTGCGCACGTCCGTTGCCGGACGTGATCCTGATTTTGATCGATCTCCTCGACGACCTCGACCGGAGAGTGTCGATTTCGGCGGCGTCCGCACTCGGTCGAATGGGCCGGATCGAGGCCCGCCCTCACCTCAAGCGGCTGTTGCGCGACGATCCGTCGGAAGAAGTGATCGATGCGGTGTCGTCGATTGCCGATGAAGAATGCGCGGTGTTGCTTGGCCGAATTGCGCGGTCGCGACCGGCCCTCGCGGACGCAGCTCTTGTCGGCCTGGAAAACATCGACCACGCGCGTGCTGCCGCTATCGCGGCCGCCATTCGGCAGGGCGACCACCCCGGCGCAAACTCGGGCGGCCTGACGTCGAGGCAATTAAAGTAAACCCTCATCTTCGGCCATCCGGAGCGGACATTTTACGCTTCCGAGATTGCAATAAATGACGGGCCTATGGCGGCAGCGGCACCCCTTGCGAGGGAGCGCGCTTCTGCATGTCCAATATGTTCATCTTGACGCCGTTGCCCATGATCATGTCGCCGGGCTTCTGGCCGGCCGTGCAGGGGCCGAGCCATTTGGCTCCTATCATCATGGTCATCTTGCCGCCCGGCAGGGCGCCGCTCTGCGAGGTCACCGTCATCGTATAGGCGCTGTCGAAGCTGCCCGTAATCACCGCGTGCGCGGTCGCGGTCTTGCCGGCAAGAGTGCAGGTGGAGTCGATCGTGACAGCGTTGCCGGATCTCTGCACGTCGCGCCTTGAGCACGCGGCCTGAGCCAGAGGGCCTGCGCTCGACTGCATCATCTGATCGGTCGAAGCGTCGATACATTGCTGGATCGTCATGCCGGGCCCGTTGCGGTTCCCGATGCTCGTCGTGACTTCCCACAAGCCGGGTTTGCGGCCCGGCAATTCGGCAGCGAGCGCCGGCATGGCGGCGGCCAGGGTCATAAGAGCAGCGGCGCCGAATTGTTGCATCCGATCCTCCGTTGCATAACGCCATAGGTCTGAGAGTGCTTCGATCGCCTTGACCCATCTCGGCGTGTCATCGCCTTCCCCCGACTTGATCGGGGGATTGACCGGGCGAGCCATCGACTGGGAGTACCGGATTGCCCACTCAAAGCGAGTAGGGCGCATTAAGCACAGCCGCATTGCACCGTGTAGTGCGGAAGGCGGGCAACGTCTCGATCCGGAGGCGCAATGCGCCGCGCTTATTGCGCCCTACAGACTGCCCGCGCAATCCGTCCTAACATATTTACACGCGCCCCTCCTCCTTCGCCGCCATGATGAGCGCCCAGAACACCTTGTATTTCGACTGCGGCGCGTAGACGGCGGCGATCCCCAAGCGGTTGACGCCGCCCTTGAGCATATTGGCGCGGTGCTGGGGCGAATCGCGCCAGCCGGAAAATGCCTCCGCGAGGGTATGATAGCCGGCGCCGACATTCTCCGCCGCGATCTTGCCGTCGAAGCCCGCAGCCGCGAGCCGGTTTGCGAATTCGCGTCCGGCGGACCGGTCGACTTTGTCCTTCGCCGCCATAGCGTGTGCATGGTCCAGAGCAATGCGCATCAGGTCGGCGTCGACCTCAACCGGGCCGAGGCCGTTGTTGCCGCGATAGCCTGAAATCATCGACGCCGCGGCTGTGGCGTCGACCGTCGCCCCCTCCTCCGCCATGCTGGCGTAGAAACTCGGTTGTGCCGGCGGCCCTGAATCGCTCAGGCAGCCCGACAGAAGGGTAAACCCCGGAAGCAACAGCGCAGGCAGAATGTAGGCTCTCATCGACGGCTCCGAATCGAAAGGCGGCACCATACTGTCCGAAGCGGGGTGAAGAAAGAGTGTGGCAGGCGCCCGTGCAGGGGCGGCCCTTCTGCGCTTAATTGTGCCCTACCGAGTCCTTAAAATTGCGCCGAGCAGCGTCATCTCGTCGGTTGCGCCCCGCGTCCTGGCGATGAGCGGCTTTAATCGGCCGTCGAGCATGAGCATGGCGAAGCCGTGCACCAGCGACCATGCTGCCGTAATGTCGGCCGCTTGCGCCAGCGTCAACGGCGCATTGGAATGCGCCGGCTGCTGTGCGCCGACCGCGCGCGCCAACACTCCGAATGCAGCCTCACCTGCCGCCCGCAAGGACGGTCGGGTGAAGTCAAGCCGTTCGCTGCGAAACATGAGGAGGAACAGCCCGGGGTTCTGCCGCGCGAAGGCGACGTAGCCGCGGCCGATGGCGGCGAGCCGCGCTTCCGGGGCGGCGTCTTCCCGTATGTCGGCCACAAGGGCCGCGCCGAAGCGTGCAAAGCCTACGGCCGCCAGCTCGCTCAACAGGCCCCTGATGTCACCGAAGTGATTTTTTGGCGCGGCATGCGACACGCCCGCCTCACGCGCCGCCGCCCGCAAGGTCAGCCCGGCAATACCGTCCCGCTCCAGGATGCGTTCTGCAGCCCCAAGCATCGCCTCGCGCAGCGCGCCATGATGGTAGGGCGCCGCAGCCGTGCGCCTTCTCCCGGCACGGACGGCCGCCCGGCCGGCAGTGCGGCGGCTCGATTTCATGTCCGGCTTCTCCAATGTTGACGATGTAAATATTTTATTGACAGCGTCGGTTGATCGCGATATGTTTATGTTGACATCGTCAATATTGCAAGGGTTGCGAACCAGCGGATCATTGATCCGAAAGCCATGGCTCCGATGGTCGCTATCGCTCAACCTATCGCAACGGCGCTTTACAAAACTTTACGTGAGGGACAAAGCGCGGAAATCCCACTCCGATATTCCGCTTACGACGGAGCAAGAAGGAACGCCGAACGAGCAAACAGGGTCCGAGAGAATGACATGAACCATGGAGACCGATCCGCCCGGTCGCGATTTTCACCTTGACCGCAGGGAGAAGACCTCATGTCTGTGAATGTTGTCTACACGACAAGCGCCATCGCCGTCGGCGGCCGCGACGGCAATACCGGGACGACCGATGGCGGGTTCGACGTGAAGCTTGCCCGGCCGAAGGAACTTGGAGGCAAGGGCGATGGGAATAATCCTGAGCAGCTTTTCGCTTCCGGCTATGCGGCCTGCTTTCTCAGCTCCCTGCAGTCGTTGGCTTCGGGGGGCGAGGCCAAACTCCCGGCGAATGCCGAGGTGAGGGCTACCGTCGGGTTTGGGCCGCGCTCTGAGGGCGGCCTTGGCCTTGAGATCGCCCTCGACATCACGCTGCCCGGCGTCCCCCGCAGCGAGGCGGAAGCGCTGATAGAAAAGGCGCATCAGATCTGCGCTTATTCCAACGCGACCCGCAACAATGTTGCGATCAGACTCGGCCTCATCGAAGCGTGACGGCCGGGCAACGGGTTCGCACCGGACGCACGGCCGCGAGAAATCGGCATTCTGTGTTGCTCAGCCGCGCGGCTGATATTCAACAGAGCGCGGCGCAGCAAGGGTTGAGCGCAGCGAAAGCCATGCTGCGGCCTGTCGGGAATGAGACCGGATCAACTGAAGGAGAAAGCCATGAGTCTCGCACCGCTGTTTTCTGCCGCCCCGGCCATCCAGTTTCATGCCATCGCGGCTGTTGCGGCGTTCGGCCTCGGGCTGGTCCAGCTTGCCGCTCCAAAAGGAACGCTGCCGCACCGGATGATCGGTTGGATTTGGGTTGCCCTCATGGCCGTGGTGAGCGTGAGCGCGTTCTTCATCCACCAGATCAGGCTTTGGGGGCCCTGGAGCCCGATCCACCTCCTGGCCATCTTCACCCTGACGGCGCTGCCGCTCGCGGTGTGGTTCGCGCACAGTCATGCGGTGCGAAGGCATCGCAATGCGATGGTATCCCTCTTCATCGGTGCGCTGGTCATCGCCGGCGCGTTCACTTTCCTGCCCGGGCGCATCATCCACGCCGTGGCGCTGGGGCCGTAGCGCCGTGAAAACAATTCGGCCTTCAAGGGAACAGATAAGAGGATAAGGGCCGACATTGTTTCGCACGCTCTACGCGCCGCGGCGTCCCGGCGGGGCCTGAGGGACCGCATCATATCGGAATTTTGCGCGGGACCTTCCCGTTAGGGGTCAGCTGATCAACGACCTGAGGCAGGTGCCGGCTCAAACCCTCAAGCAACTCGTCGCGCGACAGGCCGGAATGCTGCATCATGGCGTTGATCTGATCGTCGCCGAGCGCCTTGGCGAGGTCATTCGGAGCAATGGTCTTGTTAGGTCCGGCGCCGATCCACGAATTAGCCTCCTCGTGGAGGCCGGACTGCTGCAACCGCCTGACCAGATCGTTCAACCCACCGCCCAGGATGCTGCCAGCCGCGGCGCTGCCTGCCGCCAGGAGGCTTCCGAGCCCGCCCTTGAGGACGTCTTCAAGCCCGCCGCCACTCTGCTCGGGCGCGGAAACATTGATATTGCGGCCGGCCGATGAAGGTGGGGCCGGGCCGGCAGGCGATGGAGCTTCCCGCTGTTCGCCGCCAAAGCTTTTCATCGCCTTATAGGCAAGAAGACCAAGTATCGCCATCGTGATCGGCGACATGCCCGCTCCTCCGCCGCGTTCCGGCGCGGGCGGCGGCTGGCCGTGGGGACCATACTGCATCCCCCGGAGAACATCCATCAGGCCCATATTGGCTCCTGCTCAGCTTACTCTTCGCCTTCGGATCACGCACGCTGTCGTCATGCGACGAATGAGAGAATCGCTGTCTCTCCGCTCGGCGCATCTTTTCGCTGCGCTGCGCATTTCCTTTAGGTGAAGACTGATCGTGGGCTTTGGTTCCACGACATGCCGGCTTGAGCGGGCCCGCGGCCTCCTCAGGTTCCCGGCAACGAGGGAAAAGGACGCCATGGTTGCTACCATCATCTGGATCATCGTGGTCGGCTTCGTCGCCGGCATCGTCGCGCGGCTTCTGGCCCCAGGCCCGAACAATCCAAGCGGCTTCGTGCTCACGACAGTGCTGGGAGTGGCCGGCGCATTCTTGGCGACGTGGCTTGGCCAGCTGATCGGCTGGTACCGTCCCGACCAAGGTGCGCGCTTCATCGGCGCGATCGTTGGTTCGCTGATCATCCTGTTCATCTGGAATCGGTTGGTCGCTCACCGGATCATCCACGATCCTGGCGCCGATGAGCGGCGCTTGCCTTGAGAGGCGGCAGTGATGTAACGGCGACCGAACAACAGTCTGCCCAGCAATCCATCCGGCTATTCCAGCTTGATCCCGGTTATCCGGATGATATCGAACCACCGCGGCGCATCCTGGGCCAGCAGCGTCGCGAACTGCTGCGGCGTGCCGCCGCGCGGCTCGATGCCGAGATTCATGAAGTTTGCCAGCACATCTTTCGATTGTATTGCCTCGTTGATCGCCCCATTGAGCCGCGCCACGACGGCGGGCGGCAGGCGCGCCGGCCCGACGATTCCCCACCATACCTCGATCGGGTAGGGAAAGATTTGAGCCTCGGTGAGGGTCGGCACCTCGGGAAGTTCCGGCCAGCGCGCTGTGCTCGTCACCGCAAGCGCGCGCAGCCGCCCCTGTTTGACAAGCTGCAGCAGCACCGACTTGGTGTTGAACACCATGTCGATCTGGCCGGCGAGAAGATCAGTGACGGCAGGTCCGGCGCCCTTGTAGGGAATGTGCACGATGTCGGCGCCGGTTTTGAGCTTGAACAATTCGGAGACGAAATGCGGGACGATGCCGGGCGCCGAACCGTAATTGAGCTTGCCCGGGTTCGCCTTGGCATAGCGCACGAAGGCATCGAGCGTGTCGGCCGGCACCTTCGGATTGACCGTGAGCACCATAGTTTCGGTTGAAACCGTGCCGACCGGAGTGAAGACGGCGGTGGGATTGAAATCAGGCGTCTTGATCGAGGGGCCGATGGCGAGAGTTCCAATACCGCCGATCAGCAGCGTGTAGCCGTCGGGATTGGCGGCTGCCACGGCCCGCGCGGCAATCAGGCCGCCAGCCCCCGGCTGGTTCTCGATGATGACCGGCTGCCCAAGGATCGCCTGCATGCGCAGCGTGACAAGCCGCGCCAGCGCGTCCGTCGAGCCGCCCGGAGGCACTGGCACGATGAGCTTCACGGTGCGCTCGGGGAAGTTCTGGGCTGGAGCCGGAAATGTAAGGCAGGTCGCGAGCGCGATCGTGATCGCACCCAGTTGCCAGAGGAAAGCCTTGTATGCGTCGGGGATCATCGACGCATTTTAGCACATCCATGGCCGTAGCCTGTAGTGTGGGCAAAGGCGCGCTTTTCGCGCGCCGTGCCCCACCGCGCCGTCGCGCCTCAGAAGGTGGGCAGGCTTCGCTTTGCCCACCCTGGACCCTTAATGACGTTTCCATATGACCGGAATCCGCTGTAAGAAGCAGATCTTGATTGTTGGCGCCGGCACGTCGCCAAGCGCCGACAGGCATGCCGAGGGGGAAGTTCTCCATGGCCAAGCAGCGAATCAGCTACGTGCCTCTCGAAAAGATGGACGCCGAGATGCGCAGAGAAATGGAGCGTTGCCGGCGCGAGGGAACCCCGCGGCCCGAGAGTTCGGCCATTCGGGCGCATGTGCCGGCGGCATTCTGGTTCTTCGCCAAGTCATGGAACGACCTCTTCCGCAACGGCGTGCTCGACCACGCCGTCAAGGAGCTGTGCCGGCTCTATGTGTCGCGATCGGTCCAATGCGAATATTGCGGCAACCAGCGTTCCGTAAAAGCCACATCGAGCGGCGCGCTGATCGAAGACCAGGTTCTGGACCTTCTCAACTTTGAGAAGTCGACGAGATACAATCATCGCCAGAAAGCGGCCCTATCTTATGCAGAAGCGATCGTCTGGCGTCTCGAGACCGACGACGCCTTCTGGGATCGGCTCCATCGCCATTTCACCGAGCCGGAGCTGGTCGAACTCGGCTGTATGATCGGGCTCACGCTGGGCCAGCAAAGCTGGCTGCGGCTCCTCAACATCGAGCATCACCAGGTGCTGCCCGGAACCTCCGCCTCGATGGCGCCGGGCTACGAGGATGCGCGCAAGCTCGCCGAGACGAAGGCTATGGCGGATTATTGGGCGAAATCCCAGCCCGCCGCGCCGGCCTCCTCGATCCCTTCCCCCGCTTGCGAGGGAGGCTAGGCGTAGGCGGTGCGCATGGCGCAACTCCCGCGTTTCCTGCGCTCTTCGCTTTGGATGCCCGCGGCCGCGCGGCCCGTGATCATTGTGATCGCGCATCGCCGCAGCAAGTTCTTATTTTGCATCGCACAATTCGACGGCAGATGATATCAAAACGCGCACGACGTTCTGCAAACCACGGACGGCCCGGCCCGCGGCGCATAAAGTGCACATAAAATCATTAGCTTGCAGTTGTCGCGTAAGTGGCATGCTCTTTGAATGCCTTTGTGACGCAGTGAACCTCAGGCGCCGCCGTTGTTCGGAAAATCCACACTTTTCGCGACGCAGCGGCGGCGCCTCTTGAAGGCGCCGGGGCCTCGGGTCGTCCCTCACGGGGAAAGCGTCGGGCGCGGCGAGGAAACGGCGTCACAGCCGCGCCGTGCGGATCGCACGAGGGAAGGCTTGCATGACGCGCGGTCTTTAAGGGAAAGCGAACATGAACTCCGAACAAGTTGCTCTGATCCGGGACAGCTTCGCCAAGATCGCGCCCATTGCCGAAGAGGCCGCCGCATTGTTCTATAGCCGGCTGTTCGAAATCGCACCCGAAGTCAGACCGTTATTCCGCGGGGATATGAAAGAGCAGGGCCGCAAGTTGATGGCGACGCTTGCGGCCGTCGTCAACGGTCTCGCCGAGATTGAGGCGATTCTTCCGGCTGCAAGCGCGCTCGCCAGGCAACATGTGGCCTATGGGGTCAGGGCCGAGCACTATGCGCCCGTTGGCGTTGCGCTGTTGTGGACGCTGGAACGCGGACTGGGGGAGGAATGGACGACCGACCTCGCCGCCGCCTGGACGAATGCCTACACGACGCTGTCCGGCTACATGATCGACGAGGCCTATGGTCAGCGCGAAGCGGCGGAGTGAAGAGCTTCATCGTTCGCGGTCGCCTTGTCGACGAGTGCGATCAGTCCGCGCAACAGATCGATCGGACGTGGCGGGCAGCCGCGAATATGCAGGTCGACCGGGATCACCTTGTCGACAGCGCCGGCCACCGCATAGCTGCCCTCGAATACGCCGCAGCCGCAGCCACAATCACCGACCGCCACCACCCATTTGGGATCGGGCGTTGCCGCATAGGTGCGTTCGAGCGCGACTTTCATGTTGTGAGTGACCGGACCGGTGACGAGCAGCACGTCTGCATGGCGCGGCGAGGCCGCAAATCTCAAGCCGAACCGCTCAATATCATAGACAGAATTGTTGAGGGCATGGATTTCAAGCTCGCAGCCATTGCACGATCCGGCGTCCACTTCCCGGATCGTGAGCGAGCGGCCGAGCAGACGCCGCCCGCGCGCCGCGAGAGCGCCGCCGAGTTCGTCGAGTGCGGCGTCATCGGCGTCGGGCGGCCCGATCGTCGCTGGACGGGCGAACAGCGATTTCAGCAGCAGCGTGCGCATGGCTTAAAGATCGTGTCCTGAGTAGGAGCAATTGAAAGACTTATTGCAGAGCGGGAAGTCCGCCACGATGTTGTTCTCGATCGCAGCTTCGAGCAGCGGCCACTGGAACCATGACGCATCGCGCAGGTGGCAGCGCGCCACGCTTCCGTCAGCGTCCAGCCGCAACCATGCCAGCGCGTCGCCGCGAAACGCCTCGGTGATCGCAATGCCCTCGCGCGGCCCTGCCGCCTGCGGCAGCGGCGCCACGAGCGGTCCGCTCGGCAGATCGGCCAGCCAATCCCTGATCATGCCGATGCTTGAGCGCACTTCGTCGATGCGAACGCGCAGGCGGGCGTCAACATCGCCTGCCGTGTAGAGCGGCACCGTGAAGGAAAGCCCGCGATATGGCGGATAAGCAAGGTCGCGGCGCGCATCGAAATCGCGGCCCGAAGCGCGGCCTACATGGCCGCCCGCAGCCCAGCGTTTGACAAGGTCTCCCGCCACGCGGCCGGTCGCGCAGGTGCGATCCTGGAGAGAGGGAGTGTCGTCATAGAGCGCCACGATCTCGTCGAATCGCGGGGCGATCTCGTCAAGCGCCGCAAGAACTGCGACGCCGCCGTCCGCCGCTATGTCGCACGCGACACCGCCCGGAACGATCCGGTCCATCATCAGCCGATGACCGAAAGCGAGATCTGACGCCGCAAGCACGCGCTCGCGGAAAATGCCGCAATGAGCGTGGATCAGCGCAAACGCCGCATCGTTGCAGATGGCGCCGATATCGCCGAGGTGATTGGCGACGCGTTCGAGTTCGGCCATGACGCCGCGCAGGACGGCGGCGCGCGGCGGCGCTTCAATGCCGAGCGCTGCCTCAACTGCGAGCGAGAACGCGAAGCTGAACGCGACTGTCGAATCGCCCGATATTCGCGCTACGATGCGCGCTGCCTTGGCGAGGGCTGCGCCGGTCAGCAGGGCATCGACGCCCTTGTGCACATAACCAAGGCGTTCCTCGAGCCGCGCTACGGTTTCGCCATTGGCCGTGAAGCGGAAATGACCAGGCTCGATAATGCCGGCATGCACCGGGCCGACCGGGATCTGGTGGAGGCCGTGTCCGTGCACAGTCTGGAATTCATAATCGGCCGGGTCGCGACGCGGGCGCGAGATCCTCGCACCGAGCGGAGCGTCGAGGCCCCATTGGCCATGATCGAGCCACGCGCGGCTGTCGAGCGCATTCAGCGGCATATGACCGTAAAGGTCGCGTATTGCCCGCTCGAGCCGGATTGCCGGCGGATGGAACCGGCCGACGGACGGGAAGCATCCGCTTCCTTTCCCGCCCCCGTTTGCCGCCTCCCGACCCTCCCCCGCATGCGGGTGAAGGGCTGGGAGGGGGGATGCAGGGGAGGCCAGGGCGGGGGCAACGGCGAGCGAAATCACACAGGGATCGGCAGGCGGCGCGCGCACCGCCATGTGGACTGCGTCGGCCTCACCCCAAAGCGCGAGCAGGTCTCCCGCGCCTTCGCCCAGCGATTTGGCGACGGTGGTCCATTCCCCGGCGTCGACATTGAAGCGCTGCCACGGTGCGTGAAATCCGACCGGCGTGAACCCGGCAAGCCATGCGGCAAATACGCTCGTGTGCACCGCCATCATCCCAGCAACGCGGCGACGCCGCGGAACCATTGCACGACCGGACCGGGCAACCATAGTCCGGCAACGAGGACCAGTGTCAGATGCACATAGGCCGGGATGTACGACGCCTGCGCCGTCTGCGCCTTGCCGGCAGGCTCGCCGAAGACGACGTCCTGGAGCCGCAGGATGAGGGCGCCAAACGCAACGAGCAGGCCGGCAACAAGCACGATGCTCAGCGCCGGCTGTCGCGCAAAGGTCGAGGATACCAGCAAGAATTCGCTGGTGAACATGCCGAACGGCGGCAGCCCGGCGATAGCGATGACACCAAGGGAAAACAGCAGGGCCAGCACCGGGTGAGTTACGGACATGCCGCTGATGGCGGCGATGCGCTGCGTGCCCTTAACCTGGGCGATGTGACCAACGGAGAAGAATATCCCGGATTTTATGAGCGAATGCATCGTCATGTGCAAGAGGCCGGCAAAGTTCGCGAGCGGGCCGCCCATGCCGAAAGCGAACGTCGCAATGCCCATGTGCTCGATCGACGAATACGCAAACAGGCGCTTGATGTCGCGCCGCCGGTACAGCATGAACCCCGCGAACACGAGGCTGACAAGCCCGAGTCCAGCCATGATGGCGCCGACATCGATTGCGGATGCATTGCCGGCGAGCACCATCTTGAATCGCAACAGCGCGTAGAGCGCGACGTTGAGGAGGAGGCCAGACAGCACGGCCGAGATCGGCGTCGGCCCCTCCGCATGCGCATCCGGCAGCCACGCATGAAACGGCGCCAGACCGACCTTGGTGCCGTACCCGACGAGCAGGAACACAAAGGCCAGCGACAACAGCTTCGCATCAAGCATCGGGGCGCTCTTCACCAACAGATCCCACGACATCGCCGGCAGGCCGTCGCCCACCACGTCCTGCGCTACCAGATAGATCAAAATGGTGCCGAAGAAGGCGAGTCCAATGCCGACGCTGCCGAGAATAAAGTATTTCCACGCCGCTTCGATCGCCTCAGGCGTGCGGTAGATGCCGACCATCATCACGGTCGAGAGCGTTGCGACCTCGATGCCGACCCACATCAGTCCGATATTGTTGGCGACCAGCGCCACGTTCATGGCGCCCATCAGGGTCTGGTACATGGCGTGATAGAAACGCAGGAACAATGGCGTCAGGCGCCCGATCTCGATTTCATGGGCCAGATAGGTCGCGCTGAATATGCTGGTGGTGAAGCCCACGAAAGTGGTCAGGACGAGCAGGAATATGTTGAAGTCGTCGATGATGAAGAGGTCGCTGCGCGGATGGTCGGCGAAAAGCAACGCCGTCGCGGCGCCGAGCGTCAGCGCGCAGGCGAGGATGTTCAGGGCGGCGCCGAGCCGATAGCTGGAGACGAGCGCGAGAACCGGGATCGCGGTCGCTGGGATGATGAGGGTCGCCTCGACGGGGCCGGTCATGACACGTCTCTCCGTTCGCCGCGGAATCGGTCGAGCGCCCTCACGTCTACGGTGTCGAAGCGTTCCCGTATGCGGAACACGAAGATGCCGAATACGATGAACGCGATCAGGATGGAGAAGGCGACCGATATCTCGACCACAAGCGGCATGCCCTTGGCGCCGGTTGCCGCCAATACGAGGCCGTTCTCAAGCGACATGAAGCCGACCACCTGGGTGACGGCGTTGCGCCGCGTGATCATCATCAGCAAGCCAAGCAGGATGACGGCGAGAGCGAAGGCAAGGTCCTCCCGCACGTAGATGCTGACCTCGCCGACCGGCTGCACCAGCAAGATCGACAGGGCTACCAGGCCCAGGCCTGTGAGCATCGTTAAGCCTGATCCGATAACCTCTTCGACCTCACGATGGATTTGCATCCGCCGGATGATGTGGTGCAACGCGGTCGGGATCACGAAGCCTTTGACGATAAGCGCGATCGCTGCCGTCACCATGAGATGCGGCGCGCCCTGCACGAACGCCTGCCAGGCGACCGAAAGCGAGAGCGCGACAGCCTGAAGCGCAAACACGTTGATGACGGCGGCGATGCGATCCTGGTAAAGCAGGGCAAAGCTCAATACCAGCATGCCGCCGGCAAGAAGATGGGCGACATCGAACCACAGCTTCGACATTAAAACCCTTTCGAAACGAACAAAAGAAAGACCGCAAGCGCCGCCGCCGCAAATGCGCTGCCGACGAACAGCGGGTAGCGGAACACTCGCATCTTGGCGACGCCGGTTTCGGCGATCGGGAGCAGCAGCGCGAGCACGAACAGCTTGCCGAGATAGGCGGCGATCCCGAGCGCATAGTCGGACGCCGCGGCGCCCGGACCCGCAATGCCAAGGGGCGCAAACAGACAGGCGATGAGGGAGAAATAGAGCACGAGCTTGACCGCGGAAGCGGCCTCGATCATGGCAAGGTGGCGGCCCGAATATTCCAGCACCATCGCCTCGTGCACCATGGTCAACTCCAGATGGGTGGCGGGATTATCGATCGGGATGCGGGCGTTTTCCGCAATCGCCACCAACAAGAACGCGAACAAGCCGAGGCCGAGCGATACTCGCAGGCCGGCCGATCCGGTCGAGAAGAGCGTGGCTACGGCGGAAAGCTGGGTCGTGCCAGCCACCAGCGCCACCGTGAATACGATGAGCAGCATCGCGGGCTCGGCCAGCGAGGCGATCATCATCTCGCGCGACGAGCCGATGCCGCCAAAGGCGGTGCCGACATCCATGCCGGCGAGCGCCAGCGCGAAGCGCGCCGTGCCGAGCAGGGCCACGATGGCGATAAGGTCCGCCGACCACGAGAACAAGAGACCCGCCGCATATGACGGCACCAGCGCGGCCGCCACCCAGGTGGCCGCGAAGATGAGATAGGGGGCAGTGCGGTAGATCCAGGACGCATTATGGGCGAGCACCGCCTCCTTGTGCATCAGCTTCCACAGATCCCGATAAGGCTGCAGCACGGGCGGGCCAATGCGGCGCAGCAGTCGCGCCTTGACCTTGCGGGTAAGGCCGAGAACGGCCGGCGCGATGGCGACCACCAGCATCATCTGCACCCCTTGCAGAAAGAAATCGACAATCAGCGCCATGTCGCCACCAGGAGGAGCAGGGCAATCAAGGTGCAGACCACCAGCGTCAGGTAGCGGCGGATGGTGAGAAATTGCAATTGATTAAGGATAAGCGAAATGCTTGCAACGCCCCGCGCGATCGGCCCATAGGCGAGCCGCCAGGCCGGATCAATGATGCGCATGCGGAAGCTGCCGGCGCGCAGTTCCCCCGGCCGCGGCATGTCAACGCGCTCGAATACGCTGAACACGACCGTGCCGAACACCCGCCGAATCGGCATGGAAAAGCTTGCGCTCCCGTACTGCGTCTGCGGCGCATCAAGCGGGAAACCGCAGTCCCAGATCGCACTTCGCCTGGTCGCCCGGGTGGCGAAGCGATGAATGGCCATCGCCGTGACGGAGCCGGATGCGATCAGGAATGTCAGGATGATGAGTCCGTTGTAGGAACTGCGGCTCTCCGCGATCGGCGCAATCGACATCCACGGCAAGGCAGCCTGGTGCGGCATGGTCCCGCCCGTCAGCATGGCCGTTAGGGGCGACAGCGCATCGATGACGAAGCCCGGCAGCACGCCTGCCAGGAAACAGATCGCGGCGAGGAGAAACATCGCCGTGAGAGAAAACGTATCGACCTCCATGGCGGCTTTTGCGGCAGCAGAGCGCGGGCGGCCCAGGAATGTCACGCCGAATGCCTTGACGAAGCATGCCGCCGCGAGCGCCGCCGACAGGGCGAGCAACGCTCCGGCCGCCGGCACCGTGAGCTTGAGCCCCCACTGCGGCAGATCGGGGCTGACCAGGATCGCTTGAAAGGTGAGCCATTCGGACACGAAGCCATTGAGCGGCGGCAGCGCCGAGATCGCGGCGCAGCCGATCAGGAAGGCGACCGTGGTCTGCGGCATGCGGTGAATAAGGCCGCCGAGCCGCTCCATATCGCGCTCGCCGGCAGCGGTCAGCACGGCGCCGGCGCCGAAAAACAGGAGGCTCTTGAACACCGAATGGTTGAACACGTGGAATAACGCCGCCGTCAGCGCCAATGCGGCGGCGACTTTGATGCCGTTGGCGCGGAACGCCAGCGCCAGTCCCAGCCCGATGAATATGATGCCGATGTTCTCGACCGTGTGGTAGGCGAGCAGCCGCTTCAAATCATGCTGCATCAGGGCGTACAAAACCCCGATGGCAGCGGTAATCCCGCCGAGCGTCAGGACCGTGAGCCCGAACCACGGATTGGGCGGACCGGCAAGATCCAGAACGATGCGTGTGAACCCGTAGACGCCGACTTTCGTCATCACCCCGCTCAGCAGCGCCGAAACATGGCTGGGCGCCGCCGGATGGGCGAGCGGCAGCCAGACATGAAGCGGCACCAGGCCGGCCTTCGATCCGGCGCCGAGGAGAGCAAGCACAACGGCCAGCGTCGCCGCGAAGGGAGTGTGGGAAACGCGCCGGATGGTCTCGAAAGCATAGCCGCCGGCCGGCCCGGCCAAGAGCCCAAAGCCCAGAAGCAGGCACAGAGTGCCGAAGCTCGCCATCACCAGATAAAGGAAGGCCGCCCGGCTGTTTGCGGGGTCGCGGTGGCGCGCAAGCACGATCGCCCACGAGGCAAGCGACATGAATTCCCATGCCAGCAAATACGTGAATGCATCGTCGGCGAATATCACGAGGTTCATGCCGGCCAGGAACGCGGCATAGAAGGGGAGCACGCGCGCGGGCGCCTCTTCGTGGCGGCCGTAACCAAGCGCATAGAGGCTCGTGATCGCGGCGCCGAGATTGACCACAACGAGAAAAAATGCGCTCAACGCATCGACGCGAAACCTCGCGCCGATGCCGGGCAGGCCGATCGGCAATGCCAGCGTCCACGGCGGCCCCGGTTGAAGAAAGCATGTCAGCGCCGCGCCAAGCGCAACCAGCGCCAATGCCAGAGAGCCGCCATAAATGAGCGGCGTCGCGAGCTTGCGCTGCCCAACTGCCGCGGCGACGCCGGCAAGACAAAGGAAGCCCGGAACGCACCACAGGCCCGTGGCGGCTGGCAAGTCGATCCCAGGCATCCTGAGTTCCCGTCGTCCTGCTAACGCCTGACGACAGACAGCCCCCAAGCGCGTACTACTGCTGCCACGGTCGGCAACGAACGATCAGATGAACCGCTGGCGGCGCGGTTGGGAGGCCGCTGGTCACATCTTGCGCCTTGTAATACGGGCGTGCCCAGAACGGCAATGGTTTTTATCGTCCCAGGCAATGCGATAAGTCAAATCAGGGCGCCGCCGGAGCGCCAAAGGAATTGACGGCAGCGCCGCCTGATGGTTGTTCAGGCTGCCTTGCGTGAGTCACAGGGGTTTGACAATGCCCGAGCACGGCGGACCATCGGCTTCTGTCCCGGCGGAACTTTTGGAGTCCGTCGTCGCGCATTTCCAACCCCGCCGGGTGATTCTGTTCGGCTCGCGAGCACGCCGAGAGGCGAGTGCTGACAGCGACATCGACCTGTTGGTGGAGTTGGATGACGACGCGCCGGCCGAACGCCTGTCGGCGAAGGCTGTTCAAAACGCCCGGAGCGGTTATCACGGCGCCGTCGACATCATACCCTGCCGCGCCGGCGTTTTGGCGTTGCGCGCGCGCGCTATCGGCTCATTCGCTCACACCATTTTGCGCGAGGGGGTGACGATTTATGAGCGGCAATGACCGCGAGAAGTGGGACGCGCAGGACCTGATTCAATGGCAGGAGGCCCGCCGCTGGCTCGCCAAGGCTGATGAAGACCTGCGGGCCGCCAATAAATTGTTGCCCGGGGTCGTCAACCAAGCGGCGTTTCACGTCCAGCAGGCGATGGAAAAGACGCTGAAGGCGCTTATTGTCGCCAAGCGGCAAGAAATCCGGAAGACGCACGACATATTGCTGTTGGCATCAATTGCTCGTCCGCTCTGGCCTGAACTTATCCCGCAACCTTTCCCGATTGTTGAAATCAGCGAATGGTACATGGTGAGTCGCTATCCGGGCCTTGAGGACATAGCGCTCTCGGCGTCCGACGTGACGGCTGCGCTCGCTTGGGTTTCCGATTTCATAACCGTCGTGCGCAGCCAGGGGCCGCCCGATCGCCCATGACCGATCCTGACGTCATCGTCATCGGCGCCGGCGCCGCCGGGCTCGCGGCAGCGCAGCGGCTCGCAGCCGCGGGAGTGACAGTCCATGTCGTCGAAGCGCGCAGCCGCGTCGGCGGACGCGCCTGGACGGCGCGCAGCCCGTCGGGGCTGCCGATGGAACTTGGCTGCGCCTGGCTGCACTCGGCCGACGAGAACGAACTTTGCGCCCTCGCGCTCCGATCCGGCCTCACCATCGACAAGACGCGCCCGCCCTGGCGCACGCAAATCAACGACGCAGGCTTCAGGCCGGCCGATCAGACGGATTTTCGCGCCGCACTCGCCCGTCTGTTCGCCCGTCTTGATGAGGCTGGCGAGGCTGAAGGCGATTACTCCGCAGATCGTCTGCTCGACCCCGGCAACCGCTGGAATCCGCTGCTCAACGCCACCAGCACCTATATGAACGGGGTCGAACTTGATCAGGTTTCTGTCCGCGACTTCTTTCGCTATCGCGACACCGGCGTCAACTGGCGCATCGTCGAAGGCTACAGCGCTCTGATGGAAGCGCTGGCGTCGGGATTAAGCATCACCTTCGAATGTCCGGCGAGACTGATTGATCATTCAGGGCCGCAAATGCGCGTTGAGACGCCGCGCGGCAATTTGCGCGGGCGTGCGGTGATCGTCACGGCGCCGACCGATGTCCTTTCCGCCGGCGACTTGGGGTTTCATCCGGCGCTGCCGGACAAGATCGCGGCGGCCGCGGTGCTCCCGCTTGGCCTGGCCGACAAGCTTTATCTCGGGCTCGACAACGCCGAAGAATTTCCCAGGGACTCGCATCTCTACGGCGCGCTCGACACCGTACAGACCGGCAGCTACCACGTGCGGCCGTTCGGACGCCCGTTGATCGAAGTCTATTTTGGCGGCCGGTTCGCCCGCGAACTGGAAGCGGAGGGGGAAGCCGCGTTCGCACGCTTTGCTATCGGCCAGCTCGCTTCGCTCCTCGGCCAAGGCATGCGCAAACGCCTGCATCCAATAGCCGCGACCGCGTGGGGGCGCGACCCTTATGCGCGCGGTTCCTACTCGCATGCCATGCCCGGCCATGCCGATGCCCGCAGCGTGCTTGCTGCGCCGGTCGACGAACGGCTGTTCTTCGCCGGCGAAGCCTGCATGGTTCACGATTTTTCAACCGCCCACGGCGCCTACCGCAGCGGGGTTGCGGCGGCTGATGCGGCCATTGCGGCGTTGAGGAACAAGTGACGGCCGGCCTCACCCGCCGTTATGCCGATGATAAACGTCATCGAGCCGCACGATGTCATCCTCGCCCAGATAGCTGCCCACCTGCACCTCGATCAGCTCCAGGGGGATCTTTCCCGGATTGGCAAGGCGATGAACCGCGCCGATCGGGACGTAAACGGACTCATTTTCGTGGACCAGCCGCACCTCGTCGCCGACCGTGACTTCGGCGACGCCGCGCACCACGACCCAATGTTCTGAGCGGTGGAAGTGCTTCTGCAGCGACAGCCTGCCGCCCGAATGGACGCAAATGCGCTTGACCTGATAGCGAGGGCCGAGGTCCGCGGTCTGGTAAAAGCCCCAGGGCCGGTAGATGCGCCGATGCTCCAGCGCCTCGCTGCGGTTTCGAGCCTTCAATCGTTCAACCAGGTCCTTGACCCGTTCGGCCTCATGCTTGGCTGCGACCAGGACCGCATCCGCGGTCGCCACCACGATGATGTCGTCGACGCCGACCACCGTCGTCAAAACGGTCTCCTCGGAGCGGATGAGGCTGTTGCTGGTGTTGATGACTTCGGCCGGTCCTTCGATCACGTTGCCGGCGGCGTCATGATCCTGCACGTCCCACACGGATTTCCAGTTGCCAATGTCGGACCAGCGGAAGCTCACCGGAAGCACTGCTGCGTGCTTGGTCCTCTCCATCACGGCGTAGTCGATTGATTTGCGCGGCGCCTTCGCAAACGGCGCTTCGGAGAGCCGGTAGAAATCGAGATCGGCAACGAGATGTTCCACGGCGCCCTTCGCGGCCATGACGATATCCGGCTCGAACCGGTTCAGTTCGCGCAACATGACGTCGGCACGAAACATGAAGTTGCCGCTGTTCCAGAGATAGCCTTGCTTGACGTATTCGGCCGCGGTCGCCTCATTCGGCTTTTCGACGAACGCCGCGACATCGCGCACCACGCTGCCATTGGCAGGCGGCTTTGCCTTGATATAGCCGTAGCTTGTCGCCGGATAGGTCGGCTCAACCCCGAAGGTCACGATCGAGCCTGATGCCGCGGCCGGCGCAGCCGCGTGACAGGCCGCCGCAAATGCGTCGGCATCGGGAATCAGGTGATCCGCCGCCACCACCATGAGAATGGCGTTCGCATCGCCCTTGACGGCAAATTCGGACGCCGCCGCAATGGCGGCAGCGGAATCGCGACGCAGCGGCTCCAGAACGATCGTCGCCGCGACGCCGCGCGCCCGTGTCTGTTCGGCCGCCACAAAGCGGAAATCCGCGTTGGTGAGGATGATCGGGGTTGCGAACAACGGATCGCAGGTGACCCGGTCGAGCACCTGCTGGAAGGTCGTGAGGCTGCCGATCAGCGGCACGAAATGCTTCGGCATTTTTTCGCGCGACACCGGCCAAAGCCGCGTGCCGGCGCCCCCGCACAGGATCACAGGGGTGAGGCGTTGATCTGTCATCAATATTCCATCTCAACCGGTCGGTCGAACGAACCGAACCTCCGCCCGCCCTCCCTCGCATGCGGGGGAGGATAGGGAGGAGGACATGATGCTCGCGCCCCGCCTGCCAGGAGAATTGATATCGTCCCGCGCGGACGGGGTAGCGCAAGTCGAGCCAAACGGCAACAGGCGCCTTGGGGGGCGCAAAGGCGGCGCGCTTCCAATCGTTCAATTAAACCAGTACCAAACCGGAAAGGTGTTAGATGCCTCACACTTTTCTGAGCGGACCCAGTGTAAATTCAAAGTTCGGACGAAAATCAGGCCCCGGCGATCAGGCTGGCATGGATCAAGGTCACCGACCCGCACGGGCATGCAATACATCTCCCTCGCGACCGGGGGAGGCAGGGAGGGGGCCGTTCGAGAAACCCAAGACGAGATTATCGAGGGCATTCAGAACGCCGACAAAGACGAGGAGAAGGCGGCCAGCGCCTAACCCGGCCCGTTAAGGGAGGCAACTATGCCGATTACCGATAAGGACATTGCCGACCTCTGCGTTGGCGTCTACGCATATCCGGGCTCGCCGCCGGTCGCGTGGAACCGTTTCGACGACGGCGAAGACAGCGACCAGATCTGCTGGGGCGTCAAGATCATCGACGGTTGCGATGTTCTGGTTTTCCGCGGCTCGACGACGTTCGAGGACTGGCGTCGCGACTTCGACGTCTGGGCCAATCCGTTCGTTCATTCCAAAATCGGGCCGGTCCATCCCGGCTTTCTGCTCGGGCTCGATCAAGTGCTCGATGAGTATCGGCAAAAGAGCAGCGGCAAGCTCATCGTCGCCGGCCACTCGCTCGGCGCCGGCCGCGCATCGATCTTCTGCGGGCTCGCGATCGTGGCCGGGATTGTCCCGGTCGGGCGCGTCGTGTTCGGCGAGCCGCGGCCCGGATTTCAGCCGCTCGCCGGTCTCCTCGCTTCGATCAAGGAAAGCCGGAGCTACCGGAACGGCAAGTTCGGCACTTTCGAGCATGACTACGTGACCGACGTGCCGTATCGCATCGGGCTGCTGCAATACGTTCACCCGACGCCGCTGATCGACGTCTCCGCCCTGCCGCCGCCGGACGACGAGTGGGGAATTTTCTCCTACCACCACATGCCGCTCTATGCGCAGGCGCTTGCGCGAGGCGCAATCCGCCCGCCGGCAGCGTCGACGGGTTCCTCGCTCGAATGAGCTATCCGAAAGATCGGAGTATCCGATGCCGGTCGGCCCTCGGGGCGACCCTCGTGGTCGTGCCTGCGCGACACGGTACGCAAACGGAGCGACCGCAAGGGGCCGCCCTTGCAACAGGCAATGTTGGTGGACGCGCCAATCCTTCACGACAGCTCACGCGAGCGCCTGCCGTGTCTTATGACTTTCGAATCGGCGCGAAATCTCTTCGCGGCTTCCCCTCATCCACGGTTCTCGCTCCTCCAAAGCGTTTGCCGCCGGGCAGGTGAGGCGCCAGATCAGACCCGAGGAAACGTAATCGAGATCAACTTCGCCGCCGAGGGTCAGCTTCGCCATCGATTCGACGACGGTGCTGCCGAAGCCGCGCCGCGCCGGCCGCGACACAGGCGGTCCGTTGCGCTCGGTCCAGTTCATCGCGAAGCTTAGGCCGTCGAGCCGCCAGCTCACCTCGACACGGCCGGCGCCGACCGACAGCGCGCCATATTTACCCGCGTTGGTCGCAAGCTCGTGGAGCGCCAAACCAATGGCCTGGGCCGCCGCCGAATTCAGGCGCAGCTTCGGGCCATGCAGGGCAATCCGCGACCCTACAAGGTCGGCAAAGGGCGCAAGCTGGGCGCGGGCCAGATCCTCGACATCAACTCCTTGCCACTCGTTCCGCACCAGCAAGTCCTGATTGGCCGCGAGCGCCTGAATCCGCTCGGTGAAGCGCCCGATAAAGTCTTCACGCTCGCGGGCCGCGGTCTGGCGTGCGATTGCCTGGACGAGACTGAGCATGTTCTTGGCGCGATGGTTGACCTCGCGCATCAGCAGGTGAACATGCTCCTCATGAGCTTTTTGCTCGGTCACATCCTGGGCCACGGTGATGAACAGGCGTCTTCCATCCGACTGGGCTCCCAGGCAAGAATTCACAATGCTCCAAAGCCGCTCGCGGCCGCTTTTCGTCCGGATCATCCTTTCGACCCGCCGCACTTCGGACCCTGTTGAAATGGTCTCGCGGATATACGCAAGCACTTGGCCCGAGCATTCGCCGCAAGCGCGAATCGTCCAGTCCTCCATGCAGCGCAGTTCCTCTCTCGCATAGCCGCTCTCTTCAAGCCAGGTTTGGCTGAGGGCGAGGATCTGCTTCCGGTCGTCATACAAGAGGACCGGCAGCGGCGAGTGGACGAGTGAGGACCTGAACCGTTCCTCACTCTTGCGTAATTCCTCTTCCGCCTGTTTACGCGAAGAAATGTCCTCAAACATGCAGACGAAATAGTCGATTGACCCGTCGCTCCTGCGCACGCAGCCGTTCGTCAGCCTGGCCCAGACGATCGAGCCGTCCTTGCGGATGTAGCGCTTGTCCATGCCAAAGCTGTCGATCTCTCTGGCGCGCATGCGCTCGACCTGGGCAAGACAAGCCCGCAGATCGTCCGGGTGATTGATCTCTTCCAGGGACTTGGTGACCAGTTCATCGGCGCGGTAGCCGAGAATGCGGCACAGCGCCTCGTTGACCCTGAGCCACCGGAAGTCGGCGGCGAAGTGTGCGATGCCCACCGCCGCATTCTCGAACGTGGCCCGGAACCGCGCCTCGCTGTCTGCGAGAGCGTGCCTGGCCGCCACCTGCTCGGTTATCACTTCGGTGAACAGCAGCGCGCCGCCGATCCGGCCGTCGGCGGTGCGCCAAGGCTTCATGAACCAGCGGCACCAGTCGAGGCGACCATCCAGGCGGGGGAAAGGATCTTCCTCGTGAGCCAGTTCCTCGCCTGCGAGCACGCGGTCGTGAATCTCCCGCCAGCGCGGCGGAATTTCGGGGAATACTTCGTAATGCGAGCGGCCGATCAGCTCAATGTCGGACGGCAGGCGGAAATCGGCAACGTAGCGGCGCGAGGCAGCCAGATAGCGCATCTTGTCATCGAACATGGCGATGGCGGCCGGCGCGTGCTCGACGAACAGCGCCAGCAGGGCTTCGCGCTCTGCAAGCCGCGACTCCATCTGCTTGCGCTCCGTGATGTCGCGGATGATCTTCGAGCAGCCGATGATGCGGCCCGCCCCATCCCGCATGGGCGAGACGGTGATTGACGTTTCGAAGGTCCGTCCATCCTTGGCGATGAGCGTCGTCTCGTAGCTCTCGATGCACTCGCGCCGGGCCAGGCGGGCGAGGATGATGTCCTCCTCTGCCTGCCGATCAGCCGGGATCAGGCGGCTGAACGACTGTCCGATCATCTCGCGGGCAGAATAGCCGAACATGCGCTCGGCCGCCTCATTCCAGTTCGTTACGATACCTTCGAGCGTCTTGCCGACGATCGCATCGGCCGAGGATGTCACGATGGAGGCAAGACGCGCGCGTGTCTCCTCCGCATTCTTGCGCGCAGTCATATCGCGCAGGACCCCGACCATGCGGACCGGCATTCCCGCGGCATCTGTTTTCACACAGCTCTGATCTTCCAGCCAGCGCAGGCCGCCATTCTCCAGAACGATGCGGAACTCAAGGTGGCGTCTGTGATCGGCATCGGAACGAGCGCTGCGCGCGATATGCTCCTCGAGCCGCGCGCGGTCCTCAGCGTACACGCGTGAGAGCAGCAACGCCCTTGATGCTGGCTCCGCCGGGCCGACTCCGAGCAGCTTGCGCGCCTGGTCCGACCAGACCAGCGTACCAGCGGCAAAGTCGAAATCCCAGTGACCCTGGCGGGCGGCTTCCTGTGACAGGCGCAAGCGTTCCTCGCTTGCGCGCAGGCCCTGCTCCGCCTCGAACCGGTCCCAAGCCTGGGCGAGGAAATTGGTTATCGTGCCGAGCCAGGCGACCTCATCGGCGGTGAAGCTCTCCCGCGTCGCCGAGGCAACTGCGAACGTGCCCAGCAGGCGGCCATTAGATGCCTTGAGCGGGTAGCAGGCATAGGCGGTGGCGCCGAGTTCGCGTACGAGGCCGCCCTTGGGGTCGGCCGCGATGCGCCGCTTGTCAGCCACAAACGGCTGGCAAGTTGCTGCGGCAGTCCCGCAATATTCCTGACCGAGTGAAAGCGAGCTGGCCGCCTCCAGGCGTTCAGGCGGTATGCCGTGCACGAACACGAGCCGGAGGCGCTGGCTCGCGGGGTCGAGCCGGTAGTTGGTACAGACAACGGCGCCGAGAGCTGAGCTGACGTGCTCGAACGTCATGCGGCCGAGTTCGCCGGGCTCGGAGGCGCGGATCAGGTCCGAGGTGACCTCGAGCAGCAAGGCCTGGCGCTCGGCGTGCCGGCGTGACGCATCCTCCGCGCGGCGACGTTCGCTGATGTCCCGGAGGATGACGGAGAAGCCAGTAACTTTGTCCGGACCATCGAGGATCGGCGAGATATTCAGCTCCACCGGAATGAGGTGACCGTCCTTGTGCCGGCGTACGGTCTCTTTCAGGACGGCCGCCCTGGTGCTCGCCGCGGCCGCGTAGATGGCGCAACGCTCGGCCTCATAGGCCCCGGGAATAATCAACTCGGAGATCGCGCGCCCGCTCGCTTCGGCTTCGTCATAGCCGAACAGGCGCCGCGCGCCGGCATTCCAAGTCTGGACCACAAGGTCGGTTCCGACGCTGAAGATGGCATCGTCGGAGGCGGCAACGATTGCGGCAAGCTCGGCGTTGCGCCGCTCCGCCACCCGCTGAGCCGCAAGCAGGCGGAACTGCCGCACGGCGCCCCCGATCGCGCGCCGCAGGATTTCGGCGTCGAGGCGCTCTTTAACGACGTAATCGAGTGCGCCGGCCTTCATCGCTGCGGTGGCGACATCCGGCGCTCCCGCTCCCGTGAGGATCACCACGGCGCATGGCAGAAAGCCATCGGATTGCCGCAGGGACTCCAACACGTGGAGCCCGTCCCCGTCCGGCAGGACGTAATCAAGGAGAATGCAATCGATGGCGCACGACCGGGCGAGCTTCAAGCCTTGTTTGGCGTCGGCAGCCTCCTGCAGCACGAACCCGCCGGCCTCGAGTGCGAGCCGCACGGCCATACGATCCTCGGGCGCGTCGTCGATCACTAGCACGTTGAATGCGGGCTCCGAGGCGACAGTCGCTTTTCCCCGCTGCCGGCCTGGAAGCGGCTGGGTATGGAAGGGCACTACGGCGCCCTTGTCCTCGTGTAGCGGCACGGTCACCCCGCTCGCATCATCACGGTCAAGTCAACGGGTGCGATGCGAAATCTGAAGGTATTGAGCCAGACGCAAAGTCATCCGCACCAATATCGCCTAGTTTGCCCGCTCCAACCGAGGTGGAAGCCATAAAGCCGGGCTTGAAGCACATCAGGGCTGGCAAGTGTATGTCTGCGACAAGCTGTCCGTATCAAGAATGCAAGGCTCAGATGAACTTTCCTGCTAATGGGTGCATCGCGGCATCGTTGCCGTCCCACCCGGCGTCGACCTCGGACGATTCCGCAGCATCAAATGTCGCCCGGTAATCAGCACATCACCCAATACATTGTGCGTCCCCCTCCACGTAGTGCATTTCCTGTCTTGCACAAGGTCGCCACAGGTTTGTCGCGAGTAAGGTGACGCGCGTCCAAACGCAGCTTCGGGCCGTCTGCAGCGATCCGAGATCCCACAAGATCCGCAGAGGCGTGCGAGGCTTGCCCTCGAATGCGAAGCCCCGCCCGGCAGCGCCGGACGGGGCCATTCGCATCACTCCATTCCGCCCGCAGGCGGGGCGAAGGAGGCGCTCAATGTGCGAGGGGATCGGGCCGGAGCTGGAAGTGCACGGCCATGGGCTTCATGCCCTTGCCGCCTTCCTGGAGCCAGGGCACCCGGTCGCCGCTTGAAGCCCACAGGCCGCGGCCTTTCCAGCCCGCGTTGGGGTCGTCGATGCGGCCGTCCAGGCCCTTGGCATAGAAGCCGGTCGGATACGGCACCTTGAGGAGGATCATCTTGCCGTCCTTGAGCGCTACGAGACCATCTTCAAGGTTCGCGGTCGAGATCGGCACGTCATTGCCGAGCCCGAACGTGTTGTGCTGGTCGACCCACGAATAGTAGCTCGACTCGGCGCTGTTGTCGCCGATCCCCTCGAAGCCGGGGCCGGGGTATTTGTAGAACGACCAGCCCTCGGGACAATGATTGCCCGTTGCGGTTGGTCCGTTAAGAGGACCCTTGCACTTGCGGCGATCGAAAGCGCCCATATGGCCGCTCGCGAGCGACACCCAGACCACGCCCTGGCTGTCGATATCGCCGCCGCGCGGACCGAAGCCCGGCATCGGCACGTTGTAGATTTCGGCGAGTGCGGTTTCAGGCGGATTCGGCCCCGGATTGAGCCGCACGATCGAGCCGGGGCTTGACCGCAGCGTGCCCCAGATTGAGCCGTCGGCCGGGCTCACCATCACGGCGTAGAACACCTGGCCGATGCGCTTGTCCTTGGTAGGATCAACCGGCTGGTTGGGCTCGACGTAATCGTCGCGCTTGCCGTTGCCGTTGGTATCGAGGATGAGCGGCGTCCAGCCCTGCGCCTTCTGGGCGTCGCCGGTCTCGTCGAACAGCTTGGTATTGAACCACCCCACCGCCCCGGTGCCGCCGCCGCTCGACGTCCACAGCGTGTCGTTGGCGTCCTTGGCGAAGTTCAGGTGATGGGTGGTGAAGCAGGTATCGATGAAAGTGTATTTCATCGTCTTCGGATCGAGCATCGCAAGCTGGCGATGGCTCTCGTTCAACGGGAACATCTTGGCCGAGGGATGGTCGGAGCCCTTCCGGCAGAACGCCGGATTCTCGACGCCGCGAACCGCGGCGGCGAGCCACATGCGGCCCTTCCCGTCGATCATGGAGTTGTGGTTGTTGATCTTGGTGTCCCAGATCTGCTCATTGCCCCAATAGGCGGAAGGTTGCAGGGGCGTGAGCATTGCGGCATGACCCGGCCCCAGCGAGAGCGGCATCTCCGGATCCGCGACCGGCGCCCTGAACGTGACGAGCGCGTTCTCGGCGGGGTAGAGGATCGGGATCGTGTCGGTGGAGTATTCGGGCTGGCCGAATACCGGGCCGTAGCCATTCACCGTTGGATTGCGCTTGTCTGAAACCGCAAGATCGTGCAGGTAGTGCTTCTCGTCGGACCAGTCCCAGGTGGTGACGACGACATTGCGCTCGACGCCGGACGGACGCTCCGGTTTGACGTGCGGCAGCTCGCCCTTGGCAATCCGGTCGGTCCAGTCGCCGAAATATTTGTAGGGCGCGCCGCCGAGCTGGCCGGCCAGGATGTTCACCATCAGCTCGCCAGCCTGCCCTGACTGGGTGCGTCGGATCCAGGCATCTGCGCCGGACTTGAAGTCGCCGAAAGCCTTCGGGATCGTGCGGGTGGACGCCTGCCCGAGCTGATGGCAGCCCACGCAGCCGTTGTTCTTCATCAGGTTGAGCCAGTCGAACTGCCTGACATTGCGCGGAATATCGCTGGAACCTCCGAACTGGTCGGCAGCCGGAATCTTCAGCATCGAATACCAGTAGATGGCCGGATAATATTCGGCCGCTGCGCGCTCATTCGGCGCCGGCACTGCCGTGAGATTAAGCTGCTGGCCGGGCTGGCCATCGACCTTGGGGGAATCGACGAGACCGTAGCCGCGCACCCAGACCTTGTATCTGGCCCTCGGAAGATCGGGCAGCACATAGCGGCCCTGGTCATCCGTGACCACGCTGCGGGTGAATCTGGTCGGCAGGTCGTGGGTTTCTGCAATCACCCACACGCCCGGCTCGGGACCGCTGGGGCCGCGCACGACGCCGCCGATATCATCGGCATCGATCGCAACCGAGGCTCCCGCCGGGGCTTGCGCCATGCCGACGGCTGGCATGCCCAGCATCGCGGCAAAGGCGATCGCGGCCGCGGTACCGAGATGAAACTGTTTGATTCTCCGCATTTCTTGGCCTCCTCTTAGGCTTGTTCCGATTGTTACCGGCCCTCGCTGCAGAAATGCCTATCGGCGAGGGGATGCGCGCACATTGCCACGCATTGGGACTGCGATCCATAGGCTCTGCCGGGCCTTCCCGGGCATGGGCGTAGCCTCTGTAGCCCGGATTGAGCGCAAGCGAAATCCGGGGCCGTCGGCGCCACAGGCGCTGCTCTCCCGGATTTCGCTTCGCCTGCTTGCGCGGCGAGGGCGCAATGGCGAGGCGTATTTGCGCCGCGACCGGCGGATTACGCTGCGCTAATCCGCTCTGCGGCTCCGCCATTCCTCAACCAGCGCCTTGCGGTCGAGCTTGCCGCGCGCACTCTTGGGCAACGCTTCGCGCAAGAGGATCTGTTTCGGCGCCTTGGAAAGAGGAAGCTGCGCCGCGCAATGGCGCATGAGTTCATCAGGGACGAACGGTTCACCCGGACGCAGGGTCACGTAGCTGACGACTTCTTCGCCCCACACTGCATCCGGAACGCCGATCGTCGCGGCCTCGGCGATTTCGGCGCGCTGCATCAACACGCCGTCGATTTCCGCCGGCGAGATATTGACGCCGCCACGGATGATGAGGTCCTTCTCGCGCCCGGTGAGATGCAGAAAGCCGTCGGCGTCAAGATAGCCGATGTCCCCGGTGCGCATCCGGCCGCGACTGTTCACCCGCGCCGCTCCATGATCATCGAGATAGCGATACGCATTGTCGTCCCACGGGCCCACCTCGATCTCGCCGATTTCGCCGGGCGGCAGCCTGCGGCCCGTCGTATCCACGATTGCCAGCCGCTGGTAAGCGAGGGGCCGGCCGACGGTGCCGAACCGGCGATCGCGCCCCGGATTGATGGCGATCCAGGCGGTCTCGCTGCTGCCGTAGCATTGCGCCACCGGGATGCCGAAGCGCTCCTCGAAGCGGCGCCACTCAGGCTCCGGCAGCGGCGCCGAACTCGACGTCACAAAGCGCAGCGTCGGCACGTCGCCGGTGCGGATCGGGTGACCGGCGCGCAGCAGCATGTTGATCGTGGTCGGATTGCCGGCCGCGACGGTAACGCCGTGGCTGCGAATATCGTCGAAGAACCGGGTCGCGGAAAATTTCCGGCGCATTACCAACGTGGCGCCGCGGCACAGCGGCCCGAGCACGCCAAACAGTTGCGCCGACGCCCAGTTGAAGGAGCGGAAATCATAGATGCGATCAGCCGCCGACAGGCCGAAAGCGTCGGCCATCGGGGTGACATTGCCGATCTGCTCACGGTAGCTCAGCACGACGCCCTTGGGGCGATCGGTGGTGCCCGAGGTGAAGAAGATGACGCCGTCGTGGCCTGCGGCCGTTTGCGGAATATGGGCGCCGGCCGGATCGCAGCCTGCGACTGCCGCGAACCAGGTGCCGGCGGCGGGGGCATCCCAGCGGCCGAGGCGAACACAGGGTGTCTCCGCAGGCATGTCGTCAGGCACGAGGTCGTCGTCGCACAACGCGAGCCGGGGCTTAAGCTGCGCCAGGATGCGGTCGAGGTGGCGGCGGTTCATCTCCACGTGAACCGTGCAGATGGCGGCGCCATACGCCATGACGCCGACATAGCAGGCGACATGCTCGATAGAGTTGCCGGCGAGCAGCGCGATGCGGTCGTTGGCGGCGATCCCGGCGTTGTCGAGGAAGCTGCCAATGCGGCGGACCAGGCGGGCAAACTCTGCGAAAGTGATGGTGCGGCCGTCGTCGACCGACACGATATAAGGCTTGTCGGGGTCGAGTCGTGCGGCGCGGTCGATCCACTCTCGGATGAGGGCAGGGCCGGCGTCAGGTGTCGGGAGATTGTGCATCTTTGTTTTTCCCGTCGCGGAGGCCGCAGTTCGCAGCCGGATAGAACGGCACGCGGACCAAATTATGTCTGCAGAAGCATTTCCTTCGGAGTATCATCACTGAAACTGCAGGGAGGTTTCCATGAGCGATGGTCCGGATCACATCAGGCGTTGGCTCATCAATGCAAGCGGCGCGGCCATTTTATCGAACGCGCTGGCGGGCGGGTCGTCCCGTGCGCAGGTAGCCGTTGCGCCTCCCGCGAAGCCCGCCGCGGAGGCCGAGGAACCTGCCGCAGAGGAACCGGTCTCGCCCATCACGATTGCGCTGTGCGAGTATGTGGCCAACGCGCTTGACCGCGAGATGCCGCCCGAGGTCGTCGCCAAAACCAAACTGCACACGCTCGACACCATCGCGGCGATGGTTTCGGGCTCCCGGCTCAAGGCCGGCGAAATGGCGGCCCGCTATGTGGACAGCCTCGGCGGCAAGCCCCAGGCGACCGTGATCGGAACGCGCATTCTGACCTCATCCGTCAATGCGGCGCTTGCCAATGGCATGGCGGCCCATGGCGACGAGACCGACGACTCCCACCTGCGCGGCCGCTTCCATCCGGGCTGCGGGATCGTGCCGGCGGCGCTCGCGACGGCGGAACTTGCGGGCCGCAGCGGCAATGACCTCTTGCGCGCCGTCGCGCTCGGCTACGACATCGGAGCGAGGCTCATTTTCTCGCTCGGCTTCGGCAAGCTCTACACCGAGCGCAACAGCACCCACTCGCTTTCGACCACATTCGGGGCGACCGCGGCGGCGGCCGCCATGCTGCGGCTCGATCCAACTCAAGTCCGCCACGCATTCTCGTTCGCGGCCCAGCAGGCCTCAGGCGTGCCCTATTGGGAGCGCGACCGCGAGCATGTGGAGAAAGCCTTCGATTTCGGCGGCATGGGCGCCCGTAACGGCGTCACGGCGGCGACCATGATCGCGTCGGGCTTCACCGGCGTCGATGATTTCCTGAGCGGGACCAAGAATCTGTTTACCGCGGTCGGGGGCGAGAAGCCGCAGCCGGAGGAACTCGTGGCCGACCTTGGCAAGCGCTACGAGATCATGAATACGTCGATCAAGAAGTGGACAGTCGGCTCGCCGCTGCAATCGGTGCTCGACGCCGTCACGGCGCTGCTCGAGGAGCCCGCAGTGCGGGCCGGCCAGATCAAGCGCATCGTGGTCGACATGCCGGCGGACCGGCTGCACATCGTCGACAATCGCACCATTCCGGATATCTGCCTGCAGCACCTCGTCGCCATGATGATCGTTGACGGCGGCGCAACCTTTGCCAGCATTCACGACGCCGCCCGCATGAGCGACCCCAAGGTGCTGGCTGTGCGCAGGCTCGTCGAGGCGGTGCCAAACCAGGAGCTGGTCACGGCGGTGCCGGCGCGACAGTCGATCGTGACAATCGAGACCACGGACGGCCGCACGCTCAGCCATCGGACCTACGAAGTGCGCGGCACCCCGGGCAATCCGATGAATGCCGACGAAGTCGCCGCCAAGGCGCTCGATTTGATGGCGCCCGTGCTCGGCGATGGTCGGGCAAAGGAGCTGATCGCGGCCATCTACGGGCTCGATACATTTGGCGGGGTTGCCGGGCTGCGGCCGCTGTTGCAGGCGTAGCCCGTCTGGCGGCAGCCCGAGTCGGCCGTAGCCTGTGGGGCGCAATAGCGAAGCGTATTGCGCCGCGGTTCAGGCGGGTTACGGCTTCGCCTAATCCGCCCTACGTGAACTGGACCGCTGGGAGGCTGCGATGTCGAAGTCAACGGTGACATGCGCTATTCTCTTGATGGCAAGCGCGCTCCTGCGCTCTTCATGGGCACAAGAATCGCCAGTCCCGCCCAAGTTCAGCTTTCCCCCGGGAGCAGAGATCACGTTCCAATGGAACTATACCTGCCGCGACGGCAAACCATGTGCATTCAGTTGCGGATCAGCCGATAGGGTAAAGGCCTTGACAATGTACCTGGGGACGATACCCGTCGGAAACAATCAAAGGAATTCGGTGATATTTTATTTTTACTCGACTGCGACGATTCCATACAGCGATGGCTTTCGAATCAGCGGCGGTCCCGCGTCAACGCTATCGTGCGATACCAGCGGCATGACGCTGGATTACGCGGGTCCGCCAATCGAGATTCCGATGCCGCCGGGCGGCGCCCCCAATACGAGATAGGCCCAAATCCGCTCAGACCGCCGGCTCGCAGCCGCGCCGTCAGTATGGGCGCTTTCGTGATCCTGGGGGAGCAGACCGTGACTTCTCGAGCGGTGCCGTTTTGTCGCCGCCAACACCGCGGGTCTGCGGACTACTCCAACCTTTCGTGTTTCCGCGGGCCATAGGCCTTCGATTTCACCCAGCCCGGTAAGGGCGAAACCAAAGGACTCACAGGCCCTCAGCGGTGAAATTGTGACATTTTGACAACAAATGCAAAAAATATGCAATGTCGGGGTGAAAACTCAGGCAGCGCCTGAATTTTCGATTATCATGCCTCAGCTTCCGGTTTCAGAGGCGTCAGCTTCTGGGGACGCTGACGCCCATTCGTAAGTCGGCCGCGCAACTAGAGGGCCCTGCCCCCTTGCTTCCCGACTGTGACACGCTGCCGGAAGCCTCCTGACCCTCAAAGTCGCGAATCGCTGGTCGACGGCACGTCAGACCACGTGAATGCGGGCGTTCCAGGAATGCGCCTCCGGGTTCGTTCCTGGAGGAAGTAAGTCAGCGTTACAGCCAGCAGTTTCAGTACGGACTGCGCGGCTTGCGGAGCTATGGGAGGGGCAAAATGAAGAGCAATCTGACAAAGTTGGCCGCATCAGGCATGTTGATGGCCGCCACAGCCGTCTCCGCGTTTGCGGGGTCTGTCACGCAGCCAGGCGAAACCGTAGGAGTCGCGGCCGGAGCGCCGCTGCCGCCGGGTCTCTATTTTGTCGATACTTCGGACTGGGGCGTCCGCAGCACGAGCCCGGACACGGCGGTAGGCGTCACGATACCGGTCTTGGCGTGGTCGACCCCATGGACCCTTCTCGGCGCGAGGCTGCAATTCCTCGTGGCCACCCCCGCGGTGGAGGTGGGAGTCAACAACACCAGCTACGTTGACGGCATGTATAATCCTTTCTTTGGCGCCCAGCTCGCCTGGGACCTCGGCGGCGGATTTGGATTTAGCTACCTGCTTGGAGCCTATGCCGGCGTTAAAACCCCGGTCGGATTTGATTCAACCTCGCTCAATCAGCGCTTCGCGCTGAGCTACACGGCCAATGGCTGGAATCTGACCGCAAACACCATCTGGGGCATCCAATCCCAAGCCGTCACCACCACCGTAAATCCGGACTTCGTCAACGTCGACCTGACGGCAACCAAGAAGTTCGGCAAGTGGGAATTGGGCGCAGTGGGCTTTTATTCGAGCGACGTGAGCTCGCCGTTTGCGGGCTACCTCAGACAGAGCCAGTTCGCGCTGGGCGGTCTGGTTGGCTACGACTTCGGCCCGGTGATCCTGCAAGCCTATCTCACCAGGGATGTCGCCGAGAGCAACTATGGCGGCTTCGACACCCGCGTGTGGGGACGCATCATTATTCCGCTCGGAAATCCCTTCGCAACTCCGGCGCCCGCTCCCACAGGACCGATGTACCGGAAATAGCAAATTGGCGCGGGACCTGGAGCAAACCGCAGGTTCCGGTGATCGCCGCCTGAGCGCGCGCGGCCCGTCCGTGTCATTGCGTCCGGACGGGCCGACATCTCAACGCAACCCGTTGCGCGTTGCGGACAACTCCACAAGCCCATTCGGCTCCGGGACAAACCATGCGCAGCTTCCCCATGCCAGTCCATCGACCGGTGCGCTTAGCCTGCTTGTCGGTCCTCCGATAAACGTGTTTTGGGCCGAAGAATGTGCCCGAGCCTTCAATCGCGCCGATACAGAGGGCGTCAAATACCGCCGCACTCCCGCTGATGCAACGGAACGCCTCGTCAGCGATGGAGCTGTTGAGAACGGCCGCCAACGCGCCAGTGCCAGCTTTGGGCGCCTTTGGCTCATTGGGCGGATCATGTTGAGGTGATTTTCGACAACGACGGCACCGTGCTTTTTTCTTTTGAATCTTGAGTGGGTGCAGAAGCCTTAAGGGCGCGCGGCCTTGGCGAGGGCCTTGATCGCTTGGATGCAGTCTTGCGGGCGGCGGCAGCCGGTCAAGGGCGATTGGCGCGCGTTTGATCGCGCGCCAATCGCCGCTTAAGCGGTCGAGACCCTTGACCGGCCGCCGCCGCCCGCGACAAAGAGCATCCAAGCGATCAAGGCCGCGAGTGATCGCGGATTGGCCGCTTTTCACGTCCTGCCCCAGTCGAAATTCAAAAGCCTGGCCCGACCTGCAGCGCATGAAACTTCTGCTACCCGTGGCGCGGTCCTACCGGGTAAGTTTCTTCCTAGCCTGAGACCGCAATGGTTTCAGCCATGCGAATCACTGCTCGGACAAAATCGAGTCGTATCTTGACCCAGGATTTAGCTCCGTTAAGAGCGACCGCGGATAGGCATACGGCTGAGAAAGCCTACGGCAGATAAATTCCGCCATTCACGTGAATGGTCTGCCCCGTAATGTAGCGCCCCGCTGGCGAGCACAGCAGCTTTACGGCGGCCGCGATATCCTCTGGCTCGCCGTCGCGCCCGACCAAGGGATTGCCGCCTCCCGGAATGACGCCGCCCCTGCCGGAGTTCGCGGAACGCGGGCCGCCGATGCGGCCTGGCGCAACGCAATTCACCGTTATGCCGCTTGAGCCGAACTCGACCGCCAGAGCCTTGGTGAGGCCGACGAGGCCGGCTTTCGCGGCCGAAACGTGCGCCCGCCCGAATGCGCCCGTATGAGCCGTGAGGCCGCCGATGTTGATGATGGCGCCACGACTCTTGGCAAGCATGCCCGGAATGACGGCGCGGCTCATCAGGAACGCTCCGTCGAGTATCACCGAGAGGACGCAGCGCCAGTCCGCAAAGCTCATGGCGGCAAATGCATCGTCGCGGCGAACGGCGGCGTTGTTAATGAGGATATCGACCGGGCCGAGGCTCGAAGCGATTTCCTTCACCATGCGGGCAACGTCGGCTTCGTCGCTCACATCGCCCATGATGACGCGCGCGGCGCCGCCCAGGGCCTCGATTTCCCGCACCGCATCTGCCGCCTCATCGCGCGAGGACTTCGCATTCACCGCAATGGCGGCGCCTTGGCGCGCGAGCGTCAACGCAATGGCGCGGCCAATCCGCCGCACGCCGCCGGTGACGAGGGCAACCTGCCCGGCGAGTTCCCCCTGGGATGTCGATGCGGGACTCACGCCGCCACATTCGGCCTGACGACGATCAATTCCCGAATCTGCGCGTCGCGCAAGTTCGCGCGCCAGACGTTTTCGATCGTGAAGGTATTTCGGACGGCGCCGGAAGTGGTGAACTTGAGGTCCGCGGTGCCGTAGCCGAGAAACCGCAGCCCCAGGATCTTGTTGATGAGAATGTCGTCGGATATGCGGTCGAGATGCAGGCCGTGAGCGTCAAAGCTCTCCGAGCTCTCCGCGAGCCGATGACGCAAGGTGACCTGTCCGGGCGTGAACTCCCAATACGTCAGGCGGTCGAGCACGAAGGTGGCGAAGAGCCACAGCAGGAGCAGGCCGGTCGACAACGCAACATAGAATGCGAGGTTCATGAAGATCAGCAGCGCCGGGAATGAATGAAAGATGACCTCCCACGCGCCCAGATAATGCATCGCGAGTGCGACCAGAGCGATCCCCAGGACCATGATGAAAGAGTTCGCGCCCTTAACCCGGTAATTTGTGAAGAAGGTGACGATCAACAGCAGCGCGACAAACGATATTCCAACCCATGCGCTCGAGTGAACGTAGAGCTGCTTGTCGGCAAACAGGTTCACGGTGCGGCCGTCGAAATAGGTCAGCAGCGCGCAGAAAAATCCGTACGCCCAGACGACCCACCAATAGAAGAAATTCGAATGCTGATAGACGTGAAGAATTTCCAGCTTTGGCGGCTCTTTTTGCAAGGGCTCTCTTGACGGCTCCTTTGCGGGCTCCTTTTGCGGGGACTCCGGCGGGGCGGCTGTGCCGTTCTCCGTGGCTGCGGCCATCTCTCGCTTCCTTTTCTCAACAGGGAAAAATCTGCGACAGGTGCAGCGCGCCGCATGTCGCCGATGGCTGCCGTGTCTACTCCAATCCCACCGCCAAGGCAATGGAAGCTGCGCCACGGGACAGCGGCATGTCATCCTTCGATGCAGGCGGATCTTAGCCATCCTGCATCCCACCCGCGGCTGGCCGAATGTGCAGCGCGGATCAGCGCAGATCGTCCGCCTGCATCGGACCAGGGCAACGAGTCGAGGTTAACGCCGCAGCGGGCCCAATATGTCGAGCAGGTATTTGGGGTCCCAAGCGGCGCGCTTGCGGCGGCGCTTGATGGATCGTTTGTCGGCGCATTGGCGCACCAGGTTG
>Ga0209062_1000818_pt1 | contig 72762 bp, 70 predicted proteins | sample Coa_R2_2_FD_187158 | JGI IMG/M metagenome (GOLD analysis project Ga0209062, IMG submission 187158) | Surface soil microbial communities from Centralia Pennsylvania, which are recovering from an underground coalmine fire - Coalmine... | ecosystem: Environmental > Terrestrial > Soil > Unclassified... | reverse complement strand
CCGGCCGCCGTTACCTTATCGGTGTCGCGGCTGCCGTCCAATTGGCTATTTTCCCCGTCTGGCTGGGAGCGGCGACTGTTCTGGGAGCCGCCGACGGCGTTGTTTGGACGCGCCTCGAAACCTTCCTGATCAATTTGTTCACAATATCGCTCGCCGCCGTGGCGGCATACGCCGCGCTCCACTTCCAGCTTGGCCGCCGGTGGGCATCGCCTAAGAGCCGCCGTGCCGATGGACAGAAGTAGGCGCGAAGACTCCGCGGGGAAGAACCGGGTCAGGCGTGTCGCGAATTGTTCGCTTGTGGCCAGCCACGAGGAGCCGCCGAGGCGTACTCCGCAGGGCGTAGTCCACACAGACATATGTGGTTCGAAGCTCCGGCGCCGATGTTATACACATGAACCTGTTCGAATGGAAACCGACCTACAGCGTTGGACACCCGACCATCGATGCACAGCATAGAAGGCTATTCCAGCTTGCCTCCGAACTGCACGACACGATGGCCGCCGGCAAAGGCAAAACAGATCTTGACTCAGACTTTAAACAGCCTCGTCAATTACACCAAAACTCACTTCGCCAGTGAAGAAGCGCTGATGCAGAAATATCGCTACCCGGAGTATCTCCAGCACAAAGCCGAGCATGACAAGCTGACGGCGCAGGTGGTCGCATTTCAGAGTGATTTCACCGCCGGCCGCTCGATGATGACAGTCGATCTCCTGCATTTTATTAAGAACTGGCTGGCGCATCACATCGGCCAGATCGACCAAAAGGTAGCCAGTTTCTTGAAGCAGCAAGCCGCGTAGAAGTTCTCCAACAACTCTTGCAGTTCGCGCGAGAGCGATTGTCTCGCCGCCGCACTAAACGGTTTCAAGCTCCTCCTAACCGGCAGCCTGAAGCACCACCTGTTGCCGGAAGGAGCATCTCTTTCGGGCAGGCCGCCACTCGGCGGAATCTTCTCAAAGGAGTTGCTCAATGTTGCGGCGTACTCTCTCTTTTCTGGGCCTGATTGCGTTTATTCTGGCCGTTCGGCCAGCCCACGCGACCACGATCACAACCTATTCAGACCCCGCCAGTTGGTCGTCGGCGTCCACTGTCGCGCAGACCATCACGTTCGAGGGGCTCGCGCCCGCCAACGGCAGCACCACCTATTCCGGACCAACCGGCCTGACCACCGGAGGCGTCGAGTTTATCGGTTACACGTACTCGGGCGGCTCCTGGATCCAGGTCATCGATACAAATTTCTCGAGCTGGTACAACTTCGGAAGCAACGATGCGCTGCTCCAGGATATGGACAGGCCAAGTTCCGGTTCGCCGCTTCCCTACATCCATATCGTGTTGCCTGCCAATGTCACCGCACTCGGTATGGACCTGTTTACCGTCAGCCCCAGTGCCGCGACTTACCAGATCACCGTCGCGGGCACTCCGTACACGGTTCCCACCGATCCTAAACCCACCGAGGCTTTCTGGGGGCTGACTTCGGATACCCCGATAGCGACCCTCGATCTCACATTGCCCGGCTCCGTATACAACGGATCTACCATGGCGCTGCTGGACAATTTCCAGTACGGCACGGCGAGTTCGCAAGTGAGCCAGGCGCCTGAGGCAGCCACGTTCGTGCTCATCGGCTCGGGGCTGATCGGTATTGCGGCTTTGAAGAGATTAGCGCGCAAACCGCGCTAAGGACATATCGCCGCTAACGATTTACTGTTCCGCCAGGTCGCCAACGGGATATAATTCGATTGATGACTAAGAACACCGCCTGGCGGCCTGTCGCGTTCTCCCTTACGGTTTTGGGCGCGGTTGCTCGTCTGGCGCCGCACCCGCCGAATTTCAGCCCGGTCGGCAGCACCAGCCTGTTTTCTGGCGCGAGGTTGCCTGTATGGCAGGCTTACCTGGTGCCTCTGGCACTGATGGCCATCACCGACCCGATCATAGCGGCGTATTACGGCGTCCCGGCGTTCTCCCGGATGCAGCTGTTCGTCTACGCAAGTTTCCTGATCAGCGTTTGGCTCGGACGCGGGTTGCGGCGTTCTTCAGGGATTTCCCGGATCGCAGCCCTGTCGGCGATCAATAGCATCCAGTTCTTCCTTGTTACGAATTTCGGAACTTGGCTGGGCTCGCAAATGTATCCACACACCGCCTCCGGGCTGGCTAGCTGCTACATGGCTGCCATTCCGTTCTTCGGCTGGACCGTCGCAGGCGACTTTTTCTACGCCGGCGTGCTCTTCGGCCTGCACGCCTGGCTGACACGCAATGTTTCGGCCCGCGAACATGTCGCTGTGGCGTGAAACGCGTCGCACTCTCCTGGAGTAGCGGTAAAGATAGCGCTTGGTCACTGTACCTGCTCCGGCAGGACCCAAATGTAGAAGTGGTGGCTCTCATCACCACCTTCAACGAGCAGTTTAATCGCGTTGCCATGCATGCCGTGCGTCGCGAGCTGGTGGAGGCGCAGGCGGAGTCCGCGCAACTGCCCCTCTGGGCTATTCCCCTCCCTTGGCCGTGCTCCAACCAACACTACGAGGATCGAATGCGGGCTGTATGCGAGCGCGCCCGGGCCGAGTCCGTTGAAGTCATCGCGTTCGGCGACCTTTTCCTGGCCGATATCCGCGCCTATCGCGAAAAACAGCTTGCCGGGACCGGTCTGGACCCCATTTTTCCGGTCTGGATGCTCCCTACCCGCGAACTTGCTCAGTCGATGATCGGCTCAGGTCTGCGGGCAAAGCTCACCTGCATCGACCCCAAAGTGCTCCCTTCAAGTTTTGCGGGTCGCGACTTCGACGCTCAGCTCCTTGAGGATCTGCCTGCAGCCGCCGATCCGTGTGGCGAAAACGGAGAATTCCATTCTTTTGTTTATGATGGCCCAATGTTCCAGCACCCTGTCGCCGTCCAATGCGGCGAAGTCGTGGAGCGCGATGGGTTTGTTTTTGCCGATCTCCTCGGGTCCGCTGCAGCATCTAACTAGCTGAGTGGGTGTAGGTTATAACGGCGGGTCCAAGTCAGTTTCCGCGGCCCTTGCCAGGACTACATGCTGGTGATAAGCTGATATTAGTTGATAGCAACGTACTCAGCTTTGATACGTCTATCACTTCAGAATCGAGCTTATGGACTTTAACCGCTTTACCGAAAAAATGCAGGACGCGGTTCGCGCCGCCCAGTCCCTGGCAGTTCAGCATGGCAACCAGCAGGTCGATGTAGAACACCTGCTACTGGCCCTGCTCGATCAAGAAGGCGGCCTGGCCCCCTCGATCCTGAACAAAGCCGACATTCGCCTGGATGCCCTGCGGAACCGCATCCAGCAGGAAATCGACCGGTTCCCGAAGGTTTCCGGTCCGGCTGTTTCGCCGGACCAGCTCTACGTTACCGCGCGCATCACCAAGCTGCTCACCAAAGCCGAAGAAGAAGCCAAACGGCTGAAAGACGAGTACACTTCTGTCGAGCACGTCCTGCTGGCCGCTACCGAGGATACAGGCGCTACGGGAAGGCTCTTTAAAGAGTTCGGCATCACGCGCGAGCGCCTGATGCGTGTTCTTCAAGACGTAAGGGGTAGCCAGCGGATCACCAGCGCGAATCCCGAAGTGACCTATGAGGCTCTGGAAAAATACGGGCGCGACCTGACGCAACTCGCCTCGCAAGGCAAGCTCGACCCGGTGATCGGACGCGACGAGGAGATCCGGCGCGTCATTCAAGTCTTATCCCGGCGGACCAAGAACAATCCGGTACTGATTGGCGAGCCGGGCGTCGGCAAGACGGCCATCGTCGAGGGCTTGGCCGCGCGCATCGTGCGAGGCGACGTTCCCGAAGGTCTGAAAGACAAGCGCGTGGTCGCGCTCGATATGGGCGCCCTGATCGCGGGCGCGAAATTTCGGGGCGAGTTCGAAGAACGCCTCAAAGCCGTGCTGAAAGAAGTGCAAAGCTCGGAAGGCCAGATCGTCCTGTTCATTGACGAGCTCCACACCGTGGTTGGCGCGGGCAAAGCCGAAGGCGCCATGGACGCCGGCAATCTGCTCAAACCCATGCTGGCTCGCGGCGAGTTACATTGCATCGGCGCCACCACGCTGGACGAGTACCGCAAGTATGTCGAAAAGGACGCCGCGCTGGAGCGGCGCTTCCAGACCGTGTTCGTCGATCAGCCGAGCGTCGAGGATACCATCTCGATTCTGCGCGGACTGCGCGAGCGCTACGAAGTGCACCATGGCGTTCGCATCAAGGACTCCGCTTTAGTGGCCGCGGCCGTGCTCTCCAACCGCTACATCAGCGACCGCTTCCTGCCCGACAAGGCCATTGACCTGGTCGACGAGGCCGCGGCGAAACTGCGGACCGAAATCGACTCGATGCCCTCGGATCTTGACGAAATTTTACGCCGCAGCATGCAGCTCGAAATCGAGCGCGAGGCGCTGAAGAAAGAATCCGACCCGGCTTCGAAAGACCGCCTCAAGAAACTCGAAAAAGAAATCGCCGACCTCAAGTCGGAATCCGACGCTCTCAAAGCCCAGTGGCAGGCCGAAAAGGACGCCGTGCAGCGCCTGCGCGCGCTGCGCGAGCAGGTGGAGCAGACCAAGGTCGAAATCGAAAAGGCCGAGCGCCAGTACGATCTGAACCGCGCCGCCGAGCTGAAGTACGGCAAGCTTTCCGAGCTCGAACGCAAGCTCAAAGCCGAGCAAACCCGCCTGGACGAGAAGCAATCCGGCCGGCGGCTGCTGAAGGAGGAAGTCGACGAAGAAGATATCGCGCAAGTGGTCAGCCGTTGGACCGGCATCCCGGTTTCCAAGCTCCTGGAAGGTGAAATTCAGAAGCTCCTGCACCTGGAAGACGTGCTGCACAAGCGCGTCATCGGCCAGGACGAAGCCGTTACCGCGGTGTCGGAAGCGGTCATGCGGGCACGGTCCGGGTTAAAGGATCCTCATCGCCCCATCGGCAGCTTTATCTTCTTGGGCCCTACCGGCGTTGGAAAAACCGAGCTGGCCCGGGCCTTGGCCGAATTCTTGTTCGACGACGAAAAGGCCATGATACGCATCGACATGTCGGAGTACCAGGAGAAACACACGGTAGCCCGGCTGATCGGCGCGCCCCCAGGTTACGTCGGGTATGAAGAAGGGGGGCAACTAACGGAGTCTGTCAGACGTCGTCCATACTGTGTGGTGCTTTTCGACGAAATCGAAAAAGCCCATTCCGACGTGTTCAATGTTCTGCTGCAGATTTTGGACGATGGCCGCCTCACCGATGGGCAGGGCCGCACGGTGGATTTCAAGAACACCATCGTAATCATGACCTCCAATATCGGCAGCCACCGTATTCTCGAATACCGGGGCACTTACGCGGGTGACGGATACCAACGGATGAAGGACGCAGTGCTTGAAGAGCTGCGCCACCATTTCCGGCCCGAATTCCTGAACCGCGTGGACGAAATTATAGTCTTCCACTCGCTCTCGGAGGAGCATTTGAAGCAGATTGTCGAAATCCAGCTGGGCGGTTTGCGCAAGCGGCTGGCGGATCGGCATGTGGAATTGGAATTAACGGATCGGGCCCGCGGATTCTTGGTCCGCTCCGGCTACGATCCAGCTTACGGAGCCCGGCCGTTGAAGCGGGCTATCCAGCGCGAAATTGAAACGCCAATGGCGCGCAGGATTTTGGCGGGCGAGGTGCGCGACGGCCAGCAGGTCGTCGTCGACCTGGACCCGTCAGGGAATTTGGTATTTGAAACGAAAGGCGCGAGCCGCGAGCGTCAAGCGGTTCTCAAGTGAAATTTGAATTCGAAAGAAGGAACAGTTGAAATTATGAAAGGTCACATCCGCACATCCTCGGTTGTCCTTGTCGCAGTAATTGCGTTGCTGGCGGGCGCGTTGATCGCCACCATGACCGGCACGCACGGCGTCCCCGTATTCGTTTCCACCGCGCATGCCGCCGCGATCGATCAAGCTCCCTTTGCGAGCTTTGCGCCGATCGTCAAGCGCGCGATGCCGGCGGTGGTCAACATCTCCTCATCGAAAGTGGTGCGGCAGCAAGCTACGCCTAACATGTTCGATGACCCGTTCTTCCGCCAGTTTTTCGGCGGCCGCATGCCTCAGGAACGGCAGCGCTCGCAGCGCGAAACCAGCTTGGGCTCGGGGGTCGTGGTAAGCCCCGATGGCTATATCCTGACCAACAACCACGTGGTCGACGGCGCGACCGACGTGAAAGTTTCGTTCTACGACAAGTCGGAATACCCGGCTAAAGTGGTCGGCACCGATAAATACGCCGATATCGCCGTCTTGAAGGTGAACCGCACCGGTCTCACCGCCGTCCCGTTCGCGGATTCTTCCAAGGCGCAGGTGGGCGACGTCGTTCTCGCCATGGGAGAGCCGTTCGGCCTGCGCGGCACCGTTACGATGGGCATCGTTAGCGCCCTCGGCCGCGGTGGCCTGGGGATCGAGCGGTTCGAAGATTTCATTCAGACCGATGCTGCCATCAACCAGGGCAACTCCGGCGGCGCGCTGCTGGATATCCGCGGAGAGCTGCTCGGAATCAACACTGCCATTCTCTCCGGCGAAACCGGCGGCAATCAAGGCATCGGCTTTGCGATTCCCGCCAATCTCGCTCGCAACGAGATGGACCAGATCATGAAGCACGGCAAAGTGACCCGTGGCTACATGGGCATCCTGCCGCAAGAGCTGACCCCGGATCTGGCCAAACAGTTTGGCGTGCCTAACGACCAGGGCGTGGCCATCGCACAGGTGGAACCCAATAGTCCCGCCGAGCACGCCGGCCTCAAAGTCGGCGACGTGATCACCGGCATCAACGGAACCCCGATTCAAGACGTGAACGAGTTCCGTCTGCAAGTGGCGGGCTTCGCGCCCGGCACCACGATCCACCTCAAGGTGGCGCGCAACGGCAATACGCTGGATGTGCCGGTAACCTTGGGTGAGTTCAACCTGGAAGCGGAAGCCAACGGACGCCCGCAGGGTAATCTGCCAGGCGGAGGCGAGAAGGGTGCCATGCGCGGCGTCACCGTGCAGAGCCTTAACGCCGATGTGCGCCGCGAGCTGCAGCTTCCGGAAGGAACCAACGGCGTCGTGATTACGGACTTGGACGACGATTCCCCGGCGGCTCAGGCTGGCTTGCAATCCGGCGATGTCATCATACAGGTGAACCATCGCCCGGTAACGAACGTGTCTGAATTCAATCAGGCCGTTCGGCAGGGAGCGTCTAAAGACTCGACCTTGCTCCTGGTCAGGCGAGGGCAAGGAACTTCGTTTGTCGTCGTACCGAATAAGTAAAATTCGCTAAAGTTGAGTCTCCTGGAAGCAGGTCCGTTGAGCCTAAAAGGCTACGGACCTGCTTCTTTTCGTCTGTAGACGCATCTAACCTGTAGATGAACAGAACGATTCCGGAACACGGGCGCAGCTAAACTTTGCTGCGGGCGTCGTAAGGGTGTTGGAAGTTGGCGGAGGAGAAAATGTCTGATCAAACCGTTATTTATACATTGCCGGTGCTGCCGCTGAAAAGTGCGGTCTTATTTCCTTACCTGATGATGCCCCTCTCGGCGGGGCGCCCCCGGTCGATTGCAGCTGTCGAAGCGGCGCTCGCGACCGATACCAAAGAAATTCTGGTCTTCACCCAGCGCGATCCGGATGAGGATTCTCCCGGTCAAAACGACCTTTATCCGATCGGAACCAAAGCAGTCATCCGCAAGACCAACCGCGCGGGCGAAGATCACATCGAGCTGATGGTCCTCGGCACCGAGCGCGTGGCCATGCTGAAGCTCGACGACGTTGGGTCGTACCTGCAGGCGCGCGCGGCGGCCTTGCCGCTGCCCGAGGACAAGGACGCGGAGGTGGAGGCGCTACAGAGTGCGCTGGTTGAACTGGCCGGTACCGCCTTAACGCTCGCGCAACCCAATGCTCCTCAGGAACTGCGGGGACTTCTGGCCGCCAATGACGATCCGCTGCGGCTGGTATTCGTGTTGGCGTCCATGTTCAGTCTGGATGCCGACAAGGCGCAATCTTTACTGGAAGCTCCCAGCCGTTTGGAAGCGCTCCGGAACATGCACCGCTACCTGTCGCATGAAGTGCAGGTGCTGGAACTCAAGAATAAGATCAACACGGAAGCGCGCAGCGAAATGACCAAGGAGCAGCGCGATTATCTGCTCCGTCAACAAATGCGCGCCATTCAGCAAGAGCTGGGCGATAAGGGCGGCGAGCAGGCCGAGGCCGAACAGCTTCGCGAACGCCTGGAAAAGGCCGACCTGCCCGAGGAAATTCTGAAGGAAGCCAAGCGCGAGCTGGATCGTTTGGAGAAATTGCCGCCCGGAGCGCCGGACTACAACGTCATCCGGACCTATTTGGATTACGTGCTGGAACTGCCCTGGAAGAAATCCACCGAGGACCAGCTCGACATCGCCCGCGCCCGGCAGGTGTTGGATGAAGACCATTTCGGCCTAAAGGACGTGAAGCAGCGGATTCTGGAACATCTGGGCGTCCTCAAGCTCAACCCGAACGCTAAAGCTCCGATCTTGTGCTTCGTGGGCGCGCCCGGAGTGGGCAAAACCTCGCTCGGCCAGTCCATCGCGCGTGCTTTGAACCGGAAATTCGAAAGGATGAGCCTGGGAGGTTTGCACGACGAAGCCGAACTGCGTGGGCACCGGCGGACCTACATCGGTGCGCTGCCTGGCCGCGTCGTCCAGGCGATGCGGCGCGCTGGGGCGAACAACCCGGTGCTGATGCTTGACGAAGTGGACAAACTGGGCCGCGACTTCCGCGGCGATCCCGCGCACGCTTTGCTCGAGATCCTGGATCCGGAACAGAACAAAACCTTCCGCGATAACTATCTCGACCTGCCGTTCGACCTCTCGAAAGTGCTGTTCGTGACCACGGCGAACGCCCTGGACACCATTCCGCAGCCGCTGCTCGACCGTATGGAAGTGCTGCGCCTGAGCGGTTACAGCGAAGAAGAGAAGTTGGAGATCGCAAAGCGTTACCTGCTTCCCAAACAGCTCAAGGAAACCGGGCTGACGGCGGAGCAGTGCACGATTCCCGACGAGACCCTGAAGAAAATCATTGCGGGGTACACTCGTGAAGCTGGTCTTCGCCGGCTGGAACGGGCCATCGGCCGCGTGGCGCGCAAAGTGGCGCTGCGCTTCGCCGAAGGTACTACCGAATCCGTGGTGGTGAAGCCGGAGGATCTGGTCGAGATGCTTGGGCCGGAACCCTTCAACCAGGAACAGGCGCGCCGTGAACTGCCTCCGGGCGTCGCCACCGGCTTGGCCTGGACAGAAACGGGCGGCGATGTCCTCTATATCGAGGCGACGCTGCTGCCCGACGGTAAAGGCCTGACGCTGACCGGCCAACTCGGCGAGGTGATGCAGGAATCGGCCAAGGCGGCCCAGAGCTATATCTGGTCGCATGCGGACGATTTCGATATCAATCCGCGGCTCTTCAAAGATGCGGGCGTGCACGTGCACGTTCCGGCCGGTGCGATCCCCAAGGATGGCCCGTCGGCCGGCGTCACCATGGCGACGGCTCTCACCGCGCTCTACACCAAATTGCCCGCGCGCAGCGACATCGCGATGACCGGCGAGATCACGCTAACCGGGCTGGTTCTGCCCATCGGCGGCGTCAAGGAGAAAGTCCTGGCCGCCCGCCGGGCCGGCATCCACACCGTGATCATGCCTAAAAACAACCAGAAGGATCTTCGGGATCTGCCCGACGATGTCCGCAAGGAAATGGAGTTCGTCTTTGCCGAGCGAATCGAAGATGTCCTTCGGACGGCTATCCCCGGAGTCGGCGAACGGATGGCCATAGCCAAAACCCATCCCATCAATCACGCCGCGTAACGTCTGTCCAACCAACGTGGCTTCCGCATCGATTCGGGTCGCAAGACCGGAGGATGCGGAAGCCATACGCGTTTAATGCCACCACATTTTCCGCTGCGGGAACGAAGGGACCTTAGGGAATGAGCCATTGCGAGCTGGATGTTTGAGCCTTGCCTTCGCGCTTCGCGTGAAGACGCAGCGTTGGGGAACAAGTCGGTGCAGTCTAGGGCCCGGCCCGTTCAGGCAAGCCAGGACGCCAGTGCAAGCGTAGCTATCCTGGTGCCCGCAGTTCTGCGACACGCGCGCTAAATAACCCAAGTTGCAACCCGCCATGTTTGTTAAATTGCTAGAAGTGCCTAAAGGTAAGCGTGGAACCTGTTCTGCGTACGCGGTGTCGTCAGGACCCGTCCTGGCAGTTCTGAAAGCTGCATCCGAAGCAACGGGTTAAACCCGGGTGATCGGGTGGAGTTTAACGGGTTTCGGTTTAATGGGGAGGTATTGTTCTGCGAACGCAAGGGAGAGCTACGACACCCACGTCGTTATTCTTGACGTAGATGAGACGGGCATTCGCCGAGATCCTCGATATATTGTCCATATACCGGGGAAATTACACCCGCCGGACGGCGGTAACGCCGTTGAAGCCAACATACTAGATATTTCGCGAGACGGGCTTGGATTCGAGTCTGTTCTTCAGCTAAACGTGGGTGAAACTGTCGTCATCGAGAGTCAATCGAATCTGGCGTTCGGTATTGTTCGGCATTGCCGGCAGGTGCGCGGAAACACCGCGATAACTTATCATGCTGGCCTACAGGTGTACGATGTGCTCTCGAAGACTGAGAATCAAAGAGAAGGAAACCACGGGTGGCTAGGCTCGATTCTTCACCGCCGCACCAGCGGCGGGGCATAGCTTCGGGAATAGGATTTTTCGAGTGATCGCGTACCCCCGGCCGAGCCCCAGCGGCGGATCCAATCAACAATCAAAGAGAACCTTTTTGGTTTAATGAACCCAACCCTCAAAGCAGAACAGACCCTATTGTGGGTGCAATGCCCCGTTTTCACCCAAATACGACGGTCTAAGGAGTTGATTGCGAAGTGGGCATACAAATGCGGCAAGTGGGTGCCTCAATGCAAGATATTTCCTTCGCCGAGCAGTTTTTGTGGCGGCTCCACTCCGGCGAGTTCGACGGGCGGGTCTATTCGGCGATAGAAACCTCTCTACCGAACAACTGCAACAGATACTCGCGCTAATTCAGCAGCGTTCGCCTTGTGGTTTCGCTGTGCGGAAGGACGTTCCGTCGTGCCCTTAGCTCGCTGTGAGTCTTGTGGCGCGCCTATCGGGCTGAGGAACCAATACGTCTATCCTCACGCATGTGCTCTGCCGTCAAGGATCTTGTGCGGATCACCGTCGTGTACTCAATACGCGATGCTTTGGCTCACTGAAGACGAACAATGCAAATATGCCGCCGGTATGCGGCTGTTCCGGTTATCGAACCGGCTATTGAAGTGGAACTGCGGTAGGTCCACGATGGCGGCCGTGGCGGATGACGTGCTCTACTCGTTGCAAGTGAACTCCGACATCGCTCCGACATTCAATGATAGCTATGACCGCGTGCTCAGTCGTCGCGACGCACAGCAGGACGGGTTCTTCTCGGCGTTTTATCGCCACCTTCTCGATGCCAGCCCGGAAGCTCGGGAAAAGTTTGCGAAGACCGACATGAATGCGCAGGTTCGGATGCTACAAGCTTCCGTGTCGATGCTTCTGGCGTTTTACGCATCAGGATGCGACAATGCTGCACTGCATCGTGTGGCAGCGCGCCACACCGATATTGGTCCTCACCTATACGCGGTGTGGATGGATTGCCTCATAGATACGGTCCGACAGTTCGATTCGATGTTCTCTGCGGAAGTGGAAACCGCCTGGCGTGCCGTGTTCTCGAAGGGCGTGGAGTTTATGCAGAGCTACAGCGGCGCCGTACTTTGATGGCACCGCTTGGAAAATTCACGTTTTTAAATCTTGTGGAACTTTGAGGCGGGAATCGAGCACCTCTCCAGCCGTGGCGCAGAGTTCGTCGTGCTCTATCAAGCGTGTTGGCTAATCTCGTAGCTCCTGCGTGCGCCACGCTCACTCCAAGATCATATAAGTGACAATCGCAACGGCGGCCAACTTGCGCTCGCCGTCGAACATGTCGACTCGTCCGACGCAGAGCTTCTTGCCCGCGCGCAAGATGTGCGAGCGCGCTACGGCCTTTCCGTGCTTCACCGGACGTAGATAGTTGATCTTCATTTCGGTCGTCGTGATCGCACGGCGTCCGCCGAAGTGGTTGTGCAGCCCAATACCCATCGCGGTATCGGCCATGCTGGCCAGCACGCCGCCGTGCACTACGCCGGCGATGTTCAGCAGTTCCTCCCGTATTTTGCACTCTATAGTGACGCCGTCCGAGTGCCGGCGCATGATTCGGATGCCCAGCAGTTGATTGAATGGCATGTGTTCAGAGATCTTGCGGAGGTCGGGGACTTTCAAGGGAGCTGTCAAAGAGACACATTGTATCATCGAGGAATGAAGTTACAGGACAAAGTCGCGGTCGTGACCGGCGGCGGCAATGGGATCGGGCGCGCATTATGCCGCCGCTTTGCGGCCGAGGGCGCAAAGGCCGTCGTTGTGGCCGACCTGGAGGGTGCTCCCGCGCGCGAGGTTGCCATCGAAATCGGCGGGCATGATTTCTGCGTCGATGTTTCCAATGAATCGCAGGTTCAGATGCTCGTGGACGATACTCTGAAGAAACACCGTCGCATCGATTTGTTCTGCTCCAACGCGGGGATCGCTATCGAAGGCGATCAATGCGCGCTGGATCGGGATTGGCAGCGAATCTGGGAAATCAATGTGATGGCGCATGTCTACGCCGCACGCGCCGTCCTGCCCGGGATGCTGGCCCGCAAAGAAGGATATCTGCTGCAAACCGTTTCCGCCGCGGGCCTGCTCAGTTCCATCGGCTCGGCGCTGTACTCATCCACCAAACACGCTGCGCTCGGTTTCGCCGAGTGGCTCTCGATCACGTACGGCGACTGCGGTATTAAGGTTTCGGCTCTCTGCCCGCAAGGCGTCAAGACCCGCATGCTTGAAAACGCCGCTGGCGGCGAGTCATTCCTCTTGCAAGGCGCCCTCACGCCTGAACAGGTGGCCGATGCGGTAGTGAAAGGCCTCGACTCCGAGCAGTTCCTTATATTGCCCCATCCGGAAGTGCTCGACTATTTCCGACGTAAAGCCAGCGATTACGACCGCTGGCTGCGCGGCATGCGGCGCCTGCAGGCCAACGTCCAGTCGCTGAGGACGTAGCCGTCAAGATCACATGGGCGCACGGCCGCCGTCGGCGCGGACCGGCCGGGTTATTTGCCAGCGACTTGGTATCGCTGCCGGACGAATCTCATGCGTCTCTTCGCTGGAAAAAGACAGTCTGTCCGACGGCCAATCGACCCGTGCGCGTGACCGCGCCGTAGATTCCGGCATTGTTTTGGTTCGCGCGAACGATCGTCTTCATCACCTCGGGAGCAGGGGCTGCCGAGTCGGGGTCCAGGTTGACCATCCCGCAGCGGACGTCGCGCATCGTGGCGGCGATGGCAGGCGCGTCGTCTCCGTCGCCAAATGTGAGCACACCACCCAACCACCCGTCTTCTTGGAAGGCACCCGGCCGCCGCAAACGAATGACGACGTTTGGCCGAAATTGCCGGACATCCAGACTCCGTCCCGAAAGCCGTGCAACTTCGTGCACCGTATCGGACGCGATCACGGAGATGGCCGCTTCGTCGAAGATCCCGTGCCGCAGATGCATCATCTGCACGGGAGCGCCGTAGCGGCGCCCGACTTCTGCGGCCAACTCCTCGCCGAATACGGTCATCTGTTCGCCGCCCGGCGTACGAATATGCGATGGAAGCTCTTCTTGCGCGCCGTCCTCACGGGATACCGGTGTGAACAGGAGCAGGTCGGGAAGCTTGCCGGCCGTTAGCCATGGCATTCCGCTACCATCGCATACCCGCCGGAATGCCAGGCGTCTGTCACCCTCGATGCCGTGCCAGCCGAGGCTCGCGAACTTCAGTCTTTCGCCGGCCATCGACTTCACGGGATAACGAAAGATTGCCTCCACCTGCCCCACTTCTACACTCATGCCCGGCATTCAAGCGTCATTCGACCATTCAGAGATAAGACAAACGATCCGTGCCAGAATGCTTATGCTAACTCGACGAATCGCATTCATGCGAGTTCCCAACGTACGTCATCAAAATTGGCGGCTGTCATGAACGGACCGGCCACCGGTCGACCGGACCGTTCCAGTCTCCCCATTGTTTGGGTTCGTTTTTTCAACTTTCAGTTTTCTCCTCCGTTTGCCCCGGCAAGATGCGTTGCCGGTGTTCCGGCGAGTGCCCCATTTGATGCCCCATTTGATTTCTGGTCCCAACCGCCAAACCCTGCTACAATCAATGCTTAGCGCTCCCGCGCCGAGGTTTAGTGTGTTCTTTAGCGTCCAGGAGCTGGAAATTAAGAAGGTCCGCTTTGAGGCGGCCTTCCCTCCCGGCGAAATTGATTTTTCAGATGCCCGCCTTACCCAGGTGACGCCGCTCGAAGCCCAAGGCTCGGCGGAACTCCTGGCGAACACGTTGGGCGAGATCCGTATCCGGGGTAGCCTGAAAGTCCGGATGCGCACCGAGTGCGACCGCTGTCTGGAACCGGCCGATTTCCCGGTCGAGTCCAGCTTCGATCTCTTTTACCGGCCCGCCGCCGAAGTGGCGCGCGAGGAAGATGTCGAAATCGATACCGGCGAGACCGAGATCGCTTTTTATGAAGGCGGCGGTATCGAATTGAAGGATGTTTTGCGAGAATATGTGTTGCTCGCCATGCCGATGCAGCGAGTTTGCGGCGAACAGTGCCAGGGGATCTGTCCGGTTTGCGGGCAGAATCGTAACCTGGTCCACTGTGGATGTCACGCCAAGCAGGTGGATGACCGCTGGGCGGCCTTGAAGAAACTTCAAACCAAAGGATCTTAACGAATGCCAAATCCAAAACGACGACACTCCAAACGGCGTACCTCCACTCGCCGCGCACACGATTCTCTGCGCGCCGCGGGCCGCTCTGAGTGCCCCAATTGTCACGAACCTAAGCTCCCCCACCGCGCCTGCCCGCATTGCGGACGCTACAAGGGACGCGAAGTCATCGAAGTTGCCGAAGAATAAACGCTCCAGTCCTGCGGGAATTGATATTATTCAACGTGCATGGTGACCATCGCGGTTGACGCAATGGGCGGCGACCACGCCCCCAAGGCCGAGGTCGAGGGAGCAATTCGCGCCGCCCGATCCTTGGGCGTTCGCGTCATCTTGGTCGGCAAACAGGACGTCGTGCAGCGCGAACTCGCTCAACATGACGGCTCGCGCGACCTGCCCATCGAAATCCAACACGCCAGCGAAGTCGTCACGATGGACGACAGCGCGGCCAAGGCTGTCCGCACCAAACGCGACAGCTCTATCCGGATCGCGGCGCGGCTGGTTCGCGACGGGACGGCGCAAGGTTTGGTTTCGGCCGGCAACACCGGCGCCGTGATGGCTACCGCCAAAATGGTTCAGGGCATGATTCCCGGCGTCGACCGCCCTGCGCTGGCTTCAGCCTTCCCCACCCTCAAAGGCACTCCAGTCGTGGTGGTGGATGTCGGCGCTAACGTCGATTGCTCGCCCCGGATGCTGGCCCAGTTCGCCGTCATGGGCGAGATCTATTCGCGCGTTATTTTTCATCGCGACCGGCCGCGTGTCGGGCTGCTTTCGATCGGCGAGGAGGAACACAAGGGCAACGAGCTGACCCGCTCAGCGACGCCCCTCCTGAAATCCTTGCCCATCAACTTCATCGGAAATGTTGAAGGCCGTGATATCTATACTGGGGACATAGACGTCATAGTATGTGACGGCTTTATCGGTAACGTGGCGTTGAAGGTCAGCGAGGGCTTGGTGGACATGATTTCCAAAATGTTGCGGGAATCTTTGGAAGCCACTATCACGCGCAAGATCGGATATGTGCTTTCGCGCACCGCTTTCCACGATTTCAAGAAGCGCGTCGACTATTCCGAGTACGGTGGAGCGCCGCTGCTCGGTGTTAAAGGTGTTTGCATCATTGCCCACGGCAGATCCAATGCCAACGCGATCAAGAACGCGATCCGCGTTGCCAAGGAATTCGCCGGCGGGCGCGCCAACGAGCGCATTGAAGCGGAGTTGGCTAGCGGCCCTTTCGCTAATGCGACCGTGGCAGCCAAGGCGGACTGATATGTCCCGTTCCATCGCGGTTTTTTTTCTGGCGGTCTGGTCGCTGTTCGCCAAAGCTCCCGACCCGGTCCAGTGGACGCTAACGCTCGATAAAGCCTCCGCGGCCCCCGGTTCGCATGTGCTTGCGCGGTTCGCAGCGAAAATCGATCCGGGGTGGCATCTTTACTCGCTGAGCACGCCTAAGCCTCCCATTGCGACCACCGTCACGCTCGATAACCCGGCTATCGGCGGCATCAAGCTGTATCAGCCGCAGCCGATCGTAAAACTGGATCCGTCATTCGGCGTGAACACCGAGACCTTCGGCGAAGCAGTCACATTTCTACTCGACATTGAATTGAAGAAAGATGCCGCGCCTGGCCCGGTGGATCTAACCGCGACCGCGCGCTACCAGTGCTGCAACGACACGATGTGCCTCCCGCCCAAGCGCAAATCGGCTTCCGCGACCCTGACCGTCGATCCGGCTGTGAAGGAGGCCGCGATCGCGATTCCCTCAGGGTTCAAGGAATTTCGCCCGGCGGCGGCAGCCTCAGAAACAGCTTCGACCCCCACGGGTGCACCGCCCGCCAGCGCTCCGCAGCCATCCACCGGCTTCGGATTGTTCCTGCTGACCGCCTTCGGCGCAGGACTCGCCGCGATCTTCACTCCGTGCGTGTTTCCCATGATCCCCTTTACCGTGTCCTATTTCGTGAACCGGCAATCGGGAACCCGCCGCGACGGCGTGGTTCACGCCGTACTCTTCTGTCTGGGCATCATCGTTTTGTTCACCGGCATCGGTGCTCTCCTGAAAGCCATCGCGGGCCCCTTCGGCGTGGTTCAGTTGGGTAACAGCCCCTGGGTGAACTGTTTTATCGCCGCCGTATTCATCATTTTCGGGTTAAGCCTCCTCGGCGCATACGAACTCTCGCTGCCCTCCGGTCTGCTGACGAAGCTCAACCAAGCCTCCGAACAGGGCGGTTACCTCGGAACGCTGCTGATGGGCCTGACGTTCACGCTGACCTCGTTCGCGTGCATCGGACCGATCGTCGGTCCTCTGCTGGTCGCCTCGGTACAAACCAGCGGCCTGCAGCCGATCTTCGGAATGGGCGCATTCGCCACCGGCCTCGCGCTTCCCTTCTTCGCGCTGGCCCTGTTCCCCTCGTTCCTGCAAAAACTGCCCAAGAGCGGCGGCTGGCTGATGCGCGTTAAAGTCGTGCTGGGATTCGTGGTGCTCGCGATTTCGGTGAAATATCTAAGCTCGGCCGACCAAGTACTCCAGACCAACCTGATTTCGCGCGAAATCTTCCTGGCCGCTTGGGTGGTCCTGTTCGCGCTGCCGGGCCTGTACCTGATGGGTTTTCTGCGCCTGGAAGGAATCAAGCCCGAAGATCGCCTCGGAGTTGGCCGCATGCTGGTTGCGGCGCTTTTTATGATCTTCTCCATCAGCCTTCTGCCCGGATTGTTCGGCGCTTCGTTGGGCAATATCGAAGCCTTCATCCCCGTCCAGGCCAAGACCGCGACTTTTGCCGCCGCGGGAGGCGAGAACAGTTCGCCCGTATGGCTGAAAAACCAGTTCCGCGAGGCAGTGGCGAAGGCGCGCGCGGAGAACAAGCTGGTGTTCGTCAATTTCACCGGCTACGCTTGCACCAATTGTCACTGGATGAAGGCCAACATGTTCCCGCGCCCTGAAGTCGCGCCGCTGTTGAAAGACTTCGTCCTAGTGGATCTGTACACCGACGGGACCGACCAGGTTTCCGAAGAAAACCAGCAACTGGAAGAGAAGAAGTTTGGAACCGTTGCGATTCCCTACTACGCCATTCTCGATCCGGACGAGCACGTGATTGCGACCTTCCCCGGCCTCACGCGAAACGCCGCGGAGTTCGTCACTTTTCTTAAAACCCGAAATTCCAAAATCGCCAAAAACCTATGAAGCTATTTCTTGCTGTGCTCGCGTCCGCGGCCACGCTCGCGGCGCAAGCGCCTATTCGTGGCTTTCCGCAAAGCGAGTGGGCTTCCGAACACGCCCTTGAACAGAAAGCCATCGCAATTCCCGAGGCCGGCCGCCAGAAAACGTATTTGGAGCGTATGGCCAACGTGCCGCATCATGCCGGTTCGGCCGCCGATAACGCCGTTGCCGAATACGCGCTCGGCTTGCTGAAGGAATTCGGTTTAAACGCTCACATCGAGAACTTCGAAGCCTTGATTCCGTATCCGACCGCGCGCGTTCTGGAAATGACCGCGCCGATGAACTTCCGCGCCGGCTTGAAAGAACCCGCTCTCGCGCAGGATCGGTACTCATCCAACCCGACGCAGTTGCCCACCTACAACGCCTACTCCGGCTCAGGCGACGTCACGGGCCAAGTCGTGTACGTGAACTACGGCGTCCCGGAAGATTACGATTACCTTGCCAAACAAGGGATCGACGTGAAGGGCAAGATCGTGATCGCGCGCTACGGCAAGAGCTGGCGCGGCACGAAACCTAAAGTAGCGTACGAGCATGGCGCAATCGGCTGCCTCATTTATTCTGACCCGCGCGACGACGGCTACTATCAGGGCGACGTGTACCCTAAAGGGCCGATGCGTCCGCCCGATGGCGTGCAGCGCGGCAGCGTCATGGACATGCCGGTGTATGTAGGTGACCCGCTGTCTCCGGGTTGGGCATCCGAGCCCGGCTCCAAGCGCCTCACGATGGCGGAGTCGAAAATCCTCATGAAGATCCCGGTGATGCCCATTTCGTACGCCGACGCCACGCCGTTTCTCCAAAACCTCGGCGGCCCCGTTGCTCCCGAGAACTGGCGCGGCGCGCTTGGTTTCACGTATCACATCGGGCCGGGGCCCGCTACCGCACATTTCAAACTGGATTTCGACAATTCCACGCGGCCGCTGCACGACGTGATCGCGATGATCCCAGGCAGCACATATCCCGACCAGTGGGTGATCTACGGCAACCACCACGACGGCTGGGTCAATGGCGCGCACGATCCACTGAGCGGCGCGGTCTCGCTGCTCGAAACCGGGCGCGCGCTCGCACAACTTCGGAAGCAAGGCTGGCAGCCCAAGCGCACCATCGTCCTTGCGCTATGGGACGGCGAAGAGTTCGGACTGCTCGGATCGACCGAATGGGCCGAAAAGCATCAGGACGAGTTGAGCAAGAAAGCAGTGGTCTACATCAACTCCGACAGCAACGCCAAAGGCACCCTGGGCGCATCCGGATCGCACACGCTCGAGGTGTTTATGAGCGAAGTGCTGCGGGATTTGAAAGACCCGCAGAACGGAAAAAGCCTGCTCGAAATTGCGCGCGCGCGCCGCAACGAGCGCTCGGAAGCAGCTTCGGAAGACGCCGGCGCTCCTCCCGGTTTTCATCTCGGACCACTCGGAGCGGGTTCCGACTATGTGGCCTTTATCGATCACCTCGGTATCGCCAGCTTGAACGTCGGCTTCGGCGGGCCGAATCTCAACGGCCAATATCATTCCATTTACGACGATCCGGACTGGTTCGAGCGCTTCGGCGATCCAGGGTTCGCTTATGGCGCCGCGCTCTCGCAGGTAACCACGACCATGCTGCTGCGCCTGGCGGATGCGCCCTTGCTGCCGTTCGAATTCGGGGAGTTCTCGAGCACCGTCCGGCGCTACGTGGACCAGATCAAGAAACAGTCTGGTACGAGAGTCGATTTCAGCCCCGTGCTGGCCGCGCTCGAGAAGACCGACTCCGACGCGAAAGCTTATGAAGCAGCACTGAAGACCGCCGTTGCTAACAGTGACCCAGTGCGAATGGGGAAGGCCGACGAAGCCCTCTATGAGAGCGAGCGCGGCTTAACCCTAAGCAAGGGATTGCCGGCACGCGACTGGTACCGGCATCAGATCTACGCTCCCGGCCTGTACACAGGCTACGGGGCCAAGACTCTGCCCGGGGTTCGGGAGGCCGTGGAAGCGTCGCGTTGGGACGAGGCGAATGCCGAGGCCAAAGATGCCGCAAATGCAATCGAACAGCTGAATCAACATATCGAAGAAGCTACCAAGCTCCTCGTGCGTTAGCGGCATGCGGGGCATCACGCCTGCCCGCGACTTGCGCGCCTAGCGACCGTCATCCGCCATTTCTGCCCCCCGATTACCGCGGCGAAGCCCGCGATTGCGGGTGCCACGCGCCAGGAACATCTCGGCGGCCAGGTCCTCCTGCTCTTTATTGGCCGCCACTGTCCACTCTTTCCAGGCTTGAGCGTGTAACCGGTCGAGGAGTTCTAGTTGGCGCCGGGCCTCGATGACGCGCTGCCGCTGGTCGATGATTTTGGCCTCGCACTGGCGTTCGAGATTTCCGATTTCATGGACCCGGCGCCGCAAGTGCAACCGGTAGCACTCCAGGCTGGTAAGCTCGACGGGATCGATGGCGGCCTGCGACAGCACCTGGCGCGCCGTTTCCGCCGACTCCATTTCGGCAGCGTCTTTGGCCGCCATTAGCTGCGCGAACTCGGCCCTGAGTTGCTGGAGTTTCAGCTCTTGCAGGGCTGGCCTGCTCCGAGCGCCACCGGCGTACGCGATCGAGCGGAAAGTCGAAGCGCTTCACTTACGTCTTCTTCAGCTTCGTGCCGGAAGCGCTGCCGAAGCCCGGAAAGGTCGTCAATGCTGCGAGCCAGCTGCAACGTCATGGCTTCGATTTGCCGCTCGGCTTCCTGGCGCGCAAGTCCTCCGGCCCTCCTCAAATGCGTGCTGGTTATTAAGGCCGGCCGGCGGCGGCATAGGCGGCGGCCGCTACAGCGCCCGCAGGCGCTTGCTCATCTTGAACTGTGTTCTCATCAAGCTGGACGCTAAGTTGAACCTCAGCGCATATTCAGCCAGGCGGGCCTCGCGGTCCAAGCTGACATTGTTGCCGTCGTTGTTTACGGCAAGGCCCGGCGCCTCAACAACGTTGGGACCTCCGTCCTGAATCTGGCTCAAGAACTCGAACTGGAAATCGATATCCTTGGCTTTGCAGCCGGGGGTATCCACATTCGCGATATTGGAAGCAACAAGCTTCTGACGAGCACTCAAAAGATTCATATAGCGCTCGATCTGTGAAGAGATGCGGTGTACCACACCCGCTGGGATTGCAGACGGGTTACCAATGACGAGAACTGTATTTTCAAGCACTTGGGTAGCGGACCGCGCAGCATTGTGCCGCGCGGCAGCGCATTGGCGTTCCAATCTGGTACGCGCGTGCTAGTCTGGAAACAACATTGCAAGCTTTTTGCTTCAGGAGATACAACCGGGACTGTAGGGCTACTAAGTAATTTCGGTGGCGAATTCTAAGCGTTACCTGAAATTGATTACGTACCAGTACCCCGGTAGAATCAGACTCGGGCAGTCGATAAAGTAAACATGAGCGACGGCACAACCACCATTGAAAACACGGCTGCGCGGCCTAACGCGATGGAACCGCGCAAAGGCAGGATTCGAATTCTGATCGCCGATGATCATCCGATCGTCCGCGACGGGCTCAAGAAATTGCTGATGCTCGAAGAAGACTTCGATATCGCCGGCGAAGCAGCCGACGGCTGCGAGGTTCTGGACAAAGTTCAAGAGCTGGATCCAGACGTGCTGCTGCTCGACCTGCGTATGCCCAATCTGGACGGGCTTTCGGCTCTCCAAACGCTGCAACAGACAAACAAGCGCACGCGCGTGATTATCCTGACGGCGTCCGAGGATAAGAACGAGTTCGTTCAAGCCATGAAGTTGGGTTGCTCCGGTATCGTGTTGAAGCAGACCGCGCCCGAGCTCATCGTCAAGAGCATCCGCAAGGTGCATGGGGGCGAGATCTGGCTGGATTCCCATACCACCGCGGCGGTAATGCGCCAGTTCGCGGCGCCGGGTGAAATTGGCGGGTCAGGTTCAACGAAGTCCCGCGAGCGTTCGCCGCTGAGCCACCGCGAGCGCGAAATCGTCCAGTTGGTCGCGCAGGGTTACAAGAACAAGGAAATGGCTGAGAAGATGTTCATCAGTGAGCAGACGGTAAAGAACCATCTGCACAACATCTTCGACAAGCTGGGTGTCTCGGACCGCCTGGAACTGGCGCTATACGCCATCCACAAGGGCCTGCACCTGAATTCAGAACGTTAACCCAAATGGGGGGAGTGCTCCCCCCACTCACCCTAGCCGTCATAGGTAGTTTCCCGGCCTGATACCGCATTATTTGCTGATTGCGGTGCTGGCCCGTCCGCATTAAAGTCCTCATATTGGAGCGTTTAAGCATGCGACTTGCGTTGATTTTCTCGCTACTTAGCTTCGGCCTGGCGCTGCCATCGGCCGCGCAGGTGCCTCAGATGAACACGGTGCAGCCCGAAAGCGGCAAGATCGGGTCGGTTCTGCGAATCCACGGTCTTTTTCTAGGCAAGGAAAAGGTGGATGAGGTTTATCTCACCGACCACACCTTCGATATGAAGGTGAAGGTATTAGATCAGACCGAGGATTCCATTGAGATCCGAATTCCGCCTTCGGCTAAGCCGGGCAAGCTGCAGCTCCTGGTGAAGACCACGGGCAAGAAACCGTTGTTGTTGGAGCAACCGCTCTACATTACCGTGCAGGAAAAAGAGGAGTCATCGGTAGAAATTGCGGCGTCTTCCAAGTAGCTCGGGACGGGTACGCTAGGAGATCCCGAGCCGCGTCCTGAGAAGGCGCACGCGATCGCGCGCCACCGTGAGCTCAGTCCGCGCTGCGTCTTTCAGGCGTGCGGACATACGGCCGGTGAACCAGGGCGTTAGCTCATCCAGCCAGTCCAAGTTTAAGAGCGTACCGCGGTGAATACGGAAAAACCGAGTACCCGCCAGCTTCTGTTCCAGCTCGGTTATGGTCCACTCCACGCAGTAGCTCTTGCCCCCGGAAGCGGCGAACGTCAGCCGGCCCTGAGTGAAGAAGTGCGAGATGCTCGCAATCTCCAGGAACCGCGTGCGCTCCCCCACCTGGATGGGAATGCGGTCGATCGCATCGCTTGAATCTTTGGCTAACGTTCGCGAAAGTTCCCGCAACAGCTGCCGGATCTCGGGCCGGTCCAGCAGGTGCGGCTGACCGCATTGCAATTGTTCGAGCTTGTTCAACGCGCGATGCAATTGCTCGGGCTCGATGGGCTTCAGCAAATAATCGATGGAGTTGACCTCGAAGGCCTTCAAAGCGTACTGATCGTAAGCCGTGGTGAAGATCACGATGGGCTGAGCGGTTATACGTTCGAGCAGCTCGAAGCCGGTCATGCCGGGCATTTGAATATCCAGGAAGACAACATCCGGAGGATCGGAGCAAATGCACTCGATCGCGGCGGCCGGATTGGTTGCGCTGCCAGTAATTTCAACCCGCCCCGCTTCTTTGAGCAGACGCTCCAGCCGTTTCAGCGCGGGGAGTTCATCGTCAACCAAATATGCCCGAAACATGGGATCAATTGGCCTCTTCGGCGGATCGAGAGACCACCGTGCGCGGAACACAGAACGAAACGAGGGTAACTCCCGTATCGGTTGAGATTCGCACCTTCGCGGCCGCGCCAAATAAGGCGGCCAGCCGCCGCTGGAGATTGTCGATACCGTGTCCTGGCCGAATCTGCGCGGCCGTAAATCCAGGGCCGTTGTCGCTCACAGCAATTATCGCGAGCGCGTCTCCGGCCGAAGCGCTGATGCGGATTTCGGTTTCTTCGACGCGCGAGGCAACCGCATGCTTGACGCTGTTTTCCACCAGGGTTTGGACGGAGAGCGCCGGGACTTCCACGGATCGCAATTCCGGCGGCGCTTGGATGTGAAACCGCACGCGATCGCCATAGCGGGCGCGTTCGATTTCCAGGTAATCGCGGACAATCTTGAGTTCTCGTTCGAGCGAGGTCAAGCGTTCCTGCCGCGAATCCAAAGAAAACCGCAGCAATGCGGCGAGCTTGCCGACCAACGATTCCGCGAGCTTTGGGTCGTCGGGAATCAGCGAGCTAATCGTGTTGAGAGTATTGAACAGGAAATGCGGCCGTACGTGCGATTCCAAAGACGCGAGCTGAGCCTCGGCAGCGAGTTTGCGGACGCGTTCCTCTCCCAATTCCCTGCTGCGAAGCTGGAGCGTGGTGGCGTCCAGTTCGTTACGTAACTGCCCATACCCAAACGCGCCGATTCCAACGCTTAAGGCGAGAATCGCGGAAAATTGCATGCGCGCCCAATAAGAGGCCCAAAATTGAGACGGTGCTAGGGCGCCCACGGCGACAGCGGCCGCATTGTAGGCCAGATTGCCGGCCAAGGTGCAGGCCAATATGCCGGAAACGATGAGAGCCCAGTTGATTGGAAACGCCCTCGCGTACATGTTTGCGCCGTAGCGCGCCAACAGAAGCACAATCGGCGTGCCCACGAACAGTGCCGCCGAGAAAGACCGGATTACCTGGCTCAGGATTTGCGCACCCGTTGGATGAAACGCAACCAGGTTGAGCAAACACCCAACCACGCCGGCCGCCAGATCGATGATCAGCACCGTTCGCAGTAATCTCATCGCCGGCGCCTTTTCGGCCTCTGGATAGCTCACTTTGCACCTTCAGAAGTAGCGGGCGACCTTGAACAGAATAGCCGTGGACTGCGGAAGGCTGCCGAAGTCGGAACGCCGGCCGCCGACATCAGCGCTGACCTGGGCTCCCACGGTCCAGGCGTTGGACAGGTAATAATCGGCCGCGATCTGGAACAGACTGGACCCGTCGTGCATATCGGTATTGATGAATCCTGTAAGCTCGAAATGCGGAATGAACGCATCGATCCAGTCGGCTCGCAGGAAAACTGAGTTTTTCGCGATTGGTTCCTGCTGGTCCAGCGCGTAAGCGCGGATGTACCAGAGTTCCCGCGCGGTTGGAGAAGAACCCGGCTGGCCCTGGCCGGTATCGAACCAACTCCTCCAATCGCTGGCAGAGAAGCCGGCCTGATGGAAATGGTACTCGAGATTGAAAGTGATCTTCGTGCTGGTGGTGTAGGAGGCGCCGGTGGAGAGGTCGTTAAAGAAATGCACTGTTGGATCAGCGGGAATGGGGCTGGGCGCATTATCCGGTAGGGTTCCGGTTTCGCGGCCGAACCGGAGCGCTTCTTCTACCAGGTTGGACCGGTTGCCGCCAGCCCATTCTGCATAGGCGATGACTCTCTGTCCGAACCTCCGCGTAAGATTCGCGCCCACTTTGTTTCGATTCCCTTCACGGTAGAACAACAGCTCGGGGCTGAAGTCACTGCCGAGGTTCGCGCTGCCTTTCACCAGCAACCGCGTATGGTCGTTAGTTCGGCCGAAAGCTGGATTGATGCTGGGCAGGTTGGTATTGCTGTAGATCGGGGTGGTGTGCGCCAAAGGCGGCGCGATGGCGATCAGCAGCGTGCGGCCCTGGCCGATGTACTGACCCTGAATCATGAAGGCGCCTAGCCGGTCTTCGCGGAGAACGGATGGATCCGCGGAAAGCGGTTCGATCACGGCGCGGGTCTTGAAGAAGTCCGTAGGGTTGAAGCCCAAGGCGGCGCCGCTTCTCAAATTGATGCGGCCCACATCGAGATAGAGCCGGTCGCGAGGCTCCCAACTGAGATATCCCTCGCGAAATTCGTTGAGAAAGTTTTCGCCGCTCGGAAACGTGACATCGGGCTCAGCTCGGAAATTAAACCGGTCACTGAGCGTAAAATTCAGCCCCTCGGCGAGATTCCATTGCTTGCGGAGATCGAGGAACAGGCGCTCCTGCCAGCTGGGAGCGGTGAGTTGCGGCGACGGGACGGCCAAGCCGTCGCGCTCGGATGAAAGGATGAACGCGTCCTCCACATAGATCCTCTGATTCGCGCCTTTTGTGGCCGCCGGTTTGGGATCGGCGCTCGTTTCTGGAGAGCTGGGCGGAAGCCGGTCGAGATCGCTGTCTTGCTGGCTCGGTTGCGACGCGTTGGGAGGCGCCGCCTGTGGGGGAGCCGTCGCGGTCCGCGGTGGTTGCGGCTCAGCGTCTGCGCTGAACGCGCGGGGCGCAAGGCACGACGGCGACAGCGCTAAAGCAGCGGCGAACAAATGCCGGATCATTCGGGTTTAAGGCGCGGGAGGTAGTCGCGCTGGAACCACGCCTCGGGAATATCTTGGAACTGATAGTCGGCGTAGTCGATCGTGGTGGCGAGGCTGGCATTCACCGCGTCGATCAGGACCACTTCCGCGGGACGAAGGGCACCCAGCTGTTCTTCGTATTTGTGGTAGTAGGCGATCTTCAGCAGGCGGCCGCTATCGGAGTAGAACTTCCCTTTAATCGGGCGATTCGTCCCGCGCTCCACCCAATATTCGATGCGATTGTAGATCGCGTCCGGTGTCGCCGCGGCCATTTCCAGCCGCCAGCACGCGCGGTCCTTACGGTCAGCGTCCTGCAGCGTCTCTTCGCCAGAAATCGTAGTCGTGTAGTCGCGGGCGAGATTGACGGTAAGCACGTCGCCTTCGGATGCTTGACCGATCAGACGCTGTTGGGGCGATATGCGGATACTCGCCTTCGACGCCGGGTCATAGAACCACAAGCTAGTGCCCTTTAAGAGCACCATCTTGCCGGCGTCGCGCGGCGGCTGCGCGTAACGGACGAGGTTATTGAACTGGTGGCTCTCGTTGTCTTCGCGTGCATAGACAATGAGCCCGGTCTGATTACGAACTTTGCCGCGAATGTATTCGTTGAGCGCCAGAGTGACTCGAAAAGGACGGCCAGGATTGCGCACGCGGTCCGCCTCGGACAGGACTTGAACCGCCGTGGGCCGGTCCACGACCGGCGCGGCGGTCTGCTCTACATCAGCCCCCGCGCAAAGGATAGCGGCCGATAGAAGTTGGAATATCAGCTTGGTCATATTTCACCCTTAAACGTGGCGCAGCGCGTCAACGACGGTCATGCGTGCCGCGCGATTGGCTGGAATCAGGGCTGCCAGCGCGGACACTACCAGCAAACCGGTCCAGGTGAGCGTCAGCAAAGAATAAGCACCTGTCATGTACAACCTGAGTGGAACGGGAGCAGCCTGGCCGGGCGGAGTCCAGGTCAGAGTTGAGTGATTGACGGCGTAGGCGACAACGTAGGCCATCGCGACCCCCACGGTCGCGCCGATCACTCCCAGCAGGCTGCCCTCGATCAAAAACTGTTTGCGGATACCCTGCCGCCGGACGCCCATGGCCCGGCTGGTTCCGATCTCGCCGGTCCGCTCAATCACGCTCATGCCCATCGCGTTCGTGACGGTAAACAGAACCACGATGGCGATGATGGCCGAGATAAACGAAAAGATCGAACCGAAGAGGCCGATAATCTGGTTATATTGCGGATTCAGCTCGGTGAAGTCGCGGAGCTCCAGGTCGAGGCCATGCTCCTTGAAAAGCGAGAGCAGGCGCGCACGGGCGGTTTTCATGTCTTCGGTCCGGCGTAGTTGGACAACGATGCCGCTGGCTTTGTGCTCGCCGCGCCCGTAAACCAGGTTTTGCGCGAGGCCGATGTTCATGCCAATGTAGTTGTCGTCCAGCTCCTTGAGAGGCTGCAGTTCGACGCGCGCGATCTGAAGCGTCACCACGTTGGGCGCTCCACCGGCAGTGGCGGCCAGCAGATCGACAGTGGGGTCGGAGTCGCTGCGCAGCGATATTGGGGAAGCATCGCGTTTGGCGAGCTCGCCTAAGTCCACAGGCGATACCGCGGCCGCGGCCGTGACGGCCGATTCGGCGGCGGGCGGCGGAATTGGGCAATTGTCCAGATGCAGGCGATCGCATAAGCCGAGAATCCGCACCAGCCCAGCTCCGGTGATCCCGCGCGATAAGTCGCTATCTTTCAATCCCGATCGCTTCAAACCTTGAGACCCTGTGCCGTATTCGTTCCATTGCTTCATGCGGTCGCGCGCTGAGGGAACAAAGCCAGTGCCGAAAAACGTTTTGGAAGTGTTGTTGTCGAAGTTGCCGACAATTCCCGACAGCGACTGGACGGGCGTGACCACGGCAGAGATCGACTTGAGTACGGGATCCTCCTGGATAAGGCGCAGGACAGATCCATAGTTGTCGATTCCCCAGGATGCCGGAGCAGCGGTACCGAAGGTGAAATAACCGTTTCGGAATACCTGGAAATGACCGGTACGTTGCACCGCACCGGTCTGGACGCCGTATTCGATATAGGTGATATAGGCGCCGAACACCAGCACTGCGGCGGCGCCCACGGCGATGGTCGAGAGCGTAGTTACGGACCGGCGGGTATTTCGGAAAATGTTGCGGAACGCAATCTTCAACGTCAGCATGAGCGGACTCCCGTAGCATGGTCGACCAATTGGCCGTCCCGGATGGTAAAGGTTTGGTCGGCATGCGACATCAGATGCGGGTCGTGTGTCGAGAATATGAACGTGGTTGCGTATTCTTCCTGCATGCGGCGCATGAGGTCGATAATTGCGGCTCCTGTTTGCGAATCGAGATTCGCGGTGGGCTCGTCGGCAAGAACGAAATCCGGCCCTTTGACCAAGGCGCGGGCGATGGCGACCCGCTGTTTCTGGCCGCCACTGAGTTCATTGGGGCGCTGCCGATGCTGGCCGGCCAGGCCGACTGCTTCCAGCATGCGCGTGGTGCGGTCGCGCCGTATCTGGGGCGCGACGCCGAGCAGCATCAACGGATATTCAACGTTCTCCCAGGCCGAGAGCACGGGAATCAGGCTGAAGTTTTGGAATATAAATCCTACCCGCTGCGCCCGGAAATCGGAAATCTCGTTATCGCTGAGAGCGCCGGTGTCCTGCTGTCCGACAGCAACCGATCCCGAGGTAGGTTTGTCAATGCAGCCGATCAGGTTCAGCAGCGTGGTCTTGCCGCTGCCGGACGGGCCTACGATCATCGAGAATCGCTGGCGCGGAATCTCGAAGCTGATACCTTTGATCGCCGGAACTTCAACAGATCCGGTTTGGTAGGTTTTGACGACATTCGACAGCCTGACAACAAGTCCGTTACCGTTCTTTTCCATAAGCGCCTCCAGGCGTGCTCAAGACCGCTCAGTAATTGAGGGAAAACTCGATCGTCTTCGCGGATTTGCCGTCAAAATCGAATGCCGCTTGAGCGAACTTGGGAGGTCCGCCGGCACCCTGGGCATCGTTGGAAAAGCCATAACCTTCGGTCGGAACACCGAGCGAGTTGGTGTCCAGCTTACCGTTGCTGTTTTCATCGTGATAGCTGGAAACGGCATAGGTTCCCGGCGGAAGATCGTGCACGACGAATTTGATTTCACCGGGAGCCGCGTTGGCCTTGCGGGCGAGTTTGGCGAGCGGAGGCTTCATAAAACTGGTGTCGCGGTCGTACACGGCAATGAAAACGGACCCGGTCGAGCTACGAACGTCTTTAACGACCACAGTCAGGTCGGCCGCGCTGGCAATGGCGGCGGCAAATGGCAGCAAGCAAAATACGGCGGCGATGCGATTCATGTTTTTTCCTCCCTTTCTGGATCTCTTACGCAGTCCAGTGTAGAGGGGCTGGGGAGTTTCTTCGACGGGAAGTGGACGAAAGGCCTAAAAGCCTCGCAGTACCGTAGCCGTAGAGGGATGAATCGGAGAGCCTGAATCGGACCGGCCGACGAATTCAGCCGGCGGGTAGAAACTGTGGTGCGAACGGGGAGGGTCGAACTCCCATGGCCTTGCGGCCGCTGGATCCTAAGTCCAGTGCGTCTGCCAGTTCCGCCACGTTCGCAGGACGGTTTAGACTCAGGATACCAAGCCGGTTACGCCAGTAGTTCGACTAATTCGTCGACGCGAGAGCCGCGCGAGATGCGAGGCGTGCGCTGGCCGCACGGGCACGCCTCGCGCTCGAGAGCAAAGTCTTCGCAGCCGCGCACCACATGCAGGCCGGCATGCGCATCGCACTCCATCGCGAGCAGTTTGTTGTCGGCGCTGAGATACTGCTCGAAGACCGGCACGCCGAAGGCACGCCAGAATAAATCCCGGTCGGCGCTCGAAACGCCGGGATCGTCTTGATACGTGAAAGCGATGACCGCGTGTTCCAGACGCAGGTCGCGGGCGGTCAGCGCGCGTAGCATCTCGACGGGGGCCACGATGCACTGCGGTTTGAACCGCTCCACATGATGATCCCATCCGTTCGGGAAAACGCGAATTGTCTTGCCCTGTTGAAATCCGGGAACCAGGATGGCGGTGCGGGGCGACGGGTCCATCGGATGCACGAAGCGCGCGCCTTTGGCCGCGCGTTGGATTCGGATGCGAATAAGCATGGGTTTGACGACACAGTGCGCCGGCTTTTCGCTTCGTCTCAGGAAAACAGGCGCTGGAGATTGTCGTGGAAGATGAGCCGCGCTGCTTCGGCATCGACGCCGATTTCGTACAATGCTTTGCTCTGAATATCGAAGATCTGCGAGTTCCAGCCGCGCGGAAAATACGAAGAATCAGTGCCGAATATAAGCCTATGAGGGCCAATGACCTCGAGGGCGCGGCGAAAGACGGTGCGCAGGTCCAGATGGGCTTCCTCGTATCGAATCCAGCTATTACTGCTCGAGGTATCCACGTATACGTTCGGGCATAGATCGCAGAGCATAAGAGCCTCTCGGAAATAGCCCGCGCCAAAATGCGGAACGATGAACCGTATGGTGGGATATCGCAGCGCCACGGCATGCAGATCGATTGGATTCGAGAAGCGCATGTCGAACTGTGACGGAAGGCCGAGCTTCCTGCGCACTCCCACGCTGAGCACTCCGCAGTGGACAAAGACGGCGGCGCCAGGGCGACTTGCGATCAGATCGAGCAGCGCTGCGACGCGGCGGTCCTGGATCGAAAAGCAGTGCATGGCGGGGAAGAAGCATAAGCAGTGCAGGTGGCCGCTGGCGAGCGCGCGTTCAGCTTGTGCCAGGGCGTCGGGCGCGAGTGGATTCACTATGGCATAGCCATAGAATCGCTGCGGAAATTTGCGGACGGCGGTTATCACAGAATCCGCGTCGCCCGGAACGCTGGCGATGAGGGCCGCTTTGTTAACGCCGCGGCGAGTCAACTCCTGATCCCAGGCCCCGGCAAGCTGCTCGGGGTCTTCGCCGGGCAGTTCCCATTCGAGCACGGGCGCGAGCGTGGCATATTGCGCTTTCTTCTGATCGGCCAGTGAAGAAAAGAAGCGGTACGAGAAGAAGTGGACGTGCGCGTCGCTCACAGGGAGCGCGCCCCACGGGGTGTCCATCTATCCGGCCTGCTCCGCGCTCTGGACTGGGAAACGGGTGACGCCGGCCGCCAGAGCGATTTGAGTGAGCCCGGCCACATTGCTTACGCCCAGCTTCTTCATCATGGTCTTGCGATAGCCGCGCACGGTTTGCAGGCCGAGGTCGAGCATGACGGCAACTTCTTTGCTGGTTTTGCCTTCCGCCACCAGGCGGAGCACCTGCAGTTCGCGCGGAGAAAGGCATTCCAACACCGAGGGCGCGGGTTTGGCCTCCAGGTCGCCTTTCTGAATGCGTTTGAGCAGGCGGTCGGAAACCTGCGGGCTCAGATACGAACCGCCTTTCGCGACGGTCCGCAAGGCGTCCAACAGGTCGTTATCGGAAGCTTTCTTGAGCACAAACGCCCGCGCACCGGAGCGGATGGCGCTCACCACGGAATGCTCGTCGTCGTACATCGAAAGGATCACGATTTTGGCATCCGGGCAATGCCGGAGGATTTCGGTGGTAGTCTCGATCCCGCTCAGGCCCGGCAGTCCAATATCCATGAGGATGATGTCGGGGCGCCTGCTTTTACAGATCTGGACGGCTTCGGTGCCGTTGTCGGACTCGCCCATGACCTGAAAATCGTCGCTGTGCCGCAGAATGGCTTTGATCCCATCCCGCATGATCTTATGATCGTCGACGAGCAGAACTTGAAACGGCATAGACTAAGTCGTCGCGGAATTCGCAGCCGGGTGGCTGGCCCGCAGCATGTTTCCACCTTCCGGCGCGCCGCTCCTCGTCAAAGCAAAACCAGCATTGGCGGCGTAGTATTCCACCAGCAAAAGATCGAGTGGCTTAGGCATTTTATCAGGAGATTGGTATGCGCCGTTATCGGCAATCTCCAGGATTAAGTTGCCATGCGATTGTTTGAACTGAATTTCGATCAGCGAACAATGGTCCCGTGCCATAGCGGATCCGATGGCATACTCAGCAATTCTATAAAAAATAGCGGCCTGCAGCGGTGTCACGCGGGCAGATGGATCGAAATGCAGGCGCAGCACGCCCGCAAAATCGTTGCGGGCTTTTCCCGCCAGCTGATCGAGCGCGAAATGAAGGCCGGCCCGTTCGGCGATAGACGGGCTCAGCTCATTGCTGATGCCGCGCAGCCGGTCAATGGCTTGCTCGAGCATGCCCTGAATCTCGATCGCGCGCTGATCCACGCCCGGGGCGGTTTCGCGAAAATCCATTCTCAAAGCGTCCAACTGCAGGCCTGCTGCGCTTAGAACTTGACTGACATCGTCATGCAACAGGCGCGCGACGCGCGCCAAGGTTTGCTCGTGCTGCTTAACGGCTGCAAAAAGGGCCTCTGCCAGGGCCGAGTCCAGAACTGCACCTCCAACGGTCTTATTTGGTAAAGGCAGCTTATCGTTCATGATGGCACTGTTCGATTCGATGAGCAATACAAAAGTAGGAAAAAATGTTTAGCGCGCGGCTTACGTTCGGCTCAGAACGCGCTTGGCGGCGGCAACGATGTCGCGAGCAAGCAGGCCGTACTTGTCGAGCAGTTCTTCCGGTGTTCCCGATTCCGCGTAGGTGTCCTGAATTCCGACGAACTCCATCGGGCAAGGATCGGTTTTCGCCAGCACTTGCGCCACCCGGACTCCCAAACCGGACGCGACCAGGTGTTCCTCGGCAACCACGATCCGGCGCGTCTCGTGCGCAGCGCGCAGAATGGCCGCGCGGTCCAGCGGCTTGATGGAATACATGTCGATGACGCGGGCGGAGGCGCCTTCTGCTTCCAGTGCTTCGTGGGCCTTCAGCGCTTCGGCGACTAAGAGGCCCGTGGCGAAGATCGTAAGATCGCGTCCCTCGGTCAATTGCACGGATCCCCCGATCTCGAATCGCTGGCCGGGAGTGTGGACGATGGGCACCTTAGGGCGGCCCGCACGAATAAAGACGGGGCCGGCGTGGTGGCCTGCCGCGTGCACCAGCGCGCGCATCGAGATTTCGTCGGCGGGCGAGAGCACCGTGAAGTTGGGCAGCGAGCAGGTCAGGCCCAGGTCCTCGATGCTCATCTGCGATGGGCCGTCCTCGCCAATCGAAATTCCACTGTGGGTGCCAACCACTTTTAGATTTACGTTCGGGTAGGCGACGCAAACGCGGAGTTGCTCAAAGCCTTTGTTGATGGCAAAGCAAGAAAAGCTGGCGGCGAACGGAATTTTACCGCTGGAGGCGAGACCGGCCCCGATGCCGATCATGTTCGCTTCGGCGATTCCGCACTCTACGAAACGATCCGGAAATTCTTTGGCGAAGAGGCTGGTAAAGGTAGATTTCGTAAGGTCGGCATCCAGCGCGACGACGTTCTTATTCTGGCGGCCCAGCTCGACCAAGGCCCGGCCGAACGCTTCGCGCGTGGACAGGCCCATCTTCAGTTCGAATTTCGCCTTCGTCTCCATCTACTTCAGCTCCACCAAAGCTTTCTCCAGCTCCTGCTCAGTCGGCGCAACACCGTGATATTTCGGATTGTTCTCCATGAACGAAACGCCTTTTCCTTTGACGGTGTGCGCAATCAGAACGGCCGGTTTCCCTTTCGTGCGCTCCGCCTCGGCAAAAGCAGCTTGCAGTGCAGGGATGCTGTGGCCGTCCAGTTCAATGGCGTGCCAGTTGAACGCGCGCCATTTGGCGGCCAGCGGTTCGAGCGGCATGATATCGTCCACGAATCCATCCAGCTGGATGCGGTTGTAATCGACAATCGCGACCAGGTTGTCCACGCCTTTGTCGCCGGCGAACATGGCGGCTTCCCAAATCTGGCCTTCCTGGATCTCGCCGTCGCCCAGCACCACGTAGGCGCGCGATGGGCTGTTGTCCATCTTCGCCGCCAGCGCCATTCCGATGCCCAGCGATAAGCCCTCACCGAGGGATCCGGTGGAGGATTCGAGCGCGGGAATGAAGCGGCGATCCAAGTGGCCTTGGTAGATGGAGCCGAGTTTGCGTAGTGTGTGCAACTGATCTTTAGGAGTATAGCCGCATTCTGCGAATACACTGTACAGCACGGGTGCGGCGTGGCCTTTGGAAAGAATGAAGCGATCGCGGTCGGGCCATGCCGGATTTGAAGGGTCGTGGCGCAACACATCGAAAAACAGCGTGACGACGATCTCGACCGCCGAGAGCGAGCCGCCGGGGTGGCCCGACTTGGCGTGCGTAAGCATCTCCACAATGTCGCGGCGGACCTGCTTGGCGATGGATTGCAGGTCTTCGATGTTACTGGTCTTCTTCATTGTTCTCATACACTGTAGCAATCAGGGGGACGGGGATGTCGAAGAACTCATCAATGTCGCGCGCTGCTTGTTCAATGGTGCGATAGAGGATAGCGTGCAGACCCAATGTTTCAGCGGCGCGGACATTGTCTGGACGGTCGTCGAGGAATAGAATCTCGGCCGCATCGACGCCGAGGCCCGCAAGGCAGTGGCGAAAAATTTCCGGGCGCGGCTTGGCCGCCCGAACATCGCAGGAGAAGGTACGCTGATCGAATGGAGGCAGCCAGCCGCAGCGATCGACGTATTCGCGCACGCTGGCCGGCATGTTCGAGAGCAGTGCCGTTTTCAATCCGTTCTCGCGGAGATCGCGCGCCCACCGGGGAACCACAGCGTCAGGATACGACCAGCTGCGGTTGTCAGTCTCAATGAGGCTGGCAATCTGGGCTTCGGTCAGGCGGCGAGAAAGAATTTGCTCGACTGCGCGCCAGTAGGCCGCCGGCTCCAGCGCAGCCTCATCATAAGCAACGCGGTGCTGCCAATAGGCCCGGCTGAACTGGTCACGGGAGACCTCCAGGATCGAAGCCATTCGCTCAATTTCTAGCGCACCTTGCGGGGCGCTCAGCACGTTGCCGTAATCGAAGATCACGGCCTGGGGGCGGACTCTCGTCATAAGCGATCGAACTCCTCGACGATGCGCGCGGCCAGTTCAGTGTGCTTGCGGCCGAGGTCGTGACCGGCGTTTTCCACTTCGAGCAGCCGCGTTGGGGCGGAAACGAGCGCCAGAGCAGTTTGCAGTTCCTCCGTGGACGCGAACGGGTCCTTGGAACCGTGCACGAAGAGCGCCGGCGTCTTCAAACCAGGAAAATGCGCGGTACGGAGCTGTTGGGGTTTGGCGGGTGGATGCAACGGGTAGGAAAGCAGAAGCAGCGCGTCTGCCAGACCGGGATTTTCAGCCGCCAGCATGCTGGCCTGACGGCCTCCATAAGAGTGGCCGCCCAACCAGACGCGTTCGGGATTTTTCGCGCGAGCCTTCTGAAGCTGGTCGCGCAATCCTTCCCGGTCGCGGGCGGCATCGCCGGGACGAGGCGGCCCATGCGGACGTTGTTGGCGAAAAGGCAGGTCGTAGCGAACCACTTCGATGCCTTTCGCGGCAAAAGCATCCGCGAGCGCGACCAGCAGCGGCGCATTGCGATTCGAGCCGGCGCCGTGCGTGAGGATCAGAAATTTCAAATCAGCGTACAGGACGCCGCGGCATCCTCGTCCGAAGAAGACGCGCTGGCGCGGCGTTTCGTTGTGCGCGTTCTGGAGAAGCGAAATGAAAAAGGGGCCGCTTGGTCCGAGCGGCCCCTTCTTCGATGTTGTTGGAATTGTTGGTTACGGCCGGCTAACATTCTCGGCCTGCAGACCCTTGGGACCGCGCTTGACCTCGAACTCCACCTCCGCGCCTTCCTCCAGCGTTCGATAACCGTTCATCTGGATTGCTGAAAAGTGAACAAACACGTCATCGCCGTTGGAGCGCTGGATAAACCCATAGCCCTTGGCGGCGTTAAACCATTTCACGATACCTTTTTCTCTCACTACTTGATTCTCCTAACCTCTGGTGCCGGCGCTCGACCGCGAAGCCGCCAAGAATCGGGCCCGTGATAGACACGCCGGGGATTCTATGTCAGGTCGTTCGATGGTCCAACGCACAGTTTTTTGCTGAAACTGCACCATGATATCACAACTACTTAGGGGCTTTGCAACAGGAAAGTGCATATGCTTTCATGCGATTGGCGCTGGGGTAGCATAGGTCGCGGAGCGATAATACAAGGGTGCTGCACTGGAACAAAGGGTCGCGAGTAAGGCTCGGCTACCAGTGCTTCACGCCGATGTTGGCGCTCAAAAGCGTCTGAGTGTGAATAAGAGTTTACGCACACGGCTGTTCGCCTGGTGGTATTTTGCCATCGCCGCCGGCTTCGTTTTGCTGGCCATCAACCGTTGGATTCTGGGGGAGCGGATGACCCTGATTGTCCTGAGGTTGGTAATCGCGGCCGGGTTCTTGATCTTGGGTATTCTAACCTGGAAATCGAGGACCTAAGGTTTACCCCGGCTGAGGCCCAAAGCCCGGATACGTTTGTGAAGATTGGTGCGTTCCATGCCAAGAGCGCGGGCAGCCCCGGAGACGTTCCAGCCGGATTCTTCCAAAGCGCGTTGGATATGATCCCGCTCGGCCGATTCCCGAGCTTCCTTCAGGTTGGAGCGCGGCCCTTGTGTTTGGGCCAGACGCAGCTCCACTGGAACCGATTCCGGCGTCAGCACGTTTCCGGAGGTCAGGATGGCCATTCGCTCGATGATGTTGCGCAGCTCGCGGGCGTTTCCCGGCCAGGAATACGCTTCAAGTATCTCGTACGTTAGTCGATCTATTTTCTTGAAATGGAAGTTGTTGCGCGAGCAGAAATCCTCCAGAAAGTAGTCGGCCAGCGCGCCAATGTCATGAGGCCGCTCCCGGAGTGTCGGCACGCGGATCGGAACGACACAGAGCCGGTAGTAGAGGTCTTCGCGGAACTTGTCCTGTGTTACTAAGTCGGCGAGATTGCGGTTGGTGGCAGCAATTACACGCACGGATACGCGGATGGGTTGCTCACCTCCCACGCGGTGGAACTCGCCTTCCTGAAGAACTCGGAGCAGCTTGGCTTGCGAGGACGCATGCAGGTCGCCCACCTCGTCCAGGAAGATGGTGCCGCCGTTGGCGAGCTCGAACTTGCCTTTGCGGGTGGCAATGGCTCCGGTAAACGCGCCTTTTTCGTGGCCGAAGAGCTCGCTTTCGAGCAGGTCGGAAGGGATAGCCGCGCAGTTCACTTTTACGAATGGGCCATTGGCGAACGGGCTCTCGCGATGAATATGAGCTGCCAGCAGTTCCTTACCGGTTCCGGATTCGCCAGTAATCAGGATCCGTGCATCGGATCGGGCGGCCATGGTCGCTTGGTCCACTACGCGGGTGAACGCCTGGCTAGAGCCGATCATCTTGGTGCTGGGTTCCACGAGTTCGCGCAGGCGCTCGTTCTCGCGCCGCAGCGTTGCTTGTTCGAGGGCGTTTTTGAGCGACAGCAGGACCCGGTCGCGGCCTAGCGGCTTTTCCAGGAAATCGAACGCTCCGGCGCGCGTGGCCTCGACCGCTTCAGCGATGGTCCCATGTCCCGAGATCATAACGGCGGGGGCCGTGCAATCGCGCTCGCGCAAATAGCGCAGCAGTTCGATGCCGCTGCCGTCGGGCAGCCGGACATCTAAAACCAAGGCGTCGGCATTTGCAGCCGCTGGTTTGGCTTCGGCAATGGTTCGCACGATTGTGACTGCGTAGCCTTCGCGCTCCAGAATGAGACGGAGTGAGTTGCCGATGTTGGGTTCGTCGTCTAAGACGAGAATGCGCGGGCTGGGCATTTTGCTCGGGTTTCGGCCGGAGTAGCTAGGCAGAGGGAAGCAAGACACGGAATGCAGCTCCTCCCAACTCGCCGTTTACCAGCACGATGTCGCCGCCCGCCAGAAGGGCGCTCTTACGAGCGATAGAAAGTCCGAGTCCCATGCCACCGCGCTTGAATGAAATAGTGGGTTCGAATAGCGTGCTTCGGACCTGGGGGCTGATGCCGGGGCCGGAATCGTGCACCTCGATAGCAACCTTGCCGCTATCGGCGGCCGTCACGCCCAGAACTACACCTCCGGGTTTGACGGCCTGCGCGGCGTTCTCGAGCAGATTTGTGAGGACCCCCTTCACCAGATCCTCGTCGGCGTAGATCTTCGGATGCTGGGGCGCGAGGCGTGTGCTGTAGACCACTTCGGGGTGAGCAGCGCGCAGCAAAGCGATGCGTTCTTCAAGCAGCGCGTTGACATCCAGCGTCTTCGGCGAAATGGGCGGTTCACTGGAAAAATCGGAAAAGGCGCGGACGCGGCGCTCCAGGCTCAACACTTCGTCCACGACGATTTGCGCGGCCTGCTGATAGAATTCCCCGCCCGCGCCCGACTGCCGCGCCGCGATTTCTTCCATGGTCAGGCGGATCGGAGTAAGCGAATTCTTTACCTCGTGGGCCATTTTGCGGGCTAAGGCCTGCCAACTTTCCAGGCGCGTGATGTATACAAGACGCTCCTGCGATTCTTTCAATTCTTCGGCCATATTGTTGAAAGCATGGATCGCTGCGCCGATTTCGTCATCGCGTTCGGGGGGCACCCGATAGTCCAGGCGACCGGCCGCCACTTCCGATAGGCCACGAGTCAGGTTCTGGATGGGATTACTGATCCGGTGGGCGAAGTAGATCAAGGCTAGAAACGCCAGGATCCAGATTGCGCCCGTCAGACCCAGAAACGTGTAGGCAAAGCCACGGTGAAGATCGCGCGCGTTGCCGTCGTTTACGAAAGCACGGGCCCGGGCATACTCGGCGGCAAGCTGGGACATTCCGACCCCATGTAGTGAGCTTGAGTAGACCCAGACCTCTTGGCCGTGGCGCACGAAGTAGTCCAAACGATCGCCGTTATTTCCGGCTAAAGCGAAAGCTTCGCCATCGCCGGAGGCGAAAAATTCGCGGGAATCGGACGGCCATTGATCGCGATTGGCGGGTGCGAGGCGCGTGGCCGCAATCCGCCCGGCGAGCGCATCCTGCTTAAGCGACTGGCAGGCCCGCTGGTAGAGTTCGCGGCCGGTTTTCTCGAGCGATCGCGAGAGCCGGTCGACCTCGGCGGTCGAGGTCCAGCGCGTGACTGCGCTGGACGCGGCAGAGGCGAAAATCCAAGCGGTAACAGCCAAGGGCGCAAGCGTGGCTATCGCGAAGATCACGATCAAGCGATTGCGGAGGCGATTCATGGTTTTCGCTACTGCTTTAGCTCGTCAACGCGGAACGCGGCCGTTTCCAAGGTCCAGCGATCCTGTTCCGGGCGAGGCGGCCGGCTGAACAACTCAACCAGGCTGATGATGCTGATCCCGGAGTCAGAAACCGGCGGGAGCTGCGATTTCTGATCGACGCTGCGGATTTCCAGCCGGGCCCACAATTGCTGTCCCGCGGGAAGCTTGAACGTGGGCAGAAACACATTATCGACGCACCAGGCTTCGGCAGCGCTGGCGGACGCGTTCATCCCCCATTTGCGGTAATCGCTCATTCGGACGACCGAAAACTTCTCCTGCCAAAGATCGTAGCTGACCACGAAACGCTCCACCGCGCGCGCGATGACATTGTTCTTCGTACCCGCCGAGATGGTGAGCTGGAAATCAAAAGGCGCGACGGCGCCGTCGTGTAGATGCTGCAGCGTTTTGGCGGTCAGGAAATGCAGGCGGGGTGCGACGACGTGCAAATCGTTGGAGGAGCGGCGAACAAAGATATCGCTGCTCGATACGCTCATGGCTGCGAGTCCGAAACAGAGCAGCGCTCCTACCCAAGACTGCGCTGAGCGTAGCTGTATGCGTATGCGCCGGATTTTCAAAAATTCATTCCCGCAATCAATACGGGATCGACGTGGCTCTGCCGAACGGGAAAAGCCACAGCTATCAGAAAAGCTCCTCTCTGGAGCCGCCCGAAGCCGCTGGACACGCCGATACCGGCTGAGTGTTTCCACGCGGGCGGCGTACCCTGGTCCCAAACTGCACCCGTATCGTAGAACACCCGCATAATATGGTACCCATAAGTGACGGACCCGTAGGCCAACCGGTTTCCGCCAAGAGGATCCAGCTCATACCGGTTCCATCCTCGCAGCATGTAGCTGTTGCCCAGAATGAACCGTTCGAACAGCGGAGCATGGCCGTAAATCAGGCCCATAGCAACGCCGATTTCAAGCGATTGGTGATCGTAAGTGTAGTTATAATGCGCGGTCGCGGCATGACGTGTGTACGCAACGCCGGAATTGAGAGCTCTGGTGGCCGCGCGCAGGTCATAGCCTGCATCCAACTCCTGAATGGTGGCGTCGGAATCCTGCCAACGCTCGTGGTAGCGCAGAGTATTTACCACGGCGTTAACCGTCTCCGATCGCGCGGCCGCAAACTCGGGTTCTAGTTGTTGCAAGCTCATGCCCACGGTCAAGGTGAGCGGCTTGGCAATAACAAAGGTGGCGCTGGGCTCAAAGTTCATGCGGGAACGATAAGTCCCAGCGCCGAGGGAAGAAGAGGTTGCCCCAGCATTCAGCGCGGCGCGCGTAGCCGGGTCATACTCCTGATGATATTCGTCGAATTGAAAGCCAAGACGAACGCGGTCACCGGCGAAGCGTTCGTATTTGGCTTCGAGTCCGGCAAAGGCTTCCACCTGTGTGTCGCGGTCGCTGAGGACATGCAGCGTGAACACGTTCGACCCGAACGTGGCGCGCCCCTCGCCGATTCCCGTCCAGCCTTCGCTCGAGTTGTAGGCGAACCGCGGAATCGAGAGATCGAATCGTTTGTCCACGGCAAGGAGGACCGTGACTGTTCCCGGCTGGTCGCCGCGGTGGATTTTGAAGCTGACGGAGTGCGCGCGCAGCTCGCCGCGGAGATGCGCTGTGAGCTTGTTGAGTGCCTCGGTGTTGAGCCGCGCGCCGATCAAGCGCTGCATTTCGGTAAGTGCCGCGCGGCTCAGCTGATAAGGATGGCCTATAAAATGAATGCTTTCGACGATATATTTCGAGTTAACGTTGACGTCGCTGGCAGATTCCGTGGCCGACGGTTCGTTCCCAGAACGAAGCGGCTGGATGGGCCAGTTTTGAGCCGAAAGGGTAGCTGCCGCAACGAACGGCAGCCAAGCGAGCTTCATGGCGTCTGGCAAAAGCACCTGGGATGCCACGCGTAAGCTGTTGCCGAAAAACGGCTTGAATGACGAACTGCTGTGATTGTGCGGCACAGGTGTGCGCCGGAACTGAACGTCCGGCGCAACGATTCCCGTTGTTGCCGCACCATGGCCGCCAATCACCCCCAGCGGGGCTGCTCATCCAAGCTGATGCCGAGCGCCGTCTTGGCGATTACCTCGTGCGTAAGGAAGGAATTGGCGGGGTGAATGCGGCCCAAACGGGCATCTCGAACCATGCGCTCCAGTCCGGACGAGCGGAAGATGGCAGCGCCACCCGCGAGCTCAACCGCGAGGTCCACGACACGCCAGGAGCCTTCGACCGCCCGATACTTGGCAGCGAAGATCTTCATGGGCCACTCCGCGCCATGGTCAACGCCGCTGGACCATTGCTGAGCCACCGTGTCGAGATGGGGACCGATCGACTCGAGCTCGATCGTCATTTCCGCAACCGCATGCTGCGCTTCCGGATGATACGCCATGGAGCGAGTCAGCGCCATCGATTTCTTGCTCTTCAACGCGCTGATGCTTTGGGCGAGCGCGCGCTTGGCGAGCCCGTAATAGACGTTTCCAAAACCCATTAAAGCCCAGGCGAAGATCCCGAGGACAAACAGGTCGATACCCGCACCCCCGGCTGGCACGACACGTGCGATGTACCGATCCGGAATGAACACGTTGTCCAGCACAGTGTCGTCGCTGCGGGTGGCCCGCATGCCCAGAACGTCCCAGGTTTCTTTGATGGTGTAGCCGGGCGTGTCGCGCGGCATAAAGGCGTGAACGATCTTTGGCTGCGCAGGATCGCTCGCGTCCATGGCATGCAATCCGAATCGCGTCCAGACCGGCGTCAAGCTGCCGAACTGCTTTCGGCCGGTGAAACGGTAGCCGCCTTCGACTCGTTCCGCTTTCGAAGTGGAAAGCAGGACGGGGATATCGTTGCCGGTCTCGGCATGGCCGGCTGCGAAGATTTCGCCCGCGGCAGCATCGCGTAGAATCCATTCCAGCGAACGATCGCCATGGCGCCAGAGGTCGGCAGCAATTCCCACCCAATAAAGGTGCATGTTGACCGCCAGCGCAGTTGCAGGCGCGTAGTAAGCAAGCCGGCGCTGCTGCTGGCAGACCTGAGCCAGCGACAGGCCCGCTCCGCCGAGCTCCACAGGCACGGGCAGGAGCAAATATTTCGCAGCCCGGAGTTCGTCAAAGTCTTCCTGGAAGAAGCGGTTTTCGCGGTCATACACCGCGGCCCGCGAGGCAAACCGTTCGAGCATCTCCTCGTTGAGCACGTGCACCGGTTGCGACGCGGAGGCTGTCTCGCTGTTCGCTGCCGAGCCGCGAAGTGCGGTTTCTTTGGCAAGAGCTGTTCTAGCTGTTGAATCCATTTTTTCCTCTCGTTCGATTCCTGGCTCCTCGGACATTCTATAGCGCTAGTCGGTTGCGCGCGAACTCAGCTCGATTGCAGGCTGAGCACCGCCTACCGGTCTCTTGTTGAAGCGCCACGGAAGAATTTTAGGTACCTCGTGCTTATAGTTTCGGTATGCATCGCCGTGGATGCCCTCGAGATCGTGCTCCTCGAGCGGAATCGCGATCAGGATATAGGCGGTGGTGGCAACGGCAAAGACCAGATGGGCTGTGGTCATCACCGGCGCCGCCCAGAAGATGCACAGCCAACTGAAATAAATTGGATGCCGAACATAGCGGTAAAACGCCGGAGTTCGAAACGGCAGCTGCGTATATTCCCGGCCGACCAAATGCAGATAGACCTGCCGGAGTCCGAAGAGATCGAAGTGGTTGATCAGGAATGTTGCAACCAGAAGCAGCGCCCACCCAGCGGCGTAGACCGCGTTGATCAACCCGCGCCCGAGCTGGCTGTCAACCTGCCAAACGAAGCCACCGATGGGCCGCCATTGCCAGAACAGCAGGAGCAAAGCGAGACTCGAAAATAGAACGTAGGTACTGCGTTCGGCCGCCGGTGGGATGATGCGGGTCCAAGCTCGCTTGAACCAGGGTCGCGCCATGATACTGTGCTGCAACGCGAATGCTGCCAGTAATAATGCATCGATGACGAGGGCTGGGCCGGCCGGTCCCTGAGGGGCAGAATCCATCGATCTTGCAAGACCGAAGTCTCCGAGAAACGCAATTGCCCATAGGAAACTGGCAAAGAATATCAGATAGCAAACGATCCCGTACAGAAACGTGGCGATGCGACCAATCATGGTAATGCTCCTTCTGCCCGGCCGCTTAGCCTATAATCGGTTACGTGCGAAGCCGGGCAGTCTTGAAGTTATCAGCGGAGCCTGCTTAGGGTAACGAAGGAAAGCCAAAGAAACGCCGAAAGAACGGCTTCGTTTTCGAAGGCCGCCAGCCGGGGGACAGGCAGGTTTGTGAAGGTCCACACACCTTGACGGCATCGCTGAATGCCTGACACGGAGCCGCAAAGAGTTCACCGATGTACCGGTTCGAGCAGTTCACGGTAGATCCCGAGAGAGGGTGCCTGTACAAAGCCGGCTACGAGGTAAAGCTGCGGCCGAAGGTGTACGACGCGCTGCGGTATTTCGTGGAAAACGCCGGGCGCCTCGTAAGCAAGGATGAGTTGATCCAGGCGCTCTGGCCCGAGACGTTCGTCACCGACGATTCACTGGTGCAATGCATGGTTGAGCTGCGCCGTGCGCTGGAGGACCGGACGCAGGAAATTCTGAAGACGGTGCCCCGGCGTGGGTACATTTTCGCCGCCCAGGTGACGGAGGAGCCCGGCCACGGTCCCGCCCAAGCCGAAACCGAGCCGCCGCCGGCGCCGGGCCTGGCTGGAGCTTATCACTTGCCTGCGCCGCGCACGCCACTGATTGGCCGCGAGCGCGAAGTGGCCGCACTAGAAGACCTCTTGCTCGATCCGGCAATCCGGCTGGTGACAATGACTGGTTCCGGAGGTTCTGGAAAGACGCGGCTCGCGCTCGAAGTCTCCGGCAAAGTTGTGCAGCGCTTTTCTGGCCAGGTTTATTTCGTTGGACTCGGGTCGATGAGCGATCCCGCGATGGTTTCAGCGGCAATCGCTCAGGCATTGGGCATCCGCGAAACGGGTGGCCGGCCATTCATGGAAATGGTGAAAAGCCATCTGCGCGAGTTCAACTCAGCGCCGGTGCTGCTGCTGCTCGACAACTTGGAGCACCTTCTGCCGGCTTCTGCGCTGATCGTCGAACTGATTGAAGCGACGCGCGCGGTCAAAATGCTGACCACGAGCCGCGCGGCTCTGCGGGTTTACGGAGAGCACGAATTTCCGGTACCGCCCTTGGAGGTTCCGGACACAAAGCAACTGCACGCGTTCGACTCACTCGCGGGCAATCCGGCGGTAACCCTGTTTGCCCAACGAGCGGCCGCGGTAAAGCCGGATTTCAAATTGACGGATGAGAATGCCCCCGTTATCGCTGAGATCTGCGCGCGCGTGGATGGCCTGCCGCTAGCAATCGAGCTGGCCGCCGCCATGGTCAAGATGCTGCCGCTCGGCCGGATTCTGGCCAGACTGCAAAGCCCACTGCAGTTGTTGACTGCCGGCGCGCGCGATCTGCCGGAGCGCCAACAGACATTACGCAACACGATCCACTGGAGCTACGGACTGCTGAATGAAGCCGAGAAGAAACTGTTTCGCAGGCTCGGTGTCTTTTGGGGCGGCTGCACACTCGAAGCGGCCGAGGCGGTATGCAATACCCGGAGCGACCTCGGGGCGGACACGTTCGAACTCATGTCGTCGCTGCTGGATAAAAGCCTCATCCAGCCCATGCAGCATTGTGAAGACGAGGCACGCTTTCGGATGCTGGAGACCATCCGCGAGTATTCGCTCGAACGGCTGCGGGAAAGCGGAGAGGAGGAGGCCACCAAGCGTGCTCATGCGGCTTACGCTCTGGTACTGGCCGAAGAAGGCAATCCCGAGCTGAGCGAACCAGAACGCGCCGCCTGGCTGGCCCGTTGCGATATCGAGCATGATGATTTCCGAGCGGCTCTGGATTGGCTGTTTCAGACACGGAACCTTGATTGGGCGTTTCGTCTTTGCGTGGCTCTGTCCCGTTTTTGGGACATGCGCGAACATTTGACGGAGGGCCGGGCCCGACTGGAAACGGTGCTGCAACTGGCGGGGACGGAATACAAAAAGCAACGAGCCAAGGTTCTGCTTTTTTTAGGCGCCTTCACCACCACCCAAGGCGATTTCACAACTGCGGCGCATTTTCTGGAACGAAGTCTCTCCGCGTATCACGAAGTAGGCGACGAGTTGGGCGTGGCTGTTTCTTTGAACGCGCTGGCGGTTTCGGAATTGCACCGGGGCGATTACCTGGCTGCGCAGAATAATTTCGAAAGAACACTGGCGTGTTGGAGACGTTTGGACGACAGCGTCTCCATGGCGCGCTGTTTGCATAACCTGGCGAATGTCGCAAAGATTCGCGGCGACTGTGTACGCGCTCGACGGGCGCTGCGGGAGGCGATGCAGATCTTTGAGCGGGCCGGCGATCGCGAAGGAGCCGCCTGGTCGCTAAACCAGGAAGGAGATATCGCGCGCGAGCAGGGCCATGCGGCTGAGGCGCGCGAACTCTACGAACAGGCTCTTTCCGCCTTCCGCAAGGCCGGCGACCGTTGGGGCGCGGCGCGATCGCTGGCCGATATAGGCTCGATCGCATGCGATCAAGGCGATTTTCCGGCTGCCAGCGGTGCCTACCGGGAAAGCCTGGAACTGTTTTCCAGCGTTGGCCACCGCCGCGGCGTCGCCCGCGTGTTGGAGGGTTTGGCATGCCTGGCCCTGGCACGGAGCGATGCCAAACGGGCTTTGGCGCTAGCTGCGGCGGCGGGCCATTTGCGGCAGCTCATCGGCGCACCTTTGAATCCTGCCGAGCAATCCCAGCTCGATGAAAAACTCGAGAATGCCAGGAAATTGTTGAGCGAATTGGAGGCTCGCAACGCGTGGGAAAAAGGTTGGTCCATGCCGCTGGAGGCGGCCGTTCAGCATTCGCTCGAAAATCCGCACGCGGCTACTTCAGGTTCTGCGGGTCAATGAGGCGGCGCACCGCGGAAACGCGATTGGCAGGAATTCCGGTTCGTCGGGCGTGTTCCCGAACAGTCTCCTCGTCGGGAGCGAGGTAAATGCAGTACACCTTGTCTTCGGTGACATAGCTGTTCAGCCACTGAATCTGCGGGCCCATATCCTTCAAGGTCCTCAGTGACTGCAGCGAAATTTCTCGGATCTGCGCCTCGGAAAGAGAACCGGCTCCGGGGATTTCGCGCTCGATCACGAACTGCGGCATACGGAGACAGTTTAACAGCACGCCGTGCGCAACCGCTTATCCGGCCAAGGGCGCGGGAGCGCTAGCAATGTGCAAACGGAAGCCGGTCAGCGCGCCCAGGCTGCCTTGGCGCTAAGGTGACGAGAAAGGTCAAACTTATGGCACTTTGGCGGCTTGCGTTTGTTGATTGGCGACGGCCAGCACACCTTCAACGGAGGGCACAATCAGCTGGCGGCGGCCAAGTTTGATAATGCCGCGCCGCGCCAGCGCGTTGAGCGTGGTCGAGGTGGTTTCGCGGGTTGCGCCGATTAGGCTCGCCAGTTCGCCTTGTGAAAGGGGAATGGAGTACTCTGTCGCACTGGACTTGGAGCCGAGTGACCGGGCCAACTCGGCCATATAGTACAGGATCCGATATTCCACGTCATGCAAGCAAAGCAGCTCGACCTTTTTCTCGAGCTGCCGCTGGCGCGCCGCCAGGAACGCGGCAATTTCGCGCCAAAGCTCGGGGCGCCTTTCGCAGGCGCGCAGCAATAAATCGCGCGGAATGACGTAAATTACGCCTTCCTGCAAGACCTCGGCCGCGATAGTGCGGCTCTGTTCGCCCATCAGAGCCTGCTCACCGAAAATCTCACCGGGCGCGACCACCTGAAGGATAATCTCCTTGTTGTCGTCGCCGCGCTTATAGATTTTTACCAGCCCCGCATCGACGAAGAACAGGGTTTCGGAGGGGCTTCCTTCGGAATAAATAGTCGCGAAGCGGCGGTTCGGAGAGAACTTCGACACGCCGTCGAGGTTGATCAGCTCGGTTCGCACGATGCTCGCGAGGCCTGTAGATTGCGAATCCATGGAACTTGCTCATTATATCCTTAACGACAGTCGAATTGTGCTGGAAGTCAGGCAATAAGACCCTGGCAAAAGTACTAGGAGTCGCGCAAATAGGCCGCCAGCTTAGCGGCACGGCTGAATCGGACTGCCATTGCCTGCGATTCGAAATTCTGCAGAAATTCTTCCAGCTGAGCAATGTAGGCGCGCAGCGCGTCCTGGATCGGACCGGAGTTGGTGGCCAGTATGTCGCCCCAGATGTCGTAAGAACTCAGGGCCAGACGCGTGCTGTCGACGAGGGCGGGGCCAAAGACACCCGCTTTTGGCTGGCCACGGCTTTCGAGCAGAGCGGCAAGGGCGGTGGAAGCAAGCTGAGGCAGGTGTGAGGTGAAGGCGACGATGCGATCGTGTTCGGCGGCATCGAGGGTCACGGGCCTCGCGCCGATCTTTTGAATCCAACCTAAGAGCTCGCGGGCGTTCGCGCGGTCCAGATCCTCGGCTGAGCCGGGCGTGAGTATGTAGGGACGGCCGGCAAAGAGATCGGCCTCGGCGGCTTCCACGCCACGGCGTTCGCGACCTGCCATCGGATGTCCGCCAAGGAACTGCCCTGGAGGAAACACGCGCGCGGCTTGCGCTACAATTTCCGCCTTGGTGCTTCCGGCATCGGTGACGAGAGCACCGCGCTGCACCCAAGCGCTCAGGTCCGGCAGGCATTCGATAATGCGCAGAATCGGCTGGGCGAGATAGATGAGGTCGGCGGAACGCGCAGCTTGTTCGGGTGAAGCGGCGGCGTCGATGACCTTCAGATCCACAGCACGCTCGATTGTCTCCGGCGAGCTGACGCCCACGATCCGGCCTGCGAATCCGGCTTTGCGCAAAGCCAGCGCAAACGAGCCTCCGATCAGGCCGACGCCGAAGATCGCTACCGTGTCCATCTCTGCTAAAGCGCGCTACCGGCAGGCATCAGATGGAGCGGCCCACAGCTTGCGCAATAATGCCGAGCTGCTGCATCATTTCAGCGAATTGTTGGGGGCGCAAAGACTGCGCGCCGTCGCTCAAGGCGTGATCGGGGTCATGGTGGACTTCGACGATGAGCCCGTCTGCCCCCGCCGCCACCGCCGCGCGCGCCATCGGCAGGACCTTGTCTCTTCGGCCGGTGCCGTGCGACGGATCGGCAATGATCGGAAGATGCGAGAGCGACTTTACGACTGGAATCGCGGAAATGTCCATTGTATTACGGGTGGCGTTCTCGAAGGTGCGGATGCCGCGCTCGCACAGGATCACATCGTAATTGCCGCCGGAAAGAATATATTCAGCGCTCAGCAGCAGCTCTTCGATGGTGGCGGAAATGCCGCGCTTGAGCAGAACCGGCTTGCGAATCTGTCCGAGTTCGCGCAGCAGATTGTAGTTCTGCATGTTGCGCGCGCCCACTTGCAGAAAATCGGAGTATTCGGCGAGCACCGGAATTTGCGTTTGGTCCATCACTTCGCTCACCACCAGAAGCCTGTTCCGGTCAGCGGCATCGCGCATCAGACGAAGGCCCTCTTCGCCCAGGCCTTGGAAGCTATAGGGAGAGGTTCGAGGCTTGAACGCCCCGCCCCGGATGACCTTGGCCCCGTGTTGGGCGACGATTTCCGCAATCTGCTCAATCTGGTCGCGATTTTCGACGCTGCAGGGTCCGGCCATGACGACTACTCGATCGGCGCCGATCTCGACGTTCCGCACTTTTATGGTCGTCCCGCCGGGCTTGAAATGGCGGCTGGCGAGTTTATAGGGCGAGACGATGCGGTGGCATTCCTTCACGCCCTCCATGACTTCGAACTCAATCGGATCGACGTCGCCCACTGGCCCTACACCACCCAAAACAGTGTGCATAATGCCGGAGGAACGGTGGACGATAAAGCCCATTGAAACTAAGCGATCGATGACCTTCTGGATTTGGGACTCCTCGGCCCCTTCTTGCATGACGACTAACATGAATTGCGCCTGAGATTTCAATTGTGGCACAGCATCCACACGGCTGCCCATCGCAACGCCACGCAGGCGCAGCCAAAAGTTTAGAATCGGTATTGATCTCCGCTCGCAGCCTCAGTATGCGTTTCGGCGACCTGGTGGCCGTCGATCAGGCGTCGTTCGAAATTCCCTCCGGGCGGATTTGTGCGCTGCTCGGGCCGAACGGCGCGGGCAAATCAACTTTGATGAAGATGCTGACGGGCCTGCTATCCCCGTTAGAGGGCGAGGCCGTAGTGGCTGGGCTGGACGTGCACAAGATGCCACTGGAGGTCCGGCGCGTAGTGGGTATCCTGCCCGAGAGCCTCGGCCTTTTCGACATGCTCACCGTGGAAGAACATTTGCGGCTATGCGGGCCTATTTATGGGTTAAGTACCGAGGCCACCAAGACCCGGGCGGATCAACTGCTGGAAGCGCTGGGGCTGGAAGACGGACGGAACACTCCGGCGGGCCAGTGCTCGCACGGCATGCGCAAGAAGACCGCGCTCGCGCTGGCGCTGCTGCACAACCCGCGCGTTTTGTTTTTGGACGAACCATTCGAAGGCATCGACCCGGTGACCGCCCAGACCATTGGCGATCTGTTGCTGATGACCGCCAAACATGGCGTTACTATTTTTCTGACCTCGCATATTCTCTCCATCGTCGGCAGGCTGGCGGACTGGATCATCGTGCTGCGCGGCGGGCGTATCGTCTGGCAGGGGCAGGCGACCGAACTGCAGGGGTCGCTCGAAGAACTGTATTTCGATCTCGTCGAGCCGGTGCGAGTGGCCGACCTACCGTGGCTGGGCCCGTCACAATCCTGAGTGCGCTGGCGCGCTCGGTATGGCGCGACCTTCGCACATTCAGCTCGGTTGCCGGAAACAACATCACGCTTTTCGTTCTGCTGGTTATGTATCAACAACCACAGAGCGCGGCGTTTTTCCTGATGATCCTGGCGGTGTTGGTGCTCGGGCCGTTATCGGCCGATCCGCTGCGCAAAGTTCCTCCGGACCGGCTGGCGTTGTGGCCGCTTTCTCCGCGCCAGCGCATCGCCGTACGGCTGGGAAGTCTCGCCCTAAGTCCTGTTGTTTGGGTTGCGCTGCCGTTCTTTTTTTGGACGGGGGGCGTATCTTTTGGATTGATTCTGATTGTCGCGGGCCTGTTGGTCCAGGTTGCCGTGACTTTCTGGAGCCACCGTCGCGCGGGTCGAGTCAAATCGCGATTCATTATTCCGGCGCCGAAACTTCCCGGGCGCTGGGGTGGCCTGATCCAGAAGAACGTGCGGCAGATGCTGAGCGTCCTGGATCCATACGCGGCTTTTGCGCTCGCCCTGGGAGGCATGCTGTACCGGATCTTTGGTTCCAAACCCGATCCCGATGCCTTTCTGATTCTGGCTCTAGTGGTGGTGATTGCGGTGAGCACATATGGACAATGCCTCTTCGGGCTCGATTTGCCTTGGGGCATCGCGCGATATCGCGTTCTGCCGCTGCGGGGCTTCGAGATCCTGCTGGCCAAGGACATCGCGTTCCTGTGCGTCGCGGGAGTCCTGGCTGCGCCGCTGGCTTTCTTGCCCGGCCTGGCTGGGGCATTCGTGGCCCTGGCGGTTGGCCATCACGCCTCGGTAGCTCGGCCGCTGCCGCAAACCAGGTGGCGATTCACGGGCGGCACTCTCTGGCCCGATGGATTCTTTCAAGTGTTTCCGCTCGTCGCTGTGGGCGTAGCCACGGGGCGCGCGAGCATCTGGTATTTCGGCCTGGCAGTGGCCGCGTATGTCGGTTCGCTTTGGTATTACGGACGCCAATGGGATCGAGGGGCTTAAGCGATGCCGATTCAACAGCCGCTTTCATTGCACCCGTGCATCGTGGGTTGGCGGCTGCCATGGCCGGCTTTGGCCGAGCTGGCGGCTAAGATCGGATACGGCGGCGCGGTGATTGCTCGAGAGCAGGTGCTGCCCGCGGCCGCGAGGGGACGAGTGCCTGCCACCGCGATGCAGTTAGCGGCCGAGGTCCGAAGGGATGAAGCTACATTTTTGAGTTCCCTGCCCCGGCTGCACTCTGCCGGCCGGTTCGCGGACGAAGTAGGATGCCGCGTCGCTTATGTCGGGCTTTCGCCCTCTTCCGAGCAGCCTCGGGATATTCAGGCAGCGATTTACCGCGAACGCCTGAGGCGTTGCTGCGAGATCCTGGATGAATACTCGATCCGGCTGGCGCTGGAGTGCATCACGCCTCTGCACATGCGAAAAGCTCATCCCTACGAATTTATTTGGCGTAATGCCGAGATGCTCGATCTCGGCCTTGCCGTCTCGCCGCGCTGCGGCCTGGTGATTGACTCCTGGCATTGGCATCATGCGGGCGCCGATCCGGATTGGATTCGAACCATTCCCGCGGAGCGGATCCTGGATGTGCACATTGCCGACAGCCCGGCTGCGCTACCCGAAGATATTCGCGATTCGGAGCGGCTTCTTCCCGGCGAGGGTGTACTTAACTTCCGGACCTTTTTCGATTTGCTCGAAGAAAAAGAATACCGCGGCGCGTACACCGCGGAAGTGTTCAGCAGCCGGTTAAGCGCCATGGATCCCGAGAGCGCCGCGCGCCTGGCGTTTGAAGCTGCGACGGCAACCGTCAGAAATTGCGGCCGGCGTCCTCTTGCTTCGACGGGAAGCGCCACTGCTCCGGATTCGGCGGAGGCTTGAATTCGTCGGTGCTGAAGATTCGAAGATCCTGGCCAGCGGGCGCGATTTTCAGTTGCAGCGCCACCTGAAGTCGCGGGCCTTGGAAGTACGAAACACGGATGTTATGAATACCGCCGGCGAGCGTCACCTCGCCCCGCTTTTCGACCGGCGGATGCTGGCCGTCGTTGTCGATGACCACTTCATCGTCTATATAGAGCTTGGCGCCGTCGTCCGAGGTGAGTGAAAACGTGTACTGCCCTGGGGTCTCGATCCAGAACCGCCCCGTGTAGTCGATCGCAAACCATTCGAACCGCTTCGTTACGCCGGGAAATCCTTGCTTGAAGTCCTGCGGAGGTATATCCAGCGAGGAAGTATAAATGGCGCCGGCAGGTTTCAGTTTGTTGAAGTCCGGCAGGCGCGCGCTTCGGCGATGGATGTAATAGACCAAGCCGCGCAACCCGGACGGGATCACCACCGTGGTTCCGAAAACCGGCGTGGCTTCTTGCTGAGCCGGCAGCGCCGTGCATCCGAACAGCACCAGCAGCGTTAAACGTTTCACGGCAACTTTGTCACGGACTTGCTCAAATATGTGCTACTCTCGCCCGCAAAGGGGACATTGTTGAGATCCGCTGTCATTGCCTTATTCTGCGGGGCAGTTACCGCCAGCGCCGCCGACCAGTTCTATCTTGGCACTTGGAAGATCGCGACGGCGGTGGTCGCTCCCTGGGCCGATCCAACGGAACGGCCGCCGGATCCGGCGGAGATGAAATCGCTGGTCGGCAAGTCCGTGGTCATTAAGACAAACGAGATCGCCGGTCCACGCGCTTTAGCGTGCAGGGCTCCGAATTATGAGGTGGTCGATTACCCGGCTGACATGCTCTTTCAAGGCGCGTTCGATGAAATGCGCCGCCGCGATAAGTCCGTGGATCCACACAAGCTTGCGGCCAAGCTCGGCTTTCGCGGATCGAAGTGGAAAACGCTCGAGACCGGCTGCGGTAACGAGTTGGATTATCACTTTGCCGGCCCAAATACAGCAGAGTTCGGCCTGAACGACTACGTCGACAGGCTGAAGAAGCAGTAATACGCGCGGCGTTATCGCACCGCTGCGCCGCGGAGAAAGGCGCCAATTTTCTCGTTGAGGAATTTTCCGTCGGCAGGATTGCTGGCTGCTCCGGCTGTATGTCCCCACAGCGACGGGATGGGCATGAATGACACGTTCGGGATGAAGTCAGCTTCGTAGCGCGCGTCGGAAATGGGAAAGTACAAATCAGTTTCCGACGGCATATACAGCAGCGGGACCTTGATCGAGCGCAATGCGCGCTCGACATCGCCATTGAACCCTGCCGTTGCGCCGACGTCGTGGCGCTCCCAGGTGCGCATTTGCAGAATCAGATCGTTGGCGTCGGCATTGGCCTGGAAATTTTTCCGGCGCGCTTGGAAGTACTGTTCGAAAGTGGTGCCGGGCTGCGCGCCGGCGCGCCATAACTCGCGCCGCCACCACTCCTGCGAGTACAACCATCCCAGCCACACGACCGCGAAAGTGTCGAGACCCTTGGCCGGCGGCGCCGTGTAGTCGCCGTTGCGGAACTCGGGATCGTTGGTGATAGCCGCGATTTGCCCTTCCAAGCGCACCACACCGTGCGGGTAACATTTTGCGGTCCCGGAGGTTGCCACAATGCGGTCGGCGAACGTCGGATAGCTGACTGCCCATTGAAACGCCTGCTCAGCGCCCATTGAGAATCCCACGATGGCTCGCAAATGCGTGATCTTCAATTCCTGGGTGAGCAGCCGGTGCACGGCGTCGACATTGTCGCGTATCGTCATGACCGGGAATCGCGGACCATGATACGGCTCGGGCGTATTGCTGGGCGAGGACGAACTGCCGTTACCGAACAGCTCGGTTGCGACCAGAAACAGCTGCGAGGGATCGAGCGCGCCGTCAGCGCCGATCAGCCATTCGTAGCCGTGCAGATTGGCCATGTAGTGCGATGGCAAAAGGACGGCGTTATCGTGGGCCGCGTTCAGCCGTCCGTACGTTCCGTACACCACGCGCACTTGCGGCATCGTGATCCCGCTCTCGGTGTGGAAATTGGCGATCGAAAACTCGTGCCGTTCCGCTTTCACGCTCGTCGTGTTTTGTGCGAGCAGGAGTTGCGGCAACAAACTAAACAACAGCGTGAAATATTTCATCTTTCAACTATAATTCACGCCGTCTGCAACGAGTCGCACAAGTCGCGGTTTATTCATTCGGCCGACATCGAATTGTCACATCCTGGCGCGGGACTAAGATCGTGATGCTTTTGCCTGCACGCAGCGTGAGCTTGACCACGACGTTTGGTTACGCGCCGCACTGGTGGTAGTCGCGGCCCGCGACGCGGAGGGCAGTTTAACGGCGGATTCCCTGCGGTGTGGCACGGACCGCCCGCTCAAAGGCCCATCCTCGAATGTGGCTGATCTGCTCCTTCATGGTGCGCGAGAGTGGAACGAGCTTCACCGCAACGCCGATTAAATCGTGCTGGGTTACCTCGCGTTCTTCGAGGCGTGCCCTGGTGATCGCGGAGATGACGCACTGCTCGATTTCGGCTCCGGTCCAGCCGGCGGTGAACTCCAGCAGGTCCTCAAGTTTGAAGTCCGAAATATTCACGCCGCGCCGCGTGAGATGAATTTTAAAGATTTCCGCCTGCTCCTCCGGCAGCGGCAGATCGACGAAGAAAACCTCATCGAAGCGGCCTTTGCGGATCATCTCGGCTGGTAATAGGTCGATCCGGTTCGCGGTAGCGGCCACAAAAAGACCGCGAGTCTTTTCCTGCATCCAGGTGAGGAAGAAGGCGAAAATGCGGCCCTGCTCGCCACCGGAATCGGTGGAAGTAATTCCCATTTCGATCTCATCGAACCACAACACTGCCGGAGCCATCTCTTCCAGCATCCGGCAAGCTTGCACAAACGCGCCTTCCGGTTTGCCGTGCCGACCGGAGAAGATCTCGATCATGTCCACGCGATAGAGCGGAAGCTGGAAGGAGGAAGCAATGGCTTTGACCGTGAGGCTTTTTCCGCAGCCCGGGATGCCCATAATGAGTACGCCCTTGGGTACGATTTCGGCGCTGAGGCTGTCGCGTAGTTGGAAAAGCTTGCGTCGCTCGATGAGCCACTTCTTGAGCCCGTCCAGCCCTCCAACTTCGCTCAAATCCGTGCCGCCGGCGATGTATTCGATGTAGCCGGTGCGATTCACCAGCAGCCGCTTTTCCTCCAACACCGCGGGCAGCGATTCGGAGCTCAACACCGGGCTGACCGCAAGAGCGCGGCGCAAGGCGTAACGCGCTTCATCGAGCGTCAATCCCACTAAAGCGCGCGCGATCTGGTTCAGGACCTCTTCGGTGGCGCCGCTGGTCTCGCTGCGCAGGAAATCCACCAGCTCGATAACGTCGGGCGGCCGCAACTCGAGAAAAATAATGCTGCGTTCCAGCTCCTCGGGCACAAAGCGCACCGGCGAGGTGATGACAACGAATTTCTGATGATTCAGGCAGCTCTCGTATACATCGCGCAGGCGGCGACGGGTCTCCGAGGACTCGCGCAGCGGCTCGTGAAAGTCCTTAAGGTGAAAGATCGCCTCACCGCGGTAGGCCACAATAAAATCAAGCGCCCCGCGTGGGGCATGGGTGCCTGGCTCAGGCGCCTGGTCTTCGTGCCGCATGCCTTCGGTTAGACTCCAGGTCCAGACCGGCAGCGGTTTCGCCGCGAGTTTTCCATGCGCAACTTCACCCAGCATTTTTCCGAGCCGCTGCTCCTCAGCGCTGCGGATATAGGTGAGCGGGCGGCCGGATTCGAAGACCTCGCGAATCATGCGGGCCGCGCGGCTTTCCTGGGACGCCGGCACGGCGGCCAGACCGTCGCCGTGGGTGGTTACAGGCTGCGGGTGGGTGGGCGTACAGATGCTCCGATTGTCGAAAACTCTCTTCATTATGACGAAGCAGCACGGCAAAAAGCCGAAACCGGCGGGATTCGCGATGCTGGCGTGGATGAGAGGTCAGGCGGACGTTCTGGTCCCGGAACACCGGCTGCTCCCTGCCCGGAGTAGTGCGATTTGGGCAGAAAACTTACTGCGCCCTCTGAGCACAACCGAAGTTCCAAACCGCCGTATTGGTGTTACCTTGCTGAGACCACACTAACGACGCCATGGATTGGCTGCGTGCCAAAATGGCCAGTGGCCGGACCCGAAAACGTCACCGTCAGGTTCGAATACTCGACTTCGGGGCCTCCAATTATACAGATCTGGACTGTTGATGCACCCTTTGACTCAAACGGCGCCGGAGCTCCATTGCCCGAAATGGTGACTGCTCCGGTAACAACAATACCGGCGCCGGTTGTGGGAGGATTATTGGCCGGGCAGACACTTGTGTCGTAACTGACAGTTCCCTTCGTCACACTGAGGTGGTGCGTATGTGGCCCGCGAGTGGCAGGGTTGGCCGGATCGACTTGAGTGGTATCGGTAACCCCGTAATCGGAGGTCTCCATCGCGATGCCCGCCGAAAATTTGGCGTCGGCTTGGTCTATGTCTAACGACCAGGTACCCCGCATTTCATACGGGCCGCCCGCGACGGTAGAAGGCGTATAATCGCTCAACACCCCGCTGAACCGCACCCGCCTTAGGTCTTGCGCCGGCAGACACGCGGCGGCCAGCGCCAGCCCGGCGGTGATGGTGAGTGTTTTCTTTGTCAAATCTCCTCCTTCGCGCTAATGCGCTGACGGCTATAATGCGTTCCCGTGGACTATCCTTCAAGCAGCGAAGCGCCGGATGGGCCCGCCGTGCCGTTATTTGCCGTAGATTGCGGCATTTTTCAGCACCTTGCGGCCGGGCTATAATCGATTCACCGCCTCGTCAGCTGCTGATTTGGGGAGGGTTCGATGGCCGCATCGCCGCGCGAGAAATCCGGGCCAGCACGGATACCCGAGCATCGCCTCGATTCCTGGAAGGCGATCGCCACCTACCTTAACCGAGACGTCACGACTGTCCAGCGCTGGGAAAAACGTGAAGGGATGCCGGTTCATCGGCACCTTCACAACCGGCTCGGATCGGTCTACGCGTTTAGCGCCGAATTAGATGAATGGGCTCAGAAGCGAAATTTGGGCCCAGCCGGAAATGGAGATGCCCCGTGCGGCGTTGATCCCGCGCAAGAGCCGAGCCCGCCCGCGACATCGAGCCTCTCGCGGCGAGACCTCGTCCTGGCGCTGGCCGGAGCTGGTGCAGCGGCCGCGGGCGGCGCCGGTCTTTGGCTTCAAAAAAAGGACTTCTTCTGGCGAAATCCAATCCCTCGTGAAACTCAAACCATCACCGATTTAGAGGAACTGGACCAGCCGTCAGCAGTTTCGCGCGACGGCCGGTTCGTGGCATTTGTGTCTGCCCGGGACGGCCAGCAGGATGTCTGGCTAACCCAGGTCGGTTCAGGCGAATTCCATAACATCACTCGCGGGAGCGCCCCGGAGCTCGTCAATCCGTCTGTCCGCACTCTTGGATTCTCTCCCGACGGTTCATTGGTCACATTTTGGGTTCGCAAGCCGGCCGGCGCCAGTGGCCAGATCAGTGTGTGGGCGGCACCGATCTTGGGCGGCGAGCCAAGGCTCTACCTGGAAGGCGCGGCCGAGTTCGATTGGTCGCAGGACGGTACTCGTCTCGTTTACCATACGACCGGCCCTGGAGACCCCCTTTTCGTCTCTGACGGGAGCCCGCGGCCCGGAGCAAAGCCCATCTTCACCGCGTCTGCCGGACTGCACTCGCATTTTCCGTTGTGGTCGCCCGATGGCGCATTCATCTATTTCGTTCAGGGTTCTCTCCCGGACAAATTGGACATCTGGCGGCTCGCGCCAGAGGGAGGCGCTCCTGAACGAATTACATCGCACGCCGCGCAAGTAAGTCATCCGGTTCTGTTGGACCGGAGGACGCTTTTGTATCTGGCGACCGATTCGGATCATTCCGGACCCTGGCTCTATGGCGTGGATATCGAGCGTCGCGTTCCCCACCGGCTGACCTCGTTCCCGGACCGCTACACATCGCTGGCGGCGAGCGCCGACGGGCAACGCCTGGTCGCTACACGCGCTAATTCGACCAGGACGCTCTGGCGGCTGCAGATCTCCGACTCCCCGGCAGAGAACGTCTCGCCAGTGCGAATCTCGCTGACAACCCGCGCCGGTTTTTCGCCTCGGTTGGGGCCAGATTACTTGTTGTATGTTTCCGACTCCGCCGCCGGCGAGAGCATATGGAAGATGGCCGATGGAATTTCGACCGAGTTGTGGAGCGCTCCGGAGGCACGGGTCCTTGGCGGCCCAGCGATGACCCCGGATGGACAGTCCATCGCATTTTCTGTACTGCAACACGGGCGAAAGCTGTTATATGTGATGCGCGCAGACGGTACCAACGTCCGGATGATCGCCGATTCACTTGATCTTCAGGGTGCTCCAGCGTGGGGTGCTGACGGTCGATCGATCACTGTGGCGGCAACCGAGCGCGGCACTCCGCATCTGTTTGACGTGTCGCTCGATGGACGATCCCCGAAGCTTTTCCTTCAGGAGTATTCGCTAGACCCGGTTTGGTCCCCCGACGGCAGTTTCGTTCTCTACACGGGGCCTGATATCGGGACCACGTTTTCGGTGAGAGCTGCTTCACCGCAGGGAATATTACGGACTCTATCGAACTTTAACCTGACCCGGGGCGCTCGACACCTCAAATTTATCGCCGGAGGAAAGGGACTTCTCGTGCTCCGAGGAGAGATTAGACATAAGGATCTCTGGTTCATCGATTTAGCAACTGGGACCGAGCGCCAATTGACTAATCTTCCCTTTGACTTCGATGTTCAGAACTTCGACGCGACTCCAGATGGCCGGGAAGTTGTGCTCGAACGCGTGCAAAACCATTCTGACGTAGTACTGATAAACCTTCGCCGCCGCTGAATGCAACGCATGGCAGCGATCTTGCAGTCCATGCCGGCTGTACATAGCCAACGTGCACCGGACTCGGCCTTCGGACTGTAGCCGTAAAGAGCACAGGGCCGACGCAGATGAAGCCGCGCGGCTTGACAGGTAGGGTGGGGCATCGCCTCAGGCGAAGCATTGACCGGCGAAGTCATACAGTGAAAAGCGGTCTCCGTTCGAGAATGAAGACCGCAGCACGTTAAGATAAAGGTGCCGCCCCGTTGTCGTGACCCATCCTGCCATCCGAGATCTGCTGGAATCGCTGAATCGCGACCCGGCTTTTCAGGAAGCCGCCAGCCGGCTTACGCGCGATTCCTCATCGCGGCTGTCGCTTTCCGGGCTCACCACCACCGCCAAGGCGCTGTATATCGTTCTGCTATGGCAGATCACACAGCGGAATTTCATCGTTGTTGTGGATGGAAACAAAGAGGCGGAGACGCTGGGCGAGCTGGTGGGGACGTTTTTCGATCTCCTCGTAACTTCGGATTTCCCGGCGCCGCAAACGATTCCTGCGCTGGACGTGCTGCCTTGGCAGCGGCTCTCGCCGCACAGCGAAATCAGCGAGCAGCGCGCGGTCGGGTTGTGGCGGCTGGCGTCCGGGAAAGCGACCATCACAATCACGCCTGTGGCGTCGGCGCTGTTGCGGACCGAACCGGCCGAATTTTACCGGCAGCTTGCGCTTACGCTGCGCGCGGGCGAAGAGATTCCACTCGAAGATCTGCTGGCGCACCTGGAGAGCATCGGCTACGAAAAGCGCGATCCGGTGGAAATGGTCGGGGAATACGCGATGCGCGGCGGCATTCTGGACATCTTTCCGGCCGAGGCGTCGAAGCCCATTCGTATCGAGCTATTCGGCGACTTGATCGAATCCATCCGGCGGTTCGACGTGGAGACACAGCGGTCGGTGTTGCGGATTCCAGAAACAACCCTGCTGCCGCTGGCCGAGTACCCGAAATCGCGCGAAGTGCTGCGGGCGATTGCCGAAGAGGTGGAGGTGCCCAGCCCGGGCGATCCGTTTCCGGGCTGGGAGTTTCTGGTGCCGCTGGTGCAGCCGCGCACGGAGTCGCTGTTTTCCCTGACCGAACATCCGCTGGTGATCTTAGACGAGCCGGAGCAGATCGAGTCTGCTGCGACGCGATTATGGAAGCGGCTGGAAGAGAGTGACCGGCCATTTCCCTGCCCTCCCGAAAAGAATTTCTACACGTGGCCGGAGCTTAAGAGTGCACTGGAATCGAAAGCCGAGTTGGCGATGCGCGAGCTGGACCTCGACGGCAGTCCGGCATCCGCCGGGCGGGGGCTGGCGCTGGCGTCGCGGCCGTCGCTGGCGTTTCACGGCAACGTGCAGGCGGCGATTGCGGAAGCGCGCAACCTGGTGGAGCAAGGCTATCGCGTCATTTTCTTCGCCCAATCGAGCGGCGAGTTAGAGCGGCTGGCCGATATTTTTCAGGAATATGCCGTGCCGTTCCAACTCGGACTGGATCCGGCGGACGCGACGCGGCCGTACCTCGCGGAACGGTCGTATGTAGCGGGCGCGGCGGCCAGCACGCTGCTGGTCAAAGGACTGGTGCGCCGCGGAGTGGTATTCACGGGCGCACGAGTCGCGCTGTTCGGCTCAGAAGATCTCTTCGATACCTCCGATCTCATCGCTAAACCTGGGCCAGCCAAGTCGCAGCTGGCGGCATTCACCACCGACCTGGCGGATCTGAAACCGGGCGATTACGTGGTGCACGTCACGCACGGGATTGGACGATATGTGGGGACACGCGAAATCGCGCAAGGCGAGAACAAGGGCGATTTCATGTTGATCGAGTACGCCTCCGACGCCAAGCTGTACGTTCCTCTGACACGTCTGGATCTGATCCAGAAATATCGCGGCGCGGGCGAGGGCACAGCGCCGTCGCTGGACCGGCTGGGCGGCGCTAGCTGGGAACGCACCAAATCGCGCGTAAAAGCCAAAATGCGCGACATGGCGGACGAGCTGTTAAAGCTCTATGCGCAACGGCAGATGGCGCAAGGCTTCGCCTTTTCAGCCGACAGCAACTGGCAGCGTGAGTTCGAAGATGCCTTCGAGTTCACCGAGACCAAAGATCAGATGGCGGCCATCCAGCGCGTCAAAAAAGACATGGAGAATCCGCAGCCGATGGACCGGCTGCTGTGCGGCGACGTGGGTTACGGAAAGACCGAAGTTGCGATGCGAGCGGCGTTCAAAGCACTGGGGGATGGTAAGCAGGTGGCGGTGCTCGCGCCGACAACCGTGCTGGCTTACCAGCACTACGAGACGTTCCGCCGGCGGTTCGCTCCTTTCCCCGTGCATGTGGAGATGTTGAGCCGGTTCCGCGACAAAAAAGAGATTGCGCAGGTGCTCACAGGTCTGGCTGACGGCAAGGTGGACATCGTGATCGGCACGCACCGGCTTCTATCGAAAGACGTCCAGTTCCACGACCTCGGATTGCTGGTGGTCGACGAGGAACAGCGCTTCGGCGTGCGGCACAAAGAACGAATCAAGCAGCTCAAGCACAACGTGGACGTGCTCACGATGAGTGCGACGCCGATCCCCCGCACGCTGCACATGTCGCTGGTGGGGCTGCGGGACATGTCGGTGATCGAGACGCCGCCCAAGGACCGGTTGGCGATCCAGACTGTCGTGGCGCACTTCGATCCGGAGCTGATCCGCAGCGCCATCGAGCAGGAGCTGAGCCGGGGCGGCCAGGTTTACTTCATCCACAACCGCGTGGATAGCATCTATGCGCGCGCGCTTTCGATTCAAGAGTTGTTGCCGAACTGCCGGGTCGGTGTGGGGCACGGACAGATGACCGAGGGCGAGTTGGAAAAGGCGCTGCTGGGGCTAATGCGGCACGAGTTCGATGTGTTCGTTTGCACCACGATTGCCGAAAACGGGCTGGACATCCCACTGGCTAACACGATGATCATCGAGCATGCCGAGCGCTACGGCTTGTCGGAGCTGTACCAACTGCGCGGGCGCGTAGGACGGTCGAACCGGCGCGCTTACGCATATCTGCTGGTTCCTGCCGATACCGAATTGAGTGAGATCGCACGCAAGCGGCTGGCGGCCTTGAAGGAGTTTAGCGACCTGGGCGCAGGGTTTAAGATCGCCGCGCTGGATCTGGAACTGCGCGGAGCGGGCAACATTCTGGGCGGCGAACAGCACGGGCACATTGCCGCAGTCGGGTTCGATACCTATGTACGATTGTTGGAAGAAACCGTGCACGAGCTGAAGGGCGAAGAAGCACCGCTGCAGGTGCACTCGACATTGAATCTGGGGCTCGACATACGCATTCCGTCGGAATACATCGCCGACGAACAGCAGCGGCTGCGCGCATACAAACGCATCGCCGACGTCACGTCCGCCGAGGCAGCGACGGAACTATTGAGCGAACTGGAAGACCGCTACGGGTCCGCGCCGGAGGCAGTGCGGAGCCTGCTAAAGTTCTCGGTACTGAAGAGCGCGGCGCAGAAGCTCGGGATCGAAGCGATCGACCGACGGCAGGGCGCGCTGAACGTGAAGTTCCACAAGGACGCCCGCATCGATCCGAAACGTCTGATGAATGTGGTTACAGCGACGGAAGGCGCGCAGTTCACGCCGGCCGGGGTATTACGCCTGCCGCTGGACGGCGCCGGAAGCGCCAACAAAGTGCTCGACCTGCTAGAGAATCAGCTCTCGCAATTGCAAACATCGTAGTGCGCCACTTCATGTGGTTCCGCCAGTAAAACAAACAGCCCTCGGGAAAGAGTATCAGCCCGATTTAGCCGCTGATACACTGGACATCAAATGCGTTTCTCCGTGCCAGTGAGATGGATCGCGCTGACCGTTTTCGTTTTTTCAGCAGTTCTCAACTATTTGGACAGGCAGGTGCTGGCGACGATGGCCGAGGTCTGGACGGCGCGGCACGACTTTGCGTTTACGCCGGCCGATTATGGCCACCTGGTTCAGTATTTTTCGATGGCCTATGCGGCAGCCGCGCTGTTCGTCGGATATTTCATCGATCGGGTGGGTCTGAATCGCGGGGCCACGATATCGGTGGCGATATGGAGCATCGCGAGCATCGGCACGGGGATGTCGCACAGCGTACACGAACTGCTGTTCTGGCGCATCGTGCTGGGCGCCGCTGAAGCCAGCGGCGTCACCGCGGTGGGCAAAGCAGTCAGCTTGTACTTATATCCCAAAGAACAAGCCGTCGGACAAGCTATGGGACAACTCGGATTGAGCCTGGGTGCGGGACTTGCTCCGGGATTCGCGGTTTATTTCGCGTACAACCATGACTGGCGCTGGACGTTTTATGCGGTGGCCATTCTCGGCGTTATATGGATTCCCGTGTGGCTGATCACGTCGCGATACGTGCCTCCCACCGTCGGACGCGTTCCCGCCACGACCAAACACTCGTTCGGGCTGCTGAAGGACAAAAAACTGTGGGGTCTTATTGCCGGAAATTTTCTGGCGATGACGGTCTACAGCCTGTGGACGAACTGGCCGCCGCGATACCTGGTGCGGACCTTCCATCTGAGTCCGGCGGATACAGCGCGGTATACCTGGATCGTTCCAATCTGCGGGTATTTCGGCGCGCTGCTGGGCGGTAGCTTTGCCTGGCGGCTAATCCAGGGCGGCAGCACACCGGTAGCGGCGCACAAGCGCGCTTGCATGGTGGCGGCGGTGCTGCTCCTCGGAACTATGGCGATTCCGTTTCTGCCGTCGCCCGCCCTGGCGACCGCGGGTATGTGCCTCAGCTTTTTCCTGGTCGCAGGCTGGAGCACAAATCACTATACACTTCCGATCGACGTCTACGGTCCCGCGCGATCGGCGTTCGGAGTAAGCAGCCTGATCCTGGCGTACGGATTGATGCAGTTCGTCATCTCAAGCCCTGTAGCCTGGTTCACGGATCGCTACGGATTTGCGCCGGTCTGCTTCCTGTTTTCGCTGCTGCCGCTGGCCTCCTATGGCGTCGTTCACTGGCTGATTCCGAACGATGCGCGGCCCGAGCCGGTAGCGGATGACCAGACGCTTCACGCTGCTGTTTAATTCTGAACAGCTTAGACCTTGAAAGCAAAAGCTATCCGTACCAGCTATACCGTACCGTTACCTTAGTTTGGTAACGAATTGGTCTTAGATTTGATCTAATTTAGCGAGGATCAAAGCGCTGGCCGCGGGTCGGTGGCCGGCCGCTCCTGTCGTGAACACAAGGAGGACAAGCGGATGAGGGTCCACTCGCCATACCGATGCGACTACTGCATGAATATGAAGGGCGAAACGAACCATTGGTGGCTCCGTCCGTCTGATCGCGAGCAGTTCACGCTGCTGCGTTGGGATCCGGTGCTGGCCGACACAGCCGGATACGAGCACATTTGTTCGGAGTCCTGCGCGGCCAAAGCGCTTTCGAAGTGGATGACGCAATCTGCGTCGCATGTGACGGCGCCGATTACGATTGAGGCTGGCCTGCCGCTCCGCACGCAGTAAGAAAGTTCGCGCTCGGGTGAACCCGACCGTCGCAACTACAATCAGAGTGCGCGCACCAGTGCCGACACCACATCAGTAAAATCGCGAGAGCCACTCGGCAACCAGCGCCGGCTTCTCGCGCCCTTCCACTTCCACGGTGACGCTCCAGGTCACCTCGTTTTCAGTGACCTTTCGCGGCGCAAAGCGGGCGCGGATGCGTGCTCCGGCGGGGACTGGCGACACAAAACGTAGCTTATTAAAACCGTAGTTGATGCGCATCTTGTAGTCGCCGCGCACCTCGATCGTCTGCCGCGAAAGCTCACTCAGGAGCGACACGGTCAGGAAGCCGTGGGCGATGGTGGACCCGAACGGTGTCTCGCGCTGGGCGCGGTCGATGTCTACGTGGATCCATTGATGATCCCCAGTCACATCAGCAAAACGGTTGATCATTTCTTGAGTGACGGGCATCCAATCGCTGACCCCGATCTCCTGGCCGGTAAGCGACCGCAGTTCGTCCAGTCCGTTGATGACTCGCGGATTTGACATGTTCTCCTCATTTTTTGTATCCGATCTTGCGCAGGAACCCGTGGCGCCATTCCATTCCCGATGCGTCTTCGAGGCCCTTGGGCGACGAGCCGTCGATCACTCCGAGGACCCCACGCCCTTGCTCGGTCTGCGCCACGATCACCTCCAAAGGATTCGCCGTTGCGCAAAAAATAGTGCAGACTTCCGGAGTTTCGAGGATGCGATTCTTGATGTTGATCGGAAAGCCACCGCGCAAAGCCAGCACGAACAAGTGCCCTGCACCGACGGCGGTCGCGTTGCGTGCGGCAATGCCCTTCAATTCGTCGTCGTTCCCATCGACGCGTGTAAGACAGGCTCCCGAAGCCTCGTTGAATGCAATCCCGAACTTCATCTGCGGGACGGCATTTACGACGGCTTCATAGATATCTTCGACGGTCTTGATGAAATGGCTTTGGCCGACGATGATGTTGCCTTCCGCGGGGATCTCGACACGCACGGCATGCAGGTCCATATGGAGTCTATTATCGACGCTCACGGATGCGCGTTGCGCGAGATCCCGCTACTCCAATTCGGCGCGATAAATGTCGTGCAAGCGCAACAGTCCCAGACAGGCACCGGTGGCTGGATCCACGACAGGCAGCACAGAAATCTGCGATGGCCGGTCCTCCATCAAGCGCAGGGCATCGAACAGGCGCGCTTCCGGACCGATGGAAATAGGATTAACGCTCATCACATCGGCAGCGGTCAAGGCGCGGATATCGTCGTGCGCCTGCAGCGCGCGCCGGAGGTCGCCATCGGTGATCAAGCCGGCCAGCTTCCCCGCCCGGTCCACGACGCAAGCCGCACCCAGAGGATGATGCGTCATGGCGATCACCACCTGCTTCAGAGAGTCGTCCGGTTTTGACCAGGCCACCTCATCGGAACCGTGCAACACCTGTCCGACCGTGATCCGCAGGCTCCGGCCCAAGTGGCCGCCGGGATGGTAGCGGCCAAACTCCTCAGGGCTGAAATTGCGCGCGCGCATGAGCGCGACCGCCAAAGCATGCCCTAGCGCCAGGGCGACAGTGGCGCTCGCGGTGGGAGCGAGATTTCCGGGGTCCGCCTCGCGCTCTACCGACGCGTCCAGCACCACATCCATGTCGGAGGCGAGCGGCGAGTTGGCATTGCCTAAGATGCCTATCCGAGCCGAAGGCAGTTCGCGCAGAAACGGGATGAGCTGGCGGAGTTCGGTGGTGGTTCCGCTCTTTGAGACCATGAGCGTGGGATCGCCGGGCGCGTAGATTCCAAGGTCTCCGTGCGAGGCTTCGGCGGCATGCAAAAAAACAGCGCGCGTGCCGGTGCTGCAAAGCGTGGCGACGATTTTGCGCGCGACATGGCCGGATTTTCCGAGGCCGGTGACCACGAGCTTGCTGGAATGCGCCAGAATCAGCTCGACTGCCCGGGACAGATTGCCGTCCAGCCGGCGCGCGGCTTGGGCCACGGCGCGAGCTTCGATATCCATGGCGCGGCGCGCAGCCTCCAGCCAGCCCGCCTGTTCGTGCGCTTGCATACAGTTATTGCAACCATCATCGCATTCCAGGGATGGCTGCCGGGCAATTGCTCACAATTTAGACTAAAGAAATCGCGGTCGGTGTCGATAAACAGACCTAGAACGAAATGTTGCAAGCATTGACAACAGTTTCGCTGCCGCAGACCTACTGCCGGTCGTGCCATTTGGCGACGCGGTCGGACGTGGTGCGCTGCCTGCACTGCAATAAGCTGCTGGCCGAACCGGTGGGAGTGCCGAAGCGGGCGCAGCGCCGGGCGAAAGGCCGCCGGCCGTCACGCTAGCTGCTGTCTACCGGATGCATCGACGTCTGTGCAGCCACCGCAATCGTCACTCGTAGCGCAAAGCAACGACGGGGTCCAGGCGCGCTGCCTTGTTTGCAGGCCAGATTCCAAAAAACAGCCCGATCGCGACTGAAACGACCACTCCCAGTGCCGCGGCCCACAAAGGCACAGCCGTAGGCAGCGCCGGGAAAGCGAGCCGCGCGGCGAGCGAAATCATCCAGCCGAATGTCATTCCGATCAGACCGCCAAGCCCGGTGAGCACCACCGCCTCGGTCAGGAACTGAAGCACAATATCGGCACGCCGCGCGCCAATGGCCTTGCGAACCCCAATCTCGCGCGTGCGCTCCGTCACCGAGACCAACATGATGTTCATGACGCCGATCCCACCCACCAGCAGCCCAATCGAGCTGAGCACCACCATTACCAAAGCCACCATCGCGGTCACGCTGTGAAACTGCTGCACCATTTCTTCGGAGGTGGAGACGAAGAAATCGTCCGGTTTGTCGTAGGGGACGTGGCGGCGGATGCGCATCACTACACGAATTTCGTCGATCGCGGCAGACAGGCGGCCCGGTTTCGCCGCCACCACCAGCATGTTCTCCTTGGCCGCCGGAAACAGCTTATGCATGGTGAAATAGGGCAGCATCAAGCGGGTGTCGTCCTGGCCGGGAAATGACGCTGCGGGCCGCTGCATAATGCCTATGATCTGGAATTTATGGCCGTTGATGTCGATCCACTTGCCGAGCGGATCCTCGCCGCTCATCAAGGCGCGCGGAACATCTTCGCCGATCACAACTACAGGCATATGATGCTGGTTTTCGATCTCGGTAAAGAAGCGGCCTTCCTTCATTTCGGCCTGGCCGCTTTCGGCGTACGACGGCTCGGTTCCGCCAATCTGCGGCTGGTAGAGTTCGTTGCCCTTGTAGCGGGCCATGTTCACCTGCGGCGGCCCAGGTCCGAAGTTGTTCGGAAACAAGTAGGGGCTGACGCGGTCCACCGACGGGCAGCGCTCGGCGATGGCCACACCGTCATCGTACGTGAGTTGTTTGCGGCGTAGTTCGTCGCGGCTTGTGTTCGTAAACCCGATCGGAAAACGGAACACGATGGCGGTATTGGTCCCGAAGCTTCGGATCACGTTCGTAATGGCTCCGTCGAGGCCGGCGATAATCGAGCCAACGCCGATGATGGTCCCGGTGCCGATGATCACCCCCAGCACTGTGAGGAAGGAGCGCATCTTGTGTTCGCGGACGGTGGCCAGCGCCAGTCCGACCGCGGCCGACAATTCAACCCAGGTCATGATCTCACCGTCACTGTTCCACCCTCAGGGCTTCGATCGGATCGAGCTTGGAGGCGCGCTGCGCCGGATAGACGCCAAAGAAAAGCCCGACAACAATGGAAAGAGCGAGCCCGATCGCGACTGCTGAGATCGGGATCGCCATCGGGACCGGCGTCAGCGTCCGCACCAGCAGCGCGATCATCCACGAGAGAAAAACTCCGAACAACCCTCCGATGCCGGCCAGCATAGAGGACTCAACCAGAAATTGGCTCAGAATATCCTGCCGCCGGGCACCGACGGATTTCCGGATTCCGATCTCGTGGGTGCGCTCGGTTACGGCGGCGAGCATGATGTTCATGATCACAACGCCGCCCACCACCATAAACACGGAAACCACTGCGACTGCGGTGGCAGCAATCGCACCGGTCAGCCGGTCCCAGGCGCCGACCAGCGAGTCGGACGAGAGGATCGAAAAAGTGTCGTCCTGGTTGGGACGCAGGTGGCGGCGAGCGCGAATCAGCGTGCGCACTTCATCCTTGGCCTGCTCGAGCACCGTCTGATCCAGCGCCTTGGCCGCGTACGCAATGCCGGTGCGGGAGCCGTAGATCTGGAAGTAGGTCTCGACCGGGATCTGCACAAAACCATCCTGCGATTGACCGAACACGCTGCCTTTCGGCACCGCTGTACCGACTACGGTGAACGGTAGCCCTTCCACTTTGATAGTTTTCCCCACCGCGTCCGCGTCGCCGAACAGGCTGTTCTTCACATCGGCGCCTACCACGGCGACTCGCGCGCTGTGGTTATTCTCAAAATCCGTAAAATAGCGCCCGGAGTCGATCTCGGTATCGGACAGCTCGCCCCAATTCGGAGTACCGCCAGTAAGCTGGACGGTGGTGAGTGTATTGGTGCCTAGTGAGACGGAAACATTTCGGCCCGCGCCCATTCCCAATTCACGGACCAGCGTGACATTGTTCTTCAGAAAGTCGAACTCGTCGGGCGAGAGCTGTGGGTTTTTCTTCTGCATTTCGACATACTTCTTCGGGTCGAAATTGCCGAGAAACGCGATGCGTACAATGCGGAATCCGTCGGCGCCCATATTGGATACGCTATTGGCGATATACACATCCATGCCGTGAATCACCGACATAACGGCGATCAATGTGGTGGTAGCCAGAATAATGCCCAGCAAAGTCAGAAAGCTGCGCAACTTGCTGGAGCGGAGCGAGTCGGCCGCTACGGCGAACGCTTCGCGGAAAGACGCAGTTTCGGCCATCTGTTTCATAGGACGGAAGCGTGCTCCACTTTGTTCCGCACTTGCTCCATCCATTCGAGCAGCACCTGGTCCAACCATAACCGCGGCTTTCGCTTGGAAACGAACCCAAGGTGGCCGCCATGGTCCACCGCCAGCAGCCGCAAATACCGATTTTGGGAAAACGCCGGATGCCGGTACACATCGAACGGAATCAGCGGATCGTCTTTGGCCTGGACCAGCAGAGCGGGTACGCGAATGTGCTCCAAGAACTGATCGGACGATTGCGTCGCATAGTACCTATCGGCGCTGCCGAATCCGAACGCCTGGGCTGTGAACAGGTCGTCGAAGTCGTAAATGGTCCGGACGCGGCTCAGATGCTCCAGCCGGAAAACGCCGGGGGTAAGTTTATCCTTCAGCCGCACTCGCTGCTTGAGCCGGCTCAGAAAGCGACGCGCATAGATAATGTTCGACCGCGCTTGAAGCCGGCGGGCGCAGGCGGCCAGATCGATGGGTGTGGACACTGCGGCCAACCCGGCAATCAGTTCGCGGGCCGATTCCCGCAGTTCGCCGGCCAGCTTGAGCACGACGTTACCACCCAGGGAAAACCCGGCTAAAATCACAGGCACGCGACTCTTCAGTTGCTGGACAAAAAACAGTAGATCTGAGGTCTGTCCGGAGTGATACAGCGCGCGGCCGCTGAGGTGCTCGGTGCCCCCGCAGCTCCGCATGTTGAACCTATGGACCGCGTAGCCCGCCTCAAGCGCTGCGTGCGCCAAACTGCGAGCATAGCCGGCCGCACTCGATCCTTCAAGCCCGTGGACCAGTACCAGCTGAGCTACCGGACTAGGCCCTGGCTGTTGAGAGTGGACCAGCACCTTGACGCCAGGTTCGGTCTCGTACAGATTGGCCGTTACGGGGAAACGCCGCTCATCCAGGCCGCGAGGCCAGTAATTCCCCGCTATCGTCAGCAGGTGGGGATTGCGGAACAGGGGAACAAACGGTTCCAAACCATTATTTTACGGGATGCGCACAAAGGACGAAAAAAAAGAGAGGGCAGCCGTTACCGGTTGCCCTCTTGGAGGACACAAGACGCTCGTAAGAAATCGACTAGCTCTGCGAAATCGCTATCGCCATTGAGGAATTGATCTTGGAGTAAATCGCTGAAATGTTATTGGCAACGGGCGGAAACGTCGCCCCAGCTGCGACCGCCACAAACGCGGCTAAAAGGGCGTATTCGATCAAATCCTGGCCTCGGGTTTCTTTCCAAAGCCTCATTTTCCACATGGCATTGAATAAGTGGCTCACAAGCGTTCTCCCTGATTGCGATTATCCCGTCAAGCCAGTACGTTTTAAATTGAATGATCCTACTAAGCAGCCGGGGAAATCGCCTTACGCACCGCTACCAGGAACGGGTTAGGTCCTAAAGGCCGACCTGTAGCGGAGCCGGTAACCAGCCGCTCTCAAGCGTTGTCCAGAATCTTCTGGATTAGGGCGTTGTAGTCGACACCGGCAGCTGCGGCGGCCTCCGCGAAGTCATCTTCGCGGGCCAGCGACGGGTTGGGGTTGGCTTCAATGGTCACGATCTCGCCGGAGGGCGTGAGGCGAACGTCGATGCGCCCGAACCCCCGGATGTTCAGCACGCGATAAATCTTACGCGCCAGCCGCGCCAGCTTTTCTTCCATGCCGGGAGGGAGCTCGCGCGCCGGGCCGTTCTTTATTCCCCACTTTTTCCGGTACGCATCGTCCCATTTAGCTTTAAATGTCGCGAACTTCGGTTCGTCCTCCGGCATCTGCTCGAAGACGATTTCACGCGGCGGAAACACGGCCAGCTTCCGATTCCCCATCACGCTTAGATACAGCTCGCGTCCCTCGATATATTCCTCAATGAGCGCATCGCAGTGAAACTTTTCTTGGATGAACCGCGCCCGCTCAAGCGCTTCTTCTTCGCTGCGGGCAAACGATGCTTTTGCGATTCCGTCCGACGACTCCTCGCTGACCGGCTTGACGAAAGCCGGAAAGGTGAAGCGCCGCAGCCTCTTCAGTGGATGCGATTCGGAGGAAATGACAAAGTGCGGCACACGCACCCGGTGATAAGCCAACACTTTTTTGGCGAGCGCCTTGTCCTTGCAAAGCATCATGCCATCGGGGCGCGCGCCGGTATAGCGCGCCTTCATCAACTCCAGCAGCGCCGGAATGTTCGGCTCGTGCGCGCGATTGGAATGAAAGGACTCGGTGAGGTTGAACACCACGTCGGGCGCGAAGGATTTCAGCTTGTCAATGATTGAAACTACATCGTTGAAGACCGGCAGGGCCTCCACCTCGTGGCCCAAGCGCTGCAGGCACGTGATGACATCGGCCTCGGTCGGCTTGTCTTCTTTTTTCTGAAGAATCTCAGGCGAAAAAGCCTCATCGGCTGCTGGGACCCGGCCGAGATCGAACAACACCAGCACCTTCACGCTACACCGACCTCTTGAAGCGACCCGTATGCAGATGGTTGGTGACCATAGCCGACAGGTAGGCTGCGAGCTCAAACAGCACGCGCGTTTGATCCGAGGGAGGCGGCGTCATCAGCCCCAGTTTCTGGCTGCGCTCGATCAGCTTGCGCACCAATGTATCTACGGTGTACTTGTGCTGGCCGGTCCAGCGCACAATGGAGGCCACGAGCGCCGCACGGTTCTTGCGCATGGCCCGCGCGGCGGGCTCGCCGTTTGGCTGCCCGTTCTGAAATAACGCGCGCAGGTCCGCATCGTAGAAATCGGGAAAATCCTCCGCATACTGTTTCCGGCGTTGCGCGTAATAACGTTCCAGCGTCTTGCGCAGCTTGCTCGCGTCCGAGATGCGCCTGCCAGGACGCTTCCGAGGCGCTTTCGCCTTAGCCTCGTCCATCAGCGAGTTCACGAATTCCAGCTTCTCGAGCGCCTTCCAACCGCGATAATGTTTTCGCCACTCCTCGAGTGGAAGCGACAGCCACACGGCGAAGGTCTCGGCGAAGTCTTCGTCCGGATGCGCCTGCGCGTACCAGTTGGGTAGATGCCGCACAAAGCCTTTACTGTAAGGCCGCGGCCGGTAAGTCTCGGGCGTGTACTCCTCGTCGGGACTACCGAATATCTGGGTCCATTTCTCGCCCGATGAAAAGCGATACGCGTGATCGATCGCGTGGCCGCACTCATGCCGCAAGAGCTGCTGGCACCACTCCGGCGTGCCGCCTTCCACTTCTAACATCTGATGCAGCTCCAGCGCCTTCAGCCTCGGATGCGCAAGATAGAACGGGATGGCGATGGCCGGCACACCTTCCGGGGAGAACCACTCGTCGCCCAGGTAACACTCCGGGCGGAAGCTCAGTCCTCGCGTAGCCAACTCGTCGTAGAGTTGCTGGATGCGCGGCTCCAGCTCGCTTCCGGCAATCGAGACGCGCAGATCGCAGATGCGCCACTTGAGCAGCTCGTCATCTTTAAGAGCTACCCAGGCCGGCTCGATTTGTGGCTCTGCGGGGTCATGCCGCTCCACGGTTTTCATCGTAGCGCAGGGTCACGCGAACGTTCCGAGCCAAGCCGAATGATGGACCGGCGG